>ERZ1108167.259-NODE-259-length-51786-cov-8.126984_pt1 | contig 51786 bp, 30 predicted proteins | sample MGYA00403703_ERZ1108167 | MGnify/ENA primary metagenome ERZ1108167 (study PRJEB35170, sample SAMEA104062411) | human gut metagenome | biome: human gut; feature: human-associated habitat; material: faeces | place: Denmark | collected 2012-05-11 ...
AGTCTACGACGGGGCACTTGATTTCGCCGGTCCAGATGGGATTCGACGAAGCCTTGCCGTGGTATCCGTTGCCGGAGAGGTCGGTAAACGTCCTACCGTCGTCTTCGACCTGATCCAGACGCCAGTAGCCGATAAGCCCTTCGGCGGTGGCCGGATCGACGTAGCACTGGTTGTTCTTGAGTTCGGTGGGCGTCAGGGCGCGTTTCCACACCCGCGCCTCGCTGACGTAACCGTTGAAGTAACGGACGTCGGCGGCGGACATGCCGATGGCGAACGGACTGTTGTAGTAGAATCCGAGATTGATGGCCTTGCTGCTTGACGAGTCTACGCTGATTTCGGCGTTGCCGTCGATGTAGATCGTCATTTCGGAGCCGTTGTCCACCACGGCGATGTGGTACCAGCGTCCCAGACTCAGGGCGTTCGGAGCCGTGATCGACGTTCCTCGTCCGGCGAGCTGCAACTGCGCGGGATTCTTGATGCTCTCGTCGCCGACGCGCAGCAGGAAGTTCTCCTCGACGCCGATCAGCGACGAGATCATATGTCCCGAAGTTCTCCAGCCGTTGGCATACATGCGGATTTCCATCGTGCAGGCCGGCAGATCTTTCAGCGCGGGATCGTCCACCATGCCGTCCATGGTTATATACCAGCTGTTCTTCAGGTTGATGCCGCGCGTGGTGGTGATCTGGCTGATGAAGATATACTGCGTTCTCGACGCTTCCAGAACGCCCATGCCGTTCGAGGTGCCCGTGATCTTCAGCGGTACGCAGTAGTGTGCGCCTTCGTCGAAATCGTCCATGGAGACGATTTCGAACGAGGAGGGCGTCGAGACGTTGGTGCCTTCGGCGATGGTTACTGCGTCGTCGGAGAGCCGGTAGCTGCCGGCGGGCAGCATCCGGTAGTCCGTGCCGTGCAGGGCGTTATAGGCATCGACGGCCGCGGCATCGACCGCCAGCGCAACCTGCACGTCGGCCGCCATCTTGCACGAGGAGGTGACGGTGACGCCCATGGACGAAGGACCGTCGACGTACATGTTGGTGATGTTCGAATTCTCGGTGCCCGTGAAATAGACCACGTCGGAATATTCCAGCGATTTCTGGCAGCCGGCGGCCAGTACGGCCGCGGAGAGCGCCAATCCGGAAAGAATATGATTGAATTTCATAGCTCTGTTTAGGTTTATTTTGCGTAAATGTTGAAGTCGCCGACGCCCATGTTGCTGCCGTACGATGCCGTGATACGGATGTACTTCATCTTCTGCGAACCGTAGAGCGCGACATAGGACGAGGGGACGTTTTTCAGCAGACTGCCGTCGGCGCTGGCCGCCGTGCCGAGTTCGGTGTAGTCTTCGCCGTTGAGACTGTATTCGATGGTTATGGCGTTGGGCTGGTAGTTCTGATACGATGCGTTGTCCGTGCGGGCCGTGATGCGGAGTCCCGTCATCTCGTACTCTTTGTCGAAGGTTATCGTAAACATGATGGGGCTTCCCCACGGACGCATGAAGGTGTCCGTGCTGTCGTCGATTACCTCCGGCCAGCTTCCGCTGTGGTAATCGCCGCCGGTGATGCTCCAGCCCGAACGGTCGGCCACGAGCGCGCCCGTGATGTCGGCCACGGTGAAGTTCTTGCGGAAAAGCTCTTCGGCCGGGATGATGACGAGGTAGACAACGCCGCGGCCGCTGCTGGTCACCGCATCCTGCGCCGAGAGTTTCAGCGGCACGAGATAGCCCTTGGCGTTGGTCAGGCCCGTCAGGTCGCCCGTGAGCGAGGCTTTGATCTGGCCGTCGGACTTGTTGTTGTTCGGGCCGATGGCGCAGGGGTTGTTCTCCAGCAGCAGGTGTCCGTCGGGAAGTGCGGCGTAGGAGGTGCCGTTGGCCGAGTTGTAGGCTGCGATCAGCGAGTTGTCGGCCGTTGCCGATACCGAATATCCGCTTGCCGAGGATACCGTGCAGTAGACGTTGAACGCCGCGTTGAGTCCGTTGAACGAACCGCCCGGCGTGTGGGCTATGGCGCCCGTCAGCACGTTGTCGCTGCCGCACATGGCATAGACCGTGGGTTCGTCGCTCTCGATCTCATAGATGTTGAATTCGCTGATGTACTTGCTCCAGCTGCTTGAGAAACTGATGGTCAGGCGCAGGTAGCGGGCTTCGAGGTAGTCGTAGAAGGCGATGTAGCGGTCGGAACCCGACGTCGCGTATTCGTTCGATGCGGGAGTGCCGGCCGTCAGGAAGGTCTGTCCGTCGGTGCTGTATTCGAACGAAACGGACGAGATGCCTGCACTGTTGAGGTCGATGCCGGTCACCATATGCGTCGATTTCATGTCGATGGTCACCACGTTGTCGTTCTGGTCGGTGAAGTTGGTCCGCGTCGAGGCGCTGCCGTCGAACAGGTTGGCGTAATCCGGGCAGTCGGCCGTCCATGCGGTGCGGCCTGCGGCGGGGAATCCGACCATGTCGTCTACCGACGTGATGGGGCGGATCTTGTTTTGCTCGACTTTCACGGCCAGATAGACCACGCCGCGGCCGGCGCTGGTGCCGGCGCCCGAAGAGGAGAGTTTCAGCGGCGCGAGATAACCGTTGAGGTCACCCAGCCGTGTCAGGTCGCCCTTGAGCGAAACCGTCACTTCGCCTTCGGATTTGTAAGCCCCGGCGGCGATCGTCAGCGTGCTGTTGTCCAGTTGCAGGTATTCGGCTGAAAGCGCCGCGTACGAAGTGTCGTGGGCCGTGTTGTAAGCGGCGACCAGCGAGTTGTCGGCTGCGACCGACACCGTGTAGCCGCTCGTCGAAGCTACCGTCGCATATGCGCTGAACGAAGCGTTCACGTCGCTGGTCGAACCGGTCTGCCGGTGCGTGATTTTACCCGTGATGAGGTTTTCCGTGCCGGTTACGGCATAGACGGTCGGATCTTCGCTGTCGATCTTGTAGATGTCGATTTCGGAAAGGGTTTTGCTCCAGCTGCTCGAAAAGCCGATGGTCAGCCGCAGGTAGCGGGCTTCGATATGTCCGTAGAATGCGGCGTACATTCGGGAGCCGCTCGTCACGTATTCGCCCGATACGGGAGTTCCGGCCTGCGAGAACGTCTCGCCGTCGGCGCTGTATTCGATCGACACCGAGGGCACGGAGCCGTATCCCAGACAGAGTCCGGTCACCAGTTGCGGCTCTTTCATGTCGATATTGAGCACGTTGCCGTACTGTTCCGGAAAATCGACCGACGTCGAAGTGCTGCCGTCGAACAGATTGGCGTAATTGCCGCAGTCGGCCGTCCACGCGCTGCGGCCCGTGGCGGTGAAGCCGACCATGTCGTCGGTGGATTCGATGGCGCGGATGAGGTTGATCTCGGTCGCTACGGCCACATAGACCGCTCCCATGACTTCGCTGGCGTCGATGCCCTCGGCCTTGATGCGCAGCGGCGCCAAGTAGTTGCGTTCGGTCAGCAGCGAGAGGTTGCCCGTGAGCGTCACCTTGACCGAGTCGGCCGATGCCGTCGCGTTTTCAGGCACGGTCAGCGTCGTGTTTTCGAGCGTCAGGTACTCGGCGGGCAGCGCCGCATACGAGGTCTTGTGCTCGGCATTGTAGCTCTCGACCAGCGAAGCGTCGTAGACGAAGGTCGCCTTGACGCCCGCATGGCGCGTGGTGTTGCAGCGGACGGGGAATTCGGTGAAGAATTCGCCGGTCGAGCCGGTGGGCTTGTGTACGACCCGGATCGTGTAGAGGTTTTCCGTGCCGGTCTGGACGTAAACCAGTCCCGGAGTGCCGTCGATGGTCTTGTCGAAGTCTTCGAACTCCTGACACGCCGTGAGCGACGAGAACGCCGCTGCGGCCGCGAGTATGTATTTCGTGATATTTTTCATGGTTCAGGTTCTGTTTCAGGTTATTTCGTTACGGCAGGGTTCTGCAGCTGAATCGCGCGGCGCAGGTGGCCGTAGGGTATCTCCTTGTCGGCGCCCGAATCGGAAGTGTGGTAGTCGCGCAGGCAGAAGAATGCGCCGAAACCGCCCTTGAAATGGCCTTCCGGGGCCTTGGCCGCCGCCTGCGCCTCCATGCCGCCGCCGGTCTGCCAATAGGCGCCGATGTTCTCCGTGAATACCTGCTTCTCATAGGGGAACGTCGAGGTGAAGGAGACGCTGCTGCTGCCGTAGTTCTGTTTCACATAGTAGTCGAGGTAAGGCTCCGTCTCTGCGGGCGGGGTGTGTCCGTCCACGATCAGCAGTTTTTCGGGGTTGGGCGACATCGGGCCGATGAACTGGCCGAGATACTGCACGAACAGGGTCATGCGATCGCCGTAGATTCCGTAGTTGCGTTCGTCCGAGGATTCCGGCTCGTAGTCGAGATCCAACCCGTCGATGCCGTACTCCCATACGTCTTTGAGCAGGTGGTTGCCGTAGAGCACGCACCAGTCGGGATAAACGCCGTCGGGGTCGATCGTGGTCGTCTGATTGACCATGTCTTCGTACGTGAGTCCGAAGTTGGCGAAGTTGTCGTTCTCCATGATTCGGATGATCGTGGGCATCACCAGCCGGGTGCCCTTCTTGTTGCGCATCTCCCACATCTCCTTGTAGGCCAGCGGATTCTTGACCGGATCGGGGTAGCCGCCCCAGAGCGAGCAGATGTCCACGCTGTCGGGAAGCCCCGCGAAGCGGTAAGCCATCGAGTAGCTCTGGTCGTAGTCCGAGAACCATACGAAGCAGAGCGAGCGTTCCTTGAAGGTATCCTTGTAGGCGCGCAGGTTGGCGTAATATTCTTCCGAGTATTTGTAAGCCGGCTGCAGGTTCAGCGGCTCGGCGTCCGTGTCGCATGCCGTAAATCCGGCGCATACCGCAAATATGACGGCAAGGGTCGTTATTGTCTTTTTCATGGTTGTTCAGGTTTTCGGTTTATAATCTTGGGTTCTTGTCCCACCATACGCTCGTGCCGCCGTTGTCGCCCGTGGGGTTCGACGATTCGCTGTTGAGTGTGTGCGTGGCCGTTGCGACGGCTTCGGCGTTGGTGCTGTACTCCGTCGAGGGGTAGTTCAGGCGGCGGATCTGCTTGGAGGTGCTGATCTTGCCGCCACTGTTGTTGACGAGGACCGGCAGGATGCGCGGATAACCCGTGCGGCGGAACTCCGACCAAGCTTCCTGCCCTTCGGGGAACATGGCCAGATACTTCTGGGTGATGATCTGTTCGAGATGGGTCTCGAAGTTGCTGCCCGCTTTCCAGCAGATGGGAATCGAGGCGAGCGGGCTTTGATTCGAGTTGCCGCCGGTGACCATGTCGGTATAACTGCCGGGCGTCAGCTCCTTGTCGGCGATGTAGTCTTCGGCTCCGCTGGCGCCGAGCGTCGAGAACGAAGTGCGGATACCTTCGGCGTAATAGGTTGCCGCGTCCGACTCGGAACCCCAGCGCAACTCGTATTCGGCACGCAGGAACCATGCTTCGGCGGGCGTCATCCACATAATGTTGTCGTTGTTGGTGCAGTTTACGCGCGAAAGGTCTTCCGAATCGGCATAGGACGAAGTCGGCGTGATGCCGGTGCGTACGCCGTGGTACTCGCCCTTGGCCGTCGCCACGAAGTACTTGCCGCGGCGCGGGTCCTGATAGCCGTTCATGTAGGCTTCGATCGTGGCGCCGATGCGCGAGTCGTCGAAATTGTACTGGATCATGTAAAGCGGGTATTCCCACGAACCGGTGGCGGGTTTGTGCAGCTCCGCGAGGTCGGCGGCGCCGGTCATCAGGCCGACCGGATTGCCGATGGCGGCTGCGGCCTGCTCTTGGGCCAGCGCCGCGTCGGCATAGACCACGCGCATGGCCAGACGCAGGCGCAGCGTATTGGCGAATTTGATCCAGCCGCTCACGTTGCCCGAAAAGACGTTGTCGTAAGCCTCCAGCAGTTTGGTGCCGGGTTGTGCCTCGTAAAACGCGGTCAGCGTCGTGATGGCGGCGTCCAGCTCCTCGAAGAAGCGTTTGTAAACCGCCTGCTGCGGATCGTAGGCCTTGTTGATGTCCCCGCTGCTGATGTTGAGGTAGGGGATGGGACCGTAGGTATCGGTTACGCGGTGCATCGCGGCGACCTTCACGATGTCGGCGAGGGCGACCACTTCGGGGAATTCGCCGCGCTGGGGATCGAGCTGGTTCCATGCGCTGATGACGCGGGTGTAGGCGTCGTTGAACATGGCGTTGTACCAGTCCTTGCCCGTGACGTTGTAGAGGTTGTTGCCCGTGAAGCTGGTGTTGATGACTCCGGTGTAGCCGGCGAAGATGTTGCCCGCGAGGTCCTCGATGACTTGATAGTTGGCGCTGCCGTACTCCTTGTCGCCGACCAGCTGGAAGGAGGGGATGACGTTCTTGGTCATCTGCGCGAAGGCCGAACCCGTCGAGAGGTTGTCCCACGACAGCATCTCGTCGGTCGCTTGGTCGGGGTTGGTGTTTTTATTCAGAAAATCGCCCGTGCAGGCCGCGGTCGCCATAAGACCGGCCAGCGTCAGGAGTTTTATGCCGTTAGCTTTTTTCATAAGACTGTAATGTTGAAGTTAGAAGGTCACTTTTACCGAGAATCCGAGGTTGCGCGTACTCGGCTGCATGAAGTAGTCGATGCCGGAGGAGAAGGTGCCCGTACCGGCGACCGTTTCGGGATCGAACGGCGCTTTGCAGTAGAGCATCCAGAGGTTGCGGCCGATGAACGAGACGTTGAGTCCCTTGATCCACTTGCACCACTTCTGGACGGGGATGTCGTAGCCGAGGGTCAGCTCGCCCAGCCGGACGTTGGTCATCGAGTAGACATAGCAGGCGCCGATGGCGTCGGCACCGTTGCCGCCGATGGTCTGGTAGTAGTTTTCGGCCGGAATGCGCTGGCCGTTTACGAGCGCGCCGCCGTTCAGACGGTCCGTGGCCGTGCGTTCCGAGACGCCGAAGTAGTCCATCGCGGCCTGCGTGAGCGATACGCCTACGCCGCCTACGCGGGCGTTGAACATGAAGCCCAGCGAGAGACCTTTCCAGTTGAATTCGTTGCGCCACGAAAGCGTGTAGCTCGGATTGCTGTTGCCGGCGTATATCCATGTGTCCTTGGCCGGGGCGACGTTGCTGCCGGTGGGCGATACCCAGATTGCGCCGTGCTCGTCGGTCTTGAGCGTATTGACGTAGATGTCGCCGATCTGGCCGCCTTCGCGCAGCACCATCTTGACGCCCGTCGTACCGCCCATGACCATCGAATCCTGCGAAATCACCGTGCCGTTCGACAGTTTGTAGGAGTCGAGCATGTCGACCACCTTGTTGCGGTTGCGCGAGTAGACGAGGTTCGAAGACCACTTCACGGGACCGAGGTTCTGGTTCAGCTCGGCCGACACCTCGACGCCCTTGTTGTCCACGCGGCCGGCGTTGACGTAGAGGCTGCTGTAGGTCGATGTCGATGAGATGTCGGGGTTGAAAACCTGATTGTAGGTGCGCGAACTGTAGTAGGTTGCGTTGAGTATGAGCTTGTTGCCCCACAGACGGACGTCGGCGCCGACCTCCCACGATTTGGTGCGTTCGGGTTTGAAGTCGTCCGAGGTGAGGTAGGTCGATGTCTGCGGCGTGCCGTCCGATACGGGGTAGGTCGGAATGGTGATCCAGCGCATCGGGGCGTTGCCCACTTCGGCGTACGATGCGCGGATCTTGGCGAACGACAGTACGCGCGAATCGACCTTGAAGATGTCGGTCAGCACGGCCGAAAGACCTACCGACGGGTAGAACATCGACGTCTTGGAGGTATTGGCCAGCGCCGTCACCCAGTCGTTGCGCGCCGTCACGTCGAGGAATACCATATTCTTATAACCCAGCTGCAGTGTGGCGAAAAGCGACTGCGTCTGGTCGTTGATGGTCTCCTTCGCCTGACTCTTGTTGGTGGTCATGTTGGCCAGCGTGAAGAGGTTGGGCACGCCCGTCAGGTCGCCGCCGAGCAGTATCGCGCGGTGCTTGTAGTCCTCGATCGAGGCGCCGAGGGTGGCGTTGAGCGAGAACGCTCCGTCGGCGAAGGTTTTGTGGAAGTTGGCCAGCACGTCGGCGTAACGCTGCGAGGTGATGTAGGTGTTGTTGTAATAGCGGCCCTTGTCGCCGGCGAAGAGTCCCAGCGTCGAAGCGTAGTTCTTCTGCTCGGCCGTGATGTGCGTGTAGTCGATGCGGGCGCGTCCCGTGATGTCGAGCCAGTCGGTCACGTCGTATTTGAGCGAGGCGCCGAACAGGAAACGGTCCTTGCCCGTGTTGAACATGTTGCGGTTGGTGATCCAGTAGGGGTTCTGCATCTGCAGGCTCTGCGATCCCCACGGCCAGTACTGCACCGGGAAGTTGCGCGAAGCGTTGTAACGCTCGTAAACGGCGTATTTGCGGATGTCGTCGCTCGGCGACATGAGGTAAACCGGGATCATCGGGTTGTAGTACTGGCCCGACGAGAGCATGTTCTGCTCATTGACGTTCATGTACATGCCCAGCACGCTCAGGTGCATGCGCTCGTCGAGGAACGACGAGCTGTGGTTGGCCGTGAAGTTGTAACGGTTGTATTCGTTGTTCGGAATGATGCCCTCGGCCGTCACCACGCCCGCCGAAACATAGGTCTGGCTCTTCTTGCCGCCGAAGGAGAGTCCCACCGAGTTCGAAGTATTGTATCCCGTCTGGTAGAAGTCGGTCGGCGTCCACGACTGCTTGGTGACGAGTTTCGAACCCCACGATGCGTAATAGCCGTCCTTGGCTCCGTAGGTGTTCTGGAAGGCCGGGGTTAGGAACGGCGACATGAAGGTCGTGTTGTTGCTGTAATTGACCGAGACGCCCTCTTCTCCGCTGCGTGTGGTGAGCATCAGCACGCCGTTGGCAGCCTGCGAACCGTAAAGCGCGGCGGCCGAAGGGCCGGTCAGCGCGGCCATCGACGCGATGTCGTCGAGGTTGAAGTTGGAGATGCCGTCGCCCGTGAGGTTGTTCTCGCGCATGATGGTGAACTCGTCGCCGGGGTTGGTCAGCGAGAGCGACGGCAGCGGAATGCCGTCGAGTACGTAAAGGGCGTTGTTGCTGCCGGCGATGGATTTCGAACCGCGCATCACGACCTTCGTTTCGCCGCCGACGCCTGCGGCGCTGGCGTTGATGGTTACGCCGGCGATCTTGCCCGCGAGGCTGTTGACCATATTGGCGTCGCGCGTCAGGAATACTTCGTCCGATATGTTCTGCACGTTGTAGGATACGGCGCGCTCCTGCCGTTTGATGCCCAGCGCCGTCACCACGACCGCTTCGATCTGCTGGTCGTCCTCTTCGAGCGTGACGGAGAGCGACGTGCGGTTGTTCACGGAGATGCGCTGCGGCTTGTAGCCGATGAATGAAACGTCGAGGACCATGCCGGCCGGCGAGACGTTGGACTGGAGTGCGAACGTTCCGTCGACGCCGGAGGTCGTACCCTGCGTGGTGCCCGAAATCATGATCGTGGCGCCGATGACGGGCACGCCGTTCTTATCGACGATCCTGCCGGTGATCTGGCTGGCCTGCTGTGGCTGCGCGCCCCCGCGGGCCGAGAGGATGATGCTCTTGTTGTCGATCGAATAGCTGACGTTGGTGTTGCGGAACAGTTCGTCGAGTGCGGCGCGGATGTCCTTGTTCGCGACCGAAAGGGTGACGTTCCGGTCGAGCGGAATATCCTTGGTGTTGTAGAAGAAGGTGTAGCCGCTCTGCTCCTCGATCTGCTGCATCACCGTCGAAACGGGGGTGTTCGAAGCCTTGAGCGTGATGTTTTTTACCTGAGCCTGTACGGGGACGGCGGCGATTGCGAACGCCATGCACAACGCCAGTGCATACGACCGGACCGAGCGGCTGACTCCGGCTGCCGGGGTACGGTGTAAATTTCCCCCCCCCATAATTTGGGTGGAAAAGATTTTTTTCATAAGTTTGTAAGAATTGAGTTTTAGGTTAGTCCGGCCGTTTCATGCGGCCGGGTGATCTTAACGATTCGGCATACGGGAGGACGTGCAGGTCTTTCCGTATGTTTTTTTGTGTCAGGTCGGTGTCATGGTGTCATTCGGTTTTTTGGTTTATGGTTGTAGGCAAATCGGTTCGTGCGGTTTTTCAGTAGACTTCGAATACGGCCCGGCCCGCCGAGGCTTTGTCGCCGGCCGTCTGGTCGATCCGCCGGAATTTGATCTTCGACGAAATGGAGAAGTGTTTGAGGATCAGGTCGAGACTCTGGTTCGAGAACGTACCCGTGAAGGTGTTGCCGAGCAGTTCGTCGTTGCGGATGTTGAACGAGACGTTGTATTTGTTACCGATCATGCGCAGGGCGTCCTTGAGCGGGGTGTTGCTGAGGACGATCTTGCCCTCTTTCCACGAGGTGTTGCACGGAATGTTGGCCGTGTTGAGGTAGATTACCCCCGTGCGGGCGTTGTAGGTTATCTGCTGGTCGGGCATCATCTGCACCAGCTGGCGGCGGTGGTTGGCGTCGTCGTACTTCATGCCGATGCGTCCCGATACGAGCGTCGCGCGGATGTATTCGTCGTCATAGGCTTCCACGTTGAATTCCGTGCCGTAAACCTCTATTTCGGTCGATTGCGCTTCGACCACGAATTTGCGTTCGGGGTCTTTGGTCACGTCGAAGTAGCCTTCGCCGTAGAGCACCACGCGGCGCTCCTTGCCGGTAAACTTGGCAGGGTAGCGCAGGTAGGAGTTGGAGTTGAGCCATACGCGCGTGTCGTCGGGAAGGGTGACGGAACTGACCATGCCCGTTGTGGAGCGGATTTCGACCATGCTGTTGTATTTGTATCCCACCTGCATCAGCAGATAGGCCGACAGGCCGACTAAGGGCAGCAGCATGACGGCAGCCGCGCGCTCGGTCTGCCGGAGCATCCGGCGCCATTTTTCAGTCCGGATGCGGCCTTTGACCTTCCGCAGCGCGGCGGCGGTGTCGAGGGCGGCTTTTGCCTCCTGCGTTTCGGCGGCGAAACAGATGTAATAGACTTGTTCGGCGATTTTGCGGTTCTCCTCGCTGGCGGCGATCCACGCCGCGACGCGGGCCGTCTGGTCGGCCGGAAGTTCGTCGTTGTAATACCTGACAAGGAGTTTTTCTATGTTCGGGGTGTTCATCTTTTTTCCTGCTTTTTATATTACAGACTATTCAAAAACAAAAGTTCCTAAACGAAAATCATAAAATTTCAATTTTTTTTATTCCGGGGAATCAAACCCCGAATTTTTATTAATTTCGCATTATGCCCGAACGGAAAAAGATATCCGACACCTGCTTGCTGAACCGGCTGGTCGACGGCGAGATGAAGGCGTACGAGGAGATTTTCGTACGTTATTATCCGACGCTCTGCGCCTACGCCCGCATGTATGTCAAGCGGGAGGAGACCGCTGAGAATATCGTGCAGGACCTGATGCTGTGGCTGTGGGAAAACCGCACGGTGTTATGTATCAGCACTTCGCTCCCCAAATATCTATTCGGCGCCGTGCGCAATAACTGCCTGACCTATCTGGGGCACGAGTCCATCGAGCGGCGCGTGCTGGGCAATATCCGCAATAAGATGTGCGAGCAGTTCGAAGTCCCCGACTTCGACGTCGTCGAGGAACTGCGCGAAAATATCCGGGCGGCCGTGGCGGAGCTGCCGGCCTCCTACCGCGAAGCGTTCGAAATGAGCCGTTTCCAGCGCAAAACCTACGAAGAAATCGCCGCCGTGCTGGAAGTTTCGCCCAAAACGGTGGATTACCGCATCCAGCAGTGTCTGAAAATCCTTCGTGTCAAACTCAAGGATTACCTGCCTTTGCTGACGATGCTGCTGGTCGTGAACGAATAGGCGGTTTTACGGTCTCACCTTGGCTGAAAAAAACTTGTCGGACTATTTCGATCTCACCCGGCGCGATCAATTCGGACCGGATGCTTGTGTCTGACGCGGAAAATTGCTAATTTTGAAGATTGGAGCGCAAAACGGCTCCCGGCTGTTTTTATGATTAGAACTTTTCTGTTGATTGCTTGTCTATTGACCTCCGTTGCCTGCAGGCAGCGGGGTGGAACTCCGGCCGATGCCAATATCGTTGCCAATGCCGGAAATCACTCCGCGGAGACGATCCGGCCCGATACGGTGGCACGTCCGCCTTTGGCGTTCGGCCATGAAACGTGGGATTTCGGGACGATTCCCGAAACGGGCGGTCCTGTCGTGCATGTGTTCCGCTTCACGAACAGCGGTACGAAACCCGTCGTCGTCGAGCGTGTCGGCGTGACCTGCGGATGTATGAAACCGACCTTTTCGCAGGCGCCGGTCCTTCCCGGCGGCAGCGGCGAAATCGGGATCGCTTACGATCCGGCGGACCGTCCGGGAGCTTTCGACAAGGCGGTATACGTCTATACCGACGGCAGCCGCATGATGCCGCTCCGTATCCGCGGCAGTGTGGCGGCGCGTCCCGAAACGGCTGCCGACCGCTTTCCCGTGGAGTTTGGCGGCGGAATCCGCCTTAGCGTTAAGGAGGTCAACTTCCGCATGGTGGAGCAGCGTCATGACCGGCGTCTGACGTTGCGCTGTCTCAATACGTCGCCGTACGAGGTGCGGCTGAGGGTGGAATTCGCTGAACCTCTTCCCTTTCTGCGGGCCGGAGCACCTGCCGTACTGGCGTCCGGTGCGGAGGGAGAGATCGCTTTCATCTGTGACTTGTCTGCTGCCGAGGTGTGGGGAACGTTCGTTGATTCGTGTTATCTGACCGTTTCCGGACGGCGGCTCGAAGGGGCGGTCGTGGTGCGCGGAACCGGTATCGGTGACTTGGCCGAATTGCGCGAAATGCCGCGCGGGAAACGTCCGCAGGCGGAAATTGCCGAATCGTTGCTGGATTTCGGAACGTGCGCCGCCGACGGCACGGCCGAGTGCCGGTTTACGTTGGAAAACAAGGGCGGTTCGCCGCTGCGGATCCATGCGGTGAAATATCCCGCAGGGGTGACGGGGCAGATTACGGCGGGCGAAGAGATTGCGGCAGGTGGCTCGAAAACCTTTGTGCTGCGCGTGGACGGCCGCACGGCCGGGTGTGGGAATTACTTCGCGCACGTCGAATTATTGGTGAGCGATGCGCTCAGTCCGTTGTGCGACCTCCGGGTGCGCGGCCGCTTCGAGTAATCCGAAGCCGGAAATCGGAAAAATAAACAAGCTGCCCGAAAAGGCAGCTTGTTTGTTGTTCATATTACGTCGGTCGTCATTCGGGACAGCGGACGTTGTCCACCCATTTCATGGCCGAGCTGGAGTAGGTCGCCTTGTATCCGTGTCCGGTCAGGTCGTCTTCCACCTTTTTGCCGTCGGCTTTTTCGTTGAAGCGCCAGTATGCCAGCAGGCCGTCCGTCGCCGGGTCTACATAGCACATGTTGTTCTTCAGGTCGTTGCCGTTGAGAGCCTTGGCCCATACGCGGGCTTCGCTGATGTAACCCTTCAGCTGGCGGCCGTCGTTGCACGAATTGGCGATGCGGAACGAGTCGTCCTGATATACCTGCGTGAGGTCCAGCGAAGTCTTGTTGGTGTCGGCCGAGCAGGCGAGTACGCCGTCGATGTAGATGCTCACCTTCTTGTTCGGACCGTCGAATACGGCCGCCACATGCGTCCACTTGTTGAGGCTCACGGCGATTCCGCCCGTAGGAACCATCAGTGTGCCGCCCCATCCGGAGAGCTGCAGCTGACCTTTGAAGTCGTCCTGTACGAAACGCAGGCAGAAGTTCTCTTCGAGGCCCATCACCGTATTGCACCAGCCGCCCCAGCGCTGCAGGTTGATGCGGGCTTCGTAAGTGACTTCGCCCAAGTTGTAGATGTCGTATTTGTCCTGCTCGCCCTCGGCGAAATCGACCTTGAAATAGGTGCTGCCCGAACAGTCGGCAGCTGGGCCGATGATGATACGGCCGATTTCGACGAATACCGTCCGGAATCCCTCCTTGACTTTCAAATCGCCGTCCACGCTCTCGATGCTCAGCGGAATGACATAGCTGACGCCCTCCTTAAGCCCTTCGTCTTTGGTTACGCTCACTACGAGCGGTTCGGCTGTGGAAAACGAACCTGCTGGAATGGTCAGTTCGGTGTTCTTGAGCACGAAGTTCGTTTCGGGGAGCATTACGCCCTTCTTACCGTACTGTGTGTTGTACTCTTCGATTTTCGAAGGGTCGGTTACGAGCCGGACTTTGGTGTCGTGTCCGACGACGATCGACGACGAGACCTTTACGCTCAGCTCTTTGGGAAACTGGTCGTCGAGTGTGAGCGACAGGGTGGGGACTTCGCCTTCGGCTCCGGCGATGTAGACCACATCGTCGTAAACCGGAGCTTTCTGGCAGCCTGAGACCGCCAATGCGATCAGTGCGAATAAACTATATTTCAGTTTCATGGCAATTTCTTTTTTTGTCCGTTAAACGATTACTTCCGGGCGGGATTCTGAATCTGTATCGCCTCGATCAGGAACTTGTAAGGTTCGGGATTGCGGTATTCGTACTCCATATGATAGGTTCCGCAGCCGCCTTTCATCACCTTTTCTCCGTCTATGATCGGCTGCCACTGCGCCATGCCGGCCACCGATTTCATCGACTCGCCGTCGCGGGTCGTGTAGTTGGCACCGCCGTTGGTGCGGTAGGTGATGTTCTCGAAATTCTCGGTAACGATAAACCTGCGGGCAACGTCCTTGAACGGAACCTCCGAGAAGTAGTTGGCACAGCTCTGCAGACGTCCGTCGAGGTTCGAATCGCCGCTGCATCCGTACGCCTGCGAGATGAAGTAGTCGAAACACTTGCCGAATTCGCGGGGCATGTTGGCGTTCAGCTCGCCGTCGATGGCCAGTATGCGTCCCGTGCCCGAAGTGCGGCCGAAATAGGTGACTACGACATCCATGAAGACTTTGTAGCGGTTGGGGAAGCCCGATATGCCGTAGGGTTTCTTGCCGGTGCCGATGTTCGGCTCGTTGTCGATATCAAGTCCGTCGTATCCGTTGTCGATGATGCGTTGGCAGAAAGCATGCGCAAAACGCTGGATGGCCGCGATATTGCCTTCCGTGAGGTTGTCGTTGCCGTATGAGCGGTAGGGACCTTCCCAGCCCCAGTAGGCCAGCATCTCCTCTTCGGTGGCCGCCGTCGCGCCGTCGGGCGCCACGCCCATTTCGAATCCGTCGAAAAGCGAAGTGGCGATCACTTTCAGACCGCGCTTGTGCTGGGAATCCTCCATATCCTTACGCTGGGCTTCGGTGATTGTCTGCCAGCCGCCCCACAGACCGACCATGTCGATGCTGTCGGGGAGGGATTTCATGTAGTTGGACGCCGAGGCTCCCGTGGCGCTCCAGTTTCCGAACCAGCCGAAGACGATTTCATGGTCGCTGTTCTTATAGTCGCGCAGATCGGCGTAGTACTGATCCGACTTGGGGTAGGGCTTGACAATCTCCAGTTTTTCGGGATCGGTCTCACACGAGAACAACAGGGTGCCTGCCAATGCGATACATCCTAATTTTATGAGTTTGTTCATGGTTTTCAGACTTTTTGAGGTTCGTAATTTATTTGGCATCCCACCAGAGTTTCTGCGCGCAGTTGTCGTTGCCGCCGAGGAATTCATTTACAGCTTTGGCCACCTGCTCGGCATTGCCGTCGTACTCCTGCTGCGGCAGGGGCACGCGGCGGATCGTCGCGCCGGAGGGCAGTACGCCGCCGCTGCGGTTGGTCTGCGAGGGGAATACCTTCGGGTAACCCGTACGGCGGATTTCGCTCCACGCCTCCTGTCCGTTGGGGTAGAGTGCGATCCATTTCTGCACCATGATGCGTTCGAGTTCACGGCCGTCGGCGGCCCACTTGACGGTGACGCTGCTCGGACTCTCGATCGAGCCGACCTGCCCCAAGCCGGGATATTTCACCGGAGTGCTTTTGCTGTCGGACAGATATTTGTCGGCGTTCGGCGCGCCCCACTGGGAGAACGACGTGCGGATACCTTCGTTGTAGAGGTTTTCGGCCGTGCCGCCCATGTTCCAGCCGAGGAGTGCACCCTCGGCCCGCAGGAAGCAGACTTCGGCGGCGCACATCCATGTCAGCGGCGAGGTGAAGCCCACTTTGGGACAGCTGGCCAGCGACTGGTAGTCCTTGGGGTTGGAGATGATGCCGTTGGGGATTCCGTGGTAGGCGCCGTCCTTTTCGGCGGGCGAGAAGTAGCTTTCCAGACGCGGATCGCCGTATCCCGACAGGTAGCTCTCCATGGTTGCGCCCATGCGGCATTCGTTATATTCGCCCCATAGGTATTCGAGCGGGTGTTTGTACGAGAAGCCGATGCCCGTGCGGGTGAGCAGCTGGGCCGAGTGGGTATTGTCGGTCATCACGCCGATGTTGTAGGCTCCGAACTGGAAATTTACGGCCTCCTCGGCCCAAGTCTGGGCATCGCCGGGAGCGGCGAAGCGTGCGCGCATGGCCAGACGCAGCTTGAGCGAGTTGGCGAAGCGGATCCACTTTTCCAGATCCGAATCGAACACCACGTCGAAGTCGGCGATGGGCTTCGCGCCCGAATCGGCTTCGTATGCGGCCTTGAGCGTTTTCAGCGCATGGTCCAGCTCCTTGATGAAGGTGCGGTAGACGGTCTCCTGCGAGTCGTAGGGCAGGCCGCTCGACATTTTGCCGAAGGCGGTGTAGGGCAGCGGACCGTAGATGTCGGTCACACGGTGCATGGCCTGCACCTTGACCACCTCTCCCAGCGCGAAGACCACCGATGCGGAATCGACCTTCTGGCGCAGGATGTTCCATGAACTCATCACGTTATTGTAGGCCTGCTTGTAGGGTTCGTCCTTCCATTTGGCCGTGGGAAAGGCGTAGCAGGTCGAGTTGCTGCCGCTGTCCCAGTCCTGCGCCTGCCCGAAATATCCGGCATAGCTGTCGCCCAGCAGGTTGTCGGCCAGCTGGTAGGCGTTGGCGCCCTCGGCGAAGACGTTACGCTGCATGGTTTGGATGAACGCCGCCCATGCGTTGTCGCGGTCCACGTCTTCTGGGGTGGGTTTGTCTTTGCTGGTGTTGATATTGTCGAAGTCGCCCGTACACGAAGTCAGGCCCGTTGCCAAGAGTGCGAGTGCCGCAACTCCGCAAGCGATCGTATTGCGTAATTTTTTCATAACCTGTCTCTCCTGATTTAGAAATTAACTTTTACGCCGAAACCCCATGAACGCAGCGACGGCGGCATGAAATAGTCGAAGCCCTGATAGTACGTCCCGGTGTTAGAGGTCAGTTCTGGATCGAACGGCGCCTCGTTGTGGAGCATCAGCACGTTGTTGGCAATGAGCGAAAGGGTGATGCGCAGGCGTTCGCGGGCCAGTGCCGGGAGCGTGTAGCTCAGCGACAGTTCGCGCAGGCGGACGTTGGTCGCGCTGTAGACGTAGTTCGAAAGTACGCCCGTGGTGCCGCTGGCGGCTACCGAATAGAACGTCTTGGCGTCCATGCGTCCGCCGTTGACGATCGCGCCGCCGTTGTCGCGGTCGCGGGCCGTCGATTTCGATACGCCGTACTGGTCCATCATCGCCTCGGTGCCCGACACGACCACGCCGCCGACGCGGGCGTCGATCAAAAATCCGAGGTTCAGCCCCTTCCATGAGAAGGAGTTGTGCCATCCCAGCGTGTATTTGGGGTCTATCGAGCCGACCTTGACATAGGAGTTAGGCTCGATTTCGATGCCGTTGGTCATTGGGTTCACATAGATGTAGCCGTTGGGGTCCTGCTTGAGGTGTGTGGCGTAGATGTCGCCCATCGTGCCGCCCTTGGTCAGCACCATGCGGTACGACTCGGCCGTCGAAACGATGAATTCCTGCGGCGCCTTGACCGTGGTGCCCGTTACGGGGTCGGTCACATATTCGTCGAGCAGTTCCTTGATCTCGTTGCGGTTGCGCGTGTAGGTCAGCGTCGTCTCCCATTTTACGGGACCGATGTTCTGGTTGAAGCCCGCTTTCAGCTCGATACCGCGGTTATTGACCTTGCCGGCGTTGGCGTAGGCATAGGAGTAACCCGACGACGAGGGAATCTCATACTTGAAGAGCTGGTTGTGGGTGTTGGTGTTGTAGTAGGTGAATTCGAGACTCAGCTTGTTGTTGAACATGCGCAGCTCCGTACCGATCTCGAACGATTTGGTAAGCTCCGGCTTGAGGTGCGAAGCGGCAGCGAAACCGTCGGTGCTGATGTTTTGGTCCTCCAGCGGAATGTAGGTGTAGGTCAGGTAGGGCGACGGGGGATTGCCCACGCCGGCGTACGAGCCGCGGATTTTCCAATAGTTGAGGATCTTGTTCTGCGGAATCAGCTCCGAGAGGATCAGCGATGCACCGACCGAAGGATAGACCGACGACATGGAGGGCGTGCCGGCCAGCGTCGAGAACCAGTCCGAGCGGACCGACGCATCGACGTAAACGAAATTCCGGAAGCCTACCTGCACCGATCCGTAGACGGCCTGCGTCTGCTGGCGGATGTGTTCACGGGTCATTTCGGTCGTCGGGTCCGACATGTTGATGTTGCTGACGTGGAAGAAGTTGGCAAGACGCAGCAGGTTGCCGCTCTGTCCCATCATGTCGTATTTTTCGTCGTAGAGGCTGGCGCCGATGTTGGCCGTCAGGCGGAAATCGTCGCTGAGCTGTTTGTCGATGTTGAGCAGTACGTCGGCGTAGAGCGCGTTATTGGTCATCTTCTGCTCGCGGTAATGGCCTTTCGACTGGCAGAACAGTCCCGGCGTCGATGCGTAGAGTTTACGCTCGTAGTCGGTGTCGGCATGGTCCATGCGGATACGGCCCGAAAGGTTGATCCAGTCGGTGATCTTCCACTTGAGCGAGCCGCTGACGATATAGCGGTTCTGCGTGGTGTTGAACATGTTGCGGTTGGTGATCCAATAGGGGTTCTGGCTCAGGGCGTCGAGTCCCGTATTGCTGTAGGGCCAATACATCGTGGCGAAGTTGCGGCCTGAGTCGTAGATTTCGTAGGTCTTCAGACGCTCGAAATTCTCCGAAGGCGGGAATAGGTAAACGGGCAGCAGCGGATTGTAGTAGAGTCCCTGCGCCACGCCGTTCTGCGACTCGCTCTTGGTGAAGAAGAAGTCGGTGTCGAGTTCGAGTTTGTCCTTGACCAGTTCGCGTCCGTGGCGGACCGTGAAGTTGTAACGCGAATATTCGTTGTTGGGAATGATACCGCGCGAATTGACCGAACCGGCCGAAACGAACGACTGGCTGCGCTCCGAACTCGATGCCACGCTGACGGTGTTCTGCGTGTTGTAACCCGTCTGGAAGAAATCGTTGGGGTCGTACGACGAGGGCTTGCCGAGCTTCTCGCCCCAGCTTTTGAAATCGCCCGACTGACGGCCGTAGGTGTTCTGGAACTGATGGGTGACGAACGGATTCGAAAAGGTCGTGTTGTTGGAGTAGGAGACGTGCGTCGAGTGGTCCGCACTGCCTTTCTTGGTAGTGATGAGGATCACGCCGTTGGCGCCGCGGTTGCCGTAGAGCGCTGCGGCCGAAGCACCCGTCAGCACCGACAGCGACTCGATGTCGTCGGGATTGATGCTCGAAATGCCGTCGCTGTCGCCGACGCCCGCACCTTCGTAATAGTTGTCCGACTGGGTCGAGCGGAGCGACATCATCGGAATGCCGTTGAGTACGTAGAGCACGTTGTTGTCGCCGAAGAGCGATTTGGCGCCGCGCATTACCACGCGGGTCGAACCGCCGGTACCCGACGACGACTGGTTGATGCGCACGCCGGCCACTTTGCCGACCAGACTGTTCACCACGCTTACGTCCTTGACGATGCTGATGTCGTCGCCCGCAATCTGCTGTACGTTGTATGTCAGTGATTTCTGATCGCGCTTGATGCCGAGCGCCGTTACCACGACCGCGCCGATCTCTGCGGTGCTTTCCTGCAGCGCAAGGTTGATGACCGTCTGCGAGCCGACGATCCGCTGCTGGCTCTGATAGCCGATATAGGAGTAGACGATTTCGGCTCCGCTGCCCGGAACTCGGACCGTATAGCCGCCGTTGACGTCGGTCACGGCGGCGAAATTGGTGCCGGTGACCAGAACCGTCACGCCGACCAGCGGCAGCCCGGCCGCGTCGGTGACTTTGCCGGAAATCGAACGCTCCTGATCGTCTGCGGCGTCACCCCCCCCCACGAACAGGACTACCCGGTTGTCCGTAATCCTATGGGCGATGTCGGTTCCCTTGAGGACGGCCGTGACGACCGAATTGATGTCGCTGCTGGCGATGTGCGCCGAAACGCTCTGCGTTACGTCGATGTCGTTGTTGTAGAAGAAGGTGTAGCGGCTTTGCGTTTCGATGCTTTTCAGCACCTGCGACAACGCCGCATCGTTGAAGTCGAGCCGTATTTCCTGCGGATTATTCTGCGCGGCGGCTTGTGTGGCAAAAGTTGTTATTGCTGTAATTGACAGGCTGATGCGAACAGCGAGTCGGGTCTGAACGCAAAATTTTCGGCAATAAGTCTTGAACTTATCAAAATTTGTCATACCTTTACTGATTAATGGATTGATAGATCCGTGCGGGTAGCGGCCCGCCGGGTTTGTGTTTGATTCATTAAGGGAGCGGGAACTTCGGCAGAGGTTCCCGTGTTTTTTTTTATGACAGGCTTATTTCATAGGCAGGTTCGGGTTTTAGGTTGTTTGCAGTAGGTTCGGTTTTTATTTGAGGATGATCGTATCCTCCTCGCGTTCGTAAGTGAACGGTGTGGTTATTCGGATGACTTCGAGGATCGATTCCAGCGAATCCCCGAAACGGAACTCTCCGGTAAATTTCTTCCCGATGAACTTGTCGTTCATAATCACGATCTTGACATTGAACATCTGTTCCAGCCGGTGGCATACTTGTGTGAACGGCGTCTGGTGCAGCACCCAGACGTTGTCTTTCCAGCGTACGGGCTCTTTCGAGTCGGAGATCGTGCTGAGTTTCATTTCGCCGCTCTGAATATCATACGAGAGCTGCTGGCTGGGAACCATGCGGATACACTCTCGGCTGAGCCGGCTCTCCACTTCGACGGAACCCTCCAGCAGCGTGGTGGTGATGGTCTCCGAATCGGGGTAGGCCTCGATATTGAATTTCGTACCCAGCACCTTGATCTTCAGATCCCCGGCCCGAACGATAAAAGGATGTTTTTTGTCGTGTGCCACGTCGAAATAGGCTTCTCCCGACAGGAATATCTCGCGGGTCCGGCCGGCGAATTTTTCGGGATAGATCAGTTGTGCGCCGCGGTTGAGCGTAAGCTGCGTGCCGTCGGCAAGCGTCAGGTTCTCCACCTTTTCCCATGCGTTGTTGCGGATGAGCATTTCGGGTGCGGGACGCAGGGCGGTCGCCAGCCAGCCGGAAGTGAGGAAAACGATCATGAGCGATGCCGCGGCCAGCCAGATGCGGTAGGCTTTGGTGTAGTTGCGCTCCGGCCGAGCCTTATTGACTGCGTCGGCGTGGATGCGCGTCATCAGGCGCGTGAAGGAATTCCCTGCGCTGTAACGCTCGTCTGCACAAGGACTTTTTACCTGAATACGGGTGAATAATGAATTGTTGTCGTTCGTATGTTTCGAATCAGTCATTGGGTTCCGTCTATTGTCCGTTTACAAATAAGACAAGACGGACCTGAGAAACCACTAAGCCGATTTGCGATTTTTTCAGATTTTTTTCAGGAAAGGGGCTGCGGCAGCCTTCAGACGGCGCATGGCGATGGCTAGCTGTCCTTCGACGGTGCTTGGGGAGATGTCGAGTGCCGCGGCGATCTCTCGGTGGCTCATGCCGTCCTCCTTGGCCAGCTTGAAGATGATGCGGCAGCGTTCGGGGAGCTGTTCCACAGCGTCGGTCAGCGCGCTGTTCAGCAGTTGGAAGTCAACCGCCTCGTCCGCCGGGACCGCAGGATCGATGCTGACCTGCAGTTGTACCTGTGTAAAGCCGGACATACGGTTCCGGTAGCCGCTCAGCAGGTAGTTGGTACAACTGTTGCGCACGGCGCGGTAGATATAGGCATTGAAGTTTTCGATGCCGCCGAGCATTCCGCGGCTTTTCCACAGTTGAAAAAAGAGATCGGCAACGACGTCTTCGGCCGCCTGCTGCTGGTGCAGATACATGCGTGCGAATTGGAAAAGCCGGTCGTGATAGTGCAGGTAGAGTTGCTGGAATGCCTCTTCGTTCCCTTCGGTGACTTGCCGGAGAACGTCGTCGAACGCTATTTGTGCACTTTTTTTTGTCATGGATCGGCCCTTAGATCGCATAAGGGTAATTACAAATTTAATTATTTTATTCCGGTTCGCAAATTTTTTACAGATCTAGGCTTCCCTCTGCAGCCGCATATCGTTTTCTCCGGTATTCCGGCCGCAGCGTTTTTTCATCGGCAGAATCCGGGCCTATAGCCGGTATTTTGCAGTTGACTGCGGATTGCCGCAGCTTTTTTTCGCCGGACGAACCGGAAGCGGTTATCATATATATAAGAGTGGGACGGGGAAGGGGACGGACGCATGCCATTCAGCGATTTCAGGCGGAAATCAGGAACCTTCCGTGCCGCTTTATCCAGTCGGGGAGGGGGCCGGCGGAGATTCTTGGGGGCAACTTTTTCGGAACCGGGTTTTCTAGTCTGAAAATAATAAGCTATTTTTACTCCATTGAATTTTGCAATCCCACGATGAAAGACCGCAACGTCATTACCCCCCCCCTGCATAAGGAGGCCGAGTTCGGCGAGCTTTATAAACGCTACAAAGCCCGTTTCGAAAGTTTTGCCGTCGGATATGTGCAGGACCGGCTCATCGCCGAGGATGTCGTCACGGATGCTTTCATCTACTATTGGGAAAACCGCTCCCGGCTCGATGCGGACTGCAATGCCGCGGCCTATATCCTCACGACCATACGCCACAAATGCCTGAATTACCTGCGGGCCCTGCAGGTGCGGATGCGGGTCCACAACGAAGTGGGGGACCTTCAGCGTCGCGTGGTGAGCGAGAATATCCGCTCGCTGGAGCTTTGTGATCCTCAACACCTTTTTGCCGGCGAGATCGAGAAACTGGTGCGTGATTGCATGGCTGAAATGCCGGAACTGACGCGGCAGGTTTTTACGGCCCGGCGCATCCACGGCAAGTCCTACCGCGAAATCGCGGCCGAGTGCGGGATCACCGAGCGCCGTGTGGAGACCGAGCTTGAGAAAGCGCTCGGAAAACTGCGCGAAGTCCTGCGTGATTACCTGCCACTGGTGCTTGCCGCAGGCGTTCTGGAGCGCATTCTGCGATAAAATCAAAAAAAATGTTCTTTTTTCCGGGAAACCGGGCCGCCGGGGTGCTTTATTAATGTAAAGCCCCGGAACGGGCGTGTCGTAATATGGAAAAAGAAACCTTATATCGTTTTTATAAAGGCGAAGCCACCTCCGACGAACAGCGGCGTCTGATGGAGTGGCTCGATGCCGATCAGGAAAACCGGCGTATCTTCGACCGCGAACGCGGAATGTACAATGCATTGCTGCTGTTCGCTCCGGAGGAAAAGGCCGCGCGCGGCCGTCTGCTGAATTGGCGCCGTGTAACGAGGTATGCCGTACAGGCGGCGGCCGTCGTTATATTGGCCGTCGGCATCGGTTGGGGATATGTTTCCTATAAGGAGCGGAGCTGGGCGAATCTTATGACCCGCGTGGCTGCGCCCGAAGGACAGCGCATCAATCTCACGCTGCAGGACGGTACCAATGTGTGGCTCAATTCGGGGGCCGAGATCGAATATCCGTCGCTTTTCGCAGGAAATTCCCGGCAGGTACGGCTTTCGGGCGAGGCGCTGTTCGATGTCAGCCGTGACACCCGCCGGCCGTTCGTGGTTGAGACGTTCGCCTGTAAGGTTGAGGTGCTCGGCACGCGCTTCAACGTCAATGCTGACGAGCGGCACGATGTATTCTCTACGGCGCTCATGCGCGGCAGCGTCCGGGTGAGTTCCCTTGCCGACCCGCAGCAGCAGGTCGTGCTCAAACCCCACGAAAAAGTGCAGTTGAGCGGCGGGCAACTGTCGCTCCGTACGTCGGACGATCCCAACGAATATCTCTGGGCCGAGGGCCTTATTTCGGTGAGCGGCCGCAGTTTTGCAGATATACTCCACCGGTTCGAACACTGTTACGGCGTGCGTTTCGATGTGAAGCTCGACCGTATGCCCGATATTGAAGCGATGGGTAAGATCCGCATTTCGGACGGCATCGAACACGCCCTGCGCATCCTGCAGCGCAGTTGTTCTTTCCACTACGCATACGACCAAGAAACCAGCACGATAACCATATACTGACCGAACGTATAACTTTAAAACTTTGCCTGCCTATGAGATAATCCCGCATTTTGTCTTTTGCCGTTATCCCGGAAAAGGAAGCCCGAAACTGTTGGAGCAGTTCCGGGCGGAAAGGACAACGGTCTCTCGCATGATTTGCGACTAACCAAAACTATTATCCTTTAATCTACAAAGATATGAAGAAAAAAAGTATCAGGCAATCAAAGAACCTGATAATCTCCCTTTTTGCTGCGTTTTTGTGCCTTGCCGCCGGGACCGTCCGGGCGCAGGCAGGCCGTGTGACTATTGATATGCAACAGGTGAAAATGACGCAGATAATGGATGAGATCGAAAAACAAACCAAATTTCTGTTTATTTACGACAAGAATATCAGCGTTGACCGCACGGCCAGCGTGCAGGTGCGCGAACAGCCGGTTGCCGAGGCTCTCGCGCAAATGCTCGCAGGCACCGATCTGACGTATGAGATCAACAGTTCGAACATCATTCTTTCGAAGCGTTCGGCGGATGCGGCGGCATCCTCATCCCTGCGCAATGTCGCGGGTGTGGTGCTCGATGCACACGGACAACCCATTATCGGCGCGTCGGTCGTTATCAAAGGTACGACGATCGGTATCAGCACCAATGTCGACGGCAGTTTCGGACTGCAGATTCCCGCTTCGGTGAAGGACCCGGTGCTCGTGGTCAATTATTTGGGCTGCGAACCGCAGGAGATCGCTGTGGGAAGCCGCGCCGATTTCCGTATCACGATGGTCGAATCGGCCGTCGCGCTGGATAACGTGGTGGTGACGGCCCTCGGTATCAAACGTCAGGAAAAGGCGCTCTCGTACAACGTCCAGCAGGTGAAATCCGAGGACATCGTTACGGTTAAGGACGCCAACTTCATGAATGCCCTCAACGGCAAGGTCGCCGGTGTGCAGATCAACTCCTCGGCGGCGGGCGTCGGCGGCGCGGCCCGCGTGGTAATGCGCGGTGCCAAATCGCTCTACAAGGACAACAACGCCCTCTATGTGATCGACGGTATTCCGATGTCGAACGTCAGCTTCGGCTCGAATGACGACGGCCTGCAGGGCAATTACATGGGGTCGGACGGCGTGGCGGACATCAACCCCGACGACATCGAGTCGATTTCGGTACTGACCGGCCCTTCAGCCGCGGCTCTCTACGGTTCGGACGCTGCCAACGGCGTGGTGCTCATCAACACCAAGAAGGGACAGGCCGACAAAACGTCGGTGACCTTCTCCAACAACACCACCTTCTCGTCGCCTTTCGTGATGCCCCGCTTCCAGAATACCTACGGCAATGTTTCCGGGTCCTACCAGAGCTGGGGCGACAAAACCTTGCGCCGCTTTGATCCCGAAGGATTCTTCAACACGGGGTCGAACGTCAACAACTCCCTGACCTTCTCGACGGGTACGCAGAAGCACCAGACCTATTTTTCGGCCGCGACGACCAATGCCCGCAACATCCTGCCCAACAGCGGCTACAACCGCTACAACTTCACGTTCCGCGACGTCACCAAGTTCCTCAAAGACAAGCTGACCGTCGATCTGAGTGCGAGCTACATCCTGCAGGACAACAAGAACATGATCGCAGCGGGCAAATACTTCAACCCGCTGCCGGCGCTCTATCTCTTTCCGCGCGGCGACGACTTTGACAACGTGCGTCTCTACCAGCGTTGGGACGAATCGCGCAACCTCTATACGCAGGCATGGGATTACGGTTCGGGCGACATGTCGTTCCAGAACCCCTACTGGATCATGAATAAGATGATCAACCAGACTAAAAAGCGTCGTTATATGCTCAGTGCCAACCTCAAGTACGACGTAACCGATTGGCTCGACGTGACGGGCCGCGTCAAGGTCGATAACGCCGATATGGACATTACCGAGAAGCGCTATGCCGGCACCGACACCAACTTCGCAGGCGAGAAGGGTATGTATTCGATCATCAAGCGTAACGACCGTCAGATCTATGCCGATGCCATCGCCAACATCGATCTTACCTTCGCCGGGGACTACCACCTGAGCGCCAATGTCGGTGCGTCGCTCAAGGACGTCCGCATGGATTTCATGGGCTGGGGTGGCGACCTGCGCAAGATTCCCAACTTCTTCTCGATTACCAATATATCGACCACCAACTATAAGGAGCGTGAGGACGGTTCGCACATTCAGTCGCAGAGCATCTTCGCCAACGTCGAGCTGGCGTGGAAGAGTATGCTTTACCTGACCGTCACCGGCCGCAACGACTGGGAATCGGCTCTCGCCTTCTCGAAATACAAGTCGTTCTTCTATCCTTCGGTCGGACTTTCGGCCGTCGTTTCCGAGATGGTCGATATGCCGGAATGGTTCTCCTTCCTCAAGGTGCGCGGTTCCTATTCGGCCGTAGGCTCTTCCTATGCGGCCTACCTGACCAAACCCTACTATGATTACAAGGGACAGACGCACGAGTGGGACTCGCTTCACCGCTTCCCCAACGAGAACCTCAAGCCGGAGAAGACCAAGTCGTGGGAAGTAGGTCTCAATGCCCGTTTCTTCGGCGGCAAGCTCAACTTCGACGCTACATGGTACCGCTCGGATACCTTCAACCAGACCTTCGAATCGACCCCTTCGTCCACGTCGGGTTATTCGTCGGTACTCGTGCAGGCCGGTCAGGTCCGCAATTCGGGTCTCGAAATGCTGCTGAACTACCATAATACGTGGCGAGACTTCACATGGAACACGAGCGTGACCTACACGATGAACCGCAACAAGATCATCAGGCTCGCCAACGGCGTCATCAGCCCCGTCGACGGACAGCCTATCGATATGCCCTATCTGGAGAAGGCGACCCTCGGCGACGCCGGTTCGCCGCAGGTCATCCTCTACGAAGGCGGCACGATGGGCGACCTTTACATCAACCGCGAACTGCGCACCGACCTCAACGGAAACATTTATGTCGATCCGCAGACCAACAAGGTAGAACTGACCACCACCGAGCGCCGCAAGGTCGCCAGCCTGCTGCCCAAGGGCAATATCGGCTGGAGCAACAGTTTTGCATGGAAGGGACTGAACCTGAATGTGATGTTCGCGGCCCGTCTGGGCGGTTCTGTCGTTTCGAATACCGAGGCGTTCCTCGATTACTACGGCGTTTCGGAACGTTCGGCGGCAGCCCGTGAGGCCGGCGGCGTGCGGATAAACAACGGCATGGTCGATGCCCAGAATTACTATCAGACCATCGGTGCCGGCACGGGTGCCGGCGCATACTACATTTACGATGCGACCAACGTACGTATGCAGGAGCTGTCGCTGGCCTATACGCTGCCCAAGCGCTGGTTCCGTCAGAAGATGGCAATGACCGTTTCTCTTGTGGGCCGCAATCTGTGGATGATTTACAACAAGGCTCCGTTCGACCCCGAACTGACGCCCTCGACGGCCGACAACTTCTTGCAGGGCGTGGACTACTTCATGCTGCCCAGCTTACGGAACATCGGATTTACCGTGAAGTTACAATTCTAAAATCCTGACCAAGATGAAAGCAAACACTATAATTCGTCGATTCGGCCGTTTTGCGGCTTGTGTGGCCATGCTCGCCGCCGCGGCCTGCACCGGTAATTTCGAAGATTACAATACCAAACCTTTCCGCCCGTCGGACGACGACCTGAATGGCGACAACGTCGGCGTGGGCATTCTTTTTCCCGCGATGATGGAGTTCGTCACCCATTTTCAGGTCAATGCTTCGCAGATGCACGACGTGCTTGTGGCCGACGAACTGGGCGGTTACACCTCTGCCGTGAAGTCCTACCAAGGACAGAACATCGCTACCTACAATCCGTCGGACAAATTCAACGACTATATTTTCGAGCAGACATTCGCCAATTTCTACGGCAACTACTTCAAGGTCGAGACCCAGACTGGCGGCGAGGGGCCCGTTTACCAGCTGGCCCGTATCCTGCGCGTGGCGGCCATGCTGCGCGTGACCGACGCCTACGGTCCGATTCCCTATTCGAAGATGCAGAACGGCACCTTCTCGGTGCCTTACGACAGCCAGCGCGATGTCTACATGGCGATGATCGACGATTTGGATGCGGCGATGGAGACGCTCTACACGTTCGCGTCGGCCGGTGACGGCATTCTGATGCGCGATTTCGATATCAGCTCTTTCAAGGGCGATTCGCGGCTGTGGGTGAGCTTCGCCAATACACTCAAACTGCGGATGGCCATTCGCATGAGCGGTGTGGAGCCGGAAGCGCGCCGCATCGCCGAAGAGGCTGTGCGCGATATGGCGACATACGGTCTGATAGACGCCAATGCCGAGAACCTGAGCTTCTCGTCCGATTCCCGTCAGAATCCGTTCTACACGCAAGCGACGAGCACCTCTTGGCAGGACCTGCGGTCGAACGCCAGCATCGTGATGTACATGAACGCCTACGAGGATCCGCGCCGGGCTTCCTATTTTTCGAAGTCGGGCTACGACGGGATCTACGTCGGTGTGCGTGCGGGCATTCAGAATGTGACGCCGACCGACTATGCGACCTACTCTTATCCGCTCTTCGCCGAAAAGGACCCCGTGCCGGTGATGTACGCTTCGGAAAGCTGGTTCCTGCGTGCCGAGGGCGCTCTGCTGGGCTGGACGATGGGCGACACGGCCGAAAACCTCTATAACACGGGTGTCAAAACCTCGCTCGAACTTTGGGGAAACGGCTCTTCGTACGAGACTTATATCGCTTCCGAAACGGCTCCCGCGCTCTCCTATGCGGATCCGCGCAACAAGCATAACGTTTCGGATTTCGGTACGGCCGTATCGGTCAAATGGGCTGACGACGGCAACGAACTGGAGCGCATCATCACCCAGAAATGGATCGCCAACCATATGATCGGCCACGAAGCATGGGCTGACGTGCGCCGGACGGGCTATCCCCGCCTGTTGCAGGTGGTCAACAACCTGAGCGGCGGCATGTGGGGCAATGTAGACAGCAGCAAGGGAATGCGCCGCCTGCACTATCCCCAGTCGGAGTACGACAACAACCGCGAGAACGTACTCAGGGGCGTCGAATTGCTCGGCGGCAGTGACCTGCACGGCACCGATGTGTGGTGGGCGAAGAAATAAGACCTTAAAATGAAAATACCAAGTGTGATATGAAAAAGAAGATAATTTCCCTGATGATAGCGGTCCTCGCGGCCGGGGCCTTTGTCTCGTGCAGCGACTGGACCGAACCCGAAGCGCGGGACTTCACGCAGCACAAGCCCGCATCCTATTACGAGAACCTGCGTGCATGGAAAGCCGACAAGAGCCATCCCATCGCCTTCGGTTGGTTCGGCGGCTGGGACCCCACGGGGGCCACGACGGCGACCAGCCTGATGGGGATTCCCGACAGCGTTTCGCTGGTGGCCAACTGGGCGACTTTTTCCCTTACGCCCGAACAGATGGAAGAGGTTGTTCAGGTCAAGAAGCTGAAAGGTACCGACGTGGTCGTGACCATCCTGCTGACCAACGTCGGCGCCAAGGCGACGCCCGAAGAGGTGACCGCCGGTGTCGAGGATACATGGGAGCAGGTGCGCCTGATGCGCGAGTATTGGGGCTGGACGGACGATGCAGATGCCGCCCAGATCGAGGCGGCCATCCGCAAATACGCCAACGGGTTGGTCGACGAGGTGCTCAAGTACGGCTATACGGGTCTCGACCTCGACTATGAACCCGGTTTGGGGTCTTACCACAACGGCAATATCGTGATGAATCAGTCCCAGCAGGGCGATATCTATGCCGGCACCTCCCCCTCGCAGCGTACGACGTGGTTCGTCGATGAATGCTCCAAACGTCTCGGTCCGAAATCGGGAAGCGGCAAACTGCTGATCGTTGACGGACTGGTGTCGTCGATGCCTAAGGAGACAATCGAATGCTTTGATTACTATATTCTGCAGACATACGCTTTGACAGCCCAGTCTTCGCTGGATTCCTACCGTTTGGCCGGGCTGGTCAACGCCTTCGGTGACATAATCGACGAGGAGACCATCACCAACCGCACTCTTGTTACCGAGAATTTCGAACCCGAGGCGATGTGGAAATACGGTGGAACGAGCTGTCGCCTTCCGGACGGGACCTACACCAATTCGCTGCAGGCCATGGCGCTCTGGCAGCCGGCCAACGGATTTCGCAAGGGCGGCATCGGCGCTTACCAGATGCAGAACGACTTCAAGAATGACTGTTACAAATATTTCCGCGCCGCCATCAACGCCATGGACAAGTTGGAAAAGGGCGGAACGGAAGCTGACGACCAGCAATAATAAAACCGAATGAGATTATGAAAAATATGCTGAATATCCGCACCTGCCGGGCCTTATTCGCAGGTGCGCTGCTGACCGGGCTCGTTACCGGCTGCGACAATGCCGATCTCGGTGCGCTCGACAATGCCGCCTATATCAAAGAGGCTCAGAAAGCGTCGAGTACGACCGTCAAGGTCGAGGATGACGGCGGTAAGACTTCGCTTACCGTTCGTCTGGGCGGCAAGGGCGATACAGAGACCGCTTTCCGCTTCGAGATGAATCCCGACGTGCTGGAGCGTTATAATGCACTTAACGGAACTTCATACGTACAGTTGCCGGAAACCTGTTTTGAACTGCCTGCCGATCCTGTCATAGTTCCGGCCGGCGAAGTGACTGCCGCACCTGCGCAAATCGACATCCTGCCCTTCTCCGAAGAGATGGATGATTCGGGTTCTGTCTACGCTCTGCCCGTGACGCTGCGCTGTGTAAGCGGCGGTATGAAGATGTTGGGCGATGCATCCGATTTCCTGATCGTCTGCGAGCGAAAGAAGATCATTCCCGTTCCGATCTTCAATAGCGAATACCGGACCGGAGGCTCCAGCAAACTGAACCGTGTGATGCTGAACATGAAGGATGCGCCCATCACCTTCAATGCCTATACCATCGAGTTCAAGATGTACAAAGAGGAGTTCACGGCCCGTAACTACATGATCGTCGGTTTCGACAACGGCGAGGGAAATATCAACAACCGTATGTGGGTCCGCTTCGAGGCTTCGTCCACCACTTCGGATGTGCTGAACCGTTGGATGCAGATGAACACCATGGCCCAGCCCGGCCAAACTGCCGTGACGCCCTGCGAGGCGAAGAAGTGGCAGCATGTGGCCATCGTCTTCGACGGCTCCGCGACGAGCCTTTACCTCGATGGCGAGCAGGTCGTACAGAAATCGGCTCCGCGCAATACCGTTACGTTCAAGTATTTTGCCCTGCTGCCGCAGCCCAGCTACTGCAATACGACCATCTCGTTCAGCGAAGTGCGCCTGTGGAACGTGGCCCGCACCTCCACTCAGCTCAAGAACAACGTGAATAACGTCGATCCCAAGAGCGAAGGCCTGCTGGGCTACTGGAAGATGAACGAAGGCCATGGGTACACGTTTGAGGACGCCACTGGCAACGGCAATACCGCCGAATGCGAATATTCGCGTGCCGGCGACTTGTGGGACCCGCAGTCTTACGGCCCTGCGACCGGATTGGAATGGGCGCCCGATATGGACAATATGTAACTCTTGTTCCGTTCGCTCTTTTTTGCTAATTTAGAACCGAGTTAATGGAGCGCAGGGGCCCTGCAATACGCCCCTGCGCTTTTTCAGCGATAAAAACTACTGGAATATGGAAAAAAGACTCTTTCTGTTCGGCGGTTTGGCCGCCGTCGCTGCGACGGGATGCGCCCGGCAGTCCGAAGCGCCGGCCCGTCCGATGAACATCCTCTATATCATGACCGACGACCATACGGCGCAAATGATGAGCTGTTACGATACGCGTTACGCTTCGACGCCCAATCTCGACCGCATCGCCGTCGAGGGCGTGCGTTTCACCAACAGTTTCGTCGCCAATTCCTTGAGCGGTCCCAGCCGCGCCTGTATGCTTACGGGCAAGCATTCCCACAAAAACGGTTTTTACGACAACACGACCTGCGTCTTTGACAATACGCAGCAGACTTTCCCCAAGCTGTTGCAACAGGCCGGATACGAAACGGCTGTCGTCGGCAAATGGCATCTCGAAAGTCTGCCCACCGGGTTCAACCATTGGGAGATCGTTCCCGGACAGGGCGATTACTACAATCCCGATTTTATCCGCCAGACGGGCGATACGGTGCGTTCCGAAGGGTACATAACCAACCTTATTACCGACAAGAGTCTCGATTGGCTGCGTTCGGGGCGTGATCCGGAGAAACCTTTCTGCCTGCTGGTGCATCATAAGGCCCAGCACCGCAATTGGATGGCCGACACCTGCAATCTGGCGCTTTACGAAGAGCTGGACTTTCCGCTTCCCGATACTTTTTTCGATGATTACGAGGGGCGTCCGGCCGCCGCAGCGCAGGAGATGAGCATTATGAAGGACATGGACCTGATCTATGACCTCAAAATGTGGCGGCCCGATAAGCGGAGTCGCCTGAAAGGCACCTACGAAGCGTTTGTCGGGCGGATGAATCCCGAACAGCGGGCGGCGTGGGACCGATTCTATACGCCGCTGATCGAGGATTTCTACCGCCGTAATCCGCAGGGCCGTGAACTGGCTCAATGGAAATTCACGCGTTATATGCGTGACTATATGAAAGTACTGAAATCGCTCGATGACAATGTCGGCCGCCTGCTGGATTATCTCGACGAGTCGGGGCTGGCCGAAAACACGCTGGTGGTCTACACTTCCGATCAAGGTTTCTACATGGGTGAGCACGGCTGGTTTGACAAGCGTTTCATGTACGAGGAGTCGTTCCGCACGCCGTTGGTGATGCGTCTGCCGGGCGGTGCCCGCGGCGACATCGTCGAAATGGTGCAGAATATCGACTATGCGCCGACATTCCTCGAACTGGCCGGAGTCGCCGTGCCCGACGACATACAGGGTGTTTCGCTGCTGCCGTTGCTGCGGGGCGAACATCCTGCTGGCTGGCGGCGCTCGTTGTACTACCATTTCTACGAATATCCGGCCGAACACATGGTCAAGCGCCATTACGGCGTGCGTAACGACCGCTGGAAGCTGATCCACTTCTACAATGACATCGACCAATGGGAGCTTTACGACCTGCAGGAAGATCCGCACGAACTGCGGAACCTTTACGGCCTGCCGGAATATGCTGCGCCCCGGCGGGAAATGACGGATGAGCTGGTGCGCCTGCAGACTCAGTACGGCGATACGCTGGCTCTGCGCAGGAACGGACGTGTAACGGCCGCAAACGGCAATTGATCGTGACCGGGCGCATGACACTTGTTCGCATTTATGCTGCGTTGGCTGTGGGAATGTGGCTCATGGCCTGCACCGGGCCTGCGCCGGATGAACGGCCCGTGCTGATTCCCGCTCCGCAGAAAACGATATGGGGCGACGGGACCTACCGGCTCCCTGAACGGTTGCAGTTGGGCATCGCCGATACGGTTCTCATCGCCGCGGCCGGCTACGTGAACGAGGTGCTGGCGCCTTATGGCACTGTCGCCGTAGATCGGTGCGACCGGGGAGATATCGTGTTGGAACTCGATTCGGCCGCCTTGCCGCCTGAAGGGTACCGCCTGTCGGTGACGCACGCCGGCGTACGGATCGGGGGCGGTTCCTACCGGGGCGTCGTCAATGGCATCGCCACGCTGCGGCAGCTGCTGCCAGCGAAAGCCGGAAGCGGAGCGAAGATTCCTTATGCGGAGATCGCCGATCGGCCGGCGTTCGGATGGCGCGGCGTGATGCTCGACGTGAGCCGGCACTTTTTCGACAAAGAGGAGATTTTTACGCTGCTGGACCAGATGGCCCGGCTCAAGCTCAACAAATTTCATTGGCATCTGACCGACGATCAGGGCTGGCGGATTGAGATTCCGTGTTATCCCGAACTCACGCAAGAGGGGGCATGGCGGCTTTTCAATCGGCAGGACACGTTGTGCATGGGCCGCGCGGCGCGGGAACAAAACGACGATTTCCTGCTTCCCGTCCGGCGGCTGCGGACCGATGGCGCCGACACGCTTTACGGGGGATATTATACACGGAAGGATATCCGCGAGGTGGTGGCCTATGCCGCGGTTCGGGGTATCGACGTGATTCCCGAAATCGATATGCCCGGACATTGCTTGCAGGCCATCGACAGCTATCCGTGGCTGGCCTGTTTCGGACGCGGTTCGTGGGGGCAATCCTTCTCCTCGCCGCTGTGCGTGGGCAAGGACCGGACGCTGGCGTTCTGCGAAAGCGTCTGGGAAGAGCTTTTCGAACTTTTCCCCTATGAATATGTTCACATGGGCGGCGACGAGGTCGATAAGAGCAACTGGAAACGTTGTCCCGACTGTCAGACCCGTATGCGTGCCGAAGGGCTGCCTGACGAAGCGGCTCTTCAGGCGTGGTTCATGCACCGTATGCAGCGCTTTTGCGAAGCCCGCGGACGCCGCATGATCGGCTGGGACGAGATACTGGAAGGCGGAGCCGTTCCCGGTGCTACGGTCATGTGGTGGCGGCCGTGGGAACCGCAGTCCGTGAGTGCGGCCACCCGGCAGGGCTGTGAGGTCGTCCTCTGTCCGCAGTCGTGGTTCTATTTCTCGTTGGAAGAGGACGCAAACTCGCTCGCGCGCATCTGTCGCTTCGATATGCTGCCGGACTCGCTGTCCGATGCGCAGAAAAGGCTGATCAAAGGCGTGCAGGGCAACCTCTGGACCGAAAAAATCCCTGCGTGGTCCCGTGCGGAATATATGTTTTACCCGCGCCTGCTCGTTTTGGCCGAGAAAGGGTGGACCGAGCCGGGCAAGTTTGACGAGGACGCTTTCATGTCGCGGCTGCTGGACTATTGCCGACGGCTGGATGATGAGGGTGTCAACTATCGGATTCCGTCGCTGACGAATTATCATGCTGTCAGCGTCTTCACCGATTCGGTCCGGACTGCCGTCGTCTGTCCGCTGCCCGGTGCCGTTTTGCGCTATACGCTCGACGGCTCGGTGCCGACCGTAAACTCGCCGCGTTACGACGCCCCGCTGGTTATCCGCGACGATTGTACGCTGCACATCCGGCCCTACCATGCCGACGGCCGTACGGGCGACTGGATAATCGTCCGCTATGAGAAGCAGGATTATGCGCGGCCTTTGGAGCCGCGGGACACTGAACCCGGTTTGTGCGTCGATTGGTACTTCCGCCGTTTTCCCGGTTGCGACGCGATCGGCATTCCGGAGACTCTTTACGCTGCCGGCGGCCGTTGTGTCGTCGATTCGGTCTGTTTCCCTCGTGCGGCTGCCGGCCGCCGGGCCGTCGGGATGATTTTCCGGGGGTATATCGACATTCCGGCAACCGGGATCTATACCTTTGCGCTCGCTTCCGACGACGGCGCCATCCTGCGTATCGGCGGCAGGGTGGTGGTTGATAACGACGGAGAACATCCTCTGCTCGAAAAGAGCGGACAGGTTGCGTTGTCTGCGGGCCTGCATCCGCTCGAACTGCGCTATTTCGATTACAACGGCGGCGAGATTCGTCTTGTCCTGCTCGGCGACGACGGTGCCCGCCACCCGCTCGATACCGACCTGCTCCGCCACGATCCGTGAGGATTGTATTTTCGGTTTAAAGTCGTGTGATTGTCAATGCGTGTGCGAATTGTTTGCAGGAAGCTAAAAAACAAGGGGGCGCAATATTTTGCAACCCCTTGTTCACAATAGTGGAGAATACGAGAGTCGAACTCGTGACCTCTTGCATGCCATGCAAGCGCTCTAGCCAACTGAGCTAATCCCCCAATGCAGGTGCAAAGATAATCGGATTTTTTTATTTCTGCAATTTACGCTCGGAAAAAATCGCCGAAAATGAATTTTTACCGCAAAATCCGCATCAGATCCGCATCCGGATCGTATCTGGACTGCGGGCAGAGCCGCTCTGGGCTGCATCAGGAGCGCATTCAGATGCGTTCATGACGGTATTCGGACCGCATACCGAGCCGCATCGACTGTGGCGGGACAGCTTCTGAACAGCATCTGAGCTGTAGCCGGCCTGTATACAGAGCTGCATTAACCGTAGCGAGACTGCATCCAAACCGCATCCAAATTGCATCCGATCTGTAGTCGGACTGCATGCAGAGCCGCATAGGGGAGTGCCTTGACGGCCCTCGCCGGATATGTCGCCGAATACGTCGCCGGCTCATCGTTGACGGTCCCCGGATGTCGCCGGGGCATATGAAATCTCCGATTTTTGCGTTATTGAATAGAGCCGGGGCCTGAAGACGATTCGGAAAGCAAGGATCGGAACGGCAGTTGCACAAATGCTCGGCATTGCAGCTTCGGCCGGCAGCCTGCGGCGACTGAAAAACAGCATACTATGAAAGCAATCGAACTGACGACAACGGAATTCCAGACGCGGATTTATGACTTCCGGGCCAATCCGGAATGGAAATACGAGGGCGACCTGCCCGCCGTAATCGATTTTTACGCCCCGTGGTGCGGTCCCTGCAGGATGATGGGGCCGGTTATGGAGTCGCTGGCCGAAGAATATGCCGGGAAGGTCCGCATGTATAAGGTGAATGTGGACAAGGAAAAACGGCTTGCGGCGATATTCCGCGTGCGGAGCATTCCGACGTTCCTGTTTATTCCCGTGTCCGGTGAACCGAAGCACGCCAACGGAGCCATGGAGATCGCCCAAATGCGCCGGATCATCGACACCACGCTTCTCGAACACTGAATCGGTCCACGGCCGCAAGGACACACGGTATGAAGACATGCTTCTTGCCTTTTATGACTTTGCGGAGGGGGGGGGGCAGCAGCAGGCTGCGCCCGCTTTGCATAAAACCTCCGCCTTGTTGCGATGGATGCCGTTCGGACGCGGGACCTGTTCTTGCGAACGCTTCTCGAAGCCCTTTCACCCATATGCCTGCTGTCGGAACCAGCGTATGCGGCGCTTTGATTGCCGGAAACGGGAGATATGCTCTGAAATAAGAAACAGCCGGAATTTCCGGCTGTTTCTTATTGAACTGTAACGAATTTTCAGGGACAGCATCCTTACGGGATTGACGCCCTTCCGGAACAGGCTCCCCTCAGCATCAGCATCCTGCCGGGTGTCGCTCTGTCCTTCGGGGGAGGGCCTGCGGACGCACTTTCTGCTGCGTCCCACACGTGGTCCGGCCTGCCGTCTGCGCAGTTTGCCGTCTCGCTATTTTCCGTGATCCGGCCTGCCGTCTGCGCAGTTTGCCGTCTCGCTATTTTCCGTGGTTCGGTCTTCCGTCCGCGCACTCTTCCGTTACTCGATCTCCCAAGTCGCGCCCGAATGCAGCAACTCGTCCACCGAGTGGATTTTGCTCTGGGCTTTGACCTCCTCGACCTGCCGGGCGACCTCGCGGTCGTAGACCGTGGCGTCCTCGACGGCCCGGATTACTCCCAAGGCGACGGGGTAGTCGGGGTACTTCATCGCCGCCAGCATCGAGTGGAGCGTCGTGTCGCGCTGGTGGGCGTCGTGCGTCAGCACGTCGTCCAGCGTGTAGCCGTCCTCACCGACGGTTACGACCTTCAGCTTCATGTTCTCGAAGACGATGCCTTTCTGCTTGTCGGCTCCGAACAGCATCTTCTCGCCGTGGCGCAGCGTTACGGTGCGCTCCGCACGCGTAGCCTTGTCGGCGGCGAACTCGCCGTGGGTCTTGTCGTTGAATATCACGCAGTTTTGCAGTACTTCGACTACCGACATGCCTTTGTGCATCGCGGCGGCCACCATGCACTCCTTCGAAAGTCCCACCTCCATGTCCACCGACCGGGCGAAGAACGTGCCCTTGGCGCCGATCACCAGTTCGCCGGGGTTGAACGGCTTCTCGACCGTGCCGTAAGGCGAGGTCTTGGTGATCTTGCCCAGCTTCGAAGTGGGGGAGTACTGGCCTTTGGTCAGACCGTAAATCTCGTTGTTGAACAGAATGACGTTGAGGTCCACGTTGCGGCGGATGGCGTGGATGAAGTGGTTGCCGCCGATGGCCAGCGAGTCGCCGTCGCCGGTGGTGACCCAGACGTTGAGCCGCGGGTTGGCGACCTTGACGCCCGTCGCCACGGCGTTTGCGCGGCCGTGTACGGAGTGGAACCCGTAGGTTTTCATGTAGTAGATGAAGCGCGACGAGCATCCGATGCCCGACACGAACGTGAACATGTTGTGCGGCGTGTCTGTGGCGTCGGCTATTTCGGGCAGCGCGCGCTGCACGGCGTTGAGGATGGCGTGGTCACCGCATCCGGGGCACCAGCGTACCTCCTGATCGCTTTTGAAATCCGCTGGGGTGTATTTGTATTCTGCCATGGCGTTACTTCAATAAGGATTCGAATTTTTCTTTCAGTTCTACGACCGTGAAGGGCAGGCCCTCGCACTTGTTGTACTGTTCGTAGCGGAACTCCTGCAGGTTTTGGCGCAGGTAGTTGGCGAACTGACCTTCGTTCAGCTCGCAGACGACGATCCGGCGGAACTTCGCGAAGATGTCGCGCACGCCGTGCGGCAGCGGGTTGATGTAGTTGAAATGTGCGAGCGACACGCGTTTGCCTTCGGCGCGCATCTGATCGACGGCGTTCTGCAGGTGTCCGCGCGTTCCGCCCCATCCCACGACGAGCAGGTCGCCTTCCGGGTCGCCCCATACGGTTTGTGCGGGAATGTCGTCCGCGGCCTTGGCCACCTTCGCAGCGCGCGTCGAGACCATCTTCTGGTGGTTGGCCGGATCGTGCGAGATGCAGCCTTTCACGCAGTCTTTTTCCAGACCGCCCACGCGGTGCTCCAGTCCCACCTTGCCGGGAAACGCCCAGCCGCGGGCCAGCTTTTCGTCGCGCACGTAGGGCATGAATCCGCCTTCGGGCGCGTCGTCTACGATCGGCGGCTGGATCGCCGGGTAGTCCTTCATCGAGGGAATGCGCCACGGCTCCGAACCGTTGGCGATGAAACCGTCGGTGAGCAGGATCACGGGCGTCATGTGCTCCATCGCCAGCCGTCCTGCCTCGAACGCATAGTGGAAACAGTCGCTGGGCGACGATGCCGCCACGACGATCACCGGGCACTCTCCGTTGCGGCCGTAAAGGGCTTGCGAGAGGTCGCTCTGCTCGGTTTTGGTCGGCAGACCTGTCGAGGGGCCTCCGCGCTGTACGTCCACGACCACCAGCGGCAGCTCGGTCATCACGGCCAGTCCCAGCGCCTCGCTCTTGAGCGACAGTCCGGGACCCGACGTGGTCGTCACGGCGAAATTGCCGGCGAATGCCGCGCCGATGGCGGTGCAGATGCCCGCGATCTCGTCTTCGGCCTGCACGGTCTTCACGCCGAGGTCCTTGCGCTTGGCGAGCTCTTCGAGAATGACCGTCGCCGGAGTGATCGGATACGAACCGCAGAAGAGCGGCAGCCCGGCTTTCTCGGCGGCGGCGCACAGGCCCCATGCCGTCGCCACGTTGCCGTTGACGGTGCGGTAGGTGCCCTTTTCGAGCGGCGCCGGGGACACGGTGTAGGTGTTGGCGAACTGATGGGTGTTGGCCGCATAGTTATAGCCCGCGTCGATAGCCAGCTTGTTGGCTTCTGCCACGACCGGATTTTTCCGTGCGAATTTGGTCTCCAGATATTTGTATGCGTACGCTTCGGGACGGTCGAAGAGGTAGAAGCAGATGCCCAGCGCGAACATGTTCTTGCACTTGACCACGGCCTTGTTGTCCAGTCCGGTCTGCTTGAGCGCTTCGCGCGTCATTGACGTGATGTCGGGGATGACGACGTTGTATTCGTCCAGTCCGAGCTCCGCGATCGGGTCGAGCGTGGCGAATCCCGCTTTCTTGAGATGCTCTTCGGTGATCGAATCGCCGTCGATGATCACCGTCGCGCCCTGCTTGAGCCATTTGCGGTTGGCTTTGAGCGCTGCGGGGTTCATGGCTACGAGCACGTCGCAGTAGTCGCCGGGGTTGAGTTCGCGGTGACTGCCGAAGTGTACCTGAAATCCCGATACGCCGGCCACGGTTCCCTGCGGCGCACGAATTTCGGCGGGGTAGTCCGGAAAGGTCGAGATGCCGTTTCCGAGCAGGGCCGAAGTGTCTGAAAAGAGCGTACCCGTGAGTTGCATGCCGTCTCCTGAGTCTCCTGAGAAGCGAATCACGACATCCTGCAACTCCCGTACATTGGTTTTCTCCATGTCTTGTTTCGGATTAGTAGGGTTTAGAAAAACAATATTGCAAATATATAAATTTATTGTCAGTTTGTTCCCCGGAGACGACTTTTTTCGGGGTTTTCCTGCGGCTTTTTTGCGGGGAGTTTCGGTTTTTCGGTGATAATATGTGCGGATTCGGCGGATTCCGGCTTTTGTTTCGTTCGGAAAACGCCCGTTTCTGCGCGAATCCGAAAGCGGGGAGTTTTTTAATTTTTTTGGAATGCCGCCGTCCAGTGTCGAAGAACGGGAAGGCGTGATCCGTATGAATCATGCGAAGGCGCTTGCTGTCGCGTTGGACTGTTGATTTGTTTCGATACTCAGACCGCCGGGCTGTTTTGCCCGGCGGTTTGCGTATTATGGTCATGGCAGGGGCGGAACGGTTCCGGCCGGCGGAAAATCCCGCAAGTTCTTTTTGCCGCGTAATTGTGCGGCTGGGGTTGAGGAGTATCCTTCCGCCGGACGGATGGTCGGCGACCGGAGCGTTTACCTTGTTCTGTTCCGGACGTAAATGAACTTCTGCTCTTTGTTTGCGGACAGTCGTTCTTCGGTTTCGATTGCCTCGGAGAGGGCTTTCACCAGCAGCGAAAGTTTTTTGTAACCGTAGTTGCGGGGGGCGAAATCGGGCATTTTCTTGGTCAGGACACTGCCGACGATGCCGAGGAATGCCCAGCCGCTGTCGGCGGCGGCGTCTTCTATGGTATTGGCGAGCAGGTCTTTGAAATCGTCGTCTATCGGACGGATGATCGATTGGGACTGCGCAGGGTCCAGAGTCTGAGCCTGAACCGTAACCTGAGGCTGCTCCGAAGCGGGAACCACACCCGGAGTCTGTCCCGGAGTCGGAGCGGTTTTTTTGCCTGCGGCGGCTTCCGGCGTTCCGGGGACCTGCGTGTCAGACGTCTGACGCCTTTTGGCGGATGTCTTTTTTTGTGCGGCTTTCGCTGCCGGGGCCTGTGTCGCAGCCGGAGCGGGACCCGGTGCAGGCGCAAGTGCCGGCGTCGGAGCGGCAGGCTGTCCGAGAATCTCGACGTAGATGAATTTGTCGCACGATTTGATGAACGGTTTGGGCGTTTTCTTTTCGCCGAAGCCCAGCACCTCGCGGCCCGATTCGCGGATGCGGCTCGCCAGACGGGTATAGTCGCTGTCACTCGATACGATGCAGAAGCCGTTGACCGACTCCTTGTGCAGGATGTCCATTGCGTCGATTATCAGCGCCGAATCCGTTGCGTTCTTGCCTGTGGTGTAGGCATACTGCTGAATCGGGGTGATCGAGTTTTCCGGCAGAATGCTTTTTCATGCCGCGAATTTCGGATCGGTGAAGTCGCCGTAGATCCGCTTGATCGTCGGTGTTCCGTAATTGGCTGTTTCGTCGAGGATGTCTTTGATTTTCCGGTGTGGTGAGATATTGTCCGCATCGATCAGCACCGCGAATTTTTTATCGGAGAGTTCCGTATTGGGTCGTCTTTGTTTCCGGCAAGATACGAATTTTTTCCTCAGATTGTTGCTTCGGCCGGACCGTTCCGGTCTTTTCGGCTTGTGTTGCTCTGTTTGTTCTGCTCTGTTTTGTCCTGTTTTCCAGCCGCCGTTTCGCTGCCTTTTTTGCGGTGCTTCCGCATTTCCTCATCGTTCCCGTTCCGAATTTTCGTTTCCGGCCTTTTCGGATCCCGTCCCGGTTTCTCCCGGATCTGCCTCGATTCTTCTCTGATTCCTGCCCGATCCTTTCCCGGCCCCACCCACACGAATGCCTCTCCCCTCGGATTTTTACGGCGTGAATTTTTTGCGGGCCCTCGGTGCCGGCCGGCGGGCCGCCGCTATCGGATCGAATTCATCCGGATGCTCGCCTTGACCAGCGCGATCGCGCGGATGCGGCTGAGCGCCACCTCCTTGTCTGCGTGGTGCGGGTTCTGGCTCACGAGTTTGACGTAACCCTCGCGGTCGGATTTCTGGATGTATTTCACCGTGACGTACTCTTCGCCGTCGATGTCGATCGACAGCAGGTACATGTCGCCCCAGAATATGTCGTCGATGTTGCCCAGCTGCTTGTACAGCACAATGTCGCCGCTTTTGAGCAGCGGATACATCGAGTCGCCCACTATATATATCGCGCCGTCGCATTTCGGCAGATTGGGAATGTGGATGAAGTTCACGGGTTTGGCCTGCGCCTGATCCGTGAACAGCGGCACCAGTCCCGCCGTTCCCTCGATCGAGTAGAGCGGCACGCTCTGCAGCGGCAGCGAATTGTCCGTGCGGAGTCTGTAGGCCGTCAGGTCGGGTTCGGCGTTGAACATGTTGCCTTTGCCGCTCTCCAGCCATTCGGGGCTTACGTTCAATTCCTGAACCAATATGTTGCGGTTCCGGGCCGAGAGTCCGGCTTTCCCCGTTTCGATCATCGAAAGGGCCGCTTTGCCGATGCCAAGATGCTGAGCCAATTGTTCTTGCGTCATGCCCAGCTGTTTTCGTATCAATTTTACCCGCGTGTTCATAGCTTTTAATCGGAAAATTTTATATCAAAAAATTGTATTTTTCGATTGGAAATTCAAATTTTGAATCTATATTTGTGCTGTAAAGTTAAACAATTTATTTATACATGCAAATTATTTTGCAAAAATCCTGCTAATTATCAACTATGTATTCGGTTTCACCTGAACTTTATCAAGAGGTGGCGGCGCGTTTGGCGGATGCTGTCGACGGGGAAAACTACTTTTCGGGATCGCTCGCATTCCGTTTCGGCGATACGGACTGCCGCTTTACGGCGTCGGTCATCGTCTACCGGACGCGGCTCTCGCAGCCCGAAGGCGATGCGGAGCCTGTTTCGGACCTCGTGCCCGTATGGTGGGAGTTTCACACCTTCTCGGCGGAGGGCGAAATGCTGAACGACTTCGATTTTTCCGAGATGAAGCGCTTCGTCTGATCGCTGCCGGGGCATGTTCTGCCGCCGGCGTGCGCAACCGCCCGGTCCCCGTTTTGCATCGGGCCGCTCCCCGGCCGCAGGCCGTGCGCCCTCCGGCTCCCCGCCTTGTTCGTTCCGGCATTTATCCTTCCTTGGTGCGGCGCAGCCCGCCGGAACGCTCTTTTTCTCTCCGAACCTCCCGCCGCGGCGCCGCGCATGGGTTCAAAATTTCTACAAATGGTCTTGAAATCCAAATTGTCCTCTGCGGAAGCCGATTCCGCAGAGGTTTTTGTTCCGGCCGGCATTCTCGCGCCGGATTATCCTGCGAATTCTCTCGCCGGCGAATTTTTGCTCCGCGATTCGTTTTCCGGCGAATCACTTTCCGGCGAATCACTTTCCGGCGAATCACTTTCCGGCGAATCTCTCCCCGGTGAATCTCTCGCCGGTGATCTGCTCCCCGGCTCCGATGTTTTGACTTCCGGTGCTTGCGACTCACGTGGTTGCGGCTCCGGTTCTACTTCGTCCGGTTCCACCCCGTCTGATTCCGTGCTTCCCGATTCTGTGCCGTCGGATTTCGCTCCTTCCGATTCTGCTCGCTCTGCTTCTGCCTCCTTTTCCTCGCTTTCCGGTGTCACCTCGGCAGTTTCCGGCCCGGCGGACCTTCCTTCGTTCGAGCGGTTCGCCCTCGGAGTCTATCCCTTTCTGGAGTTGCAGCCTTTCCACCGGGCCTATTACCGCGTGCTCGAAGCTTTCGCCGCGGGCCGCGTCCGGCGGCTGATCGTCACCATGCCGCCCCAGCACGGCAAAAGCGTCGGCGCCACGACCCTGCTTCCGGCCTATGTGCTGGGGCTGGACCCCGATCAGCGCGTGGCGATCGCCTCCTATTCGGGAGCGCTGGCGTCGAAATTCAACCGCCGTGTCCAGCGTATCATCGAGTCGCGCGAATACGCCGCGTTCTTCCCCGCTACGACCATCAAGCAGGGTTCCAAGCCGCCCAGCTATATCCGCACGGCCGACGAGGTCGAGATCATCGGCTGCCGGGGCGGCCTGCTTTCGGTGGGGCGCGAAGGTTCGCTCACGGGCAACCGCGTCGATTGTTTTATCCTCGACGACCTCTACAGAAAGTAATCAATTTTGTCGCAAAATATCATAAAAAACATTATATTTGTACAAAAGATTGATTATTAGCGTTATGGAGAAATCGAAACGAGTTGTGGGTTATGCCCGTGTATCGACGGAAGCGCAAGACATCACCCGTCAAGTTGAACTTATTACGGCCTATTGTACCGAACGAAATTATCATCTAATCAAAATCATTCAAGAGAAGATTTCGGGAGCCAGAAAGGACAGAAAGAGCCTGAACGAACTTTTAGAGGTGGACGATACAGTTGCAGACATGATTATCGTTTCTGAACTCTCCCGTTTATCGCGTGAAGACGATATATTATCGGTTCTTTCTACTATCAATGAATTATTGAAACAGGGTGTCGATATTCTGTTTTTGGACAAGCAAGACCGTATTTATAAGGCTGGAACCGTTTTATCTCTTTATGACATCATCACGCTGTCGGTAGAGGCCAAAGCAAGCGCCGATGAACGCTACAAGATTGCAGGACGGATGCAGACGGGTTTACGCTCCAAATTGGCCGAGTTTACCAATATGTTTACAGGCGGGACTGTTCCATTCGGTTATAAAGTCATTCATAATCCTGATTATAAATTAAACCTTACCCCAAAAAATCTGCTTGTTGTGGATGCCCAAGAAGCCGAAGCGGTAAAATACCTTTTTCAGCAACTAATCGATGGCAATACGATACGGCAAACTGTAAGGGTCTACAATAAATTATACCCCTACAAACTTTCTTATTCTGGTATTTGCCGCATTATCCGCAATCCCAAATACAAAGGGGAGATATACCGACGGGGAAAATTGTACGGCCAAATTTCCGAACTGCAAATCATTTCACCAGAGGATTTTGACAAAGCCAACAAGCAAATGCGGGAAAATGAATTATTCCAAAGCAATGCCCCGAAATACTATAATCCGCTGAAAGGTTTGCTGTTTTGCCCGTGCGGATGCGGTCTTTACATGAAACCCAACCACAATAGCTATCTAATCTATCGTTGTTCAAGTGCTTATAACGACAAACAAAAATGCGAAAATTACGGTATCAAATGCGCTTATATCCTATCGTCCGTCTGGACATGTGTAAAGGAAACCTTGCACACCGAGGAATACAAGCGTTTCAATACGGAGCGGGCAAATGAATTGCAGGGGATAAACAAACAGATTCGGGAAACAATCACCCGAAAAGTCAATAACGTTGATGAACTGAAAACGCAATCGGCATCGTTGATTGCCAAAATCAAAAAACTGAATAACGATGACCTTATCAACGAATTGGAAACCGATTATAACGGACTTTGCAAACAAATCAAGCAAACTGAGCAGGAAATTTCCGAACTGAACGGACAGATAGCCGAAAACGATGCCGAAATAAAACGGAGCGTGGAGCAGAAAGATTTTAGCCAAATGGAGCAATCCGCCTTATATAAGGAGAAATTGCAAAAGGTCGTTTATCACTCGTTATCTGCTATGCGTGGCATTTTGGAGATTGTCTTTAAGAACGGTATGATACGCTATGTGCTGATTAAAAAGCATCGTAACGGGGGTGTCTTTCTGTTGCCAGAGTTCTGGACGGTGGATATATCCCGTGCTGTGATAATCATTCCGACACATCCCAGCGTAGACCCAGAGCATCCCTATACGCTTTTGCCCACGATTCCCAGAGAATACACCTTTGACGCTATCATTACCGAGCGAGATATGGATGAATACCGCATCACCGTATCGTGACGCCCTGCTTTATTCAAATCGAGGGGTGGGAATATTTATAGTTCCCGCCCCTCTTTTTCCAATATCTACTATCCGAGATACTGATTCAGCAAATCAAAGGTAGCCTGCTCTCGGCTCTGATTCTCTCCTTTGTGAGGATTCATAATTTCATCCGCCTGCTCCCGTGTCAACTGATTGATTTTCTCTTCCATTTGAGCGGTAAAAGCGACAGGGTCGTCTGCATGGGCAAACTTGGTGATTATGTGTGCAATCAAATACTTTTTGGCGAGGAAAGCATCGAGAAATTTCCCTTGTGCCGCATTATACCACTTGATACTGCGTTGATACCATCCCGTATCTTCAAATTCTTTGGGCAGTTTATTGCTTTTCAGACTTTCCACCAAAGTTTTGGGTTTGAGTGTATTACCGCCTAAACACCACAGCGAGATAGTTGCCAGCGGATAGCTTTTGCTATGCAACAGCATGGCAAAATCAAATACCTCATTCGATTTTTCCAGCATCATGGCAGGAGCGGCCATATAATCCGCCCCTTTCCATGTGGTCGTGCAGATATTCATTTGCGCAATAACCTCGGCAATCGACAACTCGGCATTGAGGGGTTCACAAATCACAAGGTCGCTCATATTCATCCCCAAATTCTGATAGGCGATCAATCGGTGCTGACCGTCCAATACGGCGTAATACTTTGAGGTTTCATCGTTGGGTATTTCATGCCCTTGCTGGTCGATCAGACATCCGCCCATCGCCGTTACCTTTTCACCGTTTACTACGGTGACGGGTGAGAGTTGTCCATACGCTTTGATAGAGCGTTCTTTTGCCTTTACCACTTTGCTGTTTGTAGGACGATTTCCCTTGACAAATGCAAACTGACGGTTGGCGTCATCTACTGAAATTACCATCTTTTTCATGGCTTTTACTTACTCTGTCCTTTATGCAGAGGGGCTGATAATGGCTGCAATCCCCGCCCAAAGATTGCAGACCGCAAAGAATACCCTTACGGCAGAACAAAGGTCTGAATAAATTTCTGTCAGAATGTCGATTAGAGATTGATTTTCAGATGCTAACAACGCAAAACATATAATTTATTGCAAAATGCATTAAACTATTTGATTATCGGTTAAATATTTTATATCTTTGCAAGGCAATTCCGCAAAGACATTCACCCAATCAAGCAGTTCATATAAGGCGGAATCTATCCGCTTTTCCTATTATCGCACGATATTTCCGCATTTTTTTGAGTGTGAAATGAAGATTTCCTTTATAAGCATAAATTCGGAATCAAGAAATACGGAACGCAGAACAGCGAATTGATAACGAAATTTTGGAGGTAAAAACATTTTTTTGCCGAAAATTTCTTTCTGTTTTTGCGAACTGCTTAAAAGGTTGATAACAAAATTTCAGAGGTAAATACATTTTTTCATGCAAAAAAAGTTGCAAGAATTTTCTTTGAATGACCCCAATATGACACTTATATATTTAATAATCAAAGACTTGCATTCTATTTCGAAAAATCAAAGATAAATTGACAAGATGGTAGGGTTCATAGCATACAGGCGATTGCTCAAAACAGTCCTGTGCAGATTGCTCCAAACTGTCCTATATATACACTACCTACTTTATACTTATACATAACCTATTAAAGTCTTTCAGACCATGTACTACCACATCAAAGACCGCAAGTGATTCGATAACCGTAAGCAGGCTAAAGAGCATTACGGCATTGCCTGTTTTCGGAAATTACTACATCTAAAAGAAATCATATTTACCAATAACACAAATTCCATTGCTAACGATGAATTATACCGTAATCCCCAAATCAATCGTGAACTTTCAGACGGGCAACAGTAAACCCGTCGATGTTTATGTGTGAGCCATTATTAAATGTTGCTCCAACCACAAGACTAATATTTCCCATGTAACAGAAGAAAAGCTATCCTTACTGACGGGGTTGGATGAACGAACAATCAGACGGAGCATTAAACGCTTAAAGGATGCAGGCTATCTGACTGTGCAGACTATTGTTAAAGAAGATGCAGACAGAGGTTTTATAAAACGCAACTCGTATTATATAAAGCCAACCAGCAAAGATTATTTCTTTTTGGATAACAGTTTCTTTAAAAAGAACTATCCCGCCAAAATCGCAGGTTTCTTGCTGTTATTAAAGGCAATTTGCCTTAATAATACCGATACCGTTCAATGAAGCAACAGCCAAATTACAAAGGCTATCGGCTTATCGAGAAACACAACTACTGCATTATTAAATGAATGTAGGCGATTAGGACTTATTAAAGCCATAGAGAAAGGCTATGAACTGACGGCAGGTTGTTTTATCAATTCAGCAGTCAGAAAGACCGCCGCAGGGATTTATAAAGAGATATGCGAGTTCTGCAAATCAAAGGGCATGACACCGCCAAATTGGGATAAGCGGGCGATGTCGGTACTGCTCACCAAGTACAACGCTATTGACGTATCAAATACCGAGCCGATAAGTCTAACCTACCAACTCGATAAACGATGCAAGAACCTGCCCGAAAAGGTATCGTTGCCTTACTTTATAAAGGCACTCGATATGCAAAAGCCATATCGGAAGATTATAGAGCGAGGGCAACAAACAGAAACAGATTTCAGCGGTTTTGCATTTTAGATATACAGCCCCCGTGCTTACGCACGAGGGCTTTTTCATTTAATAAGAGATGGTGACATATTTCGGGAATTTCTTATTTATATACCCCTTGAAAATTGCGTCACTCCGATTTCTCTCTTTACATACACGCCGCAGGCGTTTATCAGAAACAGGCTATCATGTCTGTTTTTTTGTAAAATATATTCCCTACATATCCATCCACTCCATACTAAAGCCCCCTCCCCGTATTGAAAATGAAAACAGTATCGGATTCTGTTTTACGGTGGGGTTCGATACCTGCAATTATTCGGGAATAACTAACAACAATCTATTATGAACACAACACAGGAACAAACACGACGGATTGCAGATCTGCATGTGCTCTGCGGACAGAACGAAGTGGTCGAGGAACTTATCCGTGCAGGAAAAATCGACGAGGAATATGTCTATCCTTTCGTCGATACGGACGACGAGATTTTCGAATGGTGGCTCGTTACTCCGTGGCTGGCAGAACGGCTCAAAGAACAGGGTGAGGTCGTAATCGACGCTCTCGATTGCCATTGGTGGGGCAGACAGTCAAGCGGACAGGCTGTTTACATGGATGCCGCAATACAGGAGATTGCAGGAGCGTAAAACACGGCCTGCATATCGACATGGCAAAACTGCAAATTACAGAGATTAGGGGCTTTGCAATTTCGGAAAGATTTTACTACCCCTAATTTTCGTTTTCGTGCTGGCATAAAGTCGATAATTGCCAATACAAACTATTTGCACATCACAATTACGGCATTTATGCAGACATAATCCCAAAACCTTTTATCCCCAAGTTAGAACGAACAAAATTGCAATTCCATAGGCTCCGCTATTGGATAGAAACTTTGTTTTTGAGAACTTTGTAACTACAATACCCCAAGAGTGTTGCGTATTGAGAAACATTTTCTAACTTTGTGGCATCGCCCCATACGGGCGGTAACATATTGATTGATGAAAGTGTTTAGCTTCATCCTCGCCAAGAAATCTGGTAAATTTCACTATTACGAGGGATTAAGCAATACAAACACTCATCACTTGCATAGCTATATCATTTCCGATATACTATTCAAGTGTGGGGTATTGTTTATTTCGTAATGGGCATTCCAGAGCCTCTTGGCAGATAAACTAACAACTCCACACTTTCTTTTTGCATATAACCCACCGCAGAGGAGTTGATACGGTACAAAGTGGATTTGAATGTCCTCCAAATACTTGTTTAACGGCATACACTCATCTGCTCAAAATGCGTGGATTATTGCCGTTACTAACAACTGTCATACAATTAAAGCAACTCAAAATATGTGTGACAGATTGCGGATTTTACAGGAGTTGGCAACGACCATACACGGAGTTTCAGATGCAACTATATTCAAAACATTAGCAGAATTTGAACAAGAGCATTATTAACTTTATTAAACTCAATTTTATGAAAAAACTACTATCCCTATTGGCGTGTGGCTTGTTGCTATTCGGATGCAGCAAGGAGTACGATGACAGCGCATTGCGCAATGATTTGAGCGACCTCGAAAATCGTGTGGCCAAGTTGGAGGAACTCTGCAAACAGATGAATACGAATATTTCATCGTTGCAGAAGATTGTAGACGCATTGCAGGATAATTTGTCTATTTCCAAAGTAGAACAAATATCCGATGGTTACATTATCCACTTTTCAGATGGTTCTACTGCTACAATTAAAAATGGCAAGGATAGCGGAACTATTCCTGTGATTGGCGTGAGAAAAGATACGGATGGTTGTTATTATTGGACGCTTGATGGCGAATGGCTAACCGATGAAAAGGGAAACAAGGTAAAAGCACAGGGTACAGACGGCAAGGACGGTGTTGATGGCGAGGATGGCAATGACGGTGCAGACGGAGAAGATGGTACGGATGGAACCAATGGCAAAGATGGCATTACGCCACAACTGAAAATAGAAAATGGTCGCTGGATGCTTTCAATGGATGATGGAAAAACTTGGACTGATATAGGACAAGCAACGGGAGCAGATGGAAAAGATGGAGTAGACGGAACGGACGGAGAAGATGGTGTCGATGGTAAGGACGGAACAAACGGCATCTTCAAAAGTGTAACGGAAGATGATGATAATGTCTATTTCACATTGGAGGACGATTCCGTTATTACGATTCCAAAAAGCGATAATTCAAAGTTTGCAATTGCATTCGATACAACGGATATAGCCATTCTCAACGGAGGTGAGAGCAAAACGATTTCCTATACGATTACAGATGCAACCGAAAATACGGTTGTCAAAGCCATTGCACAGGATGAATGGAAAGTCAAAGTAAATGCTACCTCTACGGATAAGGGAACGATTACGATTACAGCCCCTAATCCGATTGTAGAAAGTGAAATCCTTGTCTTTGCCAACGACGGTTCCTATCATACCGTTATGGTGTCGCTGAATTGCATGCAGGGGCAAATCAATATAGCAGATAATTCTATTGATGCTACTCCAGCTGGAGGTACACAGGAAATCAAATTGACGACGAATCTGGATTACACCGTAGAGATTCCCGATGATGCCCAATCGTGGTTATCGCTGGCTCCCGAAACACGAGCCTTGCGGGAAGATATTATTGCCTTCAATATTTCAGCTAACGAGGGAATACAGCGTTTTGCTACGGTAGCATTGAGAGACGAACAAGGCAATATTTTACAAACGATTATTTTTCGACAATTGGGAACATGTACCGAAATTCATGTCGAAACGAAAGGTGAACTGGAAAATGAATTGGCTGGTTATGATTATGCCAATATCGAATCGTTGAAGATTACAGGCGTGCTGAACGATGTCGATTTTTTGTTTATCTATCGCATGATGCCCAATTTGAAAGACCTTGATATTTCAGAGGTGAATATTACGGCATTGCCTACACAGGCATTTTACAACTCTAAAAATGTGAAAAATTTAATTCTCCCCAATACATTGGCAACCATTGGGGAAGAAATGTTTTATCAGAGTAAATTGAAAACCGTTGTAATCCCTGCAAATGTAACAACTATCGGTGGATCAGCATTCAAAAACTGTTCATCATTAGCAACCGTAACCTTTGAGCAAGGTTCTCAACTGAAAACTATCGCTGGTGGTTATT
>ERZ1108167.263-NODE-263-length-50295-cov-7.293690_pt1 | contig 50295 bp, 38 predicted proteins | sample MGYA00403703_ERZ1108167 | MGnify/ENA primary metagenome ERZ1108167 (study PRJEB35170, sample SAMEA104062411) | human gut metagenome | biome: human gut; feature: human-associated habitat; material: faeces | place: Denmark | collected 2012-05-11 ...
AACGCTAATCCGCTCCTGCGATGGAAACCCCCGATGAAAAATGGTTCCGGGAGCGACTGCGGCATTTCCTCGAAGTACGCCATCCTCCGCGTCAGTTCCACCGGGCGATGATCGAACGACGCAGCCGTCTGGCCTTTGAAAGCTACACACAAAGCGTTGAGTTGGGAGCGACTGCCGATTCGGCAGTCCGTGCCGCCGATAAGGTGCTGTTCCGGGGCCTGCTCTTCTCGAAGTATGACACCGTTCATCTGATCCTTGCGACGGACTTTCCGGCTATTCCCGAGAGCCAACGGAAGGAGGTCGCTCTGAGGCTCACCCGCATCTGCACTCCGATCTTCCGGGCGTACAACCTAAACGACGACTTCGCTGAACATCCGGAATTCCGGCAGCTCAAAGAGGACCTCCGTACCGGCATCCGCAACTGGATCGACGAGAACGGCGTGCCGGGCTATCACAGCCCGGCGCGCAAGGAAAAGCCACTTGTCCCATACTCGGAACAACCCCGATATCCAAAACACAACAAGTGTAAATAGTTCATTCACTTAATTTCTTATTACACCATGAAAAAGATTCTTTTTGCTGCGGCCGCCATGGCCGCCGCCCTGTTCGCCTCGTGCGACAAAAACGATGAAACGATCAATTCTGTGATACCCGAAGCTGCTGACGGCGCCCGGATCGCCATCACGCTCATCGGAGCCGGCGATACTGAAACCCGCGCGTTCTTCGACACGACGGCCAAGGCTGAAGCGTGGGAATCCTCGCTTTCGACGCTTTCGGTCTTCGCCTTCGACAAGGGCGGAACGCTCATCGTCCGCCGTGACTTCACCTCGGCGGAACTCGCTTCCAAGTCGGCGACCTTCGCACTTCCCAAGTCCGCGGCCGGCACCGAGTGCTCGTTCTACGCCGTAGCGAACTACGATGCTTCGTCGGCCAAGACCCGGGCGGCCCTTACGGCCCTCGTGGAAAACTCCGCTGCGGCCTACAACGGAACTTTCGCCGAGGTGTCCACCGCAGCCAAACGTTCTGGCGGCTTCGTGATGTCGGGCTCCACGACCAAGACCGTCGGGGCTGTGAACACCACTACGAACATCGGCATCACGCTCAAACGCACCGTCGCCAAGGTGGCTTTACAGACGACCATCGACCCTTCTTTCTCCCAGAAATACGGCGGTTCGCTTACCGTCAATTCCGTAAAACTCTCCAAAGCTGCCTCGCAGTCGCTCGTCGTGGCTGGGACACCGACGCCCGGGGCCATGAGCTACACGCATACCCAAACCCTCGCCGCGGCATCGGGTAAATACAACGCCCTGTTCTACTGCTTCGAGAACGGAGCTTTGGCTGCTGGAAGCCGCGTGCTGCTGGAAATCAACGCTACGTACGATCTGGACGGCAATGCCTCGACCACGGACGACCGCTCGGAGGTGACCTACTCGGTGGAGCTGACGGGCAAAGCTGCGGGCGAAATCCTCCGTAACGGCTACTACCGCATCGCGGCCAATATCACGGGGCTCGTAGGTCAGGATTGCGTTGTGACGGTCACCGTCGCCGACTGGGAGACGCCCGTAACGCAAAATGTCGATCTCGGAGCATAATCCGAATTGTTGCATCGGGTTCCGCTCTGTCTTTCGGGCGGAACCCTTTTTCTTGACACAAGATGAAACGATTTCTTTATAGCTTATTGCTCCCGCTGAGCATTCTTTGCAGCTGCATCTACGAGGATGAGCCGGCTTGCTGCCGCCCGATGAAAGTTCGGGTCGAAATGGCGGTTCGTCCCGACCCTATGATGACCGTAACCCGTGCGGACGAAGCAATGATTCGGGACCTGAACTTCTATCTTTACAATGATAACGGCGAGATTGTCCTGCACCGTTACCAGACCTCTGCGACACTGCGTTTCGAGTGCCTGCCGGGCAGCTACAGGATACGTATTGCCGCCAATATGGGACGCGACTTGGGTGAAAATCCGGTATCGGAAGATTTTATCGTTACGCACGCCGACGAGTACGATATGCTGCCGATGTCCTATGAGGACGACGTTGCGATAATCCCGTCGGCAGACGGTGTGCTGATGCTTCCGGCCGTCGAGGTGCAACGTTGCGTGGCAAAAGTTTCTTATAACATTTCCGTCAAGCCCGCGGATATCGAGCTTTGCTCCGTGCAGCTTCTTTCCGTACCGCGCTCGGTATCTGTGTTCGATATGGCGGCTGCACCGTCGGATAATCCGGACGACTATACGGACTGCCCGGAAACCGCACTCACTGGGCCGCAGGCCGCAGGCGACTGCTACCTGCTTCCGAACAGGCAAGGGACGGTAGCTTCGATTACCGATCAGCGACAGAAGAACCCCGACAATGCCCCCGCGAATGCCTCGTATCTGCTGATCCGCGCCGTGCGGGGAGAGAAAGTGCTGGCCTATTACGTCTATTTGGGCGGAAACAACACCTCGGATTTCAATGTCCGGGCGAACGTACACTACTGGTTCAACATTTCGATTTTGGGCGACAGCGAGGTCGATACCCGCATTTCGTCCTATACGCTGCATGTCCGGGATGATTTCGATGACTATAACTACGGCGGCTACTGCCTTTTAGACGGCACGCGCTATCTCTATATCGACGTGGACAGCCCCGACGGCACGGCCCCGACGCGCGGACGGCTGGAAGTCCTTTCGGGCGATCTGAAATGCTTTACGTTCAATTACGGAGACAAGGGCGCCGTCCATGATTTCGATCTGTATGATTCCGCCGGCGAGAATGCCTACGAAATGGAGTATTACACGCCGGTTTACACGGCCGACAATTCGCTCCTCTCTTACCGTATCACACTGACCGACGCCCTCGGCTTCACCCAGAGCTACGACTTTTCGCACCGCATGGCCAACGCCGCCATCATTCATACCGACGACGGAGGAAGCGTCCGGGTCGAGGGTGCGCTTCATGTCGAAACCGAATCCGAAGGTTCGGGAGAACGAACCGTGGCGCTCTGCATGGAAAACTGCACGCTCACGGCCGTTCCCGACGCAGGCTATACGTTCGATGGCTGGTACTTCGATGCGGGGTACGATCATCTGCTCTCGAACGAAGAAACCTTTGAGTTCGTGCCTGCCGGGCCGCTTCGGCATATCTACCCCGTATTCATGCCCGGCGAAATACAACTCGACGCGCTTAATACCGCCAACTGTTACATCGCGCCGGAGCCTTTACGCGACTATTCGTTCGATGCCACGGTGCAGGGCAACGGCTGCGCGACGCTCAATATCACGCCGCAGCGGCTTTCGGGAGCTTATGCACGATTGGTTTGGGAGACCGGGACGCAGGCCAACAGCGTGATCTCCTCGCTGGGCTATGACGGCAGCCGCATCTGCTTTCGTACCGGGACGCAGCAGGGAAACGCCCTTATCGGCCTGTTCAACGCCGGGGGCGAGTGCGTTTGGTCGTGGCACATCTGGGTTGCAAACTACGATCCGGAGTCGTCATCGCAGAAATACAGCTCCGGAGACATCTTCATGGACCGGAATCTGGGTGCTGTCGGAACCGACTATACGAAAGTCACGGCCTGCGGACTCTACTACCAGTGGGGCCGCAAGGACCCGTTCCCGTATCCGGCCTCGTTTACGAACAATGCCAGACCCGCCTCATTCATCTATCACGACAGCTACGCATACGGAACGATCCGTCCCGAAGATTATGACGCACGGGAGGTGATGAGCGTGGAATGGGCGACGCTGCATCCCACGACCTTTATCCATAAGGCCGACTACGAAGTCGACGAGCCCGAAGAGGATGTTTTGGACTGGCTCTTCCGGAGTCATCACAACCTTTGGGGAAACACTACTGAACAGGGATACGACGTGAGCAAGGTCTGCCGTAAGACGATCTACGATCCCTGCCCTCCCGGATGGAGGGTTCCCGACGCCTGCGACTTCGAAGGGATCGCCATGTCGCAAACACAGCTTCCGTACTGCGTGAATATCGTATACGGCGGGACGAAAACAGTGCGCTATCCCGCGGGCGGGACGTTCGACGGCGACAGCTACTCCGGCGCCGGGACGTACGGGCAGGTCTATACCAATACGCCTTACTTCTGGAACTTCGACTACGGAGCGTCGTACTTCGACGGCGTATCCTGCACCTCGATCTATCTGGCAGGAACACGCCGCACGACGAGCGAACTGCGCTGTCAGGCCAATCCCGTGCGATGTATCAAAGAATAACGAATCGTGTTCCAATGAAAAAGCCAAAAATCATTCTGGTCGTGCTGCTGACCGCGGCTTTGTGGGGAGCACCCTACAAGGCTGCGGCGCAGATCTTCGCCGTAAGGGCCAACGCTCTTGCGGTGTGCAGCGCGACGCTGAACGTCGGCGCCGAAGCGGCCCTGACGGACAACTGGTCGCTGGAGCTGTCCGGCTACTGGAATCCGGTGAATACCGCATCCCTCTCGATGAACTTTCACGCCGTGCAGCTCGGCGGCCGCTATTGGTTCTACGAATCCTTCGTCGGACATTTTCTCGGACAGCACCTTACCTATGTCGGCTACGATCTCGGAAGCCGCACAAAACGCTATAAAGGTCATGCCTACGGTCTTGGCGTCAGCTACGGATATGCGTGGATGCTCACTAAACGCTGGAACGTGGCCTTAGAAGCCGGTCTCGGACTTTACCGCACGAAGGATACCCGCCGCGATCCGACCGTCTCGGACTGGGAGGATGAATACATCTACCGTTACCGACGTTGGACGCTGGCCCCGACAAAACTGGAAGTTTCATTCAGCTATCTGTTTTAAGGATGGAAAAAAGAAAAATCATAACTGCCGGAGCAATTCTCGGCTGCTGCCTATGGATGATGTTCGGCTGCTCGGTAGCTGGACGGCTTCAGCGGCAGCAGGCGACGGCAGGTTTGGCGCAACTTACCCGCGCCGAACGGCAGCAGTGGCAGCAGGACTACCGCCCGCAGGTCGTGAAGTTGCAGCGTGACAGCAATACGTTCTATCTCACCCCGGTCGATACGCTTGCCGACGGCGAACGTGTCATGGCCCTTCAGATCGAGCAGGTGACGGTCGTGGCGAAGATGCGGTCTATTCCCGAACGCAACGGGCGCGTCGTCCTGGATTTCATCGTGACGCTGCCCAAGCAGTTGTTGGGGCGCAGCCGCAGCGTCGTAATCACGCCGATACTTCACAAACCCGACGAATCCGTGCCGCTCGAAGATCTGGTGATCCGCGGCGGGCGGTTTTCGCTCCTGCAACAGCGCGACTACTGGCAGTATGAAACCTATGTCGAACGCTTCCGCCCCGACACCGTGGGGCGCGAGGCGGCCTTCAACCGCTTCGTGAAGTTTCCCTATCCGGAGGACGTCCGGCTCGACTCGCTGGTCGAAGGCCGAAGCACCGTCACGTATTACTATTCCCAAGCGGTGAAGACCGACGAGACCTCGAAAAAGATGCTGGTAACGCTTCAGGGGCAGGTCTTGGCAGTGGACGACAGTGCCTACCGCCTGCCGCCGTCCGATACGTTGAGTTACGTCGTCTCCTCGATGATCTCCTTCGTCGATACCTTGCCGCGTTACCGCATCAAGGTTATCGACAAGTTCGTGACGGTCGAGGATCGCAATTACATTCAGTTCTTTGTGGGCGATACCCGCGTGGTCGATACGCTGGGCGACAATCGGCGGCAGTTGGACAAGATCACCGGCCTGATGCGGCAGATCGTCGAGCAGCAGGAGTTTTACGTCGATACCATTACGCTGACGGCGGCATCGTCTCCGGAGGGCGATTATGCTTTCAACGACCGTCTTTCCCAAGGACGGGCGCAGGCATTGAAACGCTACCTTGTCCGCCGATACGGCAGAAGCATCGACACGATGCTCACCGTGCGGTGGGTAGCTGAAGACTGGACGGAATTGACGAACTGCATCCGAACAGACCGGGAGATCGGAAGCCGCGATGCCATCCTGGAGCTGATCGCCGAAGAGAAGAATCCCGACCGACGGGAACAGACCATCCGGCAGCGGTTCCCCCAAGAGTATGCCTATATCCGCTCGGTGATCTATCCGCAGCTGCGGGCCGTGAATTTCCGCTACAATCTGCGCCGCAAAGGAATGGTCAAGGACACGATTCACACCACGGAACTGGATACGGCCTATGCCCGCGGGGTGGAGCTATTGCAAAAACGCAAATACGCCAAAGCCTTGTACATTCTCAACGACTACAACGACCGCAACACGGTTGTGGCGCACCTCTCGATGGATCACAACGAACGGGCGTTGGAGCTGTTGGCTGCGATGCCGAAGGATGCCGTGACGGAATACCTACGGGCCATTGCCTGCTCGCGGCTTGGGCGTAAGGAGGAGGGCCGCCGCCATTTCCTCGAAGCCTGCCGCTTGGACGGACGTATGGAATATCGGGGCAATCTCGATCCGGAGATTGCTGAACTCCTAAAACAATAACAAGATGAAAAAACGAAAAATAGCAAACATACTCCTGTATTGCATCCTCGCAACGATCTGGGGTGTACTCATAGCATCCCTGTTCGTCGGCTGCAACTTATACGAAAAAGAGGAGATAGAAATTATCCGCTGTCCCGAAATCAAAACCGACACCATAAAAATTCCCGACTGGGATAAGTATTCCGAATCCTATCGTTATGGACAGCGAATTTATTCACACGGTCCGGCTTTTACGGCTTGGGCTGCGCGAACGGTTCAATCCCGATCCGGAGGATTGCTGTAACCTGAACCATTGAAAGAACGGCTGTGATTAAAAATCGCAGCCGTTCTTTTTCGGGTAGTTTCCGACGCATCACATCCTCTCGTATTGCCGGTGCAAGTGACTTTCCGTGCGATATTCGGGCGGCGAGAGGCAACGGCTGGGTAATGTATCGACATCCATGAATAAAATGGAAGACGGTTTGAATGGCCTGATAGTTGACATTTTTAATTATTCTATTTGCATAATTCATATTGAATAATTATTTTTGTGGAAATTGATCGTCATATGGCAAAAGTAATAAACCCGTTTATCGTGACGGGTAAGATAGAACCGGAGTATTTTTGTGATCGTGTGACGGAATCAGCACGGCTCATCAAATCCGTTACCAATGGTAACAATCTGGTGATTATTTCACCGCGTCGCATGGGTAAAACGGGATTGATTCAATTCTGCTACGACAAACCCGAAATAGCTGCCGAATATTATACGTTTTTCATCGATATTCTCCATACGTCGAGCTTACGGGAGTTCACCTACCTGTTAGGGCGCGAGATATACGAAACCCTTTTGCCCCGCAGTCGCAAGATGGCCGACCTGTTTATTCAGACTATCAAATCCATCAGCGGAAAATTCGGCTTCGACCCTATTACGGGCATGCCGACCTTCAACGTGGAATTGGGCGATATCGACCGGCCGGAATATACGCTGGATGAAATTTTCCAGTATTTAGGTCATGCAGATAAACCATGCATCGTGGCGATTGACGAGTTTCAGCAAATCGCCAAGTACCCGGAGAAAAATATCGAGGCACAGCTGCGAACGCACATTCAAAAGCTGCGTAACTGCAACTTCATCTTCGCCGGAAGCGAGCGCCACATGATGCAGGAGATGTTCACGTCGGCGGCACGTCCGTTCTACCATAGCGCGGATATGCTGGAATTGAAAGCGATTGTTCCGGAAATTTATATTCCGTTCATCGTCGGCCATTTCGAGAAACGTAACCGACGAATTGCTTCCGACGATGCAGAGCGAATTTACAATCTGTTCAAAGGTCATACCTATTACGTTCAGAAGACGTTCAACGAGGCATTCGCCGACACTCCCGAAGGCGAGGTGTGTACGCTCGAAACTCTTCGAGCGGCAATCGACAACATGGTTGCCTCGAACGATACTATTTTTCGCGAAATACTGTCGAACATACCCGAAAAACAGAAAGAGTTGCTCTATGCCATCGCCAAAGACGGCGAAGCGGAGCGAATAACCTCGGCGGCATTCATCAAACGGCATAGTCTGACATCGGCGAGTTCCGTTCAGTCGGCAATGAAAAAACTGCTCGAAAAAGACATTATTACGGAAATCAATAAGGTCTTTTCCGTGACGGACAAGTTGTTTGCCATGTGGATGAACCGATTGTATGGGAATAATGATTATTTGAGTTGATTATCAATCCTTGTTGTCAATACAGCGACATCAGCCGGAACCATACCCATCAATATTTATTCGCCACAGAACCTAAATAGGGTAGGAATCATAATTGCAAACATGCCATATTTTGTAATGGTGGGTGTGTTCATATGGCAAAAACCAATTTCTGTATTTAAAATATAGGGCAGGAGGTTGTTCCTCCTGCCCGTTGCATCATCTCAGAGCTCTGACGTAGCGGCTCTCCAACAATTTATAAATTGCCGACTGGGGATATAGGATTTTGCCGCCGATGGAAGTGTAGGGTATCTGGCGGTTGTCGCGGTAGTTTTGCAAAGATCGCTTGCTTAAACCGAAGATACTGCGAACCTCCTCGCTGGTGAGATAGACCTCCTTCCCGATGGACGGGCGGTGTGTGTCGATCAATATATCTACGGCTTGAATAGCCCGAACGATGTTGTGGCGCAGTTCTTTGAATACGTTGCTGTCACGTGTGATGATGTCTTCATGCATGGCTCTATTCAGTTTTTATCAGGTTTTTTTCCAGCAAACGACGGATATCTTCTTCCCGGAATACTACTTTGTTGCCGATGGCAGTGTAGGGTATTATGCCGCAGGTGCGATAATATTGCAGGGCTCGTTTAGTTATGCTTAAAGCCTTGCAAACATCGTCTGTCGTCAGCCAGCGGGTGTTTTGTGATTTTTCAGACAGCGCGTGCAAATTGGAGATACGTTCCAATAGCCGTTGTATATGCGCTTGAAGATCGTTATAAGCGCTCGTTTCAATAAGCATGCAATCCATAATGATATATTTAAGCGGGTGATTATGAAAGCCGCAAGTTAATATCACATGGAATTTTCCGATATCGATGTCCGTCCCTGACCGCTCCAGTCCGCTCGGTGGACTTTTGAGCCTGTGCCCTAAGAGTCTATGCTGTCAGAACCTTTCCTATTCTTTGCATTTCCCGGCTAATATTGGCTTCTGAAATTTTTGCATAGTGCCGAGTCATATTCGTATTTGTATGCCCGAGGATTTTGGCAATGATGTCGATTGGCATGCCATATTCGATAGCCAATGTGGCGAAAGTGTGGCGAGCTGTATGCGTCGTCAGATTTTTATGGATGTTGCATATTGTTCCGATTTCCTTGAGATACGAGTTCATTTTTTGGTTGCTGGGGATAGGTAATAACTTTCCTTTGAGTTGTAATTCAGGATTATGTTCATATTTTTGTAATATTTTGAGCGGGTAGGGTAGAAGTGGCACACGACTTATTACAGAGGTCTTTTCGCGTGGTTTATGTATCCACGTTGTTCCGCTGTCATCCGTTGTAATGTGTCGTTTTTGTAAGTTGTCTGCGTCCGTAAAGGCCAGTCCCGTTAATGCACAGAAGCAAAATACGTCTCGGATACATTCCAGCCGTTCATTAGGCATTTCCTTGCTTATCAATATGTCCAGCTCTTCTTTTGTCAATGGAACCTTGACGTTTGTTTTGTCTATTTTCATCTTGTAATACTGAAACGGATTTTTTTCAATCCATTCGTTCCGTATCGCGAATAAGATGAAATTTTTGAGACAGCAAAGTAAATTTACGGCACCATTGTTTCTGCATTGGTGGGCTGTTTGCATGAAGGTATTTAGGCCGTCTATATATTCATAGGAAACCATATCCAGCGGCAGGTCATCTTTCCGGTATTGCTGTTTGGTATATTCGGTCATGTATCGTAGTAAACGATGGTATTTGTTACAAGTTACCTGTGTGATACGTGTCCCGACCTCCTGTTGCCGTTTATCGCAGTATTTCGAAAACTCGACGAGGAACATTCTTGAACCGGATGCATTGCTCAGTCGTTGTTTGATGGAAAAGCAGTCCGGAGTTTTATTCTCTTTGAGAAGCAGGTCGTAGGCCGCAAGGATATTCGCCCGATAACTGGCGACGATGCTGTTAATTTGCTGATCCACTTCGCCTTTGTAAAGGGAGCGTTCGAGGCGCTGGTTCCATCGTTCCGGTTCGATTTGACATTGGGTATAGATCTCTGTTGTTTGGCCGGATGTGGTGATACGGGCATAAATAGGAGCCTTTCCTTTTTTAGAGATTTTGGTCTTTTTGCAGAAAAAGACTACGTTGAATGTTGTGCGTTGGTACATAGCTGCATGGGTTTGAAATAGTTAAACGTGTGCAGCATAGGGATATTGTGGCGTAAAACGGTGCAATACAGTGCGTTATGTGTAATTCGTGACCAATTTTTGACCGAAATAAAATAGGTCACGAATTGGGTCATAAAAACCTGCTTCAGAATACATTTTACGCGATTGTTTCAAAAACGAAAAAACCTTATATATCGTTGATATACAAGGTTTTTACTCTTTATTGCAGTGATTTTCAACTGCTTCTAAGGGTGGAAGATGGGGCTCGAACCCACGACCTTCGGAACCACAATCCGACGCTCTAACCGACTGAGCTACATCCACCGTGTGACCGTTGTCCGGTCGTATCGGGATGCAAATGTAATATACTTTTTCGGTCCGTGCAAAAAAATCGCCCGAAAAATTGCGCCGCGTGACAAAATGACAGTCCGGTATGTACCTTTGTCACCCTGCATCTGCCAAAAACCGGTTGGCACATCAATTGATGGGAAGGAGGTTGCAAATGCTAACTAATACATCATTATAAACCAAAAACAACAAAAGCTATGAATGTAAAACCATTATCGGACCGTGTGCTGATTCTGCCGAATCCTGCGGAGGAGAAGACGGCGGGCGGATTGATCATCCCCGACACGGCGAAGGAGAAACCGCTGGCAGGTAAAGTTGTCGCAGCTGGCCCCGGCACCTCGGAGGTCAAGATGGAGGTCAAGGCCGGCGATCAGGTGCTTTACGGCAAGTATGCAGGTCAGGAGATTCAGATCGACGGCGTCGATTACCTGATCATGAAACAGAGTGATATTTTAGCGATCATCTAATAAAGGAAAAACATCATGGCAAAGGATATCAAATACAATGTTGAGGCGCGCGAGCTGCTCAAGGAGGGTGTCGATGCGCTGTCGAACGCCGTAAAGGTCACGCTCGGTCCCAAAGGCCGCAACGTGATTATCGACAAGAAATTCGGTGCGCCGCAGATCACCAAGGACGGTGTGACGGTAGCCAAGGAGGTGGAGCTGGAAGACGCTTTCGCCAACATGGGCGCCCAGATGGTCAAGGAGGTAGCTTCGAAGACCAACGATGACGCGGGTGACGGTACGACCACCGCGACGGTGCTGGCCCAGTCGATCATCGGCGTAGGTCTGAAGAACGTGACGGCGGGTGCCAACCCGATGGACCTGAAGCGCGGTATCGACAAGGCGGTGCTGAAGGTCGTGGAGTCGCTGCGCAAGCAGAGTCAGGAGGTCGGCACGGACTTCGCCAAGATCGAGCAGGTCGCCACCATTTCGGCCAACAACGACGAGACGATCGGCAAGCTGATCGCCGAGGCGATGGGCAAGGTGAACAAGGAGGGCGTCATCACCGTCGAGGAGGCCAAAGGCACCGAGACCCACGTGGAGGTGGTCGAGGGCATGCAGTTCGACCGCGGTTATATCTCGGCTTACTTTATGACCGATCCCGAAAAGATGGAGGCGCAGCTTGAAAAGCCTTACATCCTGATTACCGACAAGAAGGTTTCGACGATGAAGGAGCTGATGGGCGTGCTGGAACCGGTGGCTCAGAGCGGCCGTTCGCTGCTGATCATCGCCGAGGACGTGGACGGCGAGGCTCTTTCGGCGCTCGTTGTCAACAAGCTGCGCGGCACGCTGAAAATCGCGGCCTGCAAGGCTCCGGGCTTCGGCGACCGCCGCAAGGAGATGCTCGAAGACATCGCCATCCTGACGGGCGCTACCGTGATCTCGACCGATAAGGGTATGAAGATCGAGGATGCCGACCTTTCGATGCTCGGAACGGCCGACAAGGTGACGCTCAACAAGGAGAACACCACGATCGTGGACGGCGCCGGCAAGAAGGAGGAGATCGCGGCCCGTGTGGCTCAGATCCGCGCTTCGATCGAGAAAGCCACGTCGGACTACGACAAGGAGAAGCTGCAGGAGCGTCTTGCCAAGCTCGCCGGAGGTGTCGCCGTGCTGTATGTGGGCGCCGCTACCGAGGTGGAGATGAAAGAGAAGAAAGACCGTGTGGACGATGCGCTGGCCGCAACCCGCGCCGCAGTCGAAGAGGGTATCGTTCCAGGCGGCGGTGTGGCATACATCCGCGCTACGGCGGCTCTCGAAGGCATGAAGGGCGATAACGAGGACCAGACGACGGGTATTCAGATCGTGAAACGTGCGATCGAGGAGCCGCTGCGTCAGATCGTCGCCAATGCCGGCGGCGAAGGCTCGGTTGTCGTCAGCAAGGTGAAGGAGGGCAAGGACGCCTTCGGTTACAACGCCCGCGACGACAAGTACGAGGACCTGCTGAAGGCCGGTATCATCGACCCGACCAAGGTGTCGCGTGTCGCGCTGGAGAATGCCGCTTCGATCGCTTCGATGTTCCTGACGACCGAGTGCGTGCTGGCCGAGAAGAAGTCCGACGCTCCCGCCATGCCGGCAATGCCCGCAGGCGGTATGGGCGGCATGATGTAATCATCGGTTGCCATATGAAAACCGGAGACCTCCGACAAGGTCTCCGGTTTTTTTTGTTGTCGGGAGCCGTCTTCGGCTGTTACCGCCTGCCGGTCCCGTGACCGGGAGGGGCGGCTCACGGCATCCACTCCAGCACGCCGGTGACGGGGTTTGCGGCGCGCCATGCCTCAAATTCGGCGTAGGTGCGGACTCCGTCGCGCAGCACGGCCTGATAGTATTCGATACCCATGATTTTCTCGGTCTCCGGAGTTTCGTATTTGAGCCGGAGGATGGTTTCGCGCGTTTGGTCGGTCAGCACGGCGGCGATCCGGTCGGCAACCCGTTCGAAATAGCCGTCGTAGGCCGAGCCTTTCGGCATGTGGATCATGTCGATCTGCCAAAGCTGGTCGTCGGCGTCGGCATACCATGCGTGCCATTCGAGGCACTCCTCGCTCGTGTCGAGCAGGTTGCCGTATTCGATGCGGCGGATGCGGCTGTTTTCGGCCAGCCGGGCCATGGCGGCGAAGCTGTCCGCTACGCGCAGGGGCGATGAGTAGATGTGGAAGTCGATGTCGCGGTGCGTTATCAGCAGTCCCGTGCGGAGCGAGCCGACCAAATGCGGTTCGGCGCCCACGGAACGCCAGATGCTTTCGATGCCGCTGTCGCGGATGACCTCTTGGGCGCGCTGCTGGTTCGCGGCGGCGAGGGTGCTGAGTTTGTCCATTGTGCGATGCTATGAAGGGTTAAAAGGGCTTGCCGGAGCGAATTCGTTCCGGCAGGCTTGCGGTTTGTCGGGGTGTTATTTGCCGAGCAGGATGCGGGCCTGCGCGACTGCAGCGTCGGTTATCCGGCTGCCGGAGAGCATTTTGGCGATCTCGGTGATGCGTTCTTCGGCCGTCAGACGCCGGATGCCGGTGCGTCCGTCCTGCTTGTAGACCACGAAGTGGGCCGAGCCTTTCGAGGCGACCTGCGGCAGGTGGGTGATGTCCACGACCTGCATCGTCGCCGAGAGCGACTCGATGATCTCTCCCATGGCGTCGGCGATGCGGCCCGAAACGCCCGTGTCTATTTCGTCGAAGATGACCGTCGGCAGCTGCATGCACCGGGCCAGCAGGGCTTTGAGGGCCAGCATGACGCGGGAAAGCTCGCCGCCCGAAGCGATCCGCTCGACGGGCTGGGGCGTTGCGCTGCGGTTGGCCGTGAAGAGGAAAACCACATTGTCGCGGCCCGTGCGGCCCAGTTCGGCGAGCGGCGTCAGCGCCACTTCGAACACCGTGTCGGGCATGCCCAGTTGCGTCAGCGTGGCAAGGATCTGTTTCGCGAAGCCTGCGGCGGCTTTTTCGCGGGCTTTGTGCAGGCGGTCGGCCAATGCGGCCGCTTTCTGCTCGGTTTCGTGCAGCGCTTTTTCGGTCGCGGCGATCTCCTCGTCGCCGTGGACGATGGCCGCCAGCCGGGCGGCGTAACCGTCGCGTGCGGCGATCAGTTCGGCTTCGGAGGCGACGCGGTGCTTCTGCTGGAGCGCATAGAGGGTGTCGAGACGCGCCGAGAGCTTCGCCAGCCGTTCGGGGTCGGCGTCGATCCGTTCGCAGTCGGCGGCCGCGGCGTTGTCGATGTCTTTCAGCTCTTCGAGCACCGAGTGTATGCGCTCGGCGTACTCCCCGGCGGCGGGGTAGTGTTCGCGGATGCGTACGAGGTCGTTTTCCGAGTTTTTGAGCAGGGTGAGAATCCCCGTTTCGTCGGCGTCGAATGCGTTGCGGAGCGTGGTGAGGACTTCGCCGATGCGGTCGGCGTTTTCCAGTACGGCAAGTTCCGCTTCGGTCGCGGCCTGCTCGCCTTCGCGGAGGTTGGCGGCGGTCAGCTCTTCGCACTGGAAACGCAGCCACTCCTCGTCGCGGCGGCCGTCGGCGGCCGCTTCGCGCAGGGCTGCGAGCTGGCGCCGCAGTTCGGAAAGCCGGGCGTACTGCGCCGTGTACTGCGCGAGCAGCCCGCCGTTTCCGGCCACGGTGTCGAGCGCCGAGGTGCGGAACTCCTCCGAGGAGAGAATCAGGTTCTGGTGCTGGGAGTGTATGTCGATCAGGCGGGTGCCGAATTCGCGCAGCTGCGCGAGCTGGACCGGAATGTCGTTGATGAAGGCGCGGCTCTTGCCGGCCGGGGTTATCATGCGCGTAACGTGCGTTTCGGGAGCATAGTCGAGGTCGTTCTCGTCGAAGAACGACTCCATACCGCGGCCCGAAAGGTCGAAAGTACCCTCGACCACGCAGTTGCGCGCCGCGTCTTTCATGGCCGAGCCGTCGTTCTTGGCTCCGAGCAGCAGGCCCAAAGCACCGAGCAGGATGGATTTGCCGGCTCCTGTCTCACCCGTGATGATGTTCAGGTGCGGGTCCAGCTCCATTTCGAGCTTTTCGATAAGCGCGTAATTCTCAACCGATAGACGACGTAACATGGCGGCCTATTTTAACAGTGATTCGATTTTATCGGCGATGCGCTCCGCGACTTCGGACTTCGGCATCAGGGGCAGTTCCTCCCGGCCGCTGCGGTCGATGAAGGTGACTTTGTTGGTGTCGCCGCGGAATCCGGCCCCGGCGTCGCGCAGCGAGTTGAGGACGATGAAGTCGAAGTTCTTCTTGGCGAGCTTGGCTTCGGCGTTGGCCTGTTCGTCGTGGGTTTCGAGCGCGAAGCCCACCAGCAGGCGGCTGCCTTTGCGTGCGCCCAGTTCGGCGGCGATGTCGCGCGTGCGGCGCAGGGTGATGCACATTTCGCCGCCGCATTTTTTGATTTTCGTTTCAGAAACGGTATCGGGCGTGTAGTCCGCGACGGCCGCGCACATGACGGCTCCGTCGGCTCGGTCGAAAGCCGCGGTGGCGGCGTCGTACATTTCGGCGGCAGAAAGTACGTCCGTGCGCTGCACTCCGGCGGGCGTCGGCAGGGCCGTACGGCCGCTGACGAGCGTCACGTCGCCGCCGCGGGCGGCCAGTGCGCCCGCAATGGCGTAGCCCATCTTGCCCGTCGAGTGGTTCGATATGAACCGCACGGGGTCGATGGCTTCGATCGTGGCGCCTGCCGTTACGACGAAGCGTCTACCTTGCAGGCTCTTTTTTTTTTCGGGATTTTCTCCGCCGAACAGTTGGCCGACGAAGGCGGCGATGTCGGCAGGTTCGGCCATGCGGCCCTTGCCCGTCAGTCCGCTGGCCAGCTCGCCTTCGGCGGGCTGGACGATCCGCACGCCCCGTTCGGCCAGACGGCGCAGGTTCTCCTGCGTCGCGGGATGGGCGTACATGTCGAGGTCCATGGCCGGCGACACGACGACCGGGCAGCGGGCCGAGAGATAGGTCGTCAGCAGCAGGTTGTCGGCGATGCCGCAGGCCATTTTGGCCAGCGTATTGGCCGTGGCGGGGGCTATCAGGTAACAGTCGGCCCACTCGCCGAGCGAGACGTGCGAATTCCACGCTCCGTTTTCCGGGTCGAAGAATTCCACGAGAATCGGGTTTTTCGAGAGGGTGGCCATCGTCAGGGGCGTGATGAACTGCTTGGCCAGCGGCGTCATGACGACGCGCACTTCGGCGCCCGCGCACTTCAATAAACGACAGAGCACAGCCGCCTTGTAGGCCGCTATGCTTCCCGTAATGCCCAGCAGTATGCGCCGTCCCGCGAGTCCTTCGACCGTGCGGCCGGCGCCGGGGCTTTGTATGTCGTGTCCCTGCGAGTCCATGCCGGCGGGGCGTTACGCCTCCTTGACCTCTTTGTTCTCCTTGAAGAAAAGCTCGTCGTCGAGGAACTCCTCGGTGGCGATGATCGCGGGCTTGGGAAGACGCTCGTAATAGCGCGAAATCTCGATCTGCTCGCGGTTCTCGAAGGTCTCCTCCATGGTGTCCGTGGGCGATGAGAAGTCGGCGAGCTTGCGGTTCAGCTCGGTCTTCAGCTCGGTTGCGATCTGGTTGGCGCGGCGGGCGATGATATTTATCGACTCGTAGACATTGCCGGTCTCCCGGTCCAGATCGACCAGTTTACGCGTAATGGTGTTGTTGGGAATGTTCTTCTTGATTTCCATTGCTATATGTTGTTGTCTTCTTGCTTGTTGCGGTCCAGATAATCGCGGGCGTGCTGGGCCATGCGGTCCACCTCCTTGATATGTTTCGATTCGGGGAACTCCTCTTTGAACGAGAGGTACGAGTCGAGCATCGCCAGATAGCGGTCGGTCTGCTTCTCGGCGACCGAGTTGCTGGCGAAGCGGTAGCTGGCGTCCACGATCAGGTACATGATCTCCTCGCGGTGCGAACTTTCGGGGTATTGCTTGAGCGCGTTCTTGAGCGATACGATGGCCGACTTGTAGCGGCCTATCTTATAATAAGTGTATGCGTTGAGGTAGGCCTTGTCGTGCAGGCGCTGCGTCAGCTCGGTGTTGATGGTCTTGAAATTCTCGATCTGCTCGCTGTGCGGATAACGCGACATGAATTCGTTGATGGCGATCAGCGCCTGTCCGGTCATCGTCTGGTCGCGCGAAGGGCCGGGCGAAAGATAGTAGAAGCAGAGTGCGTACATGCCTTCGGCGTCCTCGATGAAGGCGCTGCGGCCGAACTTGCGGCGGAAATCGTCGAGAAGCGTCGCCGCCGTGTCGTAATCGCGGTTCTTGTATTTGCAGCGGGCGTTGAAGAACGAGATGCTGTCTTCGCGGGGCGTGCCGGAGTAGTAGTGCTGGACTCCTTCGAAGAGCGTCGAGGCCCGCGACCACTTCTCCTTCTGGTAGTACTCCAGCGCCTTGCTGTAAATCAGGTCGGGTTGTCCGCTTTTGAGCAGGGCGTTGATTCCTGCGCATCCGCTAAATGCAGTGATCAGGATCACTCCGCACACGGCGTATAAAAAAGTCTGCTTCATCGATAAATCTTTTACGGCGCTTTATCGCGCAAAGTTACGCATAAATTAACGATTTGCAAAATTATTTATTGTGCAAAAAAAGAGTGCGTCTCCGCACCCTTGTTTTTTGTTCAGAAGAAGAACCCGACCGAACCTCCGTAAACGAGGTTGCGCGGGATCCTGACCCGCTGCGACACGCCGTCGGAGACGAAGGTGTTCCAGACGTGCGAACGGGCGTAACCAGACAGGCGGAAGTCGAAAAAGAATTTGCGGATGTTGAATCCCACGCCGCCCATGATGCCGACGTCGTCGTTGAAATTCACCTTCAGCAGTTTCGGGGCGCTGTCCCGCTCGGAGTCGGCCACGCGGAACTGGGCGCCGCCGAAGAGCCGCAGGGGCCCGAACTGGAGACCCAGCAGCAGCGGGATTTCGAACCGCTGCGGGCGCGGGAGCCTTCGGCGCGGATCGAGTAATTGACGAATGCGAAATTAAGCTCCGACTGCAGGTGCAGGCGGCGGGTGAGGTTGAACCGCAGGACGAAGCCCGCCTGATAGCCCGCCTTGGCGGGACCGGGCCGGAATCGGTTTTCTCCGATTTCCACGCGGGAAAAAGGTGTGGCTGGTGGTGGTGACGCCGCCGCGGACGCCGACCTGAAAGCGGCGCTGGGGCGAAGCCGCGCCGGTGAGCAGCAGCGCGCAGAGCAGGAGCGGGAAGAGATGTTTCATGCCGATATTAGGTGGTTTTAAGGTTGCTGCGGAGGTTACATCAGGGGTGACACGAGCCGCAGCACATCGCCCAGCGTGCGCCGCCATGCCGCCGGCCGCCATTCGCCCCGCACGATCCGCCGGCACGAGGCCAGATCGCCGTCGAAGGTGGCGGACAGCTCCCGGACGACCTGCCGGTCGCGGATGAAGGCCGTGACTTCGAGGTTGTCCAGCAGACTGCGGTAATCCATGTTCGCGGTGCCGACCGAGGCCGTGTCGTCGTCCACGATCAGCAGTTTGGCATGCAGGAAGCCGTTGGCGTAGCGGTAGAGTTCGATCCCCGCGTCGAGCAGGTCTCCGACGTAGGAGTCCGATATCAGGTCCGTGAACGGCGAGTCGCTGCACGTCGGGATCATCACCTGCACCCTCACGCCGCTCCGGGCCGCCAGCCGCAGCGCGTCGAGCAGCATCGCGGGCGGCAGGAAGTAGGGCGAGGATATGCGCACCCTGCGCTGCGCCCGGACGATGGCCGCGGCGAACGCCTCGGCGATGGTCAGCCGCGAGGAACCCTCTTCGGCCCATGCGAGCTGGATCGGCAGCCGCTGCCGGATGTCGTGCGGCGCGATATGGCGGCGGATGTCGAGACTCTCGCCGCGTACGCGCGCCCAGTCGGCGATGAAGAGCTTCTGCAGGTCGGCGACGGCGTCGCCCTCGACGCGAAGGTGCTCGTCGCGCCACTTGCCCATGTAATCTCCGTCGAGGTAGTATTTCGCAATGTTTATGCCACCCAAGTAGGCGACCTTTCCGTCCGTAACGACTATTTTGCGGTGGTTGCGGCGGGTGACGCGCGTGGTGAACCACGGGAAACGCACCGGTTCGAAAGCCGCCGTCTCGACGCCCGCCTCGTGCATGCGGCGCAGCATCGTGCGGCTGAGCCGCCACGAGCCGACGGCGTCGTAGATGACGCGCACTTCGAGTCCCGCACGGGCTTTGCGTATCAGGATTTCGGCGATGGTGCGTCCGATGCGGTCGTCGCGGATGATGTAGTACTCCATGTGGATCGACCGCACGGCCCGCTGGAGCGAGGCGATCAGCGCCGTGAAGGCGTTGTTGCCGTTGTGGAGCAGTTCGACGCTGTTGTGGCGGGTGATGCGTGTGCCGCAGCCCCGTGCGATGATCTGTCCGAGACGGTCGCCGCGGTATGCGCGGCGTTCCGCCGCCGGGAGGTGCGGCCGGTAACCAGCCAGTACGTAGAGCAGCGTGCCGGCTACGGGGAGCAGCAGGATCAGCGCCAGCCACGCCGCAGCCGACGCGGGCAGACGTTTCTGTCGGGTGACGAGCGGAACGGCTCCGAGCGTCCATGCGATGTGAATTGCAAGCAGCAGATACATAACCCGTGCGTGAGGGCATACTCCGTGCCATGCAGGTTGAAAAAAGATTTGGAAATTCGGAATATACTTCCTATCTTTGCTGTATAATGAAAATCAGGGTTCTGGCCTTCACCGGTCAGGATTCTTATTTTTTTACGATGTTTAATTCGAAACTCCTCCTCTGCGGAGGGGGATTCAGGAAGGTTTTAGATGCGGGGCGGGCGTTTTCGGATGCCTAAAGAGAGTTCGACGGGTTCCGGCTTTTGAAATCTTTCGCGGTGTTATGAAACTGAATACGTCGGACTCGTATAAAATTATGGCAAAAGAGATTATCTATCTGACAGCGGAGGGGTACAAGAAACTCAGGGACGAGCTCGACCACATGCGTTCCGTCGAGCGTCCTGCAATTTCGGCGGCGATCGCCGAAGCGCGCGACAAGGGCGACCTTTCGGAGAACGCAGAGTACGACGCTGCCCGCGAGGCGCAGGGTATGCTGGAGATGCGTATAGCCAAGCTGGAGGATTCGCTTGCCAACGCACGGGTGATCGACGAGTCGAAAATCGACAAGAGCAAGGTGCAGATTCTGAGCAAAGTGACGCTGCTGAATCACAACACCAAGAAGGAGATGGTCTACACCATCGTCGCCGAGCACGAAGCCAACCTGCGCGAGGGCAAGCTGGCCATCGGCACGCCGATCGCCAAAGCGCTGCTGGGCCACAAGAAGGGCGACCGGGTCGACGTGGAGGTTCCCGCCGGAACGATTCACTTCGAGATCCTCGACATCAGCATTTAGGCGCCCGTTCCCGCAGGGCAGCGGCGCCGCATCGTCCGCTCCCGGCCGGGTGCAGGACACGACATACATCCCCGTTTGTGGGTATTTTTGCAGGACCGTTTTGTGCGGTCCTTTTTTTGTGCTACTTTTGGCAGCAGAAAGATGATACGCAAAGCACCCAAACGGATATACGCCGCTCTGCTGCTGCTGATTCTGGTCGCAGCGTACGCAGGACACAAGGTCCACATCTACAAGGAGGACCCTGCGCATTTCGCCGCGCTCTGCGGCGATCTGATGCCCGACAACGGCGCGCATCAGATCGTGGTGGAACGCTGTATCGTCGACGACTTCTATTTCTTCCCCTATCTCGACGCAGTACAGCCCGCGCACTCGTTCTATTGCGGGATGCTGGGCGTTCTGATGCCCGAAGCCACGTAGTGCAGACGCTGCATGCCGGTTCCGGGCGTTTCGCTGCGCGCGCCTCCCGCGGCGTAACCCGCAATCCCCTTCCCATCCTGTTTTTTGCCGGGCCGTGCGGTCCGGCGGGTTACGTATGTCATTCAAACAATCCGATAAGCAATGAAAAAATATCTGTTGCCGGCACTCTTCATGTGTCTGTATGCCGGTGCGTCGGCCGCGGAGACGCCGAAGAGGAGCACCGACGCCAATCTTTTCGGCCACGTCGTGGACCGTGAAACCCATGAACACCTTCCCTATGCGACCGTCGCCGTGACGGGCACGGCATTCGGCACCACGACCGACGCGTCGGGACACTATTTTCTGAAAAACCTGCCCGAAGGCGAGCTGACGCTCGAAGTCCGTGCGCTGGGGTACGCCGTGCTGGAGAAAAAGGTGACGCTCGAACGGGGACAGACCCTCGAACTGAATTTCGAGGTGGTGCAGAGCGGCATTTCGATGGACGAAGTGGTCGTCTCGGCCAGCCGCTCGGCCACGCTGCGGCGCGAAGCGCCTGCGCTGGTGAGCGTGCTGGACGCCGCGCTGTTCGAGAAAACGAACGCTTCGTGTCTGGCGCAGGGGCTTTCGTTCCAGCCCGGCGTGCGGGTCGAGGACGACTGCCAGAACTGCGGCTTCGCGCAGGTGCGCATCAACGGACTCGACGGCCATTATTCGCAGATTCTCGTCGATTCGCATCCGGTCTTTTCGGCCCTGACGGGCGTCTACGGACTGGAGCAGATTCCGGCCAACATGATCGAGCGGGTCGAGGTGCTGCGCGGCGGCGGTTCGGCGCTGTACGGCTCGTCGGCCATCGGCGGCACGATCAACGTCATCACCAAGGAACCTTCGCGCAATTCGGCGCAATTGGCGCATACGCTGACCTCGCTCGGCGGCAGCAACTCCTACGACAACAACACGATGCTCAATGCGTCGCTCGTGACCGAGAGCGGCCGTGCGGGGCTTTGCGTCTTCGCTCAGAACCGCCACCGTTCGGGGTACGACCACGACGGCGACGGATTTACCGAGCTGCCCCTGATCAACAGCCGGTCGGCCGGCATGCGGTCGTTCTTCCGCACGGGCGCCTATTCGCGCATCACGGCGCAGTACCACCACATCGACGAATACCGCCGCGGCGGCGACCTGCTGGACCTGCCGCCCCACGAGGCGATGGTGGCCGAGCAGACCGACCACTCGATCGACGGCGGAAGCCTTTCGTTCGACATCTCGTCGGCCGACCGCCGCAACCGTTTCAACGCCTATGCGTCGTTCCAGAATACGGCCCGCAAGAGCTACTACGGCAGCAAGCAGGACCCCGACGCATACGGTACGACGCACGACCTTACGGTCGCGGCGGGCGTGCAGTACGTCCATGCGTTCCGGAAACTGCTTTTCATGCCCGCCGAACTGACGCTCGGCAGCGAATACAGCTACGACGACCTGAACGACCGTTCGATCGGCTACGACATCAACACCGCCCAGACGGTGCATATCGTGGGCGGCTACCTGCAGAACGAATGGAAAACGAAGAGATGGTCGCTGCTGATCGGCGGACGTTTCGACAAGCATAATCTGGTGGACCACGTGATTTTCAGTCCCCGCGCAAATATTCGTTTCAACCCTTCGGAGGCGGTGAACCTGCGCGTGAGCTATGCGGGCGGCTATCGGGCGCCGCAGGCCTTCGACGAGGACATGCATATCGCCGTGGTGGGCGGCAAGCGGGTCCGCATCCGGCTCGCCGACGACCTCAAGGAGGAGCGTTCGCACAGCGTGAGCCTTTCGGCCGACCTTTATCACAACTTCGGCAGGGTGCAGACCAACCTGCTGGTCGAGGGGTTCTATACGATTCTCGACGACGTCTTCGCACTGCGCGATCTGGAAGATACGGACGACGGAGGCAAGATCAAGGAGCGTTACAACGGTTCGGGCGCCGCCGTGCGCGGCTTCAACGTCGAGGGGCGGGCGATTTTCACCCGCTGGTTCGAACTGCAGGCGGGCGTAACCCTCCAGCAGAGCCGCTATAAGGAGCCTGAACAGTGGAGCGAGGACGCCGACGTGCCGCCCGTGCGCCGCATGTTCCGCACCCCCGACGCCTACGGCTACTTCACGGCGTCGTTCAAGCCGGTCCGGAACTTCACGGCCGACCTGACGGGAACCTGCACCGGCTCGATGCTCGTGCAGCACATGGCCGGATCGGGCGTCGCGCAGGATGCGGCCGTCTCGACGCCGTCGTTCTTCGACATGAACGTCCGCCTGTCGTACGACCTGCGTATCTACAAGGAGATAACCTTGCAGCTTTACGGGGGCGTGCAGAACCTCTTCAATGCCTACCAGAAGGATTTCGACAAGGGCGCCGACCGCGATTCGGGCTATATCTACGGTCCGTCGCTGCCCCGCAGCTGGTTCGTCGGCGCGAAGTTCAGTTTCTGAGTCCGCGCTGCTGCGTCCGGCATAAAAGGCTGCCCTTTCGGGGGCAGCCTTTTGCGTGTGGCGGCGGTCTCTGCGGGCCGTTGCGGATGCGTGTGGCGGCGGTTTTTGCGGACCGTTTCGGATACGTGTCGCGGCCCGGAATCCTGTGCCGGGTTTTGCGGGGGGATAGGTTGTGACGCCTGCGCAAAGTCGCCGGAATGTCCGGTCGGGTGCGGAGAATTTCATCCGGGAAGCAAAAAGCCGCCCCGGATTCCGGGGCGGCTTTGCCGTATATCTTGGCGCGGAATTAGATCGCCTTGATTTCGTGGAGCACGTTGTTGGTCTTGCGGACCGCGTCGGCCGAAGCTGCGAACTTCTCGGCCTCTTCTTTCGAAAGGTCGATCTTCACGATCTTCTCGATGCCCTTGCGGCCGATGATCGCGGGAACGCCGATGCAGATGTCCGACTGGCCGTATTCGCCTTCGAGCAGGCACGAGCAGGGAATCATCTTTTTCTGGTCGTTGAGGATCGCCTCCACCATCATGGCCGAAGCGGCGCCCGGAGCGTACCATGCCGACGTGCCGATGAGCTTGGTCAGCGTCGCGCCGCCTACCATCGTGTTGGCTACGGCCTCTTCGAGTTTCTTCTTCGATGCGAACTGCGATACGGGAACGCCGTTTACGGTAGCCTTCGAGACGAGCGGAATCATCGTCGTGTCGCCGTGGCCGCCGATGACCATGCCGTCAACGTTGTTGATGTTGGCGCCGGTGGCTTTGGCCAGATAGCACTTGAAGCGCGACGAGTCGAGCGCGCCGCCCATGCCGATGATGCGGTTCTTCGGAAGTCCCGAAGCCTTGAGCGCCAGATAGGTCAGCGTGTCCATCGGGTTGGCGACGACGATGATGATGGCGCGCGGCGAGTACTTGACAACGTTTTCGATTACGCCCTTCATGATGTTGGCGTTGGTGCCGATCAGCTCTTCGCGGGTCATGCCCGGCTTGCGGGGAATGCCCGAAGTGATGACGACGACGTCCGAATTGGCGGTCTGCTTGTAATCGTTGGTGACGCCTACGAGTTTGGTGTCGAAGTCCATCAGCGTCGAGCACTGGTACATGTCCAGCATCTTGCCTTCGGAAAGACCCTCCTTGATGTCGATCAGGACTACTTCGCTTGCGACCTCGCGGCAAGCCATTACATTCGCGCAGGTTGCGCCTACGGCACCTGCACCTACTACTGTAACTTTTGACATAACTGTTGATATTTAAGTTTGTTGTGCGTTTCTTTCCGGCGGGGCGTCGTTCGCGGCCGGCCCTGTCATGGAGCAAACCCCTCTCGGAAGAGGGGCTTGGAACGGGGCGGGGATCAGCCGATCAGCTTTTCGTAATCCGCGGCGCTCAGCAGCGCGTCGTATTCCGCGGGATCGGACATTTTGACCTTGACGATCCAGCCTTCGCCGTAAGCGTCCTTGTTGACGATTGCGGGGTCGGCGTCTACCGCGTCGTTGAATTCGACGATTTCACCGCCGACGGGCAGGAAAGCGTCGCTGACGGTCTTCACGGCTTCGATCGAGCCGAACACCTCGCCTGCGGCGAGCGTCTCGCCGACGGTCGGCACGTCTACGAAAACGATGTCGCCGAGCTGGCTCTGCGCGAAGTCGGTAATGCCGATAACGGCCGTGTCGCCCTCGATACGGCACCACTCATGGTCGTTCGAGTATTTCAGATTTGCAGGTACGTTCATAATTCGGTTATTGTTTTAAATTTGGAATGTGCTTTTTCTGATGCAAATATAACTGTTATTTCCGTAACAGCAAGGGGATTCTGTATTTTTTAATGCGATTTTGCGCCGCGGATCGTTGCCGATTTGCGGAATGGCTTGCGCAAAATATTTGTATGTATTATTTTTGCGGCAAAATCAAGCTTGCGTTACAGGTATGACAGGGGTAGAGACGTCCGAATCCCGGAGATTCGCGATCATAGGCGTTGCCGGGTACATAGCTCCGAGACATTTGAACGCCATGCGGTCGCTTGGGTGCGATCTGGTGGCGGCGCACGATGTATTCGACAGCGTGGGGATGATCGACGGGTATTTCCCCCGCGCCTATTTCACCACCGATCCGGACGATTTCAGAAAGCGCATGGTCGCCGACCGTGCGGAATTTCTGACGGTCTGCACCCCGAATTACCTCCATTGCACCCATACCGTAACAGGCTTGGAGGCGGGGCTCGATGTGATTTGTGAAAAGCCGCTGGCACTGACTCCGGACGAGTTGTCGAGGATGGAGACCTGCAGCCGGGCCGCGGGCAGGCGCGTATTCCCCATATTGCAGCTGCGCCTTCATCCGGAAATAGAGCGGCTGAAACGGATGGTCGACTGCGCCCCCCCCCGACAATTTATGATGTAGACCTTACCTACATTACTCCCAGAGGAAGCTGGTATGCCGCTTCGTGGAAAGGCGACCCGTGCAAGAGCGGCGGCGTGACGGCCAATATCGGCATCCATTTTATCGACATGCTGCACTGGATATTCGGGCCGGCCGAGAAGGTGGTGCTGCACCATTCGTCGCCGGAGTGTTCGGCCGGCTTTTTGCAGTTGAAGGGTGCCCGCGTCAGGTATTTTCTGAGCGTCAACGCCGCCCATCGCCCTTCGCCGAACGATAATCCCATGTCTCCGTACAGACATCTCGTTATCAACGGCGAGGAGTTCGACTTTACGAACGGGTTTACGGACCTCCACACGTTGAGCTACGAGCGGATACTTGCCGGCCGGGGTTTTGCGGTCGAAGATACGGCGTGTGCCGTCCATACGCTCGATATGCTGCGAAAGAGTGCGGCGGTCGGCCTGACGGGCGACTATCATCCGCTGCTGCGGAATTTGCAGGGGTGATGCGAAAAAAGAACGGGAGCGATGAAAATGGTGGATCTACATAGGCAGTATCTCGGCATCCGCGATGAGGTGGACCGCGCCATCGGCGATGTCATTGCCGAGACCGCCTTCATCAAGGGTCCTGCGGTCGGGCTGTTCGAAGAGGAGCTGGCCCGGCGGTTCGAAGTGCGGCACTGCATCGCCTGCGGCAACGGTACGGACGCGCTTCTGCTGTCACTGCTGGCCGTGGGGCTGCAGCGGGGCGACGAAGTCATCGTCCCGGCCTTTGCATTCGCGGCCGTGGCCGAAACGGTGCTGCTGCTGGGCGGCGTTCCGGTCTTCGCCGACGTCGATCCCCGCACTTTCAACATCGACCCGGCGAGCGTCGCCCGGCTGGTGTCGGAGCGTACCCGTGTCGTCATCCCCGTCCATCTGTTCGGGCAGCCGTGCGATATGGCTGCGCTCACGGCCGTTGCGAAGGAGCACGGCCTGAAGGTGATCGAGGACAACGCCCAGTCGCTGGGAGCCGTATGCCGCATGTCCGACGGCGCGCGCCGTTATGCGGGTACGATCGGGGAGATCGGGTGCACGTCGTTCTTTCCCTCCAAGGTACTGGGCTGTTACGGCGACGGCGGCGCGGTGTTCACCGACGACGACGGGCTGGCGGCCCGCATCCGGGCGCTGGGCAGTCACGGTTGGTTCCCCAAATACGACAGCCGGCTGGTCGGAATGAATTCGCGGCTCGACACGCTGCAGGCCGCCGTACTGCGGGTCAAGCTGCCGCACCTCGACACATGGATCGCCGCCCGCCGGAGCGTGGCAGCGCGCTACACGGAGCGTTTGGGCGGTCTGACGCCGGTCGTGACCCCGGTCGAGACGCCCTACGCCACCCACGTCTACCACCAGTACACCGTCAAGGTGCCTCCGGCCTGCCGCGACGGACTTCGGGCCGCACTCGCCAAGGAGGGCATACCCTCCATGGTCTATTATCCCGGAACCCTGTACGAACAGCCCGCATACCGCGACGCCTGCATCTGCGATCCCGCGATGCGCCATGCCGCAGCGCTGCCGGCGGCGGTGCTGTCGCTTCCGATGGACAGCGAACTGACCGACGCCGAGGTGGAGCGTGTGACGGATGCCGTATGCCGCTATTTTGCCGATAACGAAAGCAGATACCATGAGTGAAACGTTCATCCACCCCTCTTCGTTCGTAGACGACGGGGCGGTCATAGGGCCGGGTTGCAGGATCTGGCATTTCTCGCATATAATGGCCGGGGCCCGCTTGGAACGGGATTAAAAAACTGTAACGATTCGATTTATCGGGTCGTTACAACTTTTATATAGGAAAATAGGTAACGCGAAGGTAACGATTTATTTTCAGCTTATTGCGTCTAAATGCCGCATTTCAAATAACCTACTGCAAGCTACGAAAAATTTTCCGATCGAGCAAATTTGCTAAAAACAATAGCGTGTTTGCGGTTCAGTACGACATGCTTATACTTATCGGAATCATTTATCTAGATGTTGATCATCCATGTGAACCCTTCTACAAACAGATCCAAAGAAGTCTGCGAACCGTCAAGACATCGTCCGGCACCGAGTTCCTGCATCGGAACTGCTATCTCCCATAAGATCTGTAGGTGTAAATTGCTTTGCCCAATAAATCGGAGATTTCGGAATTGCGATTTTCTTCCGCAGTCCATGACTACAGGATGGTTTACTTTCAACCAGACCATTTTCATCTCGAATTCCCTCAATGCAATGACAGTCCATAGTAGCGATTTCATTCCTGGAATCACTTTACTGATTCATCTCGGATATTCATCAGACGTCGTCTTACTTTTGCCAACGTATGAAGTGTATTTTTTCAGATCGGAGCAGCGGCTAAATATAGTTGATATAACGTTTGAAATAAAAAGTCTGGAATGGAAATACTTTTACATCGGAAGATATTTTCGAGGCTATAAAATTGGAAGATCTGCGTCGTATTATTGGTAACACAAGCAGGAAATTAACTTGGACATCAATTAGCCGATTTACTCAATATATTGAATAATGGCTGTATCATTATCGGAGGCAAATTGCGCCTTATCATTTTCTACAGCCTGAAAAACTTGCTGTCTATAATATTCACTCCGGTTGATGACCCAATATTTTTCTATTGTTTCATTTCAGTCAGGTGCTAAGCCGGAGTTATTGGGATATGTGACAATATGGAATAAAATCCAGATAATGAGGCAATTTAGAGAGTGCGCATTCGACATAAATGCCAGCCCCCCTAAAAAAGTTGAATGAAGATGTAACCACCAGTTTATCTTCAACCTGCTACGCTCAGATTTTATAGTGCTCCATGGAAATATGATGAGTATCCTCCTCTGTTTTTGCTACGGCCTATGTTATATTATTCACGACGGAATGAAATCCTACATGAGAATAATGTATCCAACTTCTTTAGCTGTGTCTTGCGGACTTTTATTCCAAAGTATGGGAAAATAGGAGTTGCAAACTTTTATTGTTGCAACTCCCATCTGATATCGATTTTTTAGAAGGACTCTTTCAACGCTGTTCAGCCATTTCAATCTGTCGTGGAATCTCGATGTGATCGCATTGGTCGAATACGAAATGGAGCTTCGGATCGAATGTCGCAGGATAGTCTGACGTTCGCACGATGCGATTGCTCGCAGAGAATTGGAATCCGTCTACGCAATACAGATTAACAATGCGGGGATCGAATACTCGGAACAGATTTCCATCGACCTGAATATTGCGGTGATAACGACTTGTCTGCCGCTGGGAAATTCCGCTGCCGACAGCAATGCAGGCACTTCCCCATCCCCGGCTTCCATAATTGCCGTTTGCGAAGATGTTGTTGCGAATTGTTACGTCACGGACACCGGATTGTTCGAACCAGAAGTTACCGTCGCCCTCAAAGAGGATCGAGGCTCCGGCGATATGGAAATAGTTGTTTTCGATGATAACCCGTCCGCGGGAACCAATCAGCAAACCGCGGGCGCGGTTTCCCGACATCCGGCAACCGCTGATGTGAACATCGGGACCGGGTTCGTCGGCTGCAATCAGATGGCCGGGACGAATGTTCTCGGGTAAGGGTTCAGTGAAGGTTACCGCAGAATACTCCTTGTTGAACCGTTCGACCTTAGCAACAATCCGCCGGGCATAGGCTTCAAGCGTGTGGTTGTCGACAATTTCCACCGCCATCCCCGGGACGAGGAAATCTGTGCCGTATTGCCCGCTGTGTCCCCAGCGAACCCAAATCCGCTCCCGATCGAAAATCGTATCGACGGGCATATATAGTCCATGAATATTGGAGGCATCATCCTTCTGATTTTCGAACGTACAGTCGATTAGACGGATCTGTCCCCCGCAATTGGAGAAATGCGTGGCGTCGGCCGTGATGCTGATCATGCGTTTTTTGCCGGGAGCCGGAACAACTTCCATCCGTTCAATTCCGATGTCGCGGCTGCGTTGTGCGATGACCCCCATCCCTCCGCAGTGATGGAGCTTCACGTCGAGGATTGCAATACCCTGCGAATCGGAAACGGTGATCCCGGGATTGAGCCGTCGGGCGGCCCCGAAGACCATCGTATTCCCGATCGCGGCCTTCAAATCACTGCGGAAAATCCGAATCCATCCGTTAGGACGCCGTTCAGCAGGAATGGTATGGGCCGGGAGCCAGTAGTCGTCGACGTGGAAAGCCGGTTCGCATCGTTGGGTATCGAACTCCAACAAACTGGAATAGGGGTAGACACGACCTTCGTCATCGAGGAAACGCAAGCATCCGTCCGTCAGATCGCATCGGTATTTGTCCGGGAACTCCAAATCGAGCCATCCGTTTCCGGCCGCCCGTACGGTACCTTCGGAGTGAAACGTGCGGGTAAAGTCGATCGAAAGATTGCGGATCGTGATGTTGCGGCAACGTTCGAGGTTGAACGGTGAAACGAAACCTGTGAAAAGGAGTTTCGTGTCAGCACCTTCAATGGTGAAATCTTGCAGGCCGACCAAATCAAAGGCAATCCGTTTCAAACCTTCGTCGTTGTTGCTGATGAACTGGTACTTTTCGACCGCCAGATCGGGTCGTATCCGGAGTTCTCCACCCGGAAGAATAAGCCGTGCGGCCCGGATCCGGGCACAATGGGACAAGGCGGCCCGAATGGCCGGTCCTGCGTCGGTTTGTGCAGTCAGGTCGTCAAGGAAATCATTCAAGTAGACATCGCCACCGGATGTCGGGGCCTGACAGGCTGCAAAGAGCCCGACAGCAAACAGCAACAGGGTGTGAAGCAGTTTTTTCATCAGGATATTGTAAATTATGGAAGTTTGATACGCAGGGACGCTCCCTGTCGAAGCCGGAAAGCTCGGGGATTGCATCCCGAAATCGCAAGCGTGACTCGCAGAAACCCGTCCGGCTGTTTCTCGATGACAAGGTCGAAGTTGTTTTCAAAGGCCCGAATGTGCCGCAACGCCATGCGATTCCATCCGGAAGGCATTGAAGGGGTAAGATCGAAGCTCCTGAACCCGGTGGGGCGAATCCCGAACAATCCCTCGGTGATAACGCGGCAGAAAAGCCCGCTTTCGGCGGCCAAGTGGCGTTGAGAGCCCTCGGGCCATGCTTCGATCGGATAGGGAACATGATCGCCCAGGAGTCTGCGCCGGGCATAATGACTGAGGAATTCCGTTGCACGGTCGGCCTGCCCGGCGATGTAGATTCCCCGCAGAGCATAAAGGGTCGAACGGTCCCAGAAGGTCGAACTGCCCTGTTCGGTGAGGAGGCCGTTTTCGGTCATCAGCTCTTTTCCGAGCAGCGCCCGAACAGTCCCTTCGCTGCGGTTTTGCAACCCGGCGATCAACGGCATGCATATCCACGAGCGGAGTTTCGTACAGCCATCGAAATAGCGGTAAGTTTCGTATCCGGCAACCGTGGCGCCGAAATGGCATTCAATCGCCTCAGCGAGCTCCGAAGTCTGCCGTTTGTAAACTCGCAGCGTTTTACGCGGACATCCGAGCTCCTGTCCGAGATAGACGGCCGACCGCAAGGCATCATAATAGAGTGTCGATGTACAGAGATTGGCCTTGCCGGCAGGGAATCGGCCCTCCAATTCATCGGTATCGGAAGCGACGACCCCTTCGGGAGTGAGTTTGCGCCGGCAGTATTCGAGACACCATTCCACCAAAGGCCACAGCTCTTCGGCTTCGTTCCGTTCCCCGCGGGCCAAGGCGTAGCGCGCAGCGCCGTATGCGATCATCGCGGCATCGCCTCGATCGCCGGCCCCGTTCCAGATGTCGTCGCCCTCGGCGATGATCGAACTAGGAATAGGCCGGTATTCAGCATTCATGAAACGGGCGAAGTGGCGGAATGCGTTGAGTGCCGATCGATTCCCGATGTCGTATCCGAGCATTGGGAAAAAAGGGTTGACGTATTCGGCCTGATCGTTGGCCCAAATAGCCGCGTAGTAACATTCGCCGCCCGGAGCATGCATGTAGCCGCCGCGGGTCTTGATAATGCTTTCGGCAGCCCGGATCTTGGCAAAGCGGAATTCCGTGTCGACTACCGGATCCGGGGTCTCCAGGACCAGTTTGTCCGAGATTGCAGACACGAACTCCCTACGAGAGCGGAGTTCGGCTCCGACATCTGCGGGCGGAAGTGTCTCTCCGACTCGACAAGCCCGGAAGAGGGCATCCACCACGGTCGAATCTCCGGGCTGCAGTATGCGGATTCCGGCATCGAGCAATTCGGCCCGAATGACGTAGCCGCCCGTAATGCCTCGTTCCGAAGGGGTCGTCACGATTTGCGAAAACTCTGGGATGGAAATCTCCAGCGTTTGCGAACCGATATTGCGGATAAGATACCGTTCACAGAGGGCGGGTTGTGTCGGCGAAGGAAAGATCGTGCGCTCCATGGCCAAGACCGGAGCCGGATGCTCCACCTCCTCGTATCCGGCCCCCACGGCATTAAAACTCCATTGACTAAAGACCCGGACCGTACCGTCTATGACGATCTTTTCGACCCGTTCGAACTGCAGGGCCGAAGCATTGAAACCCGAGGCGGAGGTATTCACGGCCAACAGCGAGGGAATATCCGTGGCCACGCGGCACATCAGACTGGCATGCGTATCATTGGGACGGACACGTAACAGCGGGAAGATCAGCGAACGTTCGACGCGAAAGGCTCCTCGGTCATCCACAACCCAGCGGAGAACCGTCGAGATCTGCTCGCCGGTCATTTCGAGATGATCCCTGTGGGGCGTATCGTTTCCGGGTCTCCAGACGATGCCTCCGTCCGGATCAATCTGCCAGCGTTGTCCTGCAACAGGAAGTCCGAGCCCGGTGCAAAAAAGAAGGAACAGCAGTTTTTTCATTGTCATTTCATTGTTCAAGGATGGCGGGGCATTCGAACCAGTGCTCCACGAATGTGCGGACGCGCTGCGCATATATCTGCGGATCGTGGAGATAGGCGGCACCATGATCGACGCCGGAAAGTATCCAGAGTTCCTTGTCTCCGATTTTCGCTTCGTACAGCCGGTGAACCATTTCCACAGGGACGACCGAGTCCTTGTCGCCGTGAATGAACAACATAGGCAACCTGCATCGGTGCACGGCATCGAGCGGAGAAGCCTTTGCGAAACTCCATCCGTAGAGGATCCGGCACCAAAGGTCCGATAGATGGAAGAGCGGAAAGAGCGGCAGTCGGCACTGCTTCTCCCAAGAATCGGCAAAGATATCCCGGGTTGAAGTGTAGCCACAATCCTCCACGGCACAGCGGACACATGCGGGCAGCGACTCTTCGGCAGCGGCGATCATCGTAGTGGCGGCACCCATCGAAACGCCGTACAGGACGATCTGCGTATTGCCGCCGAAAAGCGAATCTGCCGTTCGGATCCAGTCCACCACTTCCGTTCGTTCAGTCCACCCCATGCTGATGGCCGAAGGTTCGCTTTGCCCATGACCGCGCAGATCGGGAATCAGAACATTGAATCCGAAATCATGGTTGAAGAGATAGCCGATCATGAGCATGGTTTCCGCCGAACCCTGATAGCCATGAAAGAGCACGGCGGTCTTTTCGGTAGGCTCCGGAGCCCATAGCCACCGGGCATGGAGTCGCTCTCCGTCGGCATTCAACCGTACGATATCATGCAGCAATCCGTTGCTGCGGATGCTGTCGAGCCATTCTGTGGTATGAGGATATTGCCGGGTGAGCCAGCTGAGATCGGTCAGGCGGGGCGGATGGAGTGTCCTGTAACAGAGTACGAAACTCCAGCACAATGCCCCGATGACAAGCAGCCCGAAGATTGCGCTCAGTGCAGCAATGATTTTCTTATTTCGCTTTTTCATGACAGATATTATTTGGGTTCATATGGATCAGTTCGAAATCGGGTTTGCCGTAGCCGATAAACCGGTTCTCGGCGATGCGCACATTTCGACACCCCTCAAGGCAGAATGATTGGCGTTGTGCGGCTGTGGCGGGGAAATCGTATGTTTGTTCGACACAGTTTGCCACGAACTGCAGTCCCTCAACCGATCGGGCGTGGAGCAGCGGACGGTCATAAGTGAGAATGCGGTTGTTGCGGATCCGGATATTGCGATGATAGACCGGGCTGCTTTCGTCTGCCGGACGGAAAGAGGGAGTGATGCTGATGAGGGCTTCGCCCCAGCCGGATCCGCCGTTGTTCGAAGCCGAAGTGCCGCAGTTCTCGAAAAGGTTGTCATGGATATCCATGTCGCACACGGCGCCCGATTCGAACCAGTAGTCGGTATCTCCTTCGATGAGAATTGCCGTTCCGGCCGTCATGAAGCGGTTGTTATGTACGACAACCTTTCCGGGAGTGGTGAGCAAGATGCCGCGGGCGCGGTTGGCTCGCCCGAAGTAGCAATCGTGAATCGATACGTTGGCATACCACGAGGCGTTTTCGATAAAATCGTCTTCCCTGAATGTTTTATCGAGCGGCTCACGCAAGGCGACAACAAGCCGCTTGCTGCTTTTCCTGACAATGCGTTCAATGCGGTTCCGGGCCCCCCGAGATCCGGTCGTTCGTACAATCGGCCAGATCTCATCATCGGCTTTGAACACCCGTTCTGCCGGGAACCGGACTCCGAACAACTCAATCTGTTTCCGGTCTTTCGAAACAGCGACTATCCGGGCATAGATGCCGTGTATGTTCAAGGCATCGTCACCCTGTCCGTTGCAGTTGCAGCCGTCAAGTTCGATCAATCCGCGGCAGTTGGTAAAGTGGAACGCATCGGCAGCACAGCTGAACCGACGCTTTTCGGAACGATTGACGACCGTACAAACCGCCTTGAGCAGGATGTTCTCGCTGCGGAGTCCGTAAACGCCCATTCCGGGAGAATGGCGCAGGTCGATTTTTTCGAAGCAGACATTCCTGCAGTTCACCACCGTCATAGCGTTGGACAAATACCGCCCATGGTAAAGAGCGAGTTCCGTACCGATCGGCAGGGGACGGTCGACCGTCCCGAAGAAGCGGACCGTGTCCGGAGCGATTTCACGGGCTTCGCCGCGGAAGACTGCATTGCGGTCCGAGAGAGGACAGTCCCGGGTACCGTAAAGCACCGCACCGCTTTGCGGATCGTAAGCCGTAGAATAACTTTCGGGATCGATTTCACGCTCCCAAGTCTCATCCGTAAAGCGGATCCGCCCCTTTTCGATGTGGTAGGGATAACGTTTCCGATCGATAGCCAGGTCAACATGGCCGTCCCCAAGAGCAACGATCGAAGCCTGTGTGATATAGGGGCGTTCCCAGTCGAGCGAGAAATTGCGAATCGTCAGTCTTTCGCACTCCTCAGCCAAGAAAAGCATCAAACGCCCGTGTGCGATGAATTCAGCGCCACCGCCGTCGATTATTAAATCCCGAATGCCGCGGAGTCTTGCCACGATGTTCACCCGGTCGTCCTGCCCCTCAGGGGCATGGAAATCGTACCGCCCCGACTCGAAACACAATACGGTGGGGATTTCCCGCTTTCCGATGGTAGCGACGGCTTTTCGCAAGGCTTCGGAAGCATCCTCTCCCGAATCGGGCAACGCACCGAAATCTCGCATCCGAAGCGTATCTCCGAACGGCCGGGATGAAACGCTTCCGATCCATGCGGTCGCGAGAATCGGGAGGATGTATCGACTAATTTTCATAGAAGTACGGATTAGGATTCTCAACCATTCGAGGCATCTCTTCACCCTCCAAACAATGCTCGGAACAGTCGACCAGACTGATTGTCGAATTTTCCTTCCACCCGGAGAAGTCATTGTTCCGGACTGTGACGCTGCGGCAGTGCTGGGCATCGATGACCGAGAGACCGGCGAACCGGGGCTCAAACCGGCGGGAATCGACGAACCGGTTCCTGCTGATGACGAGCGAATCGACCGAGAGAGCATAAATCAACTGGTTGTCGAACGACTCCACGAGGTTTCCTTCGAAACGGATACATCCGTGATACGGAGTCCCCCCGCTCCGGGCATCATGCGAAATAACGGGGTCGATCTGCAGAACGGCCTGGGGAGACCGGCCGCCGGTAGCCATCGTGCCGAATCGGTTGTTACGGATCACGACGTTGCGCGTACGTCCCGATTCGAACCAGTAGTTGGCGTCACCGCAAATGCGTATTCCGGCCATCATTGAAGAAAGATCACTGTTTTCGACGCATACGTCGCCCGGAGTCGAAAGCAGAAAACTCCGGGCGCGATTATAACGAACCGTGCATTCCGATATTTCGACATCGGCATCGGCCGCGCGGTTCCCGACGGCAATGTGCACCGAGTCCGGAATTGCACTCAGGTCGAATCCGGTTCGAATGATGTAATAGTTTTCATTCACGTGGTTCACCTCCTCGACTCGTCCGCAGCCGAGTACCCCCAGATCGGCACGATCGATGAAGACGAGCGAATCACCTTGTTCGGCAAAATCGAAACCCTCCTGCTGAAAGTGCCCAAAACTGGCCCCAAACCGGTTCCCGGAAAACCGATCCACAACCGTCATGTAAACACCGTGAATGTTCGTGGCATCGTCGAGCATGCTTTCGAACCGGCAGGCCCGGAGCACTATTTTTCCCGAACATCCGACGAAATGAGTGGCATCGGCCGATGCAGAGACCATCCGGCCGCTTTGAGGCGGGACTTCAACCCGGTATTGCGAGCAGACGACGTCGCGACAGTTCTCGGCGATCAGCGCCATGCCGCCCGAATCGTGAAGCGTGACGTTCCGGACTTCAACACCGGCCGACTTGTAAAACGAGAATCCCGGATAGCGGCGGTTAGTCGAATGGGGGCCTTTATCCGTATAGACGCTTCCCACAGGAGGCAGCTCCCGAGACGAGTAGCCGCTCAGACGGACAAGCGAATCGCCGATCCATTCGGCCTGCAGCGTTTTTTTTTGATCGTGTTCGTACTGTTCGGCCTGATAGTAGGGCGAACGGGTTCCGGGATCGAACAAAATATTTTCACCGAACGGACTCGCCCAGTCGTAGCCCGTAAACCAGGGTTCCCCGCTCCGGATCTCGAAACGTTCCGGATCGAGCGGACGGAGCGTGATGCTGTGCGTACGAGGATCGTTACCAACGACGAGGCCTTCGAAGATGAACGATGCGTCGCAATCGATCGTGAAAGCCTCGAAAACGATCTGTTCGCATCGAGCGACGCGGAACGGAACGATTGCGCCGTGAAATCTCAACTGGGTTTTTTCTCCAGCCCCTTCGATCCGTACACGTCGCATCTCCTCGAGCAGAAAAGCGCAGCGTTTATAGCCGTTGTCGTTGTTCGAAACGCAGAGATAGCTGCCGGCCGCCTGTTCGGGATAGAAGTCGAACGTCCCCGCTCCGAATCGGATTGTGACCTCACCGGCTGGATGCTCCGCAAGGATCTTGCGTACAAGAGGCGTATAGTCCTCCGTTCCGGAATCGAAGTCGATGGCAATCGTTTCCGGATGCATTTCGCATCCGGAAACGATCAGCGCGGAAAGAATGATGAATTTTCGGATCGACATTCCAAACATCAATAAAATACGACCTTTCTCCATGCGAGACTGCGTTGTCCGAGATCATTCATGTCTGCAGCATAATACATGCGGACAGCCTGTCCCCCGGTTTGATCTCCCTCTTCACTGATCAGGTTGGGATACATGGCCTCCTCCTCACCCAGATTGAGGGATATAGGGGCCTCCCACGCAATACCGTCGGCACTCGTCGAAAGACAAATGCGTCGGCTCCACGAATGATAGACCATCACCCATTTGCCTATGTAGTGGTTCCACATGACCGACGGATTTCCGCCGGCATAGGTATCGAGATTGGCGATCTTGATGTTTGCGCCGCCGAGTTGTGTCTGCCCGTTGCAGCCTTCGACGGTGAATGCTTTGCCATCCCATTTTTTCCAGGTTCCGGCAGCTCCGGCCGGATCCTCCGAACAGGCCATCGTGATCATGTAGTTTCCGGGGTCATCGCAATAGCCCGAGTAGTAGCATATCCAGACTTTGCGCGCGTCGTTCCAAACTACGCACCCGTCTCCCAAGCCGTAGGACTCACCCTGCCCGGCGGGATTTTCGGGTTTGGGGTCGGTTCCGGAAAGGATCCGTCTGCCCGTTTCCCAGGTCAGTCCGTTGTCCGAGGAATAGGTGACGCCAATGGACTTATAGGCGGCGGAGACTCCGGGCCAATGGCTCTCGGCATGGAAGAATCCGGCCAACCGACCGTCCATGAGTTTATGCACGCCGATGAACCATGCGCCGCCGTCGTAAAATCCGGATACGGGTTCGATGCACTTGCCAAAGACCTCCATATCGGAGGTCAAGGCATTGACGTTCTCATCGAGCCAGGGACTGGCGGATACCTGTCGCAGGGAATTGTCCGCAGACCAGTAGGTCGTAAACAGTCCCGAATCATCGTATTTCCCGACGGAGATCTTTCCGTCAAGCCAGAGCATATACCGGGGAATGTGGGGATCCTGCCAACAGATGTTGCGGTCACCGACGACGAACGTTCCAAAATCGGTGTAATCATCCGGATTGAAATCCGCATCGAATTCGTAGGGTTTCGAACTGGAACCGTTGTTGTAGGCATGCGCGAGGTCAAGATCGCGGTCACAGGACGACAGTGCGATCATCAGAGCGGCACCAGCGACGTATAATGCATGTGTTTTCATGGTTTCGTAATTTGAATGGAGGATCGGGTTTTATTTCCAAAGCGGATTCTGTTCGATCTTCCCATTCGAGGCGTCGATAACATCCTGCGGAATGGGGAAGATTACGTGTTTGGGTTGGAAGTTCTGCGCCTGGGAGGTCGCCACGCTCGAATACTTGGCCAGTTTCTTCACGCCTTCCTCAAGTTTTCCGAAGCGGACCAGATCGTACCAGCGCTGTCCCTCGAAGCAGAGTTCGAAACTACGCTCGGCGAGCAGGGCCTCGGCGAACTTGTCGCCGTCCATCATCTTCAGATCAACCGCTTCATTCGGAGTCTTGATATCGACTCCGAAACCACGGCGTCGCACCTGGTTGACATATTCGAGCGCTTCGGGCGAAGGAACTTCGTGAGCCCGCCAAACGGCTTCGGCATACATCAGCAACACGTCGGCATAACGGATGATCGGAAAGTTGATCGGATTTGCCCAGTTTGCCCATCCCGGCCCCCGTCCCTCCTCAGTCAGGGCATGGCGGAACTTGTAGGCGTAGTAGATCGGTTCGGAACTGAGATCCTCCTTGACGAGATTCTGATTGTCGTCGTAAACATATTTGAAGCGAGCGATGTTGTCGCGGCGCAGGTCGGCGGGATCGTACGTTTCATAGAACTCCTGGGTACTCCATACCGCAGACCAGTAGAGGTTATTGGGGGTCTGAACACCATCGATAGTTCCGACCTGGCCTCCGTAGGTGGTTGTACCGTTGTTGGCAAACTCGACATCGAATAGGTATTCGGAACTGTATTCGTTCGACGCATCGAACAGACTGAAATAATCCTTCACGAGCTCAAAACGACCGCTCTGGATAACCTCGTTGAGTTCGACTTCGGCTAAAGCCGCAGCTTCGGAGTCTTCCAAAGGTTCGCCGGCCATTTGCAAATAGACCTTGCCGAGCAGGGCTTTGGCTGCGTAGTAGTGAGCCCGGCCGTTCGCATTCGACACCGGAAGGTTCCCGATGGCTAGTTTCAGATCACTGACGATTTGTTCGTAGACTTGGGCCACGGAAGACTTTTCAGTCTGCACCATTGTGAGATCGGTAACTTCGTGGTTGATGATCGGCACCTCACCGAAAAGCCTTACCAGATGGAAGTAGTAGAAGGCCCGCAGGAAATAGGCTTCGCCGAGAATCCGTTTCTTCTCGCTTTCATTGCCGATATCGGTGTCAGTCAGACGGTCTATGATAACGCAGGCGCGTTGTATCCCGCGATACTGGACATACCATGTTCGGGAGATGTAGCGATGCGAAGGGGTGTAGGTGTAGTTGCAGAGTTCTGTCTCGTTTCCGTCGATGTTGGTCGGAATGATCATCTCATCGGTTCCGACGCGCCCAAGGATGAGGAAACCCTGAAAATAGGACCCGTATCGGTCGCCATTGGCCCATTCGGCCGAGAGCAGCATGTTATAAACGCCCGTGAGTCCCATGTCGAACTCTTCGGCAGTCTTGTAAAAGTTGGAGGTCGCCACGGTACTTTCGAGGGGGACATCGAGGAAGTCGCTGCACGCCGAGAAGATACAGCCTGCAACCGCGATAACGACAAAGCGGCCGAGTCGCGAGTATGCGGAGGTGATGAACTTTTTCATGATGGAGATCGTTTTACTGGAACAGAATGTTAATACCTGCGGTGAAGGTGCGCGGGCGGGGGAAGCAGCCGTAGTCGAAGCCCGACGTGAGGATATTGCTCATGCTGCTGGAACCTTGGTTGGAGTACACCTCGGGGTCGTAGCCCGAGTATCGAGTGAGGACGAAGAGGTTTTCTCCGGCGATATAGAACTTGATCGAGCCGATGTGGCTGTTAGGGCCGAACCATTTGCGCGGACAGGTGTAGCTGATCCGTGCAGAGCGGAGCCGCAGAAACGAGGCATCTTCGACGAATGCCGAGCAGACCGCTCCGTTCGTCATCGTGGAGTATTGCGTGCTTGCAAGGTTCCGGGGCGACCAACGCTCCTCGAAGAATGCCATTTGGTTGTTCGTGGTTCCGGTGAACGCTGCGAGCTGATTGTAGTTTGCGTTGTAGACGTTGCCTCCGTATGAATATTGGAACGAGAGGTTGAGGTCGAGGTTCTTCCAGGTGAAGTTCGTGCCGAAGGCTCCGAAGAAATCGGGTGTCGAGTTTCCGATTACGGTCCGGTCGTCGGATGTAATCTTTTCGTCCTTGTACAGGTCGGCGAAGCGCATGGCCCCGGGTTTTTCGGCTCCGGTTTCGACGGCGACATCAGGCTTCGGCGTTATTCCGTCGATTTCGAAATCATTTAGTCCATAGACACCTTTGGTGACGTATCCGTATATGTCTCCGATCTCTCCGCCCTCTTGCAGGATGACGGCATTCTGACCGCTCAGACAAGTGACACCCAGCAGGATCGGGGCTCCGCCCTGGCCGAGTTCAAGAATTTTGGTCTTGTTGCGGGCGAAGTTGGCGAAGAAATTCCATTTGAAATTCTTGTGGTTGATCAACTGGGCGTTCAGGCTCAACTCGATACCGCGGTTGCGCATTTTGCCGATATTCTGCCATGCCTTGTCGAATCCGACGATGTTAACAACGGGAGCCTCAAGCAACAGGTCCCGGGTAACCTTGTCATAGAAGTCTGCCGTGAATTTCAGCCGGTCGTTCCATAACCCGACCTCCAATCCTGCGTTCACTTCGCGAGTGGTCTCCCAGGAGAGGTTTTCATTAGCAATAGACAAAGAAGACTGCCCGATGGTCTCAATGGTTCCGAAGGAGTAGTTCGTTCCGTAGAGCTGCGAGTAGGAGCCCGAGGTGGGGACATTTGAGTTGCCAACCTCGCCCAGACTCAGACGCAGTTTGAGGGCGCTGACGGTATTTTGATTCTGCATGAATCTTTCGCTGTCGATGTTCCAGGCTAATGCACCGGAGAGAAACGTACCCCACTTGTCGTTGATGAAGCGCGAGGTAGCATCGCGGCGGAGGGTGAAAGTGGCAATGTAACGGTTGTCGTATGAGTAGTTAATTCGACCGATGAGCGAGACATACCGGACCTGCTCCTTGCTGGAGTAGACGTTGAAAACTTTAGCCATCTGGGCATTATTCGATCCGAGATCCTCGTATTCGTATTGAGTGGTTTCGCTGCGATCGTAGAAGTTCGTGTATCCTTGTTCAGTCATGCCGACGAGGACATTGAGACGGTGTTTCCCGAATACGGGCTTCCAGGTGAGCGTGTTTTCGTTGATCCAACTTCCGGATTCAGAACTGCCGATGATACCCTGCCCCTTGTAAAAGTAGCCGCGGGGCGTCGAGGTGGGATAGAACTGGCGGTCTTTGAGCGAATAACTGTCATATCCTGCCGTGATGCGCAAGGTCAGATTCTTAAGGATGTCGGCCTCGACATAGGCATTGAGCATCATTCGGTTGATGCGTTTGGTGAGTTCGGTCTCATTGGCGATGTTGACCGGATTCCCGTGATAGTTGTCGATATAAGAGTCGAGCGAGGACTGCGAGACGCCTGCACGGCGGAAATAGGCCTGAGTCGTTTCGTCGAATTCGAAAGGAAGAGCCGTCAGGGCCGAAGTGATGACGCCTGCAACCTGGGACGTGCCTTCGCCGCCGGTCGGCACTCCGTCGTCGACGATTCGGTTATAGCCGATATCGACACCCGTGCGTATAAAATCCGTGAATCGGTGGTCGATCGTAGCTTTAGCCGTGAGTTTCTGCCAATTCGTGGCGATGAGGACCGATTTGTTCTGCATGTAGGAACCGGAGACGAACATACTCGTTTTTTCAGTAGAGTGTGAAATAGATAGCGAATGGTTTTGAATAAATCCGGTACGAAAGATTTCATCCTGCCAGTCCCGCGACTGTACGTCTCCGATTGTGCGGGGTTGCATGGTGATAGGGTCCGTGAACAGGTGGTTGTTCGAGGAGTTTCGATCAACCTGATAGGCGGCGTACTGGCGAAAATCCATCATGTCATACCGCTTATTCATCTGTTGAAATCCGAAGTAGGTGTTGTATTGGATCTTTCCGCTGTCGCCCCGGCCTCGTTTGGTGGTAATGAGAATGACTCCGTTGGCTCCGCGGTTACCATATATTGCCGTTGCCGAGGCGTCTTTTAGCACTTCGATCGAAGCGATATCGTCGGGGTTTATCATCGAGAGCGAGGACATGCCGGTGTCATATCCGTCTATGCCACCCCCGGTGGAGGTGCTGACATCGAAGAGCGGGAATCCGTCAAGGACAATCAGCGGGGCAGTGGAGCCGGTCAGGGAGTTTGCACCGCGGATAAGCATGCTCGACTCCGAGCCGGGTTTTCCGGATGAGGAGTTGACCATCAGACCGGCCACTCCGCCGGCTAAAGCGTCGTCAACGGAGAAAAGTACCCGGTTTTCGAAGGCATCGGCCTTGATCGAGGCAACAGCTCCGGTCATGTCCTTTTTCCGTAGGGCACCGTAACCGACTACAACGACGTCGTCTATCTGAAGGTCGGAGGGTGAGAGTACGACATCGATCAGGGATCGCTGCCCGACGGATTCGCGAACCTCCCGGTACCCGAGGAAGTTGAAGACGAGAATATCTTTGGATGAACGGACTTTGATCCGATAGAAACCCTTGGCATCGGACGTGGCACCGACGGTGCTGCCTTCGATGATTATCGACGCGCCGGCGACAGGCTTTCCGTCCGGGGAGGTAATCGTACCGCTGACGGAGGTCTGGGCCCGGAGACTCGAAGCAATGAGCAGCAAGCCGGCCAGTAAGAAAACGAATCGTTTCATAGCGAATAGTTTATTCGGGTTATTCTTCGATAAGATTGATTTGTATGTCGTCCAAATACCAGTTTACATCAGCGGAGCCGGCTGACAGAAGAGCGAATTGGGGATAGGTGTTCAGCAACGATTCGTATTTGGCGCTAGTGGCCGTGAATTCGAACCGGACCTGTTTCCACTCTGCGGAAGGCATCAGCTCCGGAGATGCCGGGAGTGTGATCGTTTCGGTAAGCGGATATTCGATATTACTCCAAATTCCGAACATCTCTTCCACCTGTTCCTCGAAAGGAATATCGGGGAAGTAGATGCTCCAGTGGTCACTCGCAAGTACCTGGAGGTATTCATTCCAAGACCAGGAGGGCAGATTGTTATAGATGCCCGTCAAGACGATAAGCGAACCCTCCGCGGCATCCGTTTTCTGCCAGAAGGAGACTTCATATTTTTGTCCGGCAACGAGTTGGGCGTTGCAAACCCAGTTGTCTCGCGTGAACAACTGATAGATGACTCCCGGTTTGAGCGTTACCTTGAGGGCCTGCTTCGAGCCATCGGCCCCGCCGCTGACGATGGAGGTGTTAGTCGTCAGATCATCCGCGGAAGTGGTCGTGTTCCAGAGCGTCCATTTTCCAATGGACGAAAGTTCGAACCGCCAGGGATCATAATCCTTCTCGGGAATGGGGTGCAGCATTGGATAGTTTCCGACAATAAAAGTCTGTTCGACGGTAGTTGTCATTCCGTCGTCGGCCCGAGTGAGTCTGCAGGAGATTCGGGCTCCGTTTTTGTTGGCCGAAGTCCAGGTGACCACTGGGGCGGGATCAGTCGACGAGGAAGGCGTACCGCCTTCGAATGTCCATTGGTAGGATGTCGGATTACCCTCGACTTCGGTAAGGCCGAACGAGACGGGGGTATCGAGCCGAATACAGCCTTTCGGTGTAAGTTCCAAGGCTTTGATCCGAGCCGAAAGCGGGTAAAATACCTCAATGTCGAACGATTCGGACTGCACCTGACCGTTGAGAAAATGGATTGTAAGGGTTACCGTCTTTATGCCTTTCGAATTGAATACGACGCTCGGTTCGGGATCCGTGGAGGTCGCAGGTGTTGCGTCTTCGAAACTCCACTCGCGGGTTTCGACCCCGAGCGAAAGGTCCGTAAATGTAGCGGGTTTCCCGACGCTGAATTGTGATTCCGCGCCGTAGCTCCAAGCGAATTCGTAAGGTTGTGTCCACTCGTCCGAATCGTTGTCACAAGCAGCCAGTACCAACCCAAAGGCAAGAACCGGCACGAGATGAAAGAATAGCTGTTTCATGGTTCGCAGTTTTTGGAATGTAGGTATTTTTTCGGTCAGGGAATCCGGAGTGCTTTCTTGCATGAAGAATTCCGGCATCCCTGTCCGAATCATGGAATCATATTCTCAAGATATGTATTCCTCGGAATATTCGGATGCTGCCCGGTGAGACTTCCGGGCCCAAAGGAGGCGGATCGGATGATCCGACCCCGGCGGATAGAGCATGGAGAGAGAAAATGATTCATTTGCGTTGATTTAGTTTAGGTTTTCAAATTGCCGCATTTGGTGCAGCTGATGCAAAGGAAACTATTAAAAACCTAAAAAATCAACGCAAATGTCTCAAAATACACGGATGACGGGAAAAGTATTTTTTAATTTATTTGAGAAAATCGTCCGGGGTCATTTCTGCGTCTCGGGCTCGTTTTTGGAGAAGATTTCCGACGCGGAGTCCACTTTTCCCGTTTTGCTCCGGTTCCGGAGGGCGAACTCCTTGGGGTAGAGTCCGAATTCCTCATGGAAGATTTTGGCGAAGTGGCTGAGATTGGTGTACCCTACGCGATACATTACCTCATTGACAGGAAGTGTTCCGTCTTGGGCAAGGAATGATGCAGCGTGCTTTAGCCGGATGCTGCGAATGAATTGTATGGGCGTCAACCCCGTGAGGGCAAGAATACGCCGGTAGAGCTGCGATCGTGACACGCCGATTTTGCGGCAAAGCTGTAGGACGTCAAATCGCGGATCGGCTATTTCGGTCTCGATGGTTTCGGTACATTTGACAAGGAAGAGATCTTCGGATTTCTCCACAGCGACTTCTGAAATGGGAATCTCCTTTATAGGTTGACTGTTTTTGTGGATTTTATTCTGTCGGGCAACAAGGTTGTCGATACGGGAGAAGAGCACTTCAAGGGAGAACGGTTTTGCTACATAAGCGTCGGCTCCGACACGGTATCCGGATACTTCGTAGTTCTGCAGATTGTGGGCCGTAAGTAGAATGACCCCGATTGCCGAAGTCCGGGAATTCTCCTTGATTTTGCGGCAAAGTTCGATTCCCGACATTCCCGGCATGACGATGTCTGTAAGCACCAGATCGGGCTGTTCATTGATTGCCTGACAATAAGCCTCCTCTCCATTTCGTGCCGTCGAGACGTTGTATCGGTTCTCCAGCGCGCTTCGAAGATAATCCCGCAAGGCGGTATTGTCCTCGGCCACGAGAATCGAAACTCTTTTTCCATCAGATGCAGCTGCTCCGTGGCGCGTATTTTCTTCCAGGAGCCCGCACTGCATTCCACGATCGTTCCCGATTGCGGTTTCCGCCGCCATCTCCGATTCGAATTGATCGTCACCGAAGTCCGACAGCGCGGAATCCATCCCTATCGGGAGATTCTGAAATGGCCGACCCGGGACCTTGTCGGAATCTTTGATCTGTTCGGGAGCGAGGTGCGCACATCCCTTCGGGATCCGGACCCGGAAGAGCGAACCGACGTTCAATTCGGATGCGACTTCAATTTCTCCATGATGCAGAGTAACGATATGCTTGACCAGGGAGAGTCCGATGCCGATGCTTTTTTGCGGCGAGTTGTTGTTTCGAGCCTGGTAAAAACGTTCGAAGATCCGGGACTGTTCATCCCGGGCTATTCCGATTCCATTATCTTCCACCGAAATGGTTACCGACAGCTGTTGCTCTTCACAGACGAGATTCACTTTCCCTGAACTTTTCCGACTGTATTTGAATGCGTTGTAGAGCAAATTAGCGATAACGATCTCCATTTTCCGACGATCGATCCAGAGTATGAGCGGATCGTTCGGAATCTCCTGCGAGAACTGTATCTGAAGTTGGTCGGCCAACGGCTTGAACAGTTCGGCTATACCGCGGAGGAATTCCGACGCATCGGTTTGCACAGCCGCGAGTTCCATTTTGTGGCTTTCGTATTTGCGCAAGTCGAGGATTTGTTCCAGCAGGGTCTTCAATGCCCCCGCATTGCGGTTGACGAGTTCCAGTCTGTTGCGCGTCGTTTTCCCGATATGCGGATTCAAGAGCAGCTCTTCGACCGGGGCTGTAATCAGCGAGAGCGGCGTCTTGAGCTCGTGGGCGATATCGGTATAGAACTGTAGCATGTTGGCGCTGCTCTTCTGCTCTTCATAGTATTTGTTGCGTTCGAGCTCTATCTGGTGGCGCTCCTGTAGTTTTCGCAGTGAACGGCGGTGCCATCTGTAGAGAAAAAGGATGGTTAGCGCAATGTAGCAAAGCCAGGCCAAGCGTGTGGCATAGACGGGCGGACGTATCGTGATTTCGAGCACCGCAGGGGCCTGAGACCAGTATCCGTCTTCGTTCGAGGCATATACGACCAGCCGGTAGCTGCCCGGGCGCAAGTTGGTATAGACGGCTTGAGGCGACAGTCCGCTGGTGTAGTTCCAGTCGGTGTCGAAATTCTCCATTCTATATTTATAGGTATTGTACTTGGGATCGACGTAGGCGAAGGCCGAAAATTCGAAGGTGAGGTTGTTGCAGTTGTAGGAGAGGTCGAGTTTGTTGAGCCGGTTGATGGCGCGCGGCAGGACGACGCGTCCGCAAACGGAATCTCCGGCCGAGACGGTCTGATTCCGAATCTTAAGCCGGGAGATGGCCGTGCGCGGGCGGATGTCGTTGTCGGTGATGCTGTCCGGATGGAAAATGTTGAACCCCTTTACGCCTCCGAAAACCATCTCGCCGTTGCGGAGTCTGTACGATGCCCAGATTTTGAAGGAGTTGCTCTGCAATTGGTCCTTTACCGTAAAATGCCGGATCGAGTGATCCCGGGGATCGAAGCGGGTGATTCCGTAGCCGCCGATCCAGAAGGCTCCGTGGTCGTCCTCCTGCAGGCTCTCCAGTTCGTTATTGAAGAACCGGGAGTTGGATGTGTCGAAACAGCTGAAACGGGGCGTTTTCCCGCCGCAACGACCTTCGGTCATAAGGAAGAGACCTTCGCCGATCGTTGCGATCCAAAGACCCCCCCCCTCTTTCCGGTCACAGTGAATCGTCGAGATGAAGGCATCGGAACTACACACCTTCCGTTCACGGGCGTTCGTAGCGGCGAGTTCGATTCGCTGGCAGTTCGCCTTGCCGTCGGCATCGAATACGATTCGGTTCAGCCCCGAGCGGGTTCCGATCCAGATGGTCTTATTGTCGGTGACGGTATCGGGGTAGATGTCCGTCGTGAAATTGGAGCATAACGAATTGGGATCATCTCCGTTGTGGGTATAGTTGATCCACTGCCCGGTTTTGAAATCCCCGTGGGATGGAATGTATTCGAAACATCCCCGGTTCGAGCTGATCCACAGGTGTCTGTCGCGATCTTCAACGATTCGGAACACGGACAATTCCCCGTCGATGACCGGATGTTTGAGTTGTCGGGCCCGGACCTGACCGGTCTGTATCGCCCGGTCGATATCCCGGCTGTCGATGACCCACAATCCTTTGTCCCACGTTCCGAGCCAGATGTCGCCGTTTTCGGCCATAAAGAAGGCTGATACGGTTGCAAATTGGATGCTCGGCAATCCATTTATGCGCAGCTCCCGGAAAGTTGCGGAACTTCGATTAAACAGATTGATGCCGCCATGTGTGCTGACCCAAAGTATTCCGTCGCGGGCTTCGAGGAACGTGATGATCCGATTTTCACACAAGCCCTGCGCTTCGGTATAGCATTCGATATGTTTTTCGACGACATTGAGCCTACTCAAGCCGCCGCCGATCGTTCCGATCCAAAGCACCCCGGAACGATCCTCGAACAGTGCGCTGATCTCAAAGGAGTTGACGGCATGAGGAATGGGGAGTTTGGGGTGGTAGTGAACAATCTTAATACCATTCCGGTCGTATTTGTACAGTCCCCGGTTGAAACTTCCGACCCAGATGTTTCCGTGATTGTCCTGCGTCGTGACCCGGGATGAGAAGTCGCAGATTCTCTGTAGGTCGTCGGTTTTCGGATCATAGATCCGAACGCCCCATCCTCCGGAAAGCGCGATTTTGCCGTCTGCGAAAGACTGCATCGAGAAACAGCGGGTTTTGATTTCATCCCGGAGGATATTTTGTATCTCCTCGGTTTCGGGGTTATAGATGACGGGGCCGGCATCGGTTGACAGTAGCAGTCTGCAAGAATCCAAGGCGGTTCCGCACTGTATGTAGAATCCTCTCCATCGGTTCTTGACATGCAGATAAGTGGTTGCTCCTCGGAGTGTGAGGTATCCCAATCCGTCGTTTCGACAGACCCATACGGTACCTTTTCGATCTTCGAAAATGTTGTTGATCACCTGGTCTGCAGAGGTTGTCGGCTCTTCGGCGACCGGAAATATCGTTTCGGACACCGGATCGTAACGGTTCAGCCCTCCGGATTCGGTTCCGATATAAAGGGACGAATCCCGGGCGACGAATAGGCAGAGTATCCGGTCGCTGGTGAGGTCGGAATTGTCGGTCCGAAAGGTTTGGAGTCTGTATCCGTCGTATTTACTCAGCCCGCTGAATGTCGCGAACCAAAGATAGCCGTCACGATCTTGCGTAATCGCATTTACGTCGCTGTGCGGGAGTCCTTCGTCCATCGAGAGGGTCTGGATTCGGTCATAGGAGGCGGCAGCGGCGGGGAGCGGCGGAGATAAGAATCCGACGAAGTACAACATGACATTGAACGGAAACGACCGGAGGATGGAGGGAATAAATCGCACGTCGCATGAAATTTTTTCGAAAGTTAAGATAAATCTTCAATTCTTCAAAATTCGTATTTTCCAAGTGGAAGCAGGCAAAGCCAACGAATATTTATGAGGAAATGTATTAAAAAGCAAATAATTAAGTAAAAAGATAAAAAAAGAACCGAAGATTATTTTTTAGCCGGGACAAATCCATCGATATATTGAGTTGATTGTAGTAATGGTAAGAACAGGCCTGACGAGTTTGTTAGTCACAGCAATCAGAGCTACTTTGAATGGTTTTTCATTTGCCTTTAATCGGATATAACACTCCCGACTATTGTAACGCAAGGCAGTCCAAAAGGCAATATAGAGTAAAGATCGCAGACGTTCATCGTCATTCCGGTTGATATGTTCTCTGATATTTACGGATGTTCTTGATTGTTGATAGGTTGGACATATTCCGATGAAGCGGGATAGTTGCTTTGCATTGTCAAAGTAGGTAAACCCTTCGGTGGTAAGGATCCGTATTGTAGCCTGCGAGGGCATTTTGTAGATGGGAGGATTCATCTTCTCCCCGTACATGGCGATCATGTAGGCGTCTTTTTCGTCGGTTTTGGTAACGGGCATCATCATTCGGGAAAAATGCTTGATCTGCTTTTTGGGGGGGGGCAAAACTGACGGCAATACCGTTCTGATGTAGCAGGTACAGCAGCAGCCGTAATTGCTGGTAGCTTCCATAACGCAATGATGCTCAGCGACAGCAAGCGTACCGATGAGCTCACGCATTCTCGCGGTTGTGTTAGGGAAAGTCTTAGTAGGGTTGCCGTTCGTTGATGGATAAGCCGCTACGAAACTGCTCTTGCTGATATCGATACCTCTGGAAACCATAATAAAAAACTTTAAGTGAAAATTACATCTTGTAAAACCATCGTCGCGGACATGGACTCTACTCGACTTCACGAACAGTTCAGCTTTAAGATGCAATGCATGGGGACGGAACGTCATAAACGGTTTCTAAAACCAATAAAAGCTCTGTCTTACTTCATGCTTGATACTCCAAAATCAATTCAATTGTTTAACAATGTATGACCAAAGATTGAAGAACTCAAAACAGGGAAATTGAATAATTTGAACTATATCTTCGGTCGCGTTTGATAACGACGAACTCCTCGTTGAAGATTCTTTTGACGATAAATTGGCTCCGATTATGCTCCAGTCCAGCCTTACAAAGCATCTGCTTAAAGCGGATATTCTCTTCCGTCGTGAGTTTGAAATTATACCTGTGGACTCTGGGATCTGTCGTTGTCGGGCGTCCGA
>ERZ1108167.268-NODE-268-length-47937-cov-34.866693_pt1 | contig 47937 bp, 28 predicted proteins | sample MGYA00403703_ERZ1108167 | MGnify/ENA primary metagenome ERZ1108167 (study PRJEB35170, sample SAMEA104062411) | human gut metagenome | biome: human gut; feature: human-associated habitat; material: faeces | place: Denmark | collected 2012-05-11 ...
GTGATAATAATCGGCTTGCAAAAGTACGGCTTTTCTTTGAATTGGCAAACTATTTTTGTATATTTTTCCAGCCGCCTATTCTATTGAGAGTCTTCTTAATACCCATTATTATTCATTCCATTGAGTTTCGGATTACTTTGTATCTCTTTCAGAGGGATAGGGAAAAGTTCATGTTTACCCTCCGTAAAATTCCGGTAAGCCGGATATGGTTTGTTCTCTTTCTGATTGACGGAACTGATCTCACCAAACAGTTTCAGAGCCTTGCCCAGTACTCCCCAACGTATCAGATCATATTTGCGTTGTCCTTCAAAAGCCAGTTCGAAGCCACGTTCCCAGTAGAGAGCCGTACGGAACTTTCCTTCCGGTGTAGAGTCGTCAATGAAAGTCAGGTTATGTGTCTTTTTCCGTACGCTCATCATTTCATCATAATTCGCTTCTGTAATAGAAGTTGCTTCAGCACGTGTACGTACGCTATTCAGCAAATCCCATGCTTTTTGTCTATCTGTTCCTGTTTCATTATACGCTTCGGCAGCCATCAATACCACATCAGCATAACGCAAAGGGCAATAGTTCACATCCGCATAATTGATATTCTTGTTCCATGACTCTTTCGGCATCCATTCCCGGCGCCATTTTCCCACATACCAGCTTCCTGCGCTTCTTTCTTCTTTTACATGCTCTTTTTTAGTACCATTCCAGGTATAACGATAGGTGCAAATAGCAACATCACGGCGTTTATCGCTCGCTTCGAAAAAGTTACGCCATTCGGGAACCACTATAAAAAAGCCGTTGGCACGTCCCATATACTGATTTGCCTCGGATGCGGAAACTCCGGTAGGTTCCGCTACCTGTGGGCCGTTATAAATTCCCCATGCTCCACCATTACGACGTCCTTGCGAATGATAGAAAGCAATCTCCCAAAGACTCTCCTTATTATTCAGTACCCCCTGCGAGTAGCTTTTAAAGAGTGCCTCATAACCACCGTCATAAAAATCATGGTACCCTTTCTTTTCAAAAGCCTCCCACTCTTCTATCACTGCATCGAAATATTCCATTCGCTTACTGTCCTCCGGACGTTTCAACTGTCCATTCGACTGAAGGCTATATCCTGCACGCTGCAAATAGACACGCATCAGCAATGCACGGGCAGCTCCTTGCGTCACTCGTTCGGGACTGGAAGAAGCAGTTGCCCAATCCAGATTGTTCTTAGCGAAAGTAAGGTCAGATATAATCTCGTCATAAATCACTTCCCTGTCCACACGTTCACCAAAAGCAGATTCGTAGGATGAAGAATAAGATGTTTTGAAAGGCACATCTCCCCAATATCTCACCAAATCAAATGCGAGGAAAGCACGCAGAAAGCGAGCTTCTGCTTCCAATGCTTTCAGACGGGTATTTTCTGCGTATCCTGTCATGCCACAGATTCCGTCAATGGTGAGGTTAGCCCGGTCGATTCCCTCATATTTCAGTTTCCAGATACTTTCAATCCATGTGTTCGTGGAGTTTAGCTGATAATGTGCAATATCGTGAACCTGATTGTCAGACTGCGTACGAGCCGTATAATAGGTATCGTCCGATGCGGGAGAAGCCATTTCGTACCAACCGTAATGATTAAAGTCCGACAATGAACTATATATTCCCATCACTGCCATTTCCGCTTTATCTTCCGAATCGAAATAGCGGTCCCGGTCATATTTTGAGTTAGGTTCTTCCGTTAGCAAATCCTCGCAAGAGGAAAATCCTGTTGCCAACAAGGCGAATACGGCATATAATAGATGTATCTTTTTCATGATTACTATGTATTTAAAGAATTAAAATGCTACGTTGAGACCAAAAATAAAAGAACGGCTAAGCGGATACGCTCCGAAGTCAACACCCGGTGTCAAACCGCTTTTCATCGTAGAGACTTCCGGATCGAAACCTGAATACTTGGTCCAAGTTAACAGATTATTACCGGTGGCATACAAACGCAAGTTTTTCAATCCCACCCTTGCAATCAGATTTTTAGGGAATGTATATCCCAAAGTCACATTACTTAGTTTCAAATAGGAAGCATCCTCCACTGCCCATGAATGAATATAGTTATCTCCTTGTTGAGCATCATGATAAGCGGCTACGGTTTTACCAACATTCAAAGCAGCCAGTTCTCCGGGATCTGTCACTTTCTGTCCATCCGAATTGATGGTCATCCAGCGATTAGAGCTATTCATCACGTCCAATGCGTTGTAGTTCAGGCTACCCACCTTACTGGTAACCAGTTTGGTCGCATTCAACACTTCGTTACCATAGCTGAAAGTCAGGAATATACTTAAATCAAATCCTTTGTAAGTAAAAGAATTGTTCAAGCCTCCGTAGAATTTCGGTTGAGCGTTACCAATGACCGTTTTATCATTTTCATCAATCACATTATCATCTCCGGTCAAGTTCTTAAACTTCCACATGCCCGGACGAATCTGACCTTTATCACCATGATAAGGTACACCATCTTTCAGGGTATAGGTCTGCGTAGAAGCATCATAATTGAAATCATCTACCTGATACAGCCCCTCGGTGATGTAACCATAGAACTGTCCTAATGGTTCTCCGACAGCAATACGATGGGTATTTTGGTTAAAGCCGAACTTGGCTTCATAGAGTTGTACCGCCTCACCGGTCAATGCTTTCACGGAATTTTTATTGTGCGACAGCGTCAGTGTAGTGTTCCAACTAAACTTCTTTGTAGAGAAATTCACAGTATTCACAGTCAGTTCCACACCTACATTCTTCGTTTCTCCGGCATTAATCAACATACTCTGATAACCGGAAGAATAAGGCAACTGGGCGTTAAGCAGCAAGTTACTACTCCTATTTATATAGAATTCGGGTGAAATGGTAATGCGTTGATTCAGAAATCCTAAATCGACCCCCATATTAAAAGTCTTGTTCGCTTCCCATTTCAGGTCGGGATTCGGTATCTGCTTGGAAGCATAACCGGGAGTAAGCTGATCTCCCATAGCTGTGATGATGGAAGACATCAAAGCAAGGCTGTTATAGCTGCCGATTCTGTTGTTCCCCGCCAAACCGTATCCGATACGGAATTTCAAGTCGGAAAAAACATTCAGTTTCTTTATAAAATCCTCTTCACCTACACGCCATGCTGCCGATACAGCAGGAAAGTATCCCCATTTATTATTCTTTCCGAATTTAGAAGACCCATCCGCACGGAAAGTTGCGGAAAACAAGTACTTATCCGTAAAGTCATAATTGAGACGAGCAAAGAAAGAGAGCAGATTATCATCATAGTTTTCATCGGACGAAGCAACGGACGGAGTACCCAGACTCATATCTCCCAAAATGAACTCATCGGTAGGCAACCCACTGACACCGGATTCGAGCACACGAGTCCAGCGTTTTACAAATTCCTGTCCCAATTGTACCACTACTTTATGTTTTTTCTGAAAACGTTTGTCATAAGTCAGGACGTTAGAGGTCTGAAAACTTCCGGTCTCTGTATTTCTGATAGAGCCGTAAATACCGTTGCGTCTTCCCATTATAGATTGGTCGCCATAGAAAAGCTCCCGGCGATAAAGTTGATAACGCATACCCGTATTGTTGCGGAAGGTCAATCCTTTGATGATTTTGAAAGTCAGTCCGCCATTGGCTTGCAAAGTGCGTGTTTCCTTATTATCCTTTTCTTCAGCGGCGGCAATCAATGGATTCTGCATCACGTTTCCATCCGCATCGCTTAATACAGGATCTTCTCCTGCCAACAAATCCGAATCACTACCACGTATACCAATAGTAGGACGGTATTGCAAAATCTGAACCATTTTATTAAACTTTGCATCTACATTGCTTCCGCCCTCATTCGTACCATTTCCGGCAACACCTGCTCCATACACTTTCAAATAATCAAAATTGATACGTCCTGTAACGGAGAGCCGCTTATTCACTTCGCTTTTCACGCTAAGCGCAATATTATGTTTGTCGCTGCCGCTATATACCATCGCACCTTCATCCTTGAAGTAACCATAAGACATATTGTAGTTCAACTTATCATTACCACCGTTGACGCCTACCCGGTAATTTTGCGTAACGGTAGTGCGTCCCATCGTACGATCCAGCCAATCGATACCTTTACGATTGCCATAGTTCTCATGAAGATCGACAAAACCACCGTAACGATTTTGCCATGACCGCATACTTTCCTCGGGATCAGTAGCATCGCCTAATGTTCTTTCATAATCCGCCAACACAAATTCCTCTACACTTAATACATCCAACCGCTTGGCAAGCGTACGCACACCTACATAAGAATCGAAAGTAAGTGTTGCTTTTCCTTCTCCTTTCGCACCGCTTTTGGTAGTGATTACCACTACGCCATTTGCTCCACGGGCACCATAAATTGCTGTTGCCGAAGCATCTTTCAACACATCGATACTTTCAATATCGGCAGGATCAAGGCTGGACATACCATCTTCCGTCGGAAATCCGTCGATAATATAAAGCGGTTCGTTGCTTTGCGTAATTGATATACCGCCACGAACACGCACTGACATCGTAGCACCGGGCTGACCGTCTGTCTGTATAATCTGTACCCCTGCCATACGTCCCGCTAAAGCCTGGGTTACATCAGACGAAGGAACTTTGAGCAAATCGTCGCTTCTCACAGAAGCCACGGAACCGGTCAGGTCTTTACGCTTTACTGTTGCATAACCGATAGCTACCACCTCATCCAACAATACTGACGCAGCCTTCATGGTCACATCAATCTGTTTCCTTCCTTTCACGGGTACTTCCATATTTTCCAGTCCGATAAAAGAGAAAACCAAGACATCTTTCTGCGGATCACTAACGGTAATGGTGTATTTACCATTGATATCGGTAATGGTACCCGTGTTTTGTTTTCCTTTCACGGTCACATTTCCTCCAATCACTTCCAAGCCTTCGTTGTCCACCACCTTACCGGTAACGGTCAAACTCTGGGCATAAATGCCGGATACACCGACAAGAAGCAACAAAATGCAAATAATTCTACTTTTCATCATATTCTGTTTGTTATTTATATTCACTATGTTTCATTGTTTATCATTGATTTACTACCCGGGTAGATATAGGACTCCGGTCGGTCATTTCTACCACCTGATAAGCTCCGTCTATCTCGTCGTAAAGCAACGAGGAACCCGTATATTGTCGAGAGTAAAAATTGCCATTCAACGCAGGATTGTCTGTTCCATAACTAAATACTGCTTGTTCGGTGCGATGACTCACTGTCAGTTCCGGTGCCTTGGAAGCATCCAAAACCGCTTTGATCGTCCAGTCGCCTACGTTAAAGGTATCACCGTCACGGTTAATAATAGAAACAGCCTCATCTCCTACCTGAATAATAGCCAGGAAACGGGTGGCAGAACAACCGTCAACCCATGCAGTCAAGTGCCACTGGTTGGGATACTCTGCTCCGGTGATGGCGGGCGGCACTACAAAACGATCCGTTTGGGACAGCGTAAAAACGTGTCCTCCAAAAAGTTGTGTCACAGCCACCCATCCTTTGGTCTTATTATCTGTAGACAACGTTTTCTTTACCGCATCAATCTTAAATTCCCTAGGACTATGCAACAGCCACTCCCAGCGGACAGCCTCCGATGCCTCCAATTCATCATACACTATTACTGTATGAGGATGAAGCATCAACACGTGCCGACGGTATTTAGTCAACGGAGTGGCACCGAATCCATTTTCAGGCGTCTGCTCAATACCTGCCTGCTTGAAGTAGTCAACCCACATCGGGTCATTGCTGATACTTCTGTAAGCATGTGAAGCATCTCCCAAACAGTAACTGATATGCTGTCCGCCCATAGCACGCATCACACTGCCATAACCTTCGGTAGAATAAGGTTGCCCGATGCCGTTTACCAACAGTGAATTATGCGCCCTCGTATGGCGATAGGACATCAGATTGTGAGCATCGCTGAAATTCTGATAATAGCCTGTACTGCGATACACATCGACACCCTTATACAACAGATTAAAAGCATTCTGGCTGGCAGTAGTGTGACTGCCGGATCCGAATGTACTGGACCGGAACGAGAGTGCAAGATCTTTTTCTACATCTTCCGGTGCACTGTGCATGGCTACTTCACCGGCATCTTTATACCACACCATTTTATCAGCCCCGGCAGGAAAAGCTGTGTTGTAATCCTGCTCGGTGCACATCCGGTAAAGACGCAATTCATAATCCCGACGCAACAGCTCCCGACATTCTCCGGCATACCATCCGGCATAGGAATCACCCGTTTCACACGCCAGATAGTCAGCAAAGGCGGCAACCAGACGGTTGGGTTCACTACCCTTTTCACTATTGTCACCAAAGCCATTGCTTTTCGATCCCGGCGGACAAGTATAAACCAGCGAGCGTCCGACATTCTGATACCACGGATGCGATAGATAATCGTACTGACTGATGAATGAAAGAAGAGACGGCATATACGCCAAAGTCAATATATTGGCACTGAAATAGCCTGTGCCATTATGCCATATACCGTCACGATTGAAGCCGGAGGCAGGAGCTCGGGCTGTCCACAATTCATAATAATACTCCATCATGGGCAGCACTTCGGAAGAATAGGCCGATTTGTCGTAAAGCGACAAAGCCACTTGAAAGAGGATGCGCATATTCTGCTGCCAAAAATGATTATCAAAGAGATGGTTTTCCTGAAAACCGCAATTTACCTTGTAATAGTAACGTGCCACACGCATCATCAGTTCTTCGGCAGCAGTACGATCGGAAGCAGACAAGTTATTATAAAGCAGATCGTAGGCTGCAACAAGACACCATGCGATGTTGCTGGCAGTAAAGTTGGATGCAAAAAGTTGTCCGTCAGCAGGGGGAGCGACAATCAACGCTTCGAGAAGCTGACGCAACTTTTCGGCATAAATTTCTTTTTGGGTTAGATGATAGGCCTGATAAAGATAAGTGGCATGTTGCCGGAGCTCTTCTGCACGACTATATAAATCAGTCATTCCGGTGTATTCGGCTTTCAATGCCTGAGAAGCACGACTTTGTAGTTCTGCATATTCAGGGTGCGAAGTGACACGGTTACGAGCCTCTCCGATACGGTCGTCTAAAAAACAGTAAATACGAGGATGCAGACGGGGAGCATTTGCTAAGAATGTCTGAAAAGGAGGTGTTACAAATTCCGGTGTATCATTCTTTACTTCGAAACGATAGATAGCACTCCATTCACCGGGCGTAGTTCCATTAAGATTGGTGGAACGAAAGCGCCAATACCATGTACCGACCTCCAAACGACGATGAAGATTATACATACACCATTCCTGCGGTTCGGAAAGTAGCGTTTCGGAACTGCTGAAATCTTCAGTGCGCGAAAGGGAAAATTGCAGTCTTTCGCCCGTCTTCATGGCTTGAGGAACAATTAGAGGAGCAGGATTCAGATACAATTCATTATCTGCTTTGGGATAAGGTTGTGTCCGTATCTTATCCTGATAGGCATCGGGAATTCCGGCAGGCGTCTCTGGCTGCGTACTGTCCGGTTCGGGCAGCGAGTCAGATGTACAGCTACAGAATAACTGTACCATGAACAAAAGAAAAACCGATAGGCGAAATGTGGTGTGCATATTATTTTCTTTTCTAGGTATAAGATTAGAGGGCTATTTTCAAAAGTTTCAATGTAAGAAGAAGGTAAAGCGGGATGGGGGATCCCACTTTCCTTGAATTTCTATTGAGTAAGGTCGAATAGTGACTATTTAAAAATCGTAATCATTGGACGGCAAAGAGCTTGTTGATTAAGAGCTGCCTTAACACTGATACCCGCCTCCTGTGCATTAGTTACGGCACCATCAGTCACATTAATACGTACGCCAGAAACATTATTTTGGTTATTGATGGTACTGGAAGCATAATTCACTGTATTAATCGGTGTTCTATCAAACATTTTGCCATTGACAAATTCAAACTCCGGAATATTTTTAAAGTCCTCACTACCAGTAGCAGGCACCTCTTTCATTGTAAACAATGTACCCATAAACGCACTCAATTGCGACAATGTAGGAATATACCATGCACTCAAATTCTCACTAGCAGAAGCATGTTCTCCCACCCATTTCTCATAAGTTGTTTTAAACGCAACATCTCCAAGACCTGTTAATAAGACGTCCGTAGTCTGTGTTCCATTTGTCATACCTGCAGCTGTTTCAGCCAAAGTAGTCAATAATTCCGTATTAAGAGTCTGACGACCAGTCGCCACATTCTCAATCGCTACTGCATATCCGACTATTGTCTTGCCCTGAAGTGCTACAGGATAATTAGCCGGCACATCACTACCGATAGCCTCCATTTTGAAAACAATACCGACAGCATCTGCTGCATCACGTACCACTCTACCTTCTGCATTGATATAACTACCAACCTTCATTTCCAACGCTTCATAATCCGGATCCACTCCTACTTCAATGTCAAAATTTCCATCTCCGATTTCAAATTTAGCCATAATCTGCATATTAGCATCCAAAGGTAATGTATTTGCCGGTATTTTAATCTCTTTACTATATCCGCCACTCAATGCCATGGTTATTTCTTCTGTAAATTTACCAACATTTGAAGGAGCAAAAAAGAAATTAGCGAACCAATTGCCATCCGCAGAAGCAAAATTTGCATTTGTATAAGTCACAGGAGTCGTAGCAGAACATTTACCCTCTAAAATATCATATCCGCTCAAAGCGTTGTATGTTATTTCCAGTTTATTAGCTGCCGCAGCTACTTCCGGATTCTTCGGTTTTACGCTCACATTAGCAAACGGGCGCTTCAATGTCACACTGGCATTGCCAATCGTTTCCAATTTTCCGCAGAAAGCGTCGCTGGCTGCCATCAACACATCATTTGTCAGATCGAATGATGCAGTATTATATCCTACAGCTCTCAAATCGGCAGTGTTATATACTTTATTAGCAGCACCACTTTCCGGCACGTATTCAGCCCAAAACAATGCTTTCGACACTTCTTTTTGTTCATCTACGGAAATAGTGAAAGATACCTTACCGTCTGTAACCGGTTTAGTTACCTGATCGCCTATCTTATCGCCATCAGCATTCAGTAATTGCATGATACATTGCATCGTATAACCGTCAGGGATGGTAACCGCACGGCTAAATACGTTATTTACAGGAGCCTGTACAGAGATGGTAACAGGAGCATTGATTTCTGTTCCGTTGTCCGAAACGATTTCTTCTTGTCCACAGGATGCAAAAAGCACTACGAACAAAGCCATTAGCGAATAAAATAAGTTCTTTTTCATGATCTTAATTGTTTTATGGTTAAGCAATTCTTAATTGATTTGTCTATTTTATAATTCTCCAAGGTCTACCTCCAGATCACCGTCATAATCGGGGTCAATCCCTATTCCTCCATTGGCATCGGAAGTCAGGAAGTTACCGCGTACCGTTGTGTTTTTGCCCCGTTCACAAGGAATACGGAAAGCTGTACGTGCCAGCACTTCATTCTTCTCATTCAAGATTTCGAGCTCTACAGGGATGGAAACGGTTTCTCCGGCATCGGTCAACACATAGTCGAATCCCAGTATCAGTTCTTTCGTACCATCGGCAGGGCGTTCAAAGGCCACTTTATATTCCATGTACATGAGCGAGTTCTTGGGTACATCGTCCCACAAATTATAGCCGGTAGGCAAATAATCACTGTACTTCACACGAGCGGTAAAACTTTCACCTTTCAGTCCGCCTGTGGACAGTTTATTGAGAAACGTAGCCACATCTTTAGCCACCAGTTCATAGCGTGCTACGGGGCGATACAGTTCAACGTCAAGACTTGTTTCGGCTCCCCAATGATTGCGGAAAGAAGTCAGATCCGCCACAGTAGAAGCTGCAAAAACATCTTTATAACGGCTATTCCCTATATACTTTCCGGCAGGAAGGATAAAAGCCAGATTCTTGGCATCGTAAACAAGTCCCTGTTCCGGTGTCTCCGCATTCACATAATCGGCCCACACCAGGATGCGGTAATTACGGGCGTGTAGCTTCATACTAACAGACAGACTGGCACGGTTAAAATCCTCTTCGTATACCGTTTGCCGTGCCGCCACCTGTCTATCCAGATAGGCTTCTACGATGAAACGACGCAGATAGTTGGTTTCCGACGCACGGGTGATAGTCACCGGTGCTCTTTCTGCCAAACTTAGATTCATTGCCAGATTAAGGTTGAGTGTTACAGCTGTCGGGTCCACTCCCAGTTCTCCTTCGGGAGTCATTTCCGGTTCTTCGTGCAGGCTGCATCCATTCACCAGCAGGGTGATGAACAACAGGAAAGTGCACTGCGCCAGTATATATAAATTTCTTCTCATATTGTTATCTTATTTATATGTATGTTCCTATCTAAGGTTAGAAGCGGTAGACCAACGATGCTCCCACACGGGTTATCCCCCAATAATGACGGACACGCGTATCCAACAGTGCGCCGTTGTCTACATTATAATAGGTGTTATACTTCATGTTGGCATATCCCACTCCCAGATTAAATTCCGCTCCCCAGTGTTTGGAAAGAGGGAGTTTGTAACCGTAGCTTATTCCGGCTCCCAACAGCGGACGATCAGTATCTTGATAACGGTCATCGTTCCACTTTACGTTAAACCATGCCACGTGGGCGTGTAGTCCGACAAAGTGTCCCCGTCCTGTCTCATTTCCTATCCACCAGCGGGCTTCAGGTTGCAATGCTACCGTACGCACGCCGTGCTTATCTCCCAAGTCCCACAAACTGCAAGTCAATGGCAACTCTACCGTGATCTTTTTATGCACCTGCATTTCCACGGCAAGGTTCAGCAAAGCACAAGCATCATATATTACATTCGTTTTCAGTGCCAGATAGCGTTGACCATCAAAGGCAGCTGCTTTCTTTCCTGTATTCTCTTTGCCGGATTGGCGTTTATCCTCCTCCTTTTTTGAAGAAGTCGCAACTGCTGTTTCCTGCTTTTTTCCGCCGGACTTGTAAACCGTAGTTTCCTCCGGAGCTGCCGAAGTCTGTACACGGGGTTTACCGGGAGTCTGTGCCGGCAGGACGGTTATGCCCGATAATGCAGCCAACAGACATATAGTTCTCATATTAAAAGTAGAGCGTCTCATATATTCGTATCTTTCATGTTCATTGATTAGATTTCCAGTTCGGGCACTGTATCCCTCATTACCGTTTCGTACCCATCCTCATTGATGACAGTAGCTTCACCTTTATAAGTGATATTCACCTTCTCTTGAGTGCTGCGGATAAAGAATGAAGGAGCACCGTCGGATTTCAGGTTTACACTAATCAGCCATCCGCCTACTTTGATACGTCCGTCGGACAAGATTTCGGGATCTTTGGCAGGATATTTCAGTGCATGTGTATTGATGACAGTGGCAAAACGATATACTTGTGCCTTTTCCGATGTAGCGGTGAAATGCCAGTGATTAGGATACTTCTTGAATACCCCTTTGTCATCAGCACGTAGCCAGTTGACTGCCGGATAGAAAAAACGACTCGTCGTATCAGTCTGCAATGTTCCGGTGGAGAAAAGATAAGCGTCTGATGCTCCTCCGCGGTTCGTGGCTTGAATATGCACGAAGCGATGATTCGATTTATCCACTGTCATGGGATTTTCTGTGGTATGCAGCAAATAACTCCAGTTTACAGGTTCGTCTGCCACGAGTTCGTCATAGATAAAGATGAGTCCTGTCTTTCCCAAATTGACAATGTGACGGCGGAACGTTTTCACATGATTCTCATCCCAGCCATTTTCGGGCGTATAATGCACCTCCGACTGTTCGCCACGTGTCAGCCAAAGCGGTGAAATCACTTTTCCGTAAGCATTGGAAGCATCACCCAGCACATACCCGATCTTCTCGCTGGCATAATAACGGGGAATCCATCCATATCCTTCCGTACCGATACGTTGTCCCATACCATTCACCAGAATCGTATTGTGAGCGCGTGTGGCACGATGGCACAACATACTATGTACGTCGGTAAACTCAATGTGGTGTCCACTACTGTAAAATAATGGTTTTCCACCATAGAACGTATTGAAAGCATTCTGATTGGCAAGTGCATGAGAGGTAGAACCATAAGGGCTTGACCGGAAACTCCACATCGCATTTCCGCCTACTCTATCCCAGTTCGTCTGGAAAGAGGCAAGTCCTGTTGCGGGGAAGACGTATCCTGCAGGGAGTGCAGTCAATCCTTCACCTTCCGGCAGAGGTTTATCACATTGCAGGCGGAACCAGGCAAGATCACCGGGCTTATTCAATAAGGCTTTCTTCATATAATCCGGTTCCACTTTCAATGTGCGGCGTACGAAATCAGCGGCATAAGTGTTTCCGGTAAGGCGTGCCAGCGCATCCAAATATCCTATACGGATACTGTTTGGACGTCCCACATTCTGATGAGAACTTCCGTTTCCTGCGGATTTGGAAAAAGGAGGTTGCTGGAAGATGGTATACATGATATTTCCCTGATACCAAGGATCGGAAAAGAAGTCGTAACCGGTCAGTTTGCTATAATAGTAAGGTACTTCTACTAATGTACGGGTGTTGACCGTAAAGTAAGAATCGCCATTGTGCCAGCCACCGTCTTTGTTCAATCCGGGGAAACGTGCCAACCAGACGTTATAACAGTAATCCACCCATGTGTTGGCTTCGGGCAGATCGCCATATACACTGAATGCTGCCATTGTAAGGATGCGAAGTGTCATCTGCCACACATGATTGTCGGCGATATGATTTTCCATCCGGTTATTAAAGTTCTCATACATTTCACCACCTTTATTTTTGATGGCCTCCAGCAATGCTTTCTTTTGTGATGTATTCAACCGGTCGTAGAAAGAATCATAAGCCATAGAGCAGAGAGACAATAAGCTAGAAGCATTAAAATCTCCTTTCACATTCTTATCTTTATCCCAGTCGGCCATGATAAATACCCGTTTGATGGCTTCGTCAGCATATTTAGTATCCTGTGTCAGCAACCAGGCCCGTATCAATGCTTCGGTGTTGCCTTCTTCCGCATCGATGATGCGACGGCTTTCACGAGTGAGGTATGAATTTATCTGCATCTCGTTCTTCAGATTCTTCACCTGCGAGACATTAATATCTTTCACTGATTTCATTGGAGTCTGAAGTACCTGATCTGCACGCTCAAGATACCATTGTCTTTCTGCCTTTTGTTTGCTGTGATTTATAAAGTCCTTCCATTCGTTCTTCATGATCCACACACGCGGATGGTCGGCTGGTAGTTTTGCCAACACTGTTTTCAATGAAGGAGGACAGAATTTGCCCGAACGATCTTCTACGGTGACTTGCTGTGTGCTTCCCCAAGTCACTTGTCCGTCTTCTACATAACCGAACTGCCAGTACCATACACCCGGCGCAAGCGGTTGTTCCGGATTATAGAACGGCCAGCGAGTTTCCACTTGAACAACTCCCGACTTCAATCCGGCATCCTGCGAATAACGTAACCGATAGGTAATCTTTGTTTTATCTACCTTCTTTACTTTGTGTTCGAATCCATCCAACGGACTGTCCTGCGAGTTCATGTCCGAACGGAGCGGCCATTGGAAAGAAACCGCGCGGTCATTAACCACCGCTTTATCAAGAGGATAAGGAGTGGCACGCATTTCGTGCATCAATGTCTTCTCCGTCAGCTTAATAACTGCTTGTTTTTGCGCATGTGTCATCTGTGCAGTCACAGACAAGATTACGAATGAAATCAATAATACTTTTTTCATGATATCAAATGATTGGTTTTTCTGTAGGCAAATGTAGATAAACCGTCCGAAACGGAACTTTCAATTCATTTCTTCCTTCTCTGATACTGTCTAACAGGACTTTGTTTTCGTTCATTTCAACTTAGAAATCGTCCAAAACAAGCGTTACAAGAGGCTACAAAGAGGGTAAAAGGGTAAAATAGCCCCAAAACAGAATGACCGAAACCGATAGAAAGATGAAGGTTATTAGTTCTTGTTTAGTTCCTTTTTATACGGTTTTCACCACAGAGGACACGGAGGACACAGAGGTGAATCTTGTTCATGACTGCACGTGTAATGAACTGTTTCAGCCTATTCTAACAAGGGTATATTCTCACTGCAATGAGAAAAAGTTCTCATTGTAATGAGTATTTCTTCTCATCCCTATGAGTATTTTTTCTCATAGGGATAAGTATAGTTGAGAATGTTTACGAAAGTTTTTTTGAATTATAATTGTATGGGTTTACCTCATTTCCGTACCGAAATGAACAAGATTCACCTCTGTGTCCTCCGCGTCCTCTGTGGTGAACAAATGCATAACCGCAAAGCAATTACTTAGTATGCTGCTTCACATACTCCGATGGCAGACAACCGACATACTTCTTGAAACTGGTAGAGAAGTAAGAAGAAGATCCGAAGCCTACCATTCCGCTAATCTCCGAAATGGAGTAGCGCCCTTCAAGCAACAATTTACACGCTTTATTAAAACGGATGCGCCGGATAAAGTTGGCAGGCGGTTCACCGGATATGGAATTCATCTTGAGATACAGTGACGAACGGCTCATACAAAGCTGGCTGGCCAACTCATCAGAGGTGAAGTCTTCATTACTGATATTTTCTTCTACCACCTGAATAGCTTTGCTCATGAATTCCTCATCCAGATTATTCGAAGTCATTTTAGCAGTATCTATATCAATCGTATTCGAATAATAGTGTTTCAACCGCTGGCGTGCTTTCAGTTGATTAGCAATTTTTCCTTTCAATAAATGAATCGAGAACGGTTTGGCAATGTAATCATCCGCCCCAGCCTGAATACCTTCCGTCTGTGCATCGACACTTCCTTTGGCAGACAACAGCAGGACGGGAATGTGACAGGTTTGCAGATTTCGTTTAATAAGCTGGCAAAGTTTGATACCGTCAATACCCGGCATCATTACATCGGAAAGAACAATATCCACACGGTGCTCTTTCATAATAGCCAATGCTTCTTCGCCGTTTCCGGCGGTAAGCGTCACATAGTTCTGCCGGAAATTATCTTTCAGGTAATCCACCATCTCTTTATTGTCATCTACCAACAAGATAGTAGGCCGTTCTTCCTCACTGCCGGCTTCTATCTGATCACCGTCCGATAGTTCTTCTGCAACTATAGCCGACGCATCACCAGAGAAATATTCATCAGCCACCGGAAGCTCCCGGAGAGAAGCAGATATTTCGACTTCATGTGCCGGCAATTCACGTTCTTTCTCCGTGAAGGCAGCCATATCAGCAGGTAGCGTGACTTTAAATTCGGTATATTGAGCAGGTTCGCTTACTACCGTAATAGTGCCGTGATGCTTTTCTACAAGCATCTTCACCAATGACAGCCCGATACCCGTCCCCTTTCGCTGACCGTCTACCTGATAGAAACGTTCGAAAATGCGGGTTAGCTGTTCCGGAGACATACCGATTCCGCTATCTCTTACCGTGAAACCATAGGTATCTCCCTCTGTCCATAAGGAAAGCGAAATACTTCCGCCGTCCGGCGTAAACTTAAAGGCGTTAGACAACAGGTTCATCAAGATAGTCTCTACATACGTCCGGTCCGCCGGAAACAATCGTCCTTCCAGATCGGATTTTATATGAAAGCTGATAGCACGCTTCTGCGCATTTTCTTTAAACAGAGCAAAAGCATCTTGCAACAGTCCTTCTACATTCACCTGCGCAACATGAATGGGCATTGCACCTGCTTCGGCTTTACGGAAATCCAGCAACTGGTTGACAATGTGCAACAACTTACGACCGTTCTTATAAACGTAATCCAGTTTCTGCTGTACCGGAGTACCTTTCAGATTGCTCTGTCCCAGAAGTTCCTCCAACGGAGCCAATATCAGACTCAACGGAGTACGCAACTCATGAGACATATTCATGTAAAAACGTACTTTCTCCTGACTGATTTCTTCTATCTTGTTTCGTTCTATCTGTTCGATCCGGACTTGCATCTTCATTTTGGCACGGGCAATAAAGAAATAGATCACAAAGACGAGAAGCCCTACAGAAAAGAAGATGAAAAGTGTCTTTGCCCACCAAGTCTGATACCACATCGGAATGATATGCACAAAAAATTCAGTGGTCGCCTCACTCCACTTTCCATTGTTGTTACATGCCTTCACCTTGAATACATACTCACCGGGCGGGAGATTGGAATAACTTGCCCGTGCAAAGGAAACATGGCGGGAGTAGTTCCACTCGGTTTCAAAGCCTTCCAATTTGTAAACGAACTGGTTCCGTTTGCCAGCCAAATAGTTGATAACGGCAAACCGGATATTAAAAAGTTTCTGATCGGAAGGGAACGACATACCCAGCATCCGCCCTTGCTCGTCCTGATAATAACGTACCCGTTCACTTTTCATATCCGTAATCACCTGATTTAAGACAACGGCTCCTGTCACTACCGCATCCGGGGAATATGGATTATCACCCAATTCGTATGGCTTGAAATAGGCAACGCCCCCAAGAGACCCCAGAAAGAATGTACCATCGTGCGCTTTGCAAGCTCCGAAATAGTTAAACTGATCGTGAGGCAATCCGTCCTGCTTCGTATAGTTGAGGAAAGTACCCTCCTCCGTATTGAAGCAAGCCAGTCCCTTGTTAGTTGTCAACCATAAACGCCCCCGTTCATCTTCCAGTATATTATAAATAAAGTCGTTTGGCAAACCGTCTTTCATCGTATAGTGTTTCCAGGCAGTCGGTGCTCCTTCCTTATAGCAATATAATCCTGTGGAAGAACCGATCCAGATTTCATGACGGCTATCCTCCTGTACACAGAAAGCCTGTATCAACCCATGCAGATAAGCCGAAGAGGAAAGATGCAGTTCTTCCAGTTTCCCGCCGGCATACAAAAACAAGCTCTCTTCCGTACCAATCCAGATTCTTCCTTTTGAATCGCGAAACAAGGTATATATCAATACATTCTCCAACTTTTTATGCTTTTTAGCCAACGGATGCTGTGAAAGTTCGCCGGTCTGTTTGTCGAAAAGGTAAAGCCCGCTCATGCCGCCTACCCAAAGCGTTCCATCCGTTCCGTCCAATAAGGAGTAACAACTGTTAGTCAGGGAAGTAGAATGGGGAAAGGAATATGTTTCTATCCTGCCACTCCGGTGATGCAGACGACTCATTCCCCCTCCATGAGTGCCGATATAGACACTTCCATCCTTGTCCATCCATATACATTTTATATTGTCCGACTTTAAAGCGTTGGCGGAAGTACCCGTCCGGTAATATGAAAAGACTCCGGTTTTCCGGTTATAATAATTTAATCCGCCGTCGTTCGTGCCAATCCAGAGATTGCCATTATCCGGGTCTTCGGCAATACAGCTCACCGTGTTATCACTTAACGAATTCCGCCAGGCGGAATGTTGCAAGCGTCCGAATGCCGGAGCAAGGGGATGATAATAATTAAGCCCGCCATAAAATGTACCGATCCACATTCCCCCTTGATTGTCTTTCAAGATAGAGCGGATGGAATTATGCCCCAAAGTAGTCGGATCTTCAGGAGAAAAACGGCAGATACGAAAAGTTCCCGTCTCCGGTTCAAGGATAAGCAAACCTTCCATGGTTCCTATCCAAACCCTTCCTTTATCATCTCCGGACAATGTCCTGACCGAGTTCGTAAGGAAATAAGCAGGAGTATTTTGCTTGTTATAATGATGTTTTATTTGAAAGTTGTTATCTACACAATACACGCCGTTTGTCAATGAAGCCAGCCAACAGTTGCCGGTTTTGTCGTCATAGAGCATATCGGAGATGGTTTCTCCTTTCAATTGGAGAAGAAGCCGGGTCACGTTTTCGTTGCGTACATAATAGAAATAGACACCTTCCGAAGTTCCCAACAGGAAACCGTCATTCATCCGGCAAACAGAATAGATTGTTTTTCCGGCAAGTTCCGGCTGCACTTTCATCCGCCCGGTCTTTTTATCAAAAACCACCAGACCGATATTGGTAGCAAGCAAAAGCCGGTCGCCTTCCTCCGGTTCTCCGATAGCCAATACTTGCATCGGCTGATTGTCCGGTGAAGAATAATTGGTGAAATTATTCCCTACTATATTATAACGGGATAAACCGACCTGTGTGCCTACCCATACCGTACCTTTCGAATCGGTATGAAGTGAATAGACATGATTGTTTGCCAGACTGGTCGTATCATCCGGCGCTTTATAATACGAAACGAAACGGGAACCTTCATACCAGTTCAGTCCGTCTATGGTGCCTACCCAAAGCTTATTATTATGATCTTGTGTCAGAGCAAGCACAGTATTTTGCGACAGCCCGTCATCCACGGATAATCGCTTAAAATGAATGAAGCTGTCGGCGGCCGATACCGCCAAAGGAAAAAATAAAATGCAAACGGTTAATCCGAATAGGTACTTAAATAGCAAATGCCGGTCTTTCATGAGCTAATATTGAAGAATTTATCGTAAAGATAAGTATTTTCAATTCAATCTGATAAATGAATCCCGTTTTTTAACTCATATAAAGGACCGGTATCGGCTCAAAACAGGACAACCGCGCCAAAGTCCGACAGTTATGAATTCATATTTTAGACGCGGTTGCCCTGAACTTTAATTTTTTTTACGGTTTCTCTTCAAGTTAGTAAGACGGATTTTCTGATTTTTCTTTCAGATCTTTATAACGTTTCAAGGCTTCCAGATAATAATAATCGGCATAATTGAGCGGAGTATCAATTTCACTGTCGTGCGGGAAACTACCAACCGAATGTAACAGGACGAAACCATGATTTTCTCCTTCTTGGGCCAAATAATCATCAGAGGATAACTGTTTCAGGATATGCTCCGCATAACGGAAATATTCTTCCCCTTGTTTCTTGTCGCCATAACCACTCAACTCCAGTAATGCAGAAGCTGTTACGGCAGCCGCAGAAGCATCCCGCGGTTCATTCGGAATATTAGGAGCATCATAATCCCAATAAGGTACATAGTCATTTTCGGACGGGCGGTGATCGATAATGAACCGCGCTATTTTATGAGCGGCATCCAGATAGTTCTGCTGCTTGGTGAAGCGATAACACATAGTATATCCATACACTCCCCAAGCCTGTCCACGCGCCCAAGCGGAAGAATCGGCATATCCCTGAAAGGTTCCTTTCGACTCTACTTCACCGCTATCCGCCAGATAACTTACCACATGATAGGAAGTCATGTCCTCCCGGAAGTGATTCTTCAACGTTTTGTTAGCATGAGAGATGGCTATTTCACGATATTTCGGATTATTGGTTTGTTCCGAAGCCCAGAACAACATTTCAAGGTTCATCATATTATCAATAATCACCGGATAACTCCAATCACCGAAATCCCACGAACGAATCAGTCCGACTTCCGGACGAAAACGGGAGCACAAGCTTTCTGAAGAATGAATCAGAATCAAACTGTCCGTTGGCTCCGGTTTCAAACGGATGCCCTGCCCATAACTGCAAAACATCATAAAACCCAAATCGTGATTACCCGTATAATATTGCATATCCTGCAGACGGTTCGTATATTTACGCGCCTCTTTTGCGAGAGCCTCATCACCGGTCAACTCGTATGCCAGCCACATGGAACCGGGATAGAAACCACTCGTCCAATCTGTGGGGTGCTCCAGTCTGTACTTTCCTTCTTTAATAGAACGGGGAAAACAGGCGGTATCCGGTTCATTCTTCAATTGTTCTGCCATATAGAGCAACTGATGTCCCGCTGTTTTCACTGCATGGTCGAACCATTCCATCTCATTTCCTTTTGAAGCATCGCAAGCAGTCAGGAGCGCCATACTCCCTACCGCCAGTAAAAGTTTGTTTTTCATTGTTCCACTTTATTTTGTTACTGTATTCTATTACTGGCAACAAAGTTAGAGCAAGTCGCGGACAGACCCTTTGCAAATCTATTTTTTCATTTTTGTTTCTATTTCTACGAACTTTGATTTTGTCCAAAAGTGCTTTGTTTTTATCTTTTATAGAAAAACAAGCACGGATTTTACCAAATAAGCTGTTGTCAGGCATAACCAAACAACTATGCAGCCTTTTGCAAAATCCGTGCCTCCACTAAAAAGTACACGCTCTTTTATCTCACAATATCTTCCGGGAATTTAGCCGGCATCTCCACCCTCTTCCAGGTTTCATAATACCAGGTGTTCAACTCATTTCCATTCAAATCATTCTTGATAAAATATTTCAGATGGAGATAATCATTATCTTTAATCTCAAATTCCAAAATATTGTCCTGATTGTCCAGCATCGGGAGATGAATGTTCTTCTCGATACTTTCCTTATAAGAATCGTCCGTGAGTTGTTTATAAGTACCATATCCAGTAATAATCGCATCCGCACCGGGAATAATGGTAAAGTTAACGATTTGTCCGTCATCACTCAATACTTTAAATGTGTTACTGGGTTTCAACGCTCCCGGAACATCGGGAGACTCGGATACATAATGGCAGAGCTGCCAAATACCTTTCAAATCGGCCGCTTTGAATTTGGTTTTCTTCTGGGCCGTCGCACCTGTTACCGCTAACAACATTATTGAAAGCATGGTAAAGAAATAGAGCTTTTTCATTGTTGTATTATTTTAGTTAACACTCTCGAATGCGTATTTCCAAATATAAAGATTTATTTTGAGAATACAGCAATTCAGAGCATAAAAAAACTCGCATAACCTGAAGATTATGCGAGTTTTACATAAATATACCGAAATATTAGAAATCAGCATTTCTTGGTGTACGCGGGAACGGTATCACGTCACGGATATTCGCCATACCTGTTACAAACAATAACAGACGTTCGAACCCTAATCCGAAACCGGAATGAGGACAAGTACCGAACTTACGGGTATCCAGATACCACCACATATCCTTCATCGGGATATGCATTTCTTCAATACGGGTCATCAGCTTGTTATAGTCGGCTTCACGTTCGGAACCACCGATAATTTCACCAATTTTCGGGAAAAGAACGTCCATGGCACGTACAGTCTTACCGTCTTCGTTCTGCTTCATATAGAAGGCCTTGATTTCCTTCGGATAATCAGTCAGAATCACCGGACGTTTGAAGTGTTCTTCCACTAAGAAACGTTCGTGTTCGGAAGCCAGGTCCACGCCCCAGTAAACCGGGAATTCGAACTTATGTCCTTTCGCAACTGCTTCTTCAAGAATCTTGATGCCGTCTGTATAAGGTAAACGTACAAACTCATCTTTCAATACACCTTGCAGACGTTCAATCAAGCCTTTGTCGAACATATCGTTCAGGAACTTCACATCATCCACACAGTTATCCAACGCCCATTTCACACAATATTTGATGAACTCTTCTGCCAAGTCCATGTTGTCTGTAATGTCGTTGAAAGCCACTTCCGGCTCAATCATCCAGAACTCTGCCAAGTGGCGGGGAGTGTTGGAGTTTTCGGCACGGAACGTAGGACCGAATGTGTAGATAGCTCCCAAAGCAGTAGCTGCCAACTCACCTTCCAGCTGACCGGAAACAGTCAGACTTGCCTGCTTACCGAAGAAATCATCTTCATAAGAGATAGAACCTCTCTCGTCTTTCTTCAAGTCATACAGGTTCATCGTAGTCACCTGGAACATCTGTCCGGCACCTTCACAATCGGAAGCCGTAATGATCGGCGTATGGAAATAGAAGAAGCCCTTTTCATGGAAGAACTTGTGAATAGCAATCGCCATGTTGTGACGGATGCGGAACACTGCACCGAATGTATTGGTACGCGGACGCAAGTGAGCAATCTCGCGCAAGAATTCCATAGAGTGGCCTTTCTTCTGTAATGGATATGTATTATCGCAAGTACCCAGCACTTCGATTTCACGAGCCTGTACTTCCACTTTCTGTCCGGAACCCACTGATTCTACCATTTCTCCGTTCACGCTGATACAAGCGCCGGTAGTAATCAGTTTCAGCATCTCTTCATCGAAATTAGCCAAATCTACTACGATCTGCAAATTATTTATTGTAGAACCGTCATTCAGTGCGATAAAGTTTACTTGTTTGCTACCTCTACGGGTGCGAACCCATCCTTTCACATTGACCATAGCGCCAATATCTGTGCGCTTCAACAGGTCAACAATTTTTGTTCTACCAATCTTTTCCATTTAACTTTTTCTTTTTAGATACAAGAAGACGAGGTTTCAAATGCAAGATGAATTCTTTCCTGCTTTCTTTCCCCGTCCTCTGTCAAGTTGTTATTTATTGACTTATTACTCAAACGAACCCATGCGGAGGTAGTTTACTTCTGCTTCCGACAGGTAACGCCAGTCTCCGCGACGCAAACCTTTTTTGGTCAGTCCGGCGAAGAACACACGGTCGAGTTTTACTACTTTATAACCCAGTGATTCGAAAATACGGCGAACGATACGGTTCTTACCGGAGTGAATTTCGATACCTACCTGGTCTTTCTTGAAATCATCTGTATAGCTGATCGCATCTGCATGGATTTCGCCGTCTTCCAGCTGAATACCAGCTGCAATCTGATCCATATCTGCTTTGGTCAGGTTCTTGTCCAGATGAACATGATAAATTTTCTTCTTCAGGAATTTCGGGTGTGTCAGCTTGGAAGCCAGATCACCGTCATTCGTCAGCAAGAGTACACCAGTCGTGTTACGGTCAAGACGTCCTACGGGATAGATACGTTCGTTGCAAGCACCTTTCACTAAATCCATTACTGTACGGCGTTCCTGTGGATCATCCGATGTAGTAACCGTATCTTTCGGCTTATTCAACAATACATATACCTTACGTTCGATGCTTACCGGTTCATCGTGGAACTTAACCACATCCGAACGCTTGATCTTTGTACCCAATTCCGTTACTACTTCACCGTTTACAGAAACCACACCTGCTGTGATAAACTCATCAGCCTCGCGACGTGAACAAACACCGGCATTAGCCAGGAACTTATTCAGACGGATCGGTTCATTCGGATCAACAAACTGTTCCTTGTACTCGATCTGTTTCTTTACGCTATACTTAGCATTCGGATCATAATCGCCGGTACGCGGACGAGGACGATAGCCTCCTTGTGAACGGTCATTGTTGTATCTCGGACGGTAACCTCCCCCACCGCCGTTATTGCTGCGATAGCCGCCACCTTCGCCGTTATTAAAACGGGGACGATACGGACGGTCACCACCTTCACGGTTGTAAGAAGGACGTTGAGGACGGTCGCCACCTTCGCCGTTATTAAAGCGGGGACGGTAAGGACGGTCGCCACCTTCACGGTTGTAAGAAGGACGTTGAGGACGATCACCACCTTCGCCGCTATTGAAACGGGGACGTTGAGGACGGTCATAAGAACCACCTTCACGGTTGTAGGAAGGACGTTGAGGACGATCATAAGAACCACCTTCGCGGTTGTAAGGACGTTGCGGACGGTCGCCTCCTTCATTATTGTTATTGAAGCGAGGACGATACGGACGATCGCCACCTTCACGATTGTAAGAAGGACGTTGAGGACGATCGCCATAAGAGCGGTCACCATACGAACGCTGCGGGCGTTCGCCTCCTTCATTGTTGGCATTAAATCGCGGGCGATACGGGCGATCCCCGCCTTCACGGTTGTAAGAAGGACGATACGGACGTTCTCCACCTTCTCTGTTGTAAGACCTGTTACCATCACGGCCGGCACCTGTATTCTCTTCATTGAAAGAATTTTCGCGCCATTCTTCGTTTTCTGTGCTCATTTTTTTATTCGAATAAAATTAGACTTTGGCCTCACGGCCTATTTAAAAACACGTTTATTATATAAGTAAACAATTAAAGCCCCGTATATGTATGGGGAGTGATTGCTCTTAACTCTTTTTTAATATCTTCGCTTACATTCAATTCTTCGATAAACTCTTTAATAGAACTTTCTGTAATAGCCTGATTGGTCCGGGTTAAAGCTTTCAAAGCTTCATACGGATGCGGATAAGCCTCACGGCGCAGAATAGTTTGAATAGCTTCTGCCACTACGCTCCAACAGTTATCCAAGTCACGATAGATAGCTGGTTCGTTCAGCAACAGTTTACGCAATCCCTTCAAAGAACTCTGAATAGCAATCACGATATGACCGAAAGGTACACCGACATTACGCAACACCGTTGAATCTGTCAAGTCACGCTGCAAACGGGAAACAGGAAGCTTCACAGCCAAATGTTCCAGAATAGACGTTGCTATGCCCAAGTTACCTTCCGCATTTTCAAAGTCAATCGGATTCACTTTATGCGGCATGGCGCTCGAACCTACTTCTCCGGCTTTGATCTTCTGCTTGAAGTACTCCATAGAGATGTACTGCCAGAAGTCACGATTCATATCCACCATGATAGTATTGATACGCTTCATAGCATCAAAAACAGCAGAGAGGTTATCATAGTTCGAAATCTGCGTTGTATATTCTTCGCGTTCCAATCCCAGTTTTTCTGCAACAAACCGATTACCGAATTGTTTCCAGTCATATTGAGGATAAGCCACGTGATGCGCATTGTAGTTTCCGGTAGCACCGCCAAACTTGGCGGTAAGAGGACATGCTTTCAACATAGCCAACTGACGTTCGAGACGGTAAACAAATACCATCACTTCTTTACCCAGACGGGTAGGAGAAGCCGGCTGACCGTGAGTTTTGGCAAGCATCGGAATGTTAGCCCATTCTGTCGCATAGGTTTTCAACTGTGCAATCAGCTCTTCAATCAACGGGTAATAAACCCGCTCCAATGCCTCTTTGATAGAAAGAGGAACAGACGTATTGTTAATATCCTGAGAAGTCAGTCCGAAGTGGATAAACTCTTTATAGTCATCCATTCCGCCCATTTTGTCAAACTCTTCTTTCAGGAAGTATTCTACGGCTTTCACGTCGTGGTTAGTTACACTTTCGATATCTTTAATGCGCTGTGCGTCTGCTTCAGAGAAGTTACGGTAGATATTCCGTAAAGTTTCGTACACATTGCTATCGATTCCTTTTAATTGCGGCAAAGGGAGTTCGCACAAGGTGATAAAGTATTCCACCTCTACCTGTACACGGTATTTAATCAGTGCAAATTCAGAGAAATAAGCTGCCAAAGCTTTAGTTTTGCCTCTATATCGACCATCAATCGGAGATATGGCCGTTAATACATCAAGTTCCATACGTTTTCTTAGATAATTATCAGACTGCAAAATTAACTCTTTTTCCTGAGTTATAGAGCAAAAGGATAGAGAAAGTTTGTATAAAAGCGGTAAGAAATAAAAAAAGCCTCACGAATTTCTTCGTAAGACTCTGTTTTATAGTGGGCGTTGACGGATTCGAACCGCCGACCCTCTGCTTGTAAGGCAGATGCTCTGAACCAGCTGAGCTAAACGCCCTTTTGATGAACGAAAGTGCTTGGATTTTGTGTGGGCGTTGACGGATTCGAACCGCCGACCCTCTGCTTGTAAGGCAGATGCTCTGAACCAGCTGAGCTAAACGCCCGTACACTTCCGTTTCAAAAGCGATGCAAAGGTACGGCATTTTTTGAATTCTGCAAACATTTCATGTATTATTTTTCAAGAAAGTTTTTGCGCAATAAAGAAAAGCTCTGATTATCAACAAATAATACAAAAAAGTTTTTTTCTCACAACTTTCACTTCGTCCAGTCTGCCTACCAGATAAAGCAACTTATTTACGAATCACCCGTGCCGGATTCCCGACTGCAACACTGTCGTCGGGAATATCTTTCGTCACAACACTCCCCGCTCCTATCACACAACGATTACCAATCGTCACACCGGGACAGATAATAGCGCCGCCACCAATCCAGCAGTCTTCGCCAATCGTCACCGGATAAGCATATTCCTTAGAGCCTCTTCTTTCCTGATAATCCATCGGATGATGAGGCGTATAAATCTGCACACAAGGACCGACCAGTGTATGAGTACCAATTGTGATATATCCTCCATCCAGGAAAGTGCAATTGGCATTAACAAACACATGTTCACCCAACTTGATTCCGTCTCCGTGATCGCAATGGAAAGGCGGGCATATAATGGAAGTTTCAGGAATCCCCGGTACCAACTTATCCAATAATTCTCTATAACCCTCATCGTACGTACTCATTCCCCGCATACGTGCCAATAGTTTTTTGGCATGTTCAAAACGTACCTGCAACTCCGGTGCAGACATATCAGCCAACTGGCTACTACGCATCTTCTCAACTTCCGTCATACCTTATATTTCTTTGCCGTTAGTAAATACAAACTTCTTTTCGTTCGAAAGAGATTCGTTAAATTCAAACCCTTCCCAAGAGAAGCTTTTCAGATCCTCCGGATTTTCAATTCGATTCTTCAGAATGAACCGTGTCATTTCACCACGGGACATTTTGATATATATTACTATCGAAGCCAATTTTCCATTCTTCCATACTTGAAATTCGGGAGTGATGACATGCACCTCTTTTTCCACCCGCTTCCAATCAAACAAGCTTTTCATCTCGTCACTGGCCAAATTGCAAAGTATGCCGCCGGCTTTCTTGATGTCTTCAATGAACACATCCGTCAAACGGGACTGCCAATAAGAAAACATCGTCTGATTACCCAGTTCAGGCAGCACTACATCTCCTTCCAACCGATAGGAACGAATAACGTCCAAAGGCCTCAACAGTCCATAACAAAAAGAAGTCAGCCGCAAGTGTTCCTGCGTATATTCAAATTCTACTTTCGAGAAATCTTTTGCATTCAACCGTTTGAACACAATTCCGGTATAAGCCAATAAAGCAGGCAGTTCCGGTGTACCCTCCGCATGAAAAGCCTGATAACGCTTGTAATTTTCCACAGCTATTTTAGCATTCACACGCAACAGGCGTTCCAGTTCGTCCACCGAAAACTGTGACATCTGCAAAGCAATCCCGGAAGCTTCTTTTTGAAATCGTGGAACCGTTTTCAAAGGAACTTTCACCTTTGAAGTTTCACTCATAGTCTTGGCACAAGATAGAAGTACTAACATTGTTAAATCTGATTTTATCTTTTCGAAAAACAAAAATAAAAAATAAATCGCTTCTCTTGCTGGCTAATAGACAGATTATCCCTAAATTCAGCCAATAATTAACTTTAATCATTTATTAATAACAAAAACACCCCCATTATGACACACACACTAATCCCCCTGAAAGTGTTATGCTTATTGACAATCTTCTGTTTGTATGGCAGTTTATCCTATGCCAGCGTAAACTCTAAACCTTTTGTTGTCCCCGAACTCAAACAATGGACAGGAAAAGATGGTAATTTCACTCCGGGAACAAATGCGAAGATAGTATGCACCTCTGCAAATCCAGAATTGCTGAGAATAGCCCAAATGTTTGCCGACGATTATCAGCAAATGTTCGGAAAAACATTAAGCGTAACTCAAGGCAAAGCCACACCCGGAGACTTCATCCTATCACTGTCAGCTGACAAAAAGCTGGGAGAAGAGGGCTATGAAATCAAGATTACCGATCGGATCACGACTTCTGCCCCCACCCTGACAGGGCTTTACTGGAGCACACGTACCCTCTTGCAAATAGCAGAACAAAGCCAGGAGCACTCATTTCCTAAAGGAATAATCCGCGACTACCCCGACTACTCCATCCGGGGATTCATGATAGACTGCGGTCGTAAATTCATTCCGATGAGCTATCTTCAGGATCTGGTAAAAATAATGGCTTATTACAAGATGAATACCCTGCAAGTCCATCTGAATGATAATGGATTCAAGCAATATTTTGATAACAACTGGGACAAGACTTATGCTGCTTTCCGTCTGGAGTCCGAAACTTATCCGGGACTCACAGCCCGCGACGGTTCTTATTCTAAAAAAGAATTTATTGATTTTCAAAAACAAGCTGCAACCAACTTTGTAGAGATTATACCGGAAATTGATATTCCGGCACATTCATTAGCATTCACTCATTACAAACCGGAAATTGGGAGCAAGGAGTACGGAATGGATCATCTTGACTTATTCAAACCGGAAACCTATCAATTTGCAGACGATCTGTTCAAAGAATACCTGAAAGGTGACGACCCTGTATTCGTAGGCAAGCGTGTGCATATCGGTACCGACGAATACTCGAATGCCAAGAAAGAGGTAGTAGAAAAATTCCGGGCTTTCACCGACCATTATATCCGGCTGGTAGAAGGCTTTGGCAAACAAGCCGTGATATGGGGCGCTCTCACTCATGCTAAAGGAGACACCCCTGTCAAATCAGAAAATATCATTATGAATGCCTGGTATAACGGATATGCCGACCCAGCAACCATGATAAAAGACGGCTACCAGCTAATCAGCATTCCGGATGCAATGGTTTACATTGTTCCATTAGCTGGTTACTATCAGGATTATCTTAACGAGGTATTTTTATATAAAGAATGGACACCGGCACATATCGGGAAAGCCGTATTCGAAGAAAAGCACTCTGCTATTCTCGGTGGCATGTTTGCCATCTGGAACGACCATGCAGGTAATGGAATTTCTGTGAAAGACATTCATCACCGTGTATTCCCTGCGTTACAAACTCTAGCAGTAAAGACATGGACAGGGAAAGAAACCAGTCTGCCATTCGAAGTGTATAATGAAAAGCGTAGTGCTATCAGTGAAGCCCCCGGAGTCAATCAATTGGGAAGAATCGGCAAGAGTCCGGCATTGGTATATGAGCGTTCTACCGTTGCTCCCGGCAGCACTTCCACTTACCCGGAAATCGGCTATAATTATACAGTCAGCTTCGACATTACCGGAGCACCAGAGAAAAGCGGAACAGAATTGTTCCGTTCACCCAATGCCGTATTCTATCTAGCAGATCCAATTCGAGGGATGATGGGTTTTGCACGCGATGGTTATTTGAATACGTTCCCATATAAAGTGAATCCGGGAGAGAAAGCGACCATTCAGATTGAAGGCGATCATCGTAGTACCACACTCAGAGTAAACGGAAAGGTTGTTGAAGAAATGAACATACAGAAATGTTATTTCAATGCAGGAAAAGATTCTATGAGTTATATACGCACATTGGTTTTCCCGCTCGAGAAAGCCGGAAACTTCAATAGCCGGATAGAGAATCTGAAAGTACACAATTATCGTGTAAGCAAATAACAGAAAACATCTATTCGCAACAAGACAACTTAAACAAAAAACTCCCCCTTTGGCATTCCAAAGAGGGAGTTCTTTTTATTTTGATAAACAGCTAAAGCAGTTTATTTATATTCCTGCCAGCTCTTGATCTGAATATCACCCAATTTCAATTCACAGAATGCTTCGATAAAGGCACTTGCCAGACGAGCATTTGTAATCAATGGAATGTTGTGATCGATTGCACCACGACGGATACGATAGCCATTCGTTAATTCACGTTTGCTATGATTCTTCGGAATGTTTACGATCAGGTCAAACTTATGGTCAGCGATCATCTTCATTACATTATTCTCTGCACCTGGTTTCTCATCCGGCCAGTAAACCGGAGTCGCGTCTACTCCATGAGCATTCAGGAATGCAGCAGTTCCGGCAGTAGCATAAATCTGATATCCCTTAGCAAACAGCATACGGCTGGCATCCAGCAAATCCACTTTCGACTTCATAGCACCGGAAGAGAACATTACTGCTCTTTCAGGAATCTTGAATCCGGTAGCGATCATTGCATTCAGCAATGCTTCAGAGAAATCATCACCGATACATCCAACTTCACCTGTAGAAGACATATCCACACCCAATACCGGGTCAGCCTTGTGCAGACGAGAGAAAGAGAACTGAGATGCTTTTACACCAATCCAGTCGATATCAAATGCAGATTTATCCGGACGTGAGTACGGAGCATCCAACATGATGCGGGTAGCTGTTTCGATGAAGTTACGTTTCAGTACTTTAGAAACAAACGGGAAACTACGAGAAGCACGCAAGTTACATTCGATTACTTTCACTTCGTTGTTACGAGCCAGGAACTGGATATTGAACGGACCGGAGATATTAAGTTCTTTAGCAATCTGACGGCTGATTTTCTTGATACGGCGTGCCGTTGCAAAATAAATCTTCTGTGCCGGGAATACCAGTGTAGCGTCACCGGAGTGAACACCGGCAAATTCCACATGTTCAGAAATTGCGTATTCCACCACTTCACCATTCTGGGCAACAGCATCAAATTCAATTTCTTTTGTATTTTCAAGGAATTGAGAAACAACTACCGGGTATTCTTTAGAAACTTCGGCAGCCATCTTCAGGAAGTTTTCCAATTCTTCGTCATCGTAGCAAACATTCATAGCAGCTCCCGAAAGAACGTAAGAAGGACGAACCAATACCGGATAGCCTACTTTTTCTACGAATCCTTTCACCTCTTCGAGACTGGTAAGTTCCATCCATGCCGGCTGGTCGATACCCAGTTGGTCAAGCATAGCAGAGAACTTGTTACGGTTTTCAGCACGGTCGATAGAGATCGGAGAAGTACCCAATACAGGAACCGACTGGCGGTAAAGTTTCATAGCCAGGTTGTTCGGAATCTGTCCACCTACAGAGACAATCACACCGCGAGGTTGTTCCAGATCGATTACGTCGAGTACACGTTCGAACGAAAGCTCGTCGAAGTACAGACGGTCGCACATATCATAGTCAGTAGAAACCGTTTCAGGGTTGTAGTTAATCATGATAGATTTGTAACCCAATTTGCGGGCTGTCTGAACGGCATTTACCGAACACCAGTCAAATTCTACAGAGCTACCGATACGGTAAGCACCCGAACCCAGTACGACTACTGATTTTTCATTCTTATAATAGTTTACATCATAACCTTCCACTGCATAAGTCATATACAGATAGTTAGTCAGTTCCGGATGTTCGGAAGCAACTGTATTAATACGTTTTACAGCCGGGAGGATACCCATAGATTTACGATGAGCACGCACTGCCAGGTTTTCTTTCTCCATGTTTCCGGTTGGGTTCAGTACGAAACGGGCGATCTGGAAGTCGGAGAAACCTAACACTTTAGCTTCACGCATTACATCGGCAGGTATATCTTCTACCTTATTATAGGTAGACAATTTAGCTTTGTAGTCTACGATATTTTTCAGTTTGCCAAGGAACCAGGGATCGATCTTAGTCAGGTCGTGGATACGTTCGATAGTATAACCTTCTTCCATGGCCTGTGCGATAGAGAAGATACGCAAGTCAGTCGGACGGGAAAGTTCTTTATCCAAATCGTCAAAGTGCAGTTCGTCGTTACCTACGAAACCGTGCATACCCTGACCAATCATACGAAGACCTTTCTGGATGATTTCTTCGAAAGAACGGCCGATAGACATGATTTCACCTACCGACTTCATGCTTGAACCGATTTCACGAGATACACCGGCAAACTTAGTCAAGTCCCAACGAGGGATTTTACAGATATAGTAGTCAAGTTGCGGAGCTACGTATGCAGAATTCGGAGTCCCCATCTCACCAATCTGGTCGAGTGTATAGCCAAGCGCTACTTTAGCAGCAACGAATGCCAACGGATAACCGGTAGCTTTAGACGCCAATGCAGAAGAACGACTCAAACGGGCATTTACTTCAATCACACGGTAGTCGTCCGTATCAGAGTTGAAAGCATACTGAATGTTACACTCACCCACGATACCGAGGTGACGGATACATTTAGTAGAAAGTTCTTTCAACAGAGTCAATTCTTTATCATCCAGTGAACAGGTAGGAGCCACTACGATGGATTCACCGGTATGGATACCCAGCGGGTCAAAGTTTTCCATGCTGGCTACTGTGAAGCAATGGTCGTTAGCGTCACGGATCACTTCAAATTCGATTTCTTTCCAGCCTTTCAACGATTCTTCTACCAGAATCTGTTTAGAGAAAGCAAAGGAGCTTTCAGCCAATTTCAGGAATTCTTCTTCGTCGGCACAGATACCGCTACCAAGACCACCCAATGCATAAGCAGAACGTACCATGACAGGATAACCGATTCTGCGTGCAGCAGCAATGGCATCTTCCATGTTTTCTACTGCCTGGCTAACCGGAGTCTTCATCTCGATTTCGTTCAGTTTCTTCACGAACAAATCACGGTCTTCTGTATACATGATAGCTTCTACCGATGTACCAAGCACCTTTACTCCGTATTTATCAAGAATACCCTGTGTGTAGAGTTCCGCACCGCAGTTCAACGCAGTCTGTCCGCCGAATGCCAGCAAGATACCATCAGGACGTTCTTTCTTGATAATTTCTTCTACAAAATAAGTATTTACGGGAAGGAAATACACTTTATCGGCAATACCTTCAGAAGTCTGAATGGTTGCGATGTTCGGGTTTACCAATACTGAGCTGATACCTTCTTCTTTCAAAGCTTTCAGTGCTTGTGAACCAGAGTAGTCGAACTCTCCGGCTTGTCCGATTTTGAGTGCTCCAGAACCCAAAACGAGAACTTTCTTGATTTCCTTTTCCATTTCTTTTGTTGTTATAATAAGTTGTTATTTCTAAGTTCGTCCATAAAAAAAATGCGTTACCCTCAAAAAAGGATTAACGCATTACCAAAGAACTAAAATATCGTTTTTGGAGAAAAGAGAAGAAGTCTGCCGTTTCCGGGTGCAAAACATCCGAATGTAGATAATACTTACTTCTGATTTCCTGTTGATTCATTGTCGATTTCAAAATTTGTGCAAAGTAACGACATATTTTGCACATGACAAAAAGAAACGTTCATTTTTTACTGAAATAGTTTACCGCGTCAATGAAACGGTTGTTTTTTCCGTTAGCTTTTTAATGAATACTTTTTTTATCATAGTAAGCACAAATCATGAAGTAACTACATTTTGATGTATCTTTCAGTTTTTATCCTTATCTTTGTCGCCATTATATAATAAGGTAATAAAATATGGGAAAAGAAAAAATCATATTGACGGGCGACCGTCCTACCGGAAGACTTCATATCGGTCACTATGTAGGCTCGTTGAAACGCAGAGTTGACCTGCAAAATGCAGGTGATTATAGCAAGATGTTTATCTTCATTGCCGATTCGCAGGCACTGACAGACAATATAGACAATCCGGAGAAGGTGCGTCAGAATGTAATTGAAGTAGCCCTTGACTATCTGGCTTGTGGCATAGATCCGTCTAAAGCTACCATCTTCATACAGTCGCAAATTCCGGAATTATGCGAGCTTAGTTTCTATTATATGGACCTTGTAAGCGTATCTCGCCTGCAACGTAACCCGACTGTGAAATCGGAAATTCAGATGCGCAACTTTGAAGCAAGTATTCCTGTAGGTTTTTTCACTTATCCTATCAGCCAGGCAGCGGACATCACAGCATTCCGTGCAACAACTGTCCCTGTGGGTGAAGACCAGGAACCAATGCTTGAACAGGCTCGTGAAATCGTTCGCCGTTTCAACTATATATATGGTGAGACATTGGTAGAACCGGAAATCCTGTTGCCGGACAATGCAGCCTGCCTGCGTCTTCCGGGAACTGACGGTAAAGCTAAAATGAGTAAATCACTCGGAAACTGTATCTACCTTTCGGAAGAACCGGAAGAAATCCAGAAGAAGATCATGAGTATGTATACCGATCCGGGACATCTCCGTGTACAAGACCCGGGAAAGATTGAAGGTAACACCGTATTCACTTACCTTGACGCCTTCTGCCTCCCCGAACATTTCGAACGCTACTTACCGGATTATCCGAATCTGGCAGAATTGAAAGCACATTATCAACGCGGCGGACTGGGCGACGTAAAAGTGAAACGTTTCCTGAACTCTATTATGCAAGAAATACTCGAACCGATTCGTAACCGTCGTAAAGAGTTCAGCAAAGATATTCCGGCTATCTATGACATGCTTCAGCAAGGATGCGAAGTAGCCAGAGCTGCTGCTGCCGAGACTTTGGCAGATGTGAAAAAAGCAATGAAGATTAATTATTTCGATGACAAGGAGTTAATCGAGGAACAGGTAAAACGTTTCTCACAGGAATAAGGAAGTTTGCATAAAAACGTATCATATAAAGTAAAGGCTGCCTACTCTAAGAAAGAATGGCAGCCTTTATTATAATATATAATTTAAGATTTAGCTAACTTCATCTTCATCATTCTTGAATAATACATCCTTTAATTTCTGATAAAGGAATGAAAGTATCAGTAATATCAGTCCGAGAATGATGAATACAATGATCTTACCGATAGTAGGCATTGCCCACAAATCATCAAATACAAGTTTAAGCAGAACGATTCCAAAAGTCGAAAGGCTTATCATGCGCATGACTTTCTGATGCAAACGCATCCCTAGTCCCATCTGAACAAATCCGGCAATACTTAATGAAAGCGAAAGTCCGGCACTGAAATCATCCACTCCTACCTGCCAGAGGAAAGAGCGTACCATTGTCACCCAAAGAAGAGTGACCAGAATATTGAGATAAATAGTGAAACGACTCTTGATGCCGATTAATAGATAGTATTGGCGTGCCACATAGCATATATTCGCCATTACAAATGCTGCCGTGAACCATCGCAGTACAACAGGCACAAAAGCCATGTTCTCCCATTGATCCCCCCATATATTTATGATGTATACAAGCGTATTTATCCCAATAGCTAACATATAGAAAGTCAGATATTGGGTGATCGGGAATCGTTTTCTAAAAGCATAACAAACACTCGAAATGGCAATGGCAGTAAACAAGAACATTGCTCCGCTCCTCGTAGCTCCCTCAAAATGCAGGTGAAACTCCATCATAAATGTATAATAAAGTATGGCTACAGAGACAAAAAGCATGAAAGGATTCCAGAAACCATATTTCAGTTGACGGGCTGTAGAGAAGAATGGTCTATAATACCCCATCAACAGAGCAAATGCTCCCATAGCCAGCCCTACAAACAAAGAGGTGGCAAATGAACTGTTCAGGAAAATAGTGCTGACAACATGATGCTCATGCATTACTACACTATATATATCCATCAGGTAAGAAATAAAGGTGAGTCCCACCAGTATCTTTGCCGCATATTCATATACCCGGATTCTCGACTTGATATAAAGCCATAATAATAACACCATTTCTGACGCCCAAACTAATGTTATACAGTTTCCATCCAACTGAATCGGAACGGTAATAGAGACAAATGTCAACACAAGCCCCAGAGTGGTATACACCAGGAATTTATAGTCTTTCCGGCTCTTCCATAACCAAAGCACCAGTCCTAAATTAACAAGAGCAATGAACAGGCTCAACAAACCGCTTGCTTTGAAAGACCATCCCATATTCCGCAAGAACAAAGCTCCCGAAAGCAGATAAATAAAGTTATTCGTTATAATGACGAATACCAGCCCCCGACTCATTGTTCGCATATCTTCCCCACGAAGAATAGAGAACACCGGAAGTAGAAAGATAAAATAAAACAGAGTGGTAAACAAAAACAAGTGCCCCGAAATAACTGTAGAACTGGAGGTATAGCTAAATAAAAGAAAGATTCCCATTATCAGCCAGGTAAAGACAAATGAGATCATCGGAAGCTCACCCCACTTCTTATAAATGGAAAGTCCGAACATACCGAGATTCAGGATACTTACATAAGTGAACAGTACCAGATAACTTCCCTCTCCACTGCTTACGATGAAAGGTGCAAGAAATCCTCCGACAAGTGAAATGATGGCCAGTTCGCGCCGATTGTATACCACAGACAAAACAGACATAAATACAGTGACGCCTATCAGAATGATAAACGCCATAGTCTGCGAGAAGATATGATAATAATGGAATGCAATGGCAACCGTAAGATAGAATACAGCAAAAGCACCACCCGCAAGCAACGAGCTAAATGTACGATACTTCTTTTGCAACCGTTCGGCAACGACCAGCAATACAGCTCCCGTCAGAAAACCAAGTACGGTACGGAAAGTCTCATTGATCCAATTCTTATCAATAGCATACTTCACAAAGAAGCCTACACCGATGACGAATATTAGGATACCGATCTTTCCGAAGAGATTCTCACCGATGAACTTCTCATAGTTCACTTGTTTCTTTTGTTTCGGAACAGCCTCAACACAAACATCTTCCAGTTCTGTTTCAACCGTCTTTTCACGTGTTCCTTCCAGTGCCTCACGGATAACTGTTTCAACAACCGGCTTCTGTTTTTCCGGTACAGTTTCTTTTTGCTGTTTAGTCTCTAGTGTCGAAGTTTTTTCTATTATTTGAGGTGATGCAGAGATATCTTCGTTTTCCTTTTTCAATGCTTCTCCTTCAGGCTTTACCTTTTCAGTAACCCCTCTTTGCTGAACTTTGAGATAATCATCCATCCGTTTTTTTATCTCGTTCAGTTCTCTTTCTATCTTCCCAAAACGATTATCCAGCCTACTCAATAAAACAAAAAACATAATTAAAACGAGTAGTGCGTATACGGTATTTATATCGTCCATAATATTTTAGATTTGAGTTCCATATCACAAATATATAAAATATTGCTACACAGAGCGATTATTCCAGTAAGAATGATTCAAATCAAGAGTGAATTAACAGAGATTCAAGCCCTTTCACTTTGCTTTGTATGTAATTTCATTATAGCTAATCAGAATATCATTATAGCTAAAAGGAAGATGCTAATAGCAAAAACAAATATGCTAATAGATTATTTTTTTCATTGGGATGATTAAAAAAAACATTGCAGTGTTTGCCACAATTAATGCAATGATTTTAGAAAGCACTGTAATGACATTTTTCGATATGTAATGTGATGAATACGGTAATGAAAAGTCCTCCCTTCACCCGCAAACAGTTTATTCATCAAGAGTTCAGAAGAAAGGTGAAGAGGATTGAAAAAATAGCTATTTGCAGAGGAAGTGTGGAGTACCTCTTATTCCCCCTCTAAAGCGTAGCTTTAGGTAGGCAAAAGCTATGCTTTACGTTCCCTAAAGCTATGCTTCTTCAAGGTAAAACAACCTACATTTATAATCAGTGTAAGCGCTTCCATATACCTCAAACTCATAATCAAAAGCCCAGGCAAGTATTAATGGTCCTAAAATAAGAAAAGAAAAGGCAGCTGAAAGCGAAAATACCTTATTTCAGGATTCGCTTTCAGCCGCCTTCTCTCTTTCAGCAGGCGATCACAAAGAATCGCCGAATACTGAAATTATATGATTACTGTGCTGATTCGACCAATACTACACGGTTCAGAATCGGTTGACCGAATTTGTCAACACCACCACCGGCTGCAACTTTCAATCTATCGGCAGAGATGCCATACTTCTTAACGAGCAGGTCTTTAACAACTTGTGCACGTTCCAAACTCAACTTCTGGTTGAAAGCCGGAGTACCTGTTGCAGAGTCTGCATATCCGTTGATTGTGTATGTAGCGTTCGGAGATTCTTTTATCTTGCTGGCAAGATATGACAAGTTCATTTCTTCCTGCGGAGACAATTTATCAGAACCGATCTTGAAGAATACAGTACGTGGAGCAATATTAGTATCTGTTATAACAACTTCTTCAGTATCTTCTACTTCAACCGGTTGTTGTGCATTTGCCAACTGCTGTTGTAATTGCATATTAGCTGCTGCCATTGCATTCATCTGGTTACGCATCTGGTTTAATTCAAGTTCAGAGATAATCTGTGGAACCGGACGTTGGAATCCGCGAGTCGGGAAATAATAAGTCACCCCGATGGTAGCACCTAAAATACCATCATAATCGGGTTTACCTCCATGTTCTCCGTCAAACTTGCCTTCCAGACCTGTTGCACTCAACTCCAGATTTAAGTCAACAGCATTCGACAAACGGAAACGGTTGATAATACCTGCATTGAAAGTAGCGGAGTTAGTGTGAGGACGAGAATAAGCATGAGCCCAACCGGCACCAATATAAGGGATAATTTCATATACACGGTTCGGATTGTATCCACCGAAAAGTGCATTCAGGTTAATCATCAAATCACCATGCAAGTTCATGTAGTCCCATCTTTGTTTGTAAGAACCATCTTCTCTCGGACCGCCAACCACATAATTAGCATTTTCGCTGGTGGTAAATCCTTTGGCTTGTAATCCGCTGTACTGCAAACGCAATCCGAATCCCGGAGTTACCCATTTACCAACAGACACGTTAAATGTGGGAGCAACACGATCTCTGAACTTACCGATATGGTCATTGTTTCCATACAATACCTGGGCACCTCCTCCTACAGAGAAGAACCAGTTACTCCAGAAAGGATTAGTTATTACTTGATATTTATCTTGCACCTGAATCACTTCGTATTCAGTTACAGTCATTGTCTGCTGCGCAGAAGCGACAGACGCAACGCCGGCAAATGCCAGCAACATCAGAATCTTTTTCATATACCTAATAGTTAAGTGGTTATTTAAATCTTTTTCTTTGTTGAACTATTTAAATAACACGAACTGAACTAAAAGGTTTTAGGAAAAGATGAATTTATTTGTTTTATTTGAATAATCTTTCGATGTCCTCCTCCTTAATGGTTGTCAAAACGGTTTTCCCATCGGGTGTGTAATTCGGTGAGGGACAGGCAAAAAGGTTGTCTACAAGGCTTACCATTTCTTCATTACTCAACACCTGTCCGTAGACAATAGCCGCTGCCCGCGCCAATGTTAATGCCAGAATATTTTGGATTTCTTCCTTAACGTCATTCCCTTTTTCCATCGCTGTATGTAGCATATTACGCACCAGTTCGACCGGATTCAGTCCTTCAATACCCGAAGGGATGCCATTGATGGCATAGCTACCGCCTCCCAGATTGCTCAAATCGAAGCCGACTGCCGACAAATCATCCATAATGCTTTGAAGAACAGCAGCTTCTGAAGCCGGTAATTGTAATATTTCCGGGAAGAGAACGCCTTGAGATACTCCCTGTTTCTGTTGAATCTGTACCATATAGCGATCAAAAAGCACCCGTATATGTGCCCGGTGTTGATCGATTAGCATCAGACCCGATTTAACTGAAGTCAAAATAAACCGCCCTTTAAACTGCAAATGCTGATTTCCTTTTTCCATCACCGGTTCGTTGGCATACAAAGTAGAAGAAGCGGCGGATGTCACCGTCTCTATCTTTTCTTCCACGAAGGCCGGTTCGCCTCCAATAGAAGAATCCTCCCAATCCATTTCGGGTTCCGGCTGCGGATTATTCATCTTACTGGCTTTTGTCAGCCCTCCGTACAAATCCTCCCATTCTACTTTCGAACGACTATACGATCCGCCACCACCGCCACCGGCAGAGACTTTAAACGGATTATAATCTGTATTATAATGTACCTTCGGAGGTTCGGAAGATATCTTTTCCTCAAATGCCGGAATATCAGGCATATCCTCCGTATCAAAATCAATGGAAGGGATAGCACTGAACTTACCCAACGATTCCTTAACGGATGCTGAAAGTATCTGCCAGATAGCCTGCTCATTCTCAAACTTGATCTCGGTCTTTGTCGGGTGAATATTCACATCAATATTAGCCGGATCTACATCAAAATAGATAAAATAGGAAATCTGTTCACCGGCGGGAATCAACTGCTCATAAGCCTCCATGACTGCCTTATGAAAATAAGGATGGCGCATATAACGTCCGTTGACAAAGAAATACTGATGGGCTCCTTTCTTACGGGCAGTCTCCGGTTTGGCTACGTATCCGGAGATTTTCACCATGGTAGTGTTCACGTCTATATTCAGTAATTGCTGGTTGAGCTTCTTACCGAAAATAGCAAGAATACGCTGGCGTAACTGTGATACCGGAAGATTGAACAGTTCCGAATCATTACTATAAAGCGAAAAGGCAACTTCCGGATGCACCAAAGCGATACGCTCAAATTCGGCAAGGATGTTGCTCAATTCAGTGGAATTAGCCTTTAAAAATTTACGACGGGCAGGCACATTAAAGAACAGGTTCTTTACAGAGAAGTTACTTCCTTTAGAACAGGATATAGCCTCCTGGCTCTCCACTTGAGAACCCGCAATCACCAGTTTCGTTCCTAGTTCTTCCGATTCCGGACGCGTCTTCAGTTCTACCTGCGCCACTGCTGCGATGGATGCCAATGCTTCCCCACGAAATCCCATGGTACGCAAAGCAAACAAGTCCGCAGCTTCCCGTATCTTGGAAGTAGCATGCCGCTCAAAAGAGAGACGGGCATCCGTTTCGGACATTCCTTTTCCATCATCAATCACCTGAATACAGGTTTTACCCGCATCAGTCACTAACACATGTATATTTTGCGCATCTGCATCAATCGCATTCTCCACTAGCTCCTTGATAACAGATGCCGGACGTTGTATCACTTCACCGGCAGCAATCTGGTTAGCTACCGAATCAGGTAACAAATGAATGATATCGCTCATACTTCGTAAATTAACAATTAAAAACTCCAGCTTCCTGTTGCTAAATAATGCCATAGATAGAGAAGGAAGGCAATGATTATCAGTATGATTCCGAAAGAAACCGGTTTGCGGCCACTTGCTTTTCTTCTTTTCAAATGTGTAGTACCTTCGACGAATTTACCGCGAATATCTTCCGGATTAAATTCTTTCTCCGGCAGCATCCCCAAGTCACGTTTGGCGTTCTCCTCCATCTTAGCGAGCTTTTCTTTCCGCTCGTCTACATAAATGTATTGATGATTAAAGCCCCGGGGCTTTCTCATTGAGTTAAACATTCCCATACTACTTCATATTTATTAAGTTTCGCTTTTCTGTCTTTGGTCGCCGGTCGGTAGTCGGCTTCAATGTTTCTCCCGCACGCTTGCTGCGCCAGTTGAAAATATCGTCCTTATTTAGCGGACGGACATAGTCGAACCAGGCAAAAGTGGGAAGACGCAGTTTATCAGGCGGTATCTGGTCCATCGGATACATCGTTCCGTTGGATTTACCGATAAAAAGTCCTTTTTCCATTCTCTTATCCTTCATATAAAGATGCAGCATACTACCTTCCAGACAATTAAATCCGGTCATCGTACTGTCTTTCTCTTCAGGATAAAAAGCTGTCAGCACATTACCGATCACTTCAATATGGCGCATATCTCCATTAACGAAATAGGCTTTCATCTCCTTGCCGGACACTTGATTATAGTGAATAGAGTCTTTCATCTCCACTGTCAACGCCTGGTTGATAATGTGCGCCCAGTCAATCGTGCTGTCATTCATATAAATCTTGATCTGCTCACCAAGCAGTTGCTGTCCGTCATTCCAAAGAATAGGGTCAGTATACATGGTCATACAAGAATCTTTCGAATTATAGACCAGTGAGTCACATACTCCCTGAACATCTGTACGATACATACGTACTTTATGGTAAGCCTTCATCAACCGGTACAAAGAATCGGTATTCAGATTATAGGACACCATCTGCAAAGTATCCCCATGCATATAAAGACTGTCTCCCTGTGAATAATCGATAGCAACAGCACGTTTTGTTGCAAACGCGGAGTCCGTCAATTCATTATAGAAACAATAATCGCCCGTCAGCATATTCTTATTGATGGAGTCTGTCATCTTCACATTATCGAATGCTTCTCCGTAACCGATTATCCGGTCATAGAACAGACTGTCGCCTACAAGTTTCTTCCCCTGATTGGTCAGGACCGAACGGTCCAACAATTCCGCTTGTTCGGTCAATGTGTTATAGAATCCCCGTTCCGAATAGATATGATTATTATCACTGACAATATTGGAAGGTCCGAGAATCACTGCTATTTTGTTTTCGGTATTATACCTCAATGTATCGGAGGTCAACACAAACTTAGGGTTCACCAACTTCACATCATGGTTGAATACCGACTGTTTTGTTGCAGGGCTATATTCGCCCCAATCGGAGGTCAGTACATTCTCTTCATCCATCAAAGTTCCCCCTTCGAAATAATATCCGAGATCGTAGAGACGGTCGTAGTTCAAGCTGTCCGTCAGCAGGGTCGTGTTCCGGTTAATCATCTTCACATTTTCACGAAGTTGCGCAATTTGCGTCATTCCGTCATAATAAAGATAATCACCATAAATGAACAAGGTGTCTCCCTGTTCCATACGCACATTGCTGAAGGCTTCTACGGAGTTGGTTTTCTCAAAAATCAGTGCACTGTCACAGTACATATACATACTGTCATGGCGCAACTTCACGTTACCAATCAACACCTGCACATCCGGACGTGCCAGCTTATCCGCCTGTCCTTTGTCAGCATGGAGCAAGTAAACTTTGGTCTTTTTATTCTCCGGTTGCTTCTTGTTGTCCGATTGTTTCTTATTACCCGCCGGCGTTTTGGTTTTGGGAGCCGTCTTAGACGTATCCGCAGTCGATTTTGTCGAAGCCCCTGCCGTGGGTTTCTGTCCCGTCGGCCTCACTTGTGCCACAAGACATACACCAAACAGGCATAGAAAGCCTATAAGGAGCCATCTATGCCTGTCTTGTTGTTTATTTTTCTTATTCTTTTTCAGCATATAAAGTCAAAGCAAGGTTATATCAGTCATTCTTGACCCAACCCGGATACTTGAAGTCACACTTCTGCCAGTTTTCGTTGATGCGTACATAAGTGTGTTTTTGCTTGTTCAGAATCCATTTCTGCAACACCTCTTCGCGACGCTTATCCATTACGATTTCTTTCAGATCCTGATAGTCTTCCGCGATGGTTGCTTTATGACCATTGATTTTAGTTTTCAATTTCACGATAGCGCATACTTCTTTTCCATCTTTCTCATTAATCATTGTAAAAGCTTTGGAAATCTCGCCAACATTCATCTTATCCACTACCTTAGCAACGTCTTGAGGAAGATCCTGCATCTGGAACTTAGAAGTAGTGATACCTGAATGTTCATTGATGTTCACCATGATACCGTGATTGTTGCGGGTATCCTTATCTTGTGAGATAACGGCAGCGGCATCATCAAATGTGAATTTGTTAGCACGAATATCATCTGCAATAGAATCCAGACGGGCACAAGCCTCGGTCAGTTCTTTTTCCGAGACTTTCGGACGCAACAGGATATGGCGGGTATTAACACGGTCACCACGCTTCTCAATCAACTGGATAATATGGAAACCAAATTCCGATTCTACAATTTTGGAAACTTTCTTCGGGTCCTGCAAGCTGAATGCCACATTCGCATAAGCGGGGTCCATCATACCACGTCCCATAAATCCACATTCACCACCTTTAATGGCAGAGGCCTTATCTTCAGAATACAAACGGGCCAATGTAGAGAAGTCGATTTCTCCTTTTGTCACACGATCCGTATAATCACGCAGTGTCCTCTTTACATCCTCGATTTCCGAAACGGGTATTTTGGGTTGCAAAGTAATAATCTGCACTTCCACCTGTGTAGGAATGTAAGGGATACTATCCTGTGGAAGATCTTTGAAGTAACGGCGTACTTCTGCCGGAGTCACTTTGATATCTCCTGCCAGTTTCTGCTGCATCTTCTGAACCGTCAATCCGTCACGTGCATTATCACGCAAAGTTTCACGAATCTGGGTGGATGTTTTATTGAAATACTCCTCCATTTTCTCTCTGGAACCGATCTGCTGGATGTACATATTGGTCATCATATCCACACGCTGGATGATTTCCGCTTCGGAAACCTCGATACTGTCCAACTTTGCCTGATGCAGGAATAACTTCTGCACAGCAATCTCTTCAGGAATTACACAATAAGGATCGCCTTCGAATCTGCGTCCATTATACAAGGCATCCATACGGGCCTCTTCTACATCTGATTTTAAAATAGCTTCGTCACCTACTACCCAAACTACTTCATCAACCACATTATCTTGTGCATAGGTTGCCACATTAGCAAATATTGCCAGGACAAGGGTAACAACAAATCTAAAGTTCACAAACTTCTTCATTCTTTGTATTTAATAATTATATATAATCTTCTTCTTACTTACCGCCTGCTGATACAAGTCGTTCTTTACCTGTTCCATAAAGCTCACCCGTTTCTGATTTACCAGTAAGTCTTTCACTTCCGAGCGGGCAAATTCATACGGTTTCTCCTCACCAACTCCGCGATAATCGCTCACATTCAGGAAATAATAATAAGCCGTATCTTTCAATTCTACCTGACGGTGTTTGTTTACGTACTCTTCCGGTGCCTCTACTTTCAACGGAATCATGTCCAGGACATCGGTCACGGACACCCATTTATCATAGAAATATTCATATTTCACCGCATTCTGCAAACTATATTTTTCCAGGCTCTCGATAGCATCCTGTTTTTCCGACTTATACCATCTGCGCACATTGTTCAACTGGGGAGCTGTCAACGGCACTTTAATAAACAATCCCTTAATCAACGGACCTTCCAGTTTAAACAATTCCTTGTTTTTGCCGTAATACTCTGCTATCTCGTGTTCGGAAATATCATTCGCCAACTTCTGGCTAATCAACTCCTGCTGATAAGTATGCATTATCAACGCTTTCCGATAATTCTCCACCAGCTTGTCTACATCCACATTATCGGGGATATTGTTCGCAGCTTTCTCATACAATAAAATCTCTTCCGCCCAACTACGAATATAGTGCTCGGTGAAGAGAATGCTATCATCTTTTGACAATCCGACCGGAAGCACGGACATCAAATCTTCTTTATATAAAAAATTACCGTCCACCTCTACCAAAGGAGTCTTTCCTTTGTGGTCGTGCTGTTCCTTGCACGCTCCACAACCAAGAAGGGTAATCAGTAAGAGGACTAATATTCGCATCGGCAACTAAAATCTACTTATTTAAGGTACGAAGATAGTGAATAATCGGTTACATCAGTTATTATTAACTGTTTTTAAAACCTCTTGGTTTATTTCAACCTTACCGGACTCACTCAATTCCCGCATCCAGCACGTGTCAAGATAGCTTCGATAATCCTTTCGAACCCGATCAATTACTTCCCGATAATCATCCGGACCTTTCATTTTTTCGCCTACTACAATAGTAAAAGGATAAGACATCAAAGGATCAAAATCACCCTTCTTAAAAACCAGTTTATCTATATATTTATTGTCTCCGTCGGCAAAAATTCCTTGTTCAACTTGTATCTTTTCCTCCCCGGATGTATTAAAAGTTTGCCGAAGCTTGTCCGCCCACTCTTTTTCCGGCACTTTCTTCAGCATTTTTTTGGCTTGCTTTGCCGTCTTTTTATCAACGCAATGAAGTACGACTCCTCTATACCGGGGGCTCTCCCACCGATAATCCGACGAATGAAATTTAAAATAAGTAGCCAATCCCGCCCGGTCATTAGCTGCGGGCAAATCTATTTTCTGACGTGTTATCTCTTCCACCAAATAGTTTTCATCAGATTCCCGCAAGGCATAAGGAATTTCCGGATGCTTTTTATCGATATTCCGGCTTTCATAATCCAGCAATGACTTAGCTATAAATCCTTCCAACTGCCGTTTGACAGCTTGAGGATGAGAAGAGGCAAAATGCGTGAACATAGTTCCGGTGTATGCTTGTCCGTCAATCGTAAACAGGGTTTGTTCTGTACGGCCTTTCGCCAGCAGTTCTTCCATTGCCGCCTGATTGGGAGCATACTGCCATGCTTTTTTCAAGCGTTCGAGCACCGCGCCTGTACCTTTGTCCAAAATCTCCTTGCGCCGTAACCGTTCCATTAACCTGGCACTGACATTTTCGTAAGCAGCTGTTTCCTCCCGATCCATCACTTTCAAGATATGAATCCCTTCAGGAGTGAAAAAGGGCTGCGATGCCATACCTTTTGCCAGAGAGAAAGCAACATTCTCAAACTCGCTCGTTGTTTCCAGACATTCGATCCATCTACTTTGCTTATCATCCGAGTATATTTCGACCAAACGGTTAAAGTTCAAATCCGGCTGATTCTGTATCATCCGGTATATAGAATCCATCCGCGTTTTTTCTTCTTCTAAATGCCGGGAAGTGATTGTCTGTGGCAAACGTTTGAAAATCTGCATCACCTGTACCCTGCCGCTACGTGCTTTCAACCCCATCTTCTGATAGATAGCACGGGCACAACTATCCATCACTTGCCTGTCTATCAGATAAGATTCCACCAACTCGGTCCGGCATTTCTCCTGTTGTTTACGAAAAATAGAGGTCGTATCAAGTCCGGCAGCCCTGGCTGCTTCCACTTTCAACTTCGATTGAGCGAAAAGTGCCGCATACTCTTTGGACGAAAGTCTGGCATTTGAACGTTCCGCATAACGGTGGTATGCATATTCAAATTCCGAACGGAGTATCTCTCTTCCGTTAACACGCATCAATACCGGATCTTCCTGTGCAAAGACCGCGACTACAAAGAGAGAAATACATCCCAACAACAGGCTTCTTTTCATCATCAATTTTTATTTTTCAAACAACAAACGGTGAGCAGTGAACACCCTGCTGATTATACAGCCTGTTCACCGTTCACCGTTAATAGTTCACCGTATCTATCTATTATTCCGGACGGCTATAGTTAGGCGATTCACTGGTAATCGTCACGTCGTGCGGATGACTTTCCATTACACCTGCATTGGTAATGCGGGTAAACTTAGCGTCATGAAGTTTCTCAATGTTAGCAGCGCCACAGTATCCCATACCTGCACGCAAACCACCAGTCAGCTGATACACAACTTCGAAAAGCGTACCTTTATAAGGAACACGGGCAGCGATTCCTTCGGGAACAAGCTTCTTCACATCAGCCGTTCCACTCTGGAAGTAGCGGTCTTTCGAACCGTTCTCCATTGCTTCCAATGAACCCATACCACGATAGGATTTGAATTTACGACCATTGAAGATAATAGTGTCACCCGGAGATTCTTCTGTTCCGGCAACCAATGATCCGATCATTACGCAATATCCTCCGGCAGCCAATGCTTTCACCACGTCGCCCGAATAACGCAAACCACCATCGGCAATCAAAGGAATACCTGTACCCTTCAACGCTTTTGCTACATCATAGACAGCTGATAACTGTGGAACACCTACACCGGCAACCACCCGAGTGGTACAGATAGAACCCGGGCCGATACCTACTTTCACAGCATCTGCACCAGCTTCCACCAAAGCTTTGGCAGCTTCTCCGGTAGCAATGTTACCTACCACAATATCAATATTCGGGAAGCGTTTCTTTGCTTCTTTCAGTTTTTCAATCACAAACTTAGAGTGTCCGTGAGCTGTATCAATCACGATTGCATCTGCACCGGCATCCACCAATGCCTGCATACGTTCCAGCGTATCGGCAGTAACACCTACACCGGCAGCTACACGCAGACGACCTTTGGCGTCTTTGCAAGCCATCGGTTTATCTTTTGCTTTTGTAATATCTTTATAAGTGACAAGACCGATCAACTTTCCGTCCATTCCGACAATCGGAAGTTTCTCAATCTTATGTTTCTGAAGAATCTGTGCAGCAGATTCCAAGTCAGTAGACTGGTTAGTAGTCACCAATCTTTCTTTCGGAGTCATGACAAGATCAATGTGTTTTGCCATGTCTCTTTCGAAACGCAAATCTCTGTTGGTAACAATACCCACCAAATAACCTTCATCATCTACCACAGGGATACCACCGATTTTATATTCCGCCATGATGTCCAGTGCATCCTGAACAGTAGAACCTCTTTTAATCGTTACAGGGTCATAAATCATACCATTTTCGGCACGCTTTACGATAGCAACTTGTCTTGCCTGTTCTTCGATAGACATATTTTTGTGAATCACACCGATACCACCTTCACGAGCAATGGCAATCGCCATTTTCGCTTCGGTAACCGTATCCATGGCAGCCGTCACAAAAGGTATTTTTAACTCAATGTTTTTTGAAAACTTAGTCGAGAGATCGACAGTGCGCGGTAAAACTTCAGAATAAGCGGGGATCAACAATACGTCGTCGTAAGTCAACCCATCCATTACAATCTTATCAGCAATAAATGACATAGGGCTATGCGTTTAAAAATTATTGCGTGCAAATATACGGTTTTTATTCAAAATGCGCAAACTGTGCACCAGAATATTTAATGAGGGGAGCTAATTAATACTTATCAGAAAGAATTGCCTTAAAAGAACACATTCAAAGAACCG
>ERZ1108167.271-NODE-271-length-47620-cov-11.914265_pt1 | contig 47620 bp, 51 predicted proteins | sample MGYA00403703_ERZ1108167 | MGnify/ENA primary metagenome ERZ1108167 (study PRJEB35170, sample SAMEA104062411) | human gut metagenome | biome: human gut; feature: human-associated habitat; material: faeces | place: Denmark | collected 2012-05-11 ...
CCATGATACCTGTAATATTATCAGCACCAAAGATACGCATTAAATCATCTTCTAATGATAAGAAGAATTGAGAAGAACCAGGATCCCCTTGACGACCAGCACGTCCGCGTAATTGATTATCGATACGTCGGCTTTCATGGCGTTCTGTCCCCAGAATTGCTAAACCACCTAGTTCTGGCACACCTTCTCCAAGAGTAATATCTGTACCACGACCAGCCATATTAGTAGCGATTGTTACCATTCCCATTTGGCCAGCAGCTGCAACGATTTCTGCTTCTTGTTCATGATGTTTAGCATTCAATACTTTATGAGGTACACCTGCACGCAACAACATGTCTGAAAGTTCTTCAGACTGTGTAATAGATGTAGTACCAATCAGAATAGGTTGCCCTATTTGGTGGCGTTCTACTGCATTTCGTACTACAGCACGATATTTAGCAGCTTTAGTTTTAAAAATTTGATCAGGCAAATCCATCCGGATTAAAGGCTTATTCGGTGGAATTGGTATAACCTCTAATCCATAAATATCGATAAATTCTTTTTCCTCTGTTTTAGCAGTACCTGTCATACCTGATAATTTATCATACATACGGAAATAGTTCTGGAATGTAACAGATGCTAAGGTTTGGCTTTCGCGTTCAACTTTCAAACCTTCTTTAGCCTCAATAGCCTGATGCAAACCATCAGAGTAACGGCGTCCAAACATCAAACGGCCCGTAAATTCATCGACGATAACAACTTCACCATCTTTAACCACATAGTCTGTATCACGATGCATCATAGCATAGGCACGCAAAGAAGCACCAAGCAAATGATTCAACTCGATATTTTCTGCATCATATAGGTTTTCAACACCAAGCATTTTTTCAACCTTTGCGATGCCAGAATCTGTAGGGGCAATAGTTTTTTGTTTTTCATCGATAACATAGTCTTCATCTTTTATAAGGTGAGGAACAATTTTAGCCAATTTATAATAATTATCAGTGGAACGTTGACCAGGGCCTGAGATAATTAATGGTGTTCTTGCTTCATCAATAAGAATGGAGTCTACTTCATCCACAATGGCATAATTCAATGGTCGTTGTACCATTTGAACAACATCGGTTACCATGTTATCGCGTAAATAGTCAAAACCAAACTCATTATTTGTACCATATGTAATATCACACGCATAGGCTTCTTTACGTTGATTAAAGTCAAGATTAGCCACAATAAGGCCCGTGGAAAGTCCTAAGAAATTATATAAACGTCCCATTTGCTCGCTATCACGAGTCGCCAAATAATCATTTACTGTTACAACGTGTACACCCTTACCGGTCAATGCATTCAAATATACGGGCAATGTAGCTACTAATGTTTTACCTTCACCAGTACGCATCTCCGCGATATTACCATTATGCAGGCAAATGCCCCCCATTAACTGTACATCGAAATGACGCATGCCTAAAACGCGTTTAGATGCTTCACGAACTACAGCAAATGCTTCTGGCAATAGGTCGTCTAACGTTTCCCCTTTTTGCAAACGACGTTTAAACTCATCAGTTTTTGCCACTAAGTTAGCATCACTTAATTTAATATAATTAGGTTCAATTTCATTAATATGATCTGCAATAGCACGCATTTTTTTAATTTCTTTTGCGTTATTATTGCCTAATAGCCTTTGTAAAAAGCTTAACAAACAAATCACTCCTCTACGGGACATCTTACATTATTTTATCTAACTTAGTATACCATAATATGACCGCATTTTAACATATATAATTAAATTTCAGTAATAATCATTGTGGCCAAGTTTTTACATAATGCGATTATATACAAAAATCATCAATAATAACATATAAATTTTGACGTTTATTTGACGTCAAAAAAAATAAGGGGTACTGATTGGGTACCCCTTTTGTTGTAATTTACTATTCAATATTATGTTTAGTGGTAAAATTTGCGATTTTTACTTCTAATCTAATTCAGTTAGTCTAAACAATTTACCATTTCTGAAGAGCATTTCACATCGATGGTTGTTTTCATCGACTAGTGTTGCTTCAAATAAACCTTCTTCCGGAACTTGAACATCTTCTGCAAAATTGTAAGTCTTTCCGTTAAATTCAAATGTCTTTGCCATAATTTTTCACCTCATTGTAATATTGCGCCGCCAATATCGATATTGTAAGCGTCAATTATCTTTTTTCGTAGTTTTCTAAACTCTTTACCATGACCTTTAAAATGACACTCGACAGTAGCATGTGCCAGCTCATGATAGATTGTGTTTAATTCGATGTCTTTATCGTGATTATCCTTGCTTAACTCAATCAAGCAAGAGTCATCATTATACCAATATGTTATGCCTAATAGCTTTTTACTTCTTCCGATATATTTATGTATTAACAATTCAGGTTTAAAAGAATAACCCAATGCCTCGATATTGGCTATTGCTTTTAGAAATATATCAGCATACGGCATCATATCGTCATCAAGATATAGTGTACTCATAATGTTTTCTTCCAATAATAAACTATTAGTTGACTGTTGCAAACCGTGCAGCTCGGAGATAATTGGATCACCATTCCTTTACTGTATATAGAACGCTGCCACCTTCAAAATGCTGTCCGTCAAAGTGTGCCAACACTTCAACTTTACCTGCTTGATAGCCAATAGTTTCATAGGCTTTACTATCTAATACTGTCACACCAGCTTTAATCTTATGTGCTTTGTTTAGGTTGATTTTATAAACGTCTACCTTTTGTTTATCCGTATTAGCAACTACTGCGGTTCTATCCGCCTTTTCCGTTGCTGCTTTAGGTAATGCTGGGTCCTCATGTTTGATAGCCCGTTGCGTTTGTTTGGCCGCCTGTTCTACTGTAGGAGCCTGCACATAATAGGTGGTTACCGGTTGAGCAGTTTCCATTTTGAAAATAACTTGTTTGGCCTCATCTTTGGTAATATGAATAGCATTAGCCAGTTTTACAGGATCTTTTACTTGCTCCTGTTTTAATAACACAGGCTTTTCAACCTGATGTGAATTATATATAGATACCCCTACAATAGCTAAAATAATTAAAATTAGCCCTATTAGTAATGTTTTATGTCGTTTTATGTAACATAATACCTTAAAAGTCCAAAGGCTCATCATAGACCCCTTTCTTGCATTTCTTGCGAGAACATTTCTAATTCTTGTGCTTTTTCTGCATCGAATCGTTCAACAAGATTTTCACGCAACCAACTAGGATTACCTTCATAGTTCCATGGATGCAACTTTCGCTGTTCATATGCACCATTAATTAAATCCCAATCGAATTTAATATCGTTTACATAAGATAAGTTCCAATCAGGCTCCCAACCCGGAACATATTGCATTGCCTCTTTAAAAAGATTAACAACTTCACCCGGACCATATTGAACGGCCGCAGAAAATACAACATCACGCAATGCTCGGCTATGTTTATTTACATCAAATAATTGATTGGATAATTCACTACACGCCACATCATAATAAGCATATTTAATGTAGTCGTGCTGCATTGCCATAAATCCATTAGGGTCTATGGTTCCTAGTTCTTGCCATTTGTTTATGAATTCATCAGAATTGATAGGGCCTGCGCTTTGAAGGGCTCGTGCATAATCCTTGTAAAATCCATCCTCTTGACGCAATCCCCAACCAAGGAACGCATCCACACTCCCGCAATTGCTTGCTAATTGGTAGGCCCCATACGATACACCACCACGGTCCCCTTCACCGGTTGATACGATAGCTGGGTCCCCATTACTTTCATATGCCGCACTTAACTGTCCTAATTCAGCCATTTTCATTGCTCCTTTTCTTTGTCATTGCTTCCACCGTTCATGTACTGCGAACGCTTAACACCGCCAGTAGCACCAATATAGCCGCCTAATACACCGACTATTACACTTGCCAAATCCTTTTGTTCAAGATAAATAGTCATAATCAAGGCGGCTGCTAATGCAAGCAAGGTGATAGTGTCCTCATAATTGATTTTCATTTAATCGCCTCTTTTACAGATTTAATAAATGTTATTAACTGTTTGACTAATCCGATTGCACGTTTAAACCACCTCGATTCCACCAATTCCAGTTCAATCATATTTTCAACACAGGATGCTAACTCAATTACAATGGGAATGAGGTACATTCCTGTGCTTAAAAATGTATCTAATCTACCTAAGAAGATAAATTCTACATCTGGTAATGTAAGTAAGATAAACGACAATACAAATAACCAAGGATATGATTTGACCAGTTTCTTTGTCATATCGGCTCGCAGTTTATTACTGACTAGGAATCTATGTTTCTTTCCATTGATTTCAACATATCCCCATCCACGCCAAAGTATGGCCAATAGGGTATTGGTAACTGTACAGGGCCTATTTGTTGCAATATTAAAATTGCGCACCTCAACCAAGATGCGCAATATCGTATCAACGAATACCAATATCAAAGTACAAAATATAGCTAATGATATTTGTACAAGTTCATGTTCATTTAATCCCACCATAATAGGTGGTGGCGGAGCGAAGATTTCAATCATATATTCCCTGTCCTTTCAATTATTAATCTGTTTATTCTTTTACTAATTGAATTTTCTATTAGGATTTGGCCATCAATATTGAAAACTATATGTGTATTTATAGCCATTCGTTTTGTAGTTACAGTAATTTCAATGTTTTTAGAACTAGGTATCGTTAATTCTCGTTCCATGGTGTCAACGGCTTCCATTAGAATCCTATACTTTCCTTTTGGTAAATATACGTACCATTTATTAAACGATTCAACATTACGTGCTTCCCATTTCCATGTATTGAATGTAATTGGGTCATATTGAACATACCCTTTATCTCCGTTTGCTTTTACGACATTTAAAGGTGTTACATTTCCAGAAACTCTTGCATATAAATTCTGTCCATTAAAACGGACACAGATGTAATTACCACCCGTGTCCTGTGCATTCTCTGTTAAATTAAAGGTATGTTCTTCGCCGTTAGGGCGTTTAACTTTTATAACTGCCATTAGTCCACCCACAATTCTGCACCGTTTGCAAATAATAAATGTCCATTTAATTTGAATGTAGCAACTCGGCGCCATTCTAACGGAAATTCAGATGAATCATTATCAAACCGTATATACATGTCGTTTGAATTTGCGAAATATAGTTGACACCCTAATACACGATTATCATTAGAATTACTCCAAGGAATAGAAATACATGTGCCCCAACATTTTCTCCCACCAATCATAACCTCGTTAGCCTCACCAACTTTTAGTCCAGTAAATTTTGATGGAGATTTTACAAAATCGTCAGGGTTGTATTTAGGTCCACTAATAATATCTACAACTAAATTACCATTTATGGTATCCCCGCTTTTCTTTACATACGTTTTTTCGGCATCTTCTTTTAACATTAGTCCGCCAGTATTGGTACCGGATACATCGTCCTCAGTTAATACTTTAAAAGTTTTGTTTTTGTTCTTGTCGTAGTAGCCTAACGATGTGCCGAGAAATACGGTACGGTTATCACTCATGCCAAATTCCATACTATTGCCAGTAGACATCTTAACCGCATGATGTGCTGTGCCGTTTGTATCTGTTACTTGAACAGACGTATTATTGGGCATGATAATAGGGCCCTTCATCTTGCCGCCACTCAACCCTAAATAATCGAGATTTTTCAACCGTTGCATATTGATTGAGTTTTCAAAATCGTAATTTGGGTCACCTACATAAATATCAACTTGATGACGTTTGTTAGGCTTTTGAGTAAGCACAGCAAAATAGAACTTGCCATTGTAATACGCAATATCTTCTATTTCGGTTTCACGGTTAATTTCAATTATTTGTTTAACTGTTCCGAATGGTGTGCATTCGACAAGACTTCCTAGTGTTGCGGACATAATCGCACCATTTAGCATGAATGCTCCGTTGTTGTTCATATCTGGATAGATATAATCTACTTGATAAGTCTTGAGCTTTTTAAAGTCATCATTGTATAGATTGATTGTCCGAACTCGTTGATTGCCTGCGATAGGGACAATGGAAACATAAGTCCTTGTAATTGGATCATAATCAATGTTGAATACTTTTTCTTGCAATGTGACAGTGTTTTCGATTGCCATAGTATCTGCATTAATAACAGTTATATTATTTCCGTTTTTTAGCCCATTTGCGATGTAAATCTTATTGGTAAAGCGATTGTACGTCATCGTATTACAATGCCCTAGGCGCTCAGAATCCGTAAATTTATAGGTACCTACTTTTTCAAATGTGTCAGGATTGAGTTCATAAAGAATTTGATTAGTACCCTCACCATTGATACAAGCCAGTACAAATACATTCTTTTTAGAATTGTAAGTAAACCCTTGGCATTGGTTAACTTCTGCATCATACGTAATGTTTTTCACGAATGCTATGTTGGATGCACCTTTTAACATTGGTGTTTCTGTAGGATAATACGGCTTGATGTTGGTATATACACCCATATCCATGACAGAACCTACTGTATTAAAAGTTAAATGTTCAGTCAGTTTATATTGCCCATTTGGCACTAATAAGATTTTATTCTTTAGATTATCGTTAGCACGTTTAAATGCAGCAGTATCATCTGCTACACCATCACCAACTGCACCAAAGTCTTTAACAGACACAATACCATTTAGTGATTCTTTTCCAATGTATTTAGCATCAGCTTCTGTTTTAGTTACAATACCTTTGCCACCCGGCACTGCAATTTCCTCGGCTTTCGATGCTGCTATTTCAGCACGTTTGGCCGCATCTTCTGCTTTCTTAGCATTGCCTACACTAGCAATTTGTTTATTGTTAATATCAGTCTTAATAGCATCTGCTTTTGTAACCAAATCATTTATATTTTTCTTATCGGTTTCCGCTTGGGCTGCATAAGCCCTTGTATTGTCTGCAAGTACTTGGGTTTTCTCAAATGTATCGGCACTTTTAACAAGGGCGTTATTAGCGGTAGATAATTTATCATCTACGGTTTGAGATAATGCATTGATATTGTCATTGATGGCTGTTAGTTTTGTCGCATTATCCTGCACTTCATTGGCTTTTGCCTCTGCTGTGGATGCGGCCGCAACTGCTTTTTTAGCAGCCTCAATAGAGTTATCTACAATATCACGTGCGACTTGATTTGGGTCTTCATCAGCGCCTACACGAATTTGCAATGTGCGATCTAATTGCTCTTTTAATTCTTGTAGAATCAAAATAACCTTATCGCTCATATTTTCAATATGGTTATACGGCCATTTATTAGCAAGTTCTGTTGTTTGTGAAATTGGTGTTTGTCTAAACAATATAACTTTGTAATCAGCCGATAATGGATCGCCAGCACTTGGATATGTCAACGTTTTATTTTTTGCATCATATTCAATATTTCCTGTTTGCTTAAATTGTTTACCATCACTATCTACTAGAATAATTGAAACGTCTTTAATGTCGTTAAAATCATATGGCCAAATAAAGGTCTTATTCTGTCCATCACATTGATATTGAACTGTTGGATTGCTGACTTGTGGAATCACAATATCCCGCCTTTCTTTGCATATAAAGAGGACTACCTAAAACTAGGTAGTCCTTACTTTTACTGTTTCTTTTTCTTTTCTTTTTTAGTCTTTAAACGCTTGTCTAACAAAATTGACATGAATACATCTTCAATTTTAGCGTCCGTATCCGTTACTCCTACACGTAATAACGTCCAGAAGGCATCGGTCACAGTATCGCTAAAACCAGTTACACGGTTTGAAACTTGGCTGAGCGAACGACCTACATCTACAAAGTCCTTATTGTCACTAGAAATGGCTTGTCCTGTATCCCATAATTTTTCAAAGATACTTAATCCCATTACGGTATTACCTTTATTGTATGGACGTTCTCCTAAAATAAATTTCATACCCATAGTGGCTATATCTCTTACTAATGGAATCCCCATAGTTCCTTGTTGTACAAATTCTTCGGCAAAAGACTTGGCGATAGATTCTGGATCATCATCGTCACCATTGGTCATGGATTTATAAATCACCATGCCGATTGCTTGCGATACAACTGTCCACCATAACATTCGAGCAAATTGCGTCCAGTCCCCTTTATCTTTTCCTGCATACCACCCTTCAGCAATAATGTTGTATAGAGTGTTTGCGTATGAGTAAAATGGAACGAATAACTGCGTTAATGGATCCCTTGCTCGTTGAATAGCTGCGGCATCTTTAGTATCGCCACTTCCGAAAATATCTCGTATTGCTCGGTCACCTGCTTCAATTGCTTGTTGGTTAATCCACTCAGTACTTAACCCTTCCTTGGATTGGAGTTCAGCAACCTTTTGATCATAAGCGAATTTCCATACCGGGATGGATAAGGCGAAGTCTGTTTCTGTGAGCAACCGGAATCCCATATTATTAATTTCATCACGGATTTCAGCGCCTTTTTCAAACTTGTACCCGCCGATATTCTTGTCATTAATGCGAAGCCCCTTTCCTTGGATGGTTAATCCTTTTTTGAGGTCTTTATCCAAAGTTTGAATGCGTTCACGCATGAAGATTGATTGTTCTAATACAAAGTCACGAGTATTATTATAGGATTCTGTACCGTGGCCATAGAATCCTACACCTGCATGATTAACGGCTCGAAGTACATTACCGGCACCAATACGATATGCAGCAACAGGAATATTCAAGGTATTCTGAATAGCAACTGATACACGACCTGCCATGATAGCCATAGACGTATTCCTCTTTAATGCTGTTATAACTTTACCAAAGGCACCAAGTTTCGCCGCCTCATCCTTCCAATTATCACGAACCCAAGTTCGCAAGAATTGATAGGAATTCATTCCAAATTTTTCAACAATATAGTTTTGGAACTCTCTATTGGCTACTAACCGGTTCACATCAGTCACGGCTTTACGCATAGTTATATGATTGATTGATTCGGTAATAGCATTAGAAATAACGTTAAAATCAAGCAATAATGATTTATCTTTAACTACATCTAAACGGCTTTTAGTCGCACTCATGCCAGTTCCTAAGATAGCATTACTACTAACCATAGTCTTGGCGATGTCTTCCACTTCTTTGTCAGATATACTAGCATTAACTTTCGGATTATAAACAATCGGATAATACTGACCGATAATAGTTCTACCCCCAATAGTAAATGTAATGCCTTCTTCCTTTTTCAATGGATTTCCATAAAGTTCCTCTTGAACTTTGCTGCGTTCAGCATAGAAAGAATTGATATGATCCCATGTTCTGATAATGAATTCCCAATCTTTATCAGTAAGGATTTCTTGAAAGGCTTTTTCCATTTCAACTTCAGTTATCTTGGCCGTTTCCATTGCCCGTTGTCGGTTACGTTCTGTCCCCCAGTTTAAAGCTAATGCAATGACTTGCTCTTTGGTTAGATTTCGTAATTCCCCAACATCGTACATATGCTTATTTCGGATATTAAATAATTCACGCTTGCCATACACCGAAGACACATCTTTGGCTAATCTACGCATGGATATTTCCTTACGCTCATTGAACGCTTGCGTTGCACGGCTAATCGGATCATAGATATATTTCACAGCATCTGGACCTAACCGGCGTAAAAACGTTTCAATCTTGAGCAATGATAGATTGCCTTTGTTAATAAGCCCTGCAACGGCTTCCAAACCAGTTTGATTGTTTTGTGCGTTAAATACATTCCCATTAATTTTGCCAAATGTATCGATTGCTTCCGTTAATATGTCATCTACTGCATCATCAAATGTAATCGATTCACCTTTATCATTAAGGATAGTCGAGCCTTCATAAGCGTTGCGGCCATTCTTATACATGCCTGTCATTAATTCTTCCAGTGTATTCAACTGACTCACTGTTAGATTTTTAAATGACATAGGTGTTTTACCGTAGAATAGTTGCACTATCCATGGGTCAAGGAATGTAATACTTTGGTCACCTAGAATATCCGCATCAGGATCTAATGCATTAATTACTGCATTCATATCAAACCCATCTACTGGCTCAAGCCCATCATATTTAGTCAACCCCATTTGATATGCCATATGTGCGTAGAAGTAACGCATATTAGGTTCAATAGTAATAGGATTTTTAGGGCGTGTCATCCTATTTAGATTATCAAGTAACTTAGTTCGTAACTTCTTAATGCGGAGTGCATTGTCAAACGCAACACGAGCTCTCGCTTGATTTAAAAGTTGTAACTGTTTTGCTTGTAGTGCCTCTTCCAGTTTATTGACTGCCAATGCCCTATCAGCACGCTTACCTTCACGAATAGCTTGGTTTTGATACTTCTTATACTGGCTAGCTTGGGATAAGGTCAAATCGCCTAATTCCTGTCTAGCACGATTCATATAATCGCTTATCACACCTAGGCCACTATCACGAATAGCACGTACATTATTAATGCGATCTTGCAGTAAGTCTTTTAATTGTTCGATACGTTCTTGTGAGCTTAATGACTGATTATCTAATCTCATTAACATACGTTCTTCTAATCGCTCTTTTTGTTCGATTATCCTATCAAGTCGATTAGTAACAATTGTCAGACGTTTACTTAACTCGTTCTTCTCATCTTTAAGTTCAGCTTGATTTTTACTTGTTTGTTCTTGTAATTCTTTTTGTTGTTCTTTTAGTCGCTCGATTTCATCATTAGCTTTATCCAACTCTTTAGAAACAGATCCAAGCTCTTTATCAACCTTTGCTTTTTCTTTACGAAGTTTTTGCTCTTTTGTTAACTTTTTTTCAATTATTTCTAAATCAGATTCGATTGTTTCTGAATTAGGGTCAAGTCGATTTAACTTATCGAGTAGTTCCCAGTTTTTAGCAAGGTCACGATTGGTTTGTGACTTAATGATTTTAGCTTCCTCTTCAGTCAATTTCATTTGACCGTCTGAAGATAATAACCACTCTTCGGCAATTTCTATGTTAGATTTACCAATATGGTTATCCTCAATGAATGTCTGCTCTGCAGATTCCATAGCTTGATTAACAGCTTCATTAAATGTAAATCCTGTTTGCTCACGTTCAGCAGCTTCTAATTCTTTTAGCGTGCCGTATCGAGTATTGGCTAATGCATCCTTACCAAATGCATTATAGCGTTGATGGTCTTTGTATATTGGGTACTGTTCCATTAAACGCTTTTCAATGTCAGCTTGAATAGAATCTTTTTCATCGTTCCATTCTTTAATTGGGCGACTTTCTAATTCCTTCATATACCGCTTCATGACACGTTCTTTCGCCATTTCCCCGACGTCGGCAATATAGCCTTGAACCTTTGCTTGTTCAGCTTCATCGAGCTGTTTAAATAACTTACTGGATTCAAATTGTTCAAGTGCCTGTTCTTTTGTGTAGGCATCTATATCTTCTTGGGTAGCGATCATACGTGCCATGATGTCTTGAATTTCCTTTGGTGGCAATCCGCCTAGTCGTGTCACCGCACGATAGATACGGGTTAGCCATTTAGAGAACATTCGGAATACACGTTGCAATCCTTTAGTAGGTGCCTTACCTTCACGTAAATAAGCTTCCCATCCACGAGCAAATTTTTCATGTGCCTTTGTGTTGTCAGCGCCTTGCGCATCGTCCCATTCAGACCACTCTTTCAACTTGTTCCAATCCGTTACAAGTTGCTCTGGAGCATTTTCCATTTCAGCTAGGTTCTTAATGTCATCAAAGAACACGTGTCCCATTTCATGTAGGAATGTTGACCGGTCAGCCGTTTTGAAGATTTGAATAAGGCGGTCTGTAGGACTATTAATTTGCGTCATACCATTGATAGATTGATTGTATTTTTCTATGACTTGTATTGCTTTGTCATCAAATACTACATAACATCGTCCGTCTTGTTCGCCATCGTAGTATATGCCTTTTATACCGATACTATTTAAAAATTCACTAGCCTTTTTAGCATTTTTCACATTATGAAGATTAAAATGTTCATCATTACCAAGTGCATGAGATAAGAATGAATACAGCTGTTTACCATCAATATTTGTTTTCTCTAATGCACCATATACATCAGTCTTAACATTTGAGATAGCTTTTTCTTCACGTTCTCGTTCTAACTGTTTTTCTTTCTCGTATTGTGAATATAGATCATATCTAAACTTTTTATACACAGCTTCCAATAAATCTTCATTACCAGCTATGGTATCAATATTTTCATCTATACCTACTGACTTCAAAAATCTATCAATATTTCTTTTTTGAATTTTATTGATGTCATTTATTGTTTTATTTTTGTTATGTAGTTCAGATATTATGTACCCTACATCCATAAAACGTGTGTATTTATTTGTCCATTCATCACCAATAATAGACCCTTTGTGATATTTAATTAATAGACTTGTAAAACGTTCCAGTTGTTCTTCTGACATTTTATGTAATCCGTTTTTCAAGCTATCTCTTACATATCGACTATATCCAGAAATAGGATATTGCTCTGGTAATAACTCTGTTTCATTTGGTATTTCTACTTTAAAAATGGACTTCCATTCTTGTTTAGTAAATTTACTTTCTTTTAATAACTTAATTGCTTCTACAACTCTTTTGGTTTGTGATATAACAAATTGAGTATTTTTCCCTTTCTTTGAGTCTATAAATTTATGTAAACTTTTAATTGCCTTATCGTTACTCCCTGCTTCCGCAATTTCAGTAAGAGCCATAGACAAAGGGTTTTCATCGCTTATAACATTTCCTGTTTTCTCATCATACCATTCTGCATCTTCATTTATTTTATACTTTGTTTTCTCTGTAACAATCTCTATGCTATTTGCACCTAATATATCCCTATAATTTTCTGCTATCTTCTTATCTTTAGCAAAGTACAATCCCCAACCATGTGCTTGATTGCCCTCACCACTCCCGATAGCGCCTAAATCAAACTCATCAAAATCATGTGGTGAACCATGCCATGCAGCTTGATAGTATTGATAATTATGTTGTTTTCGGAGCTTGTCTAAATCTTTTTCGTTTGGTATACTTACATCAAAGAAGTCACTAATGTGGTATTTCGCTTGGGGCAATGAGAGCCCCTCTGCCAGATACCAATTAGTGACTTTTTGTTCGTTTATATATAACGGCGTACCAAACTCAGGATTTTCCAAGTAATCTTGATACCATTTATTCTCTACCGTATCTTTTGTATACACACTATTAACCAAGCTATACACAATCGTGTTATTACGCTTGGTTTTATTTAATTGCATTGGAATCACAACATTTAATCCGTTATCGGCTTTCATTTCCGCCATAACCACAATACTATCTTTTACCGTGCTTGATTTAAAGATGGCAACAGGGTCAGCTAATGCAAAAGGAAGTTGTTCCATTTCGTTTAGCGTAATTTCCGGATGCTTCACTTGTATATCCGCAATTTTAGATTGTTTAATTACAACGTCGTAGTCAAGACCTCCAATCATTTGTAATACTAATGGTGTGTCCATTATCTTAACAAATGCATTGGATTTAGGATTATATTCTTTTAATGTGTGAACCCATTCCGCTTGGTCTTTTGCCAATTTGACATCGCTTTGTTTAACTTGATTTAATCCTTTTTGCCCTTTTAGTTCGCCTTTCATATTAATACGAACAGTATTGAAATAATCCATGGCCGTATAGTTACCACGTCCTGCCCGTCGCATAATATCTGCCATAACATCAGCATGTTGTGCCATGAGTAAGGCATTAGCTTCCGCCGTATCACGTTGTTTACGGTCTACAGTTTCATCACTCATTATGGATTTAAGTGATTGATATACTTCATAACCAGATTTAGATAGTTGCATACGTAAAGCGATATCATTATCTGCAAGTTCAAACAACTTATCTCGCATAGATTCTAGCGATTCAATTTGTTTGAGCGTATGTTCCATGTCAGCATAATGGGCTCCTGCTTGATTAAGTGCTTCAGGATTATCAGCTAATGCACTTTGCGTACGAGCAAGGCTAGATTGATACGCCATTCGTCTACGTTCCGAATTAGAACGTGGTGGCTTGTTTTTGCCTAACCATGTAGGATTTACACCACTAGTACGTGCGGTTTCTAAATCTGAATCCATAGCATCAAAATCGCTTATATATTGTTCTCGGTATTGCTCGGTTAATTCCTTATACACATTGTTAAATGTTTGTTTAATATGTGTCGGATCCGCAAGTACTACATCAAGCATTTCCTTGTCTACATCGGATACTTCATCAAAGTAGGAACGAATAATATCATTCTTAACACGCTCTGCACGTTTTTCAGTATCATCCTTAACAAGGTCTTTCATAGCATGGACTTCTTCTTTTGCACGCTCAAGAGTTTTCATGGATAATCCACCACGTGTAAAGTAAGAGGATTCTTCCAATACCTTAACGGTTTCTTCCGATAAGCCACCACTTAATTGTGCATATGAGCCAATTGGAATCTCAATCGGAGCATCGGCCGTAATTGCCTTAGATACATCCTCTTGTGTAGTAAGTCCTGCATCTACCATATTACGGATAGCCGCTTGACCTTCTGCAGTTTCAGCCATTTCATTGACATTTACATAGGCAGTAGACACACCTATATTATCGCCCTGAGCTTGTACGATTTTACCGTAGAGTTCAGGGTTTTCTTTTGCCAAATTGTTAGCGGCAGCATCGTTTTTAAGGTTTTGCATGATAACATGTCCATTACGATTTTGTTCTTCCATAACAGCCATGTGCTGTTCTTCCGGCGATAGCTTTTGAAAATCTTTAAAGGCTTTCATTGTGCGGGCACCACTAATGCCACCACCAATTACACCGAAACCAACTACAGCTGGTAATGCTTGCCACATAGCCTCACCAGCACCTACAAACATATCGCCTACAGAATATGAGCCCTCTTGATCATTCGATTTACGCCACAAATTATGCTGCAACTTTTCGTTTACATCTTGCAAGCCCTCTTCAAATAGTTCTGGAGCGCCAGCTTTAATAGAACTCTTGGCAACCTGTGCCGCAGTAACGCCAATACCACGATTGAATGTTTCAGCAGCATTGCTAGTCCCTCTTGAAACTGCATTAGCAAGTGCGGACTTAGGAGCGATTTTAGATGCTGCTTTACCAATAGCACGAGTGGCCACAAATTCAATCCCCGCATCAATTGCAGCGAATGACATAGCATACTTCCTAGCCTCTTCGTTAGAGTATACTTGATTGCCGTTTGCATCTCGTTTTTGAATGAGTTCAAGGTACTTGTTACCGAATGACATTTGGTACATCTGTTCCGCCATACCGATTTGAGAACCTGTGCTTAGTCCTACAAGGCCATTGGCAATTGCCGCAGGTACAGCACCTACACCACCAACAGCTGACCCGGCTACTGCACCAGTTGCCATGCCTAATGCCATGCCTTCGGCTGCTCTATCAGAACCTTTTATGGCGTGTACAGCCATCATATAACCCTGTGCAGCAGTTTCTCCAATAACAGATTCTAATATATTACTACCGTCAGATTGTCTGTATTTAGATAGGTTTTCGTCTAACCGATTAATTTCGGCTGTTAATTCAGCAATCTTGTTAGGGTCGTTTTCTTGGGACAATTTATACCCGGCTTGGGCACGTAAGATTTGGTCATTCATAGACCAAACATTCTGTTGCACCGCATCAAATACGCCGTGAGTATTATTAATGGATTCAAGATTACGTAATGCAGTAATTGCTTCAGCAGAACTTTTATAATTTATGGTATTAAGTTCCGGATACATATCACGGATCTCTTGAATTGTTTTTCCTCTATCCATTTGTGCAGCGGCCAATTCAGCACGTCTGATACCTTCTTGGCCACTTGCCATAATTAAATCCGGATTTATACCTAGCTTTTCACCACTATCAATAGCGGACCGGCTCCAATCTTCTTTATTCCATAGATAGATTTGTTCAGCACGATGCATGGCCGGTTGTAATATTTCGCTAGCTTTATTTACAAAGTTTTCACTTTGCTCAGGCGTTACATCTGTTTGTGCCAATGCATTTAAGCTATTAGTATCTACTGTAGCTTGTGACGGATCCTTATGTAACCAATTATTAAATCCACTGGCGGCATTACTTATGGCTTTGCCATACGAATTGTCCGTGGTTTCTTGTTGCACAGCACCTTCAAATGGCGTATGTGCATTAGACTGAATGCCAAAAGTACCATTCGTCGCTTGTTCAGGTGTAATTTTATAGTTACCCATTATTGACCTAACCTTTCTGCCAATTCTTCCGGTGTAATTGTATGTGTATCTCCACTACTATCTTTATAAACATAATAAGGTTGTCCATCATCACCTGTAGTATTGTATAGCCCATACATACCGTTAGCAGCCAATTGAGCATTTGTATATTTAACAGCAGAACCTTTACCGCCAAAGAAATTTGCCATTTTCCCCGCACCCCAGAACTCACCTGTTTTAGTGGATGCAATTGCCTGTTGTGCCACTTCCTCTGCGCCCCATTGAGCCATTTGTGCAGGTGACGGATCATACCCATTCTTTTCTCTGAATTCTTGAACTTTTGGATATACAGCAGCAGATACGCCTTGCCATTCAACACCATCAATCTTCCTACCGGCTAGGCTTTCTATGCTACTTTTCATACCTTTCATATTAGGAGAGTATTTGCCAGTACCATTAGCGTACTCATCAAACTCCTTATTAATTTGCGATAATTGTTGAGGATTAAAATATACGCCCATTTGACCGATAAAATCATTTAGGTCATCAATGCTTTTAAATTGACCGTTAGCAATAGCTGTTTTCACGCCTAGTACATTTACCTCTTTAGCTTGCAATGCTTTAGCGGCCGCTTTATTAACCGCTATTTGCGCTTGATTCAATTGACCTTGCATAGCTCTTGCATATTCAGGATGAGTAGCAGCATAATCCTGCCTAATCTTTAACGCTGTTACATCAGTACCGCCGTTTTTAGCATCAGCAGCAACCATTTGTTCTACCTCTGCTTTTTGGTTTTCTAATGCCACAGCACGACTATGTGCAATTTGTTGTAACTGCGTAGCAACGTTACGCTGTATCATTTCTTTACGAATTTGAGCCTGTGCGGGTGTTTCCGCTTGGGCCTGCCCATTAAATAGACGTGATTTAACTTCTTGTATATATTGGCGAACACTGGGCTCATCACCATTTCCTTGTGGTGCATCCCATGAATAATGATTACCATCACTATCGATGGCATCCGGTGCGCCATCTTTCCAACGTTGCCCGTTCACAGGTCCCGCATACCATGCAGCAAAGGCGCCTTCAACCCCGTATTTCTGTGCGTACTCGCCTAGCTTAAATGCAGCAACCTTCTTTTGTGCTTCCGGATCAGACATATCAGCACCCGGTATGCCTGCTTGTTCGCTCCATTCAGGCCAATTACTTGGTAAAATTTGGAATAAACCATAAGCACCTGTCCGACCATTAACAGCGCTAGCATCACCGCCGCTTTCCTGTCCCATTACAGCCGCTTTTAAATTTTCGACAGTCGCCTCACCAGTACTGCCCGCAACTTTACCAAATCCACTTTCGAACAATTTATTAGTAACTTTATTCAAAAGGTCTGGATCATACGGGTCAAATTCACCAATGACATCACGAATCGTCTTTTCGTTGCCGGTTGCCAATACCATACTTGCTTTTCGTACTTTTTGCCGATATCCCATGATTTCCTTTTCGTCAATCAATCCGGATTCGGCGACGGCGTTAATCATCTTATTTGCACCGTCTAAATCATCATCAGAGATTTTCTTTTCAATCATGGTAACTGCAGTATCTTGTTGCGCCTTTTTAACTTGAAGGTTAATCGTATTATCGTCATATCCAAGATTAGCAAGTTGAGCATGAACGCTACCGCTTATTTGTTGCATAGTTTGTCCAAATGAATCAGGATTGCTGTTTACAACGCCGTTATTAGCGATGTTTTGAATGCTCATATTCAACGCCTTCATGGCACTATCCTCATATTGGCCACGAACATATCGATTAATTGTATTAATTGTATTTATTCTGTCGTTATCAACAACTTTGTTAAATGCATTAATCGAATCGGTCATTTTGAAACCATATTTTCTTATGATTTCATTTCGTTTAACAGATTCAATATCACTATAATCAGTAGGTATATTTAATGCGTTTTCACCCTTGCGATTCATAAGGCCGTTATCAGGGTCATACATAGCTTGGTTCATGGCTTCAGTATATTCATTAGTCGCATTTACTACGTCTACCAATTCTTTTTGTTTTTGAATTTGTAGCATAGTTGAACCTAAATCCCCAACAGCTTTGCCAAGACTTGATAATCCCTGTTGGTTACCACCATACGCCATTTCATTACCGGAAGCTTGGGTCCCGCCTTGAATCGTATTCAGCTTTTGCGTCGGATCATAATTAACTAATTTCATATCCTACCTCATTCTGTAATCGCGTTTAACAGTCACTACCGGACCCCTATCTGTATATCCTACAGGGTCACCACCATATGTAGTCTTCATCTTGCCACCTGCATATTGCTGTTTCAAACTGTACATGGATGATGCGGCTCCAAGAATACTGCCTACCATTGCCAAGTTACCTTGACGTCGTGCATTTTTAGCAGAAGCACGTGCGGCATTAGCCTCATTCTGATAGTTCATACCATTCAAGTATTCGTTGTAAATGGCATTGTTTTTATTCTGTTCCCAGTTATACACATCTTTGTTGTATTCATCATAACTGGATGCCATTAACTGTAATGGGGACCCTGCCATTTGCAATCCACCTGCCCCTGCTTCAGCGGCATTCGTTCCAGCTACAAGGCGCATACGATTATCCATCTTGTCACGCTCTTGTAACTGCTGCATGGCAATTTGCTCTTGCTTCCTATCAGATATTCGCTTATTAGCTTCTGCCGCTTGTGCTTGGGCGTTATACATAGCAGATTGTGCTTTTGTCTGTTGATTCTGAGCAATCAATCCGACGCCAGTACTAACTGCGGTTAAGATTGCTGCTGCGGGTAAGCACATATGAAGTCCTCCTTCTTGAGAGTAAATAATTCTAAATCACCAACTTTTACAGTTGGATGAATAACGGCCCCAATCGATTCGAGCCATCGTTTCGTTTTAATATTTGTTGTATGAACATAATTAAATAGCCATTCACGAGTTCCCAACCATTCAGCAATAACTTGATTACTTAACTTGATAAAACGCATCTGCCATCGCATATCGTTTTCTAATACTTTATTACCTAGAAAATAAATCCCATACATTCCATTAACTGGTTCTTTTGAAATCCCATATACGCAAATAGCCACATCGTCTTCTACAACGACATGGCTATCATAATCAGATTTACAAATCTCGGAACAGAAATCCTTGAAGTGGTATAAACGATTCACCTCTTGGACTTCCACGGCATCTATCGCCCTTAGGTTGACTTCTAGGTCATGAATTAATTTATCTCGCCTTGTAGGCTCAATTTCATCAATTTTATAGTCCCGGAACATCCTTTAATCCTCCCCCAATTTCAACTATGCGAGTTATTGATAATAAATTAAATGGGAATGGATCACTATGCTGAATGCATATCGATGTATCAGTTGAATAATTTGTTCCCATTTTAGGTAGAATTACAGGTTTATCACCTGTGAATAATTCATTCGGTGGTAATGTAACATCATCCATACGGTCAAATGTGCGGCCAACTTTACCGCCAAAGGATTTATAAACTCGCAATACCACTCTTGTTATGGTAGCTACACGCCCTTGCAATGTGCCATCTTGCATTTGCATTTCTACCGATGGAACACGAATTTTAGAAGTAAACGGTAATCCGATTTTGATATTGCTACCACTAACGTTTAATTGTAATAATCCATCATCTGGCACAACCACATCCGGTTGTTGTTTACCATCAATTACAACTTGCACAGATTGACCACTCAAATGAGGAATGTTAATACTATCAATTGCATTACTCGACTTAAATTCGACATAGCAATCAAGGAATACATTCACATCATCAGAATATAGCGGCACCATACGCTCGATACACTTCACCTTCTTGCCTTGTAATGTGCGCTCAACAAGTGTGTACAAACTATCCTGTTCGCCCTCAGACACGGATTCACAGTACAGATATTTACCATTGGTTACGAAATGTGACCAACCATATACCTTTTGCTCTGGTATATAGGTTAAACAGTTAATCTCCCCATCATTTCTGATGTAATAAATAATGCTGTCCGGGTCTTGTGCATAAGCACTGGTAATAGTTAAATATCCTCTAACACGTGTCTTAACAAACAACGTGAGGTCTTGCCCTGTATAGTTATCAGATTCATAGCTATAACCCATATCACGAACAGTGCCACCACGTTCTTGAACGAATACACAGCGGTTACCAATGAACTGTGGCTCACACGATAAGGCCCCTCGTTGGGTTTGCGTTTTTAAATTGCAATTAGTAGGGGTAATTGTCTTATCACCGCTAACAATCCATTCATTACCGCTTGTAAGAATGATTAAATCGTTCGCAGGTACGAGATGACGGATTTCGTACATCTTACGATTAATCACCGGTAACGTAATAGAGCTATCATCTGTGATCGTCCCCTCTACCTTTTCAACGCCAAAGTTTGGATAGTCGCCAGTTCGGCTCATCCAAATATAATTAGGGTTCTTATTGGTAGCGGCTACTACAAATCTATCTTGATAAAACGTACATAACTTAGGATATCCATTGCTACGCCCCCAACTACCCATCTTCCATTTAGAAGTAGCTTCGTTTTCAACGATACCATTTAAGATATTAATCTTCATGGTTTTAGAGTCTACAAATTCTTTAAATTCGACAATGCCCCATGTGGTATATGGAAGAATTGAAAGGTCAACATTACATTCACCACTTTTAATATCTGATTGAATACGTAGCTTTGCATTTGGCTCAATTTTGCCAGCATCTGTTACGTTATAGTCATTGTTAGAGGAGTATGTACGGTAATCTTTCCAAGTTGTCCCATTATTTGTGGTAATTTGAAGTTTAACGGTACCAGTCCATGTCCCATGCGTTGTAAATTTCCAAGCTAGGTCTTGGTCTGTGGAATAGGATTCTACATTGTAATTAATGTTGTTGTACTCATTCCATTTATGAACACCACCCATAAATGACCATTTTTCTTTTTTCTCTACTACAACGCCAGTATTTTTAGTATGAACAGCTGCAACAAAATAGCCTAGTTGCATGACCATTCCAACCATATCCGCATTAAAGAGATCCTTACTAGAACGTATCGTATCACCCGTTACTGTTACGGTAGAGTTAACGTCTGTATTGATTGTGTCATACGGCTGTTCCGTTAACTTGTAGGCTTCAAGTCGCCAGTCAATATCACTATACCGAGATAATGTCTGAATTGGATATTTCCCACTACAGATGAACATAACGTCACCAGATTGACTACAATTCAAATCAAACAATATATCGCTAGTGAAAGGAGTCGTAACTTCAATACCGGTATAAACACCATAATTCCACACACGAATATATTGGTCGCCAAACTCGAGCATGAAGGAATTGTTAGTATTTGTAGTAAATTCAAATAATCGTGTTGGCTTGTCGCTATATTTAACTTGCCCTACATATTGACTGCCTTGGCGTTTGGCAACGGCTCCATATGGACGAATAACCACATTTTCCGCCTCTAATAAGGCACTTTTGTATTGCTCTAAATCAAAACGACTCGATACATCCGGCGATACCTCGCCAGTTGTAAATGCTAATTGTGATATATAGATAGGATTACCCATTACCAATCCCTCGCTTTCACATAGCTAGATATGTAAACTGTATCTTGCTTGCGTTCCTTGGCGTTCATGCCTTTAGCTTCTTGAACTGCAGCTTGATACAACTTGTATGCTTGGTCAAACAATCCTCTATCGCCAGTTAATGGCATGGCTAGTGCACTAGCCAATTTACACTGCAACATATAAAGGGATATCGAATCCCAAACGTCTAAATCTGTTACATCATATATATAATCAATGAATGCCAGTGGCACATCGCTCACTATGCATTTTTTGTTATTTCCAATATTAAATATGTTGTATTCCGGTTGCGATTCCGCATGAAAGCGATCGCCTTGTGGAATAACTCCTAATATCCGAATACATTGTTCCGGATACGCATATACATAATTCCACCCATTAATTTTATGAGCGGATAATACCAATCTTTCATTTTTACGAGCAAAATTCCATTCGAATTGTCGCAATACCAACTGTCTAGTTGGGTCATATTGCATGCGACATTGGCGGCCTTGCTCTGTTTCTTCTTCATATGAATAAAGTAGTCCTGCATTAATTAATGCGAGTGCTTGATTGCAAATATCCGTAGGTGTCATGGTTCCCCCTATATGGTAATAGAGGGATGCATAAGCACCCCTCATATTGTCCCTTATTCTTCCGTAGTATCGGTTTTCTTTTTGCTTGTTTTCTTAGGCTTTTCGTCACCAGTATTTTCATCTGGTGGATTTTCATTGCCGGTATTGTCACCTTCAGTATTTTCATCTGGTGGATTTTTGTCACCCGGCTCTGTTTCAGTACCTTTAGGCTTTACTTCACCTACAAATTCAAAACAATCTTTTCCGAAATCATTAATCACATCTTCCGGAACATCAATTGTTTCACCTTTGTCAACAAGGCCGTGCATCGTTAAATACATTTTTTGTTTAGTTGTTACTAACATAATTACACCACCTTATCGAGCAATATTCGTATCAAATGTGAGGAATGCAGTAATAGTACCCGCAGTCATATTATTAGCATTGATGCGAATAAACTTTTTCGCACCAGCTGGAATACGCATTACACGTTCTTCACCAGCTTTAGCATTAGCAGGGAATGTAACACCAGTCAATAATCTAGCATCAGCCATATTTTCCTTGTCAGAAGTATAGACATTGAATAAACCTGTACCGGTTACATCTGCATCAATACGAATGACAAGCCAAGGAGCGACAACAGCATCGCCCCCTTCGCCGTTCATTACTACTTCAGAGTTTGTGTTAGCTGTAATAGCCTTCTTCCAGAAAAATACATTTTCTTTATCGATCATCATAACTTGGTTACCCCCTATTATTTAACTTGTTGTTCGCCAATAATTAATGCATCAGTACGACGTACTGGAACGTCATTGAAATCAACAACGATTTTGCCCGGTTCTTTACCTGCTGCAGTTTGATATTGGTGACCTTTATTAAGTTGTTTACGTAAGAAACCACGAACAGTCTTGTTCATATACCAAACTGGACGACCCATACCAAGGTTAGGAATTTTTTCTTCTGCATCAATCATTAAGTCGATAAGGTCAGCGCCTGCAGATGCGTCTTTTGTAAGTTTAGATACATCAATGTTCGCAATACGAACAGCATAACGCCAGTCACGGACTGTTAAACCCAAATCCCAAGAATAATGAGTTTGATATGCTTTATACTTCTTGCCTTCACCATCAAGTGCATCAACTACACCATCATTTTCCATTGTGAAGCCAGCTTTACCACCTTTAGGATAGAACCCATACATAGTATTAGGACCCCATACGCAAAGCCAAATAGAAGTCAATTGATTACCGGTACCGCCTGCATCAATAAGGTTTTCTGCGGAGCGAGCCGTTTTATCATTGTATCGTGGTGCTAATCCGATAAATTTTTCAGGTTCAGATTTAGAACCATAGAATAATGTAGATGCCATTTCTTGGTTCATAGATTCCAAGAATGCACGATCTTCTTGTAAACGGAATTCAGCAGCATTGTTAGAAATATCTACCAATTTACGGTCAACAACTGCATAAGATTCAAGCATACCGCAAGCATCTGTAATTTGTGCTGTTTTGGATTTATCTTGATTTACACCGCTGTTGAATAAACGCCAAGTTGACTTTGGTAAACCAGTACGAATAGTAGTCATATTACCAGTTGCAAGGTTACCTTCAAGCATTGTCATATCCGTTAAAACTTCATTGGTTTGGTTCATCATTTCAACAATTTTATCAAGATGACCATCACCTTTTACACGTTGTGCTACATCGAGCAAAGTAGGGTTTAATGTTCCAATTGCCATTTAATTTCTCCTTATTTCTTCATGTCACTATAAATAGATTCAGCCAATTGTTGTTCAGTTGTAATTTCATGGCTGCCTTTAGAATTGCCCACCCCCGGGTCTTCCTGAACCATTTCACCAACAGCAGCAAATACCTTAATCATGTTGATGTCGTTATCAATGCGACTATCAACCAACAATTGACGTAATTCCGGCACTGCTTTAGTTAGTGCTTCGATGCCTTTACCTGCGAGAGCTACAGTTTCATCGAACTTACCGCCTAATTCCTTTTTGGCGTTTTCATAATCTGCTTGATGTTTTTCAACAAGCGCTTGTTCTTGCTGCTCTTGATAAGCAGTCAAGATATTCTGTGCGTACTGACTGCCAAACTTGGCTAGTTCAACCGCTTGTTCCTGTGTCGCACCAACTTGGTTAAGCAATTTACTAAAGTCTGCGGATACAGTTTCATCAAGCTCAGTACCTTCAGGAAATACATCCTTAAAGTCATAAACTGTTGGTTCAGCAGGTGGTGTATTATCACCGCCTAGTACAGATGGATTACTACCTTCACCATTTGGATTAGCAGGTGGTTCAGTAGGTGGCGTAGGATTGTTTAGGTCCGGATTTGCGCCCGGTTCATTGCCAGTCATGTTATTGTTAGCACCCATATTGTCATCAGCCATTTTGTTTCTCCTTATCGACTAAACTATTAAAATATTCTTGTTGCCCGATATATTCGAGCTGTGCTTGGTGGTACTGTTTAACCCCATCGACGCCTAATTTGTTTAGGTCCCCATGAAATAACAGCCCCACCTTGCGTTTTCCTTCGTTGAAATATGTTTCACTGTTACCAGTGAACGATTGCTTCAATATGCCTGAGCGATCCATTAACCGACAAAAAAACCACCTACCTAGCTCTGTGCTAAGTACGTGGTTAAGCGCTTGCATATCTCGCTCTTGCATATAATCTTTAATTGTTTTCATCTAAACACCGTCCATTCCTAGCCAACTCTGTAATGCAGGGTTGCCATCATTGGCGGCGTCTGTTGCTTGTTTGGCCGCACTAGCCATTTGAGGTGCCAGTTGGGCCGCTTGCATTAACTGCATTTGCTGTTCCTGTTCAGCCTGTGCCTGTGCTTGTTGCGCTAAGATTTCTTGATATTCATCATCGGAACGAATAATCTTAGCTGGAACACCGAGATTTACACCGTATGTATTGGCCGCTTCCTCAAAATTGAATTTGTTAACGATGTTAGGATTAGCCTGTGCCAAAGACATGATGAACGCAAAATACTGTTCGATATTCACCAATGAACTCATCTTTTGCGCTTGCGCTAGTGGCGAGATATATTCAATCTTCACTTCTTGACCGTTTAATTGGTCTAAGAGTTCCTCGTCCTCAACAGGTGGAAATACACCGGCACGATCTAACACCGAATACACACGTTCAATGATTGGATTCAAGAATTCAGATAGCAACCGTTCAACTACAGGGCCTAATTGCTGCAATTTCTCTTGAGTTCTCTCCATAACCTCACGAGCCGTCATTTGGCCCTTATCGATTTGGTCTAACATCAAGAATAAATCCGCACTATAGGCTCTCTTGATTGAATCCTCTGTTACTGCAATCTTATTTTGAATATCCTGTAAATTAGACTGCACAGCAAACATCGGTTCAACTTTATGTTGACCCTCAATTTCTGTAATGCCACCCGGATACAAGTTAACCGTACTAATGACATCAGATGGTGCTTGCATAGGAGGCTTAACACCCAATTCAACGGCTGTTAGATAATCAAATTCTAACTTCTGCAACATTTGTGAATCTGGCTGTGCGAACCATGCGGCACCTTTGCCGTAACCATTTAAATCCATTGACGTATGTCGAGCGATTGGAATTGGCCATTCTTCAAAACCGCCATGATACAAAACCTCATCACTGTTGCTGCCTTCGACCCAGTAGATGGACGAATACGGCATATTGCGACGTCCTAACTTATCCTTACGGTCTTTATTAGGCTCAACCAACCAGTTGACTGTGAATGACTGCTGCAAACTGTTTCCATTGTCGTAAATATTCTTAACGTTATCTGGGCAGTTATCATACCCAAACTGTTCGACAATCTGATCAACTGTCATTTTGTATTTACGACCAAATATATTTACGGTTTCTTTGCTATTTGTACTGATAGCATAGGTGCCTATTGGATACGATGTGAAGCGAACACCAGATTCACTATCAGCGAATATCCCCATAGGAGCTTGCCCCATGGTTAATTCCATGTATACTTGGTGAACTACGCTGTAGAAATTGGATTTAGCGAGGACCGCATACAGAATTTCTTCTCGTTCATCCAATAGTTCAGCTACTTGGCTATTCGCTGCTACGTCGATGTTTTCCATCGTTAGCTTAAACCACTTACGGCTCGGAGGTGTTAAGCCGCTCATGACACCACTGGCAAATATCTGGCAGGATTCCCAAGCTACAGGATTTAGTATTTTACCGTTGTAAGGTTCAGACTGGTCCTCTTCACCATCAAATTGACCAATAAATGGTAACTGATAGTCACGCAACTGCTTCCACTTATTTATGTATCGTTGCTGCGCATTAAATAGTTGCGAAAACTTCTTTCTCAACTTCGTATAATCACGCCTAACAGGCTTAACATCCTTTGTAGGTTGTCTAGCCAGTAAAGATTCCATTTCCGCCATGCTATCCCCCTAAAATTGATTTCTGACCGCTCGCAGTCGGACCTAAGATAGTAGATTCAAAGCCACGTTTGAACTTACGTTTAGTTTCTGCCATTTCCTCACCAGTCTGATTGCTCATATTCGATTGAACAGTCGGAGCCGGAGCAGGTGGTGTATAGTTAGCAGATGCACCTTTCATACACATCTCAATCCCTCACTTTCTACAATTAAAAAGGATTGTAACTCGTATTAGCTACAATCCTATTGCCTGTTTCGCTTTTTTTAACGACCCGCGCAGCAAAGGTCAAGGCTAATGCATCGCCTTTATTTGGTGATGGCAACCCTCGGTCTTTCATATCTTTTTTACTTTCAAGCTGAATATGACCATTCTTATCAATGATCGCTTCCGGCCCTACGATGTCATCATATAAAGCTTGGTCATTTGGTGGAATAGAACCGCCCTCACGAAGCCATTCTTTCATTTGGCCCCACATGTAAGCCCTCATATTGAGATATACAGGGTCATTACTCTTACCGCCAAACTCAATTAACCGCCATTTGCGGCCTAATTGCTTACCGATAGAATATATCCCTGTGCCGTATCCCATATCAATGAATACGGCATCAGCTTTGTATTCGTCCTCGAACTGAGCGATGAGTTGAGCCATACGCCAGTCATCGTCATTCTTAGGAATAGACGCCAGCGACTTCATATAGTAGCCTTGACGCATCACTATTTCTAAAGAGTCTGAACCAGTCCACGCAGGATCCACACCAATGATTACTGGTAAATGGTCAAATGCTCCCGGCTTATACGATTGCTTTTGTGCTTTGTCAGCAATTTCAGTAGAAATAAACTGCAAATCTGATGCGGAAGGGAACACGCCACGAACACGAACTTTAAAGAAGTCAGAATCTTCACCATAAGCCTCTAACCATTCCTCAATCTTAGCTTTATTAGATATCTTAACGGTACGACTATCAATCTGATATGTATTCCAGAACTTCCTATATTTCCGAAAACATTCACGGAACCGACCGCTATTACGAGTAGGGTTACCAAATGCACACCAAATAATTTCAGTATTAGCATCTGTAAGAGCCCCTTCAGTTACTTCCCAAATGACATCATCAATCGCCGATGCTTCATCGAATAGAACTAATATCCGATTGCCTTGGTTATGTAGACCTGCGAATGATTCAGGGGAGTTCTTACTCCAAGGAATGGCATCGATGCGCCATGTCTTTTCATAGTCTTTATCGCTACAAAATATAGCTGTGGCCGTGTAGGTAAATAAATCTTTAGCAATGAACATATTGTGCCATTTGCTAAGTTCTGGCCATGTTTTAGTCCGGAGCTGACCTTCCGTGTTGGCAGTAACTACGCCACGAGTATTTTCATGAGTAGATATAGCAAAATGAATAAGCCATGATATCAATGCAGATTTACCGATACCATGGCCAGATGCTACCGCCTCTTGAATAGCGGTTTGTAATGACTTACCTTTCTTTAATTGTTCTCCGATGTCTTTTAAGATTTGAATTTGCCACTCATCGGGACCTTCCATATTCTCCAATGGCGTCCCCGGCTCTCCCCAAGGATAGGCAAAGTATACAAATGCTAACGGATCATGTGTAAGAGCGCCTAATGCTTCTATCAACTCATCATGTTTTTCCATTAGCTCTCTCCCGTGCAGCTTTCAATTTATCCATAGCAGATACCGTAAGCTCACCTTTGACATCGATATTCTTCGTGTCTCTCCATTTTTCAGGATTGCGGTTTTTCAACCAGAATATTTGAGCTGTAACGTCTGGGGGTTGTTGTTTCTTTACAACTTTAACTAGCTTTCCATTCTCGTATGTTTTTTCCTCATATTCGTAACCGATAGCACGTTTATGTAAAGCATTTTCAACTTCAAGGTCAATAACTTCCTTTCCTCTTTTAAGGGACTGTAAAAAAGGTAAGGAATCCTTTTTCCAGTTATACAAGGTTTTAACCGAAATACCTATATTTTTTGCTATCTGCTCATCAGTAAGGCCATCACGAGCCCAACCTTCTGCACGCAATAAATTATCTGGGTCAGTTAGCCAGTTCTTTTTATTAACTCGCAATGGATCATCACCTCACTTTAATGTATTACCGCCCTTGCGAATCATCTTCCCATTTTTCCTTACACATAATCCACATGAATTTTTACTAGCACTTGAATGCGTAATATAGGATTGACATAGGCCATCATAAAATATTTCATTGGCCGTACATATTCCATTTTTATTATTCAAGCATTTGTGCTTGATGCAGTGTATTTGTGTCATAATTTTCTGTAACAAAAAAGACACACCGTTATGATGTGTCTTCTTTGTGTTGGTACTCTAAAAATGCTTAGGATATGAACTCATGTTCTTCCACATACAATATATCATAGATATAGGGGGCTTAAAAGGTCGGAATTAGCCGATTTAAGCCGATTTAAGGCGGAGTTTATAACCTAATTCAAGAAGAGCCAACTTCTTATATTCTTTTCCCTGAGATTCACCATATCCCACAAATGCGTAAGCCTCTTTAGCCGACATACCATTAATATATTGTTGCATGAGAATAATGGATCCAAATGTATTCGTTAACGAATCTATCATATGACAAGCATCATCACGTTTGGTAAGTAGTTCATGGATTTGACGTTTATACCTCATTTCCATATCTAGCAGCCGGTTAATATCGTCTTCAATACCAGATGGTTCGCCGCCGTCTACTCGTTCTTTACCATAATTTACAGCACGTAATGATGTGATATCGTTTTTAATACGTTGGATATTACGCTTTAACGACTTAATCCGTAATGCTGCTTTACTTGCCTCATGCAGATACTCATATGCTAGTTCACGATATTCCTTTTTACTAAGTTCTACCATAGGACCACCACACAGACAATATTTAAAACAAACAGGATGATACATATTACCATATCCCGTATTTGTGATCTAATAATTTTCTGTAGTTGCATTCTATATGCATCAGAAACCATAAAATGTTTTAATGCAGCAGCTTCACAATACGAGTAATAGGACATTTTAAAAATAACCACAAGGTAAATCGCCAGTAGAATGTTTATAACAACCATTTCATTCATCGGTATCACCTGCTAATTTTACATATTCAGGCGTGGTTCTATACATTCCAATTTTTTTTATTTGTGTCCAACTTGTACGTCCACCGCTGTAATAATATATAAAGCCATTTTCAAACTTAGCAAAGTGCATATTTACAACATCACCATATGATGTAGTAACGATTATAGGAGTATCAATCGTTACTTCCGACCAATTAACAATATTTAAACATTTTGTGATATCCAACACTTCATTAAGTTGCATTTCAGGAATTAACCCTACAAAAGCATCAGTACACTTTGTTGTACCACCACTATATGGATTTATTGATTTTCCATCTTCACAAAAATCAGGTTTTTCTTTTGTTAGATACATACACCCATTACTAGCTTTTACATAATATCTCCAGCCATCATCATATAGCTTTTGCAATAGCCATTTCTTCCCCTGTTCATCACTAATCATAATTTTCTACCTCTTTATAAGTCGTTTCGAATTCATTTACATCATGAACTTTAATTTTACCTTTATGATCTTTAACAATATAATTACCTTTAAAACATTCGATTCTTCCATCATCTGTTGTGATTTCTAATGATGCGTTTTCATACCAATCAATACCAATTACATCACCAATAAAATCGACTATTTCCATAACGTTAGTGCCGTTATATTGCACAGCTTGAATTTCATTAACCCTTTTCGCATATCTCCTAACCATTTTCTATTTACCTTTCTTCCTCTTAGTTACCCACATGCACCAGTTTCAACTATATAGCTTTTTAATTTAGGTTTATCATCACTATCTAAACCACGCACATTTTCAATTTCCGCTCTAATTTCAAGTATGTTTAGATACTCTCCCATAACAGCCTTTTGCCTACGCAACAAATCTATAGGACACGTTGGTTCAAAATCTAAAGTTCCAGCATCATATTTAACAATCATTCTGTGAAGTTTATTGTAACGATCTTTTAATTCCTTATACTCTCCTCTAAATCTAGCTTGCCATTCAGGTTCACTAATACTTAATTCATTTTTATTTTCTTCGTTCATTTTACTCACCTCTTATGATAGGGCGGATATTTCACCGCCCATACATTATTTAATCAAATATACCAACATCACCAATAAATAAATCAATAGCAAAATGCTCATAGCTATTAATCCAATAATGGCACCACATAGATCAATTCTTTGTTGTAGTCTTATTCTTTCGCTTTGACGTATAAGTCTATACATTTATCTGCCTCTTTCTTATGTCACATATTGCTTTTTCATATAAACGGCCAATTTCTTTTGTTACATCGCTAACAAATCTAGCCAATGACATTGAATCAGATAATCCACGTTCAACAGTCAAGCATACTGGTTCCTGATATTCAATGATTGCCACTTTTGTTTTATAGGAAAATCTTATGTTCCTTTTATGGATACAAATTTCAGGAATAACATCTTCGCTGCCCAAAGGCATTTTAAATAATTTTGCGATTGCTTCACGTCGTTTTTCTTCAAAATCCTTTGCGATTTTCTTAATAACAGCTTCACATTCATCAAATGAATAATTGTTAAAATTCTGTCCAAACTTATTCATATTGGTTCATCCTTTTGATATTCAAATATAATTTCTGTTTTAAGAGCATTAATCATCATGATTACACTATGATTTGCTGGCGATTTAACATTCGTTTACCCACAGCAATTTTGCAAAATATATGAAACGCTCATAATGTGAGAATAATTCTTTACAATAACTGGCATTTCTTCAATAAATTTAGAAAATTGTTCGTCGCTTAGGCCTTGCATGAATTTTCTTTGCTCTTTTTCAAATTCATTTCTCGCCTTGCGTGCCTCGTTTATTGTTTTATACGAGCCATAGCGTCCTACATTATCACTACCATTGCATTCTATTAATACTACCGTATACATTTATTTACTCCCCATTAATTGTTTTTTCCATTCGTTTATTGTAAATACTGGTATTCCTATTTTTACAGCATGACCGCACTCTCCTTGACAACCTCTGCTCATTTCCCAGCCGTCGCAAAGCACTAGCACATCGCACTGACTCAATAAGCCTAAGCAAATATCAAGCCCTCGCTGGTACTCATCGCCAGTAAGATACATGAACCCATAATTATGAATTGGAGAAACATAGTCATGGCTGGTATCATTTAAAACCAAATCCCCCATGATCACATCAATCTTTTTATGATTACTTTCCTTGCCCCCATACGGATGGGCGACATAGACTAATTTTTTCTTCATAGCATCAACCTTTCAACGTTTCAATATGTACCCAAATCCCTGTGACTGGATTCCAATACTTTTCTGTAATTTCACTACAGACTTGAGCATCATCATTCCAGTACTTCAACTTGGTCATACAGTCCTTAAATAATTTAATAAGATTGTCTGTATCTGGCCGAGTGGTTTTCCAATGTGGCGCTTTACAATTTGCTTTACCGAAACACCACTTGGTAACCAATCGAATAGGTCCCTCTAAAGGTTCACTAGGAACATGATCAGCTAAACCAGCTAAGAATATTTGTTTAGCATGTTTTAACTTATCTGATTCATAAAAGATAGGCTTACCATGTTGTATATTTACCTGTTTCGTTTGATGTGTAACAGTAGGAACCTTTTTAAGAGGAATGAAAAATTCAATAATCAATAACCAATCCTCCTTTATTGAGAATTTAATTGATAATAATTAATACATTTTTTCAAAGCCCTTTTGTAATGTAGGGTTCAACCTAAGGGGAAGAGGTAAGAAAAGGATGATTTTAGAAATCCTTTTCCTTACCCCCTTAGCTTGAATCCACCTTACATTGGGACACAAAATAATAACAACATACACTTATATATATAAGAGCGTTTGTTGTTATTATTGTTAACCTAAAAGTATTTTTATAGATTAACAATCTTCTGGTTTAAATAACTCTCCTTTATCAACATTTAAGATTGGTGTTTCTCTTAAATATCGACGAATAGTCATTTCGCTAACTTCCATAATTTCGGCTACCCGTTTAATATCTGCTCTGCCGTTAAACCCATTTTCAGCAGCGGCAATATTAAAAGCATCTACTAACTGCTCTTTTTTCTTTTCCTTAGCAGCTTTTTTGCGTTTGTTTATAACATTAGCTCCTTTTTGTTGTGGACTATCAAATTGAGCCATTGCAAGGAACCCGTTTGTATCCACTTTGTGAATAGGATACTCAAACCATAAATCTACCGGTTTAAACTTCGGATATTCTCGGAGTGTTCCTTCCATTCGCCATGCAGTACATTGGCTAGTATCAATAGGAGCATCTTGGAGTTTATCCTCGTTCATGTTCTCGAGTTCAAGTTCTAGCAAGTCAAGTAATGCATCTGGATCACGAGCGAATACACCAGAACCTGACGCACGGTCCATAGACCGCTTACCAGTTTGGCTACCTTTTGAATGGTGATGACAATAAATGACGGCACATTTTAGTTCAGTACATACTTTGTCAAACTGATTACAGAAATTCGCCATTTGATCAGCGCTGTTTTCATCACCAGTTATGACCTTATAGATAGGGTCAATAATGATAGCCTTGTAGTTACGTTTTTGAGCCCTACGAATTAACTTAGGAGCCAATTGGTCCATTGGTAAGGACTTACCACGTAAATTCCATATGGATATGTTTCCAATGTTTGTTGGTGACTGTTCAAGGGCCTCGTATACATCTTTAAAGCGATGCAAGCAGGATGCCCTATCAAGTTCCAAATTGACATATAGAACTTTGCCTTGCGTGCAGTCAAATCCAAACCATGGCTTACCTTCGGCAATGGAAATGCATAATTGAATTAACGCAAATGATTTACCTGCTTTAGATGGTCCGGCAATGAGCATTTTATGACCTTCACGGAGAATCCCTTCAATTAATGGCGGTGCTAGGTCTGGCATGTTATCCCATAATGCGTCAAGTTCTTCCGGTTCTGGTAAATCATCATTAACGGATGCGATCCATTCTTCCCATTCCTTATAGTTTTCTTTACCAATATTGGTTGCCATAAGAAATTGGGGTTTACCATCACGCATAACGCCCGGCATTCGAGATAATCGGCTAGGGTTACGATTCTTTTTATCCGGTTTAAAACCATTCTTTTGAGCAATGGAATATATAAAGTCAACACGCTTTCTATATTCCTCATAGGAGTAAGCATCAACTTTAACGATGGCATGAATTGATTTGCCACCACTAAATACCATAGCTGCAATTGGTAATTCTAATTGTTCAAGAATGGCTTTTTGTTTTCCGAGTGACATATTGTCAGATTCTAATAACATATATCGAAATGCAGTTACGTTATCATTCTTAACGCCTTTACCATCAATTGGATTAAACCGAATCCATGCGCCCATTTCTTTGTTAAAGCTGCCGAACACGTTTTCTAATTGTGTCGTACCGTTAATACCATCTATGATTTGTTGTACCGTACGGCTATAATTTCCCATCGTAGGGGACTGTTTGCCGTCTGGTAAGGTAAATGTATTGACGACATATCCAACATACTCCTCTGGCTCAAATAACGTGGTCAAATAGGTAAGTATATCTCGCTTACGTTGCTCTAATGGATATGATTTAGGAATCGTAACATCGGATTCTTCTATCCAGTTCTTATCAACGACTTGATATTGTTCCGGAGTTGTGGCCAATACCATGGAATCAAAACTTAATGCTTCATTGTTTTCAAGCTTACGTTTTGATGTCCATCCATTTTCTTTTGCCATTTGCGTGATCGTGGCTCCGGTAACAAGTTTTCCAGTGTACCGACCAAATGATTCCCATTTAGCAGCACATTCACCTTCATGGAATCGTTCTCCATCATCTGCAGACCATTCTTCCCATATAAACATAGGATAGCCCTCTTGATGGAGAGCAAGTCCTACGTTTAACCATTCCTCATAGGAGCATTGGGCAGGGTCTATATATTCGAGTAGTTCTCGTAAATCAATTTTGCTTTCCATGTTAACTCCTTACCATTGGGGGATGAATTCTTCTACAGGTGGCTTGTATGTAGCAGGCACTACACCTTTAGGAATGCGCCAGCCACTAGCGCTAATACGGCTAATCATCTTAGAGGCTTGGTTATTGGTCCATGTTCCTACATTTTTAAAGCCTTTGTTTTCAAGGAATCTAATTTGTTTAGGGGTAGACAAGCCTTCTTCACGACGTTTTTGTAATCTATCAATGAGCATAGATGCTTTGCCAGCGTCTTCAATGTTGTCACCATTAATGCCAAATTGCTCAAGCGTTTTCTTTTGACTATCAGTAATGGCGCTCATTTGCCAACCAAAGGCTGGTGTGTAATGAGTGAGGTCTTCCGCTTGAATAGAAAATTCAAATTGCAATGGATCAACAAGTTGTGCTTTTTTCTTACGCATAGCAGCGAGTTCTTTTGCAAGCGCTTCTTCACGTTGAGCCAATACATCAGATTCTGCATCCTTTTCGCATTCTTCAAGGTCCATTCCTTTTTCTTCAAGAATTTCCGTCATGCGCTTGGCCACATCATCTGATTTAGCGATTAAATGAGCAGGTCTACATAATTCGTGACGTTCTACATGCCATAGAAAATCTAAAATTAATAGATGATCTTTACCCGGTGAAAGACGTGTACCACGTCCTATCATTTGACAATACAAGGCACGAGACCGAGTAGGCCGTAATACAATGACACAATCAACACTTGGACAATCCCAACCTTCCGTGAGCAGCATTGAGTTACAAAGTACGTTATATTTACCTTCAGCAAATGCCTGTGTAATTTCAGTACGGTCTTGGCTTTTGCCATTTACTTCTGCTGCTTTAAATCCTCGCTCATTAAGAATTTCACAGAATCGTTGACTGGTAGCAATTAATGGTAAGAATACGACGATTTTTCTATCTCTGTATTCCATTAATTTGTTGGCTATTTCCTCTAAGTAGGGCTCTAATACCCTACCGATATCACCTACGGAAAAATCACCAGTTGAAATCTTAACCGATGAGATATCTAATGTGAGTGGTAATGTTTGCACCTTAATCTTAGATAAGAAACCCTCTTGAATGGCTTTAGGTAACGTGTACTCAAATGCTAAACTTTCAAATACACGCCCTAAATTCTTCATGTCCGAGCGATCTGGTGTAGCCGTAACACCCAATACTTTTGCTTGGTCAAAATAATTTAAAATAGCTTGATAGCTACTAGATACAGCATGATGTGCTTCGTCAATGATAATGACATCAAAGTACGTTTTACTGAACATGGACAATCGCTTGTCTTTACATAACGTTTGAACAGAACCGACTATGATGCGGTCCCATTTACCTATGCATGATTGCTCAGCCTTTTCCATCGCAGTCGTAAGCCCTGACGCACTCATAATTTTGTCAGAAGCTTGTTGCAATAGTTCTTCACGGTTCGCAAGGATAAGAACACGCTTACCCCTGCGAACCGCTTCCTCAGCAACTTTGGCAAAACAGATTGTTTTACCTGTACCAGTCGGAAGAACCAATAATGTCTTATTAACCGTTTCCCATTCATGCCATATCGAATCTACAGCTTGTTGTTGATACGGTCTAAGTTCCATTAGAATGCACCATATCCATTTGCTTGAGCATTAGGGTTTGCAAAGCATTTTTTAATTTCGTTACGAGTACCATTATTACCGTCATTTTTCACATAGCCTTGCTGTGTTAGCTCACACATAGCAGATTTACCCATTAATTGGTCAGGGTCAGGATTATAGTTTTCACCTTTTTTTGCAAGTCCTACAGCCATAAATAGTTCTGTAACTTTCCAGATTGTAGATTTCGTATAGAAAAGGTTGTGAATCAATTTTGTTTTACCTTGATCACCACCATCTACTTCGAGGGTAATTTGAGCCTGTGGACAAGATGGTAATTTGCTACCTTCTTTAGGTTCATAGAATTTTTTTGCTACATCTGTGATTACAAATGGATACGTACCAGCTTCAAGTAACGTATATTCACGTTCTTCCGCTAAAATAGGTTGGTCAAATGAATATACTTCTTCTGCTTTACCGAATGTTTCAAAATTGCTTTGTTGTGCTGTCATAATAATTAATTTCCTTTCTTAATTGCTTCAACAATATTTGGCCAGAATGGGATAATCCATCCATTAACGAATTCTGGATCATAATTTTCAAATGGTGTACCAGCTGGATATTTACCACGAGCTATAACTACCGATTGAACTTGTTCTAATGTAATACCATCTTTAACCATTAAGTCTTTTAACGGTTTAGGAATAGCCGTTTCAACTAATGGTATTCCGTTTTTGTTGGTGTCAACATTTTCCTGAGGTGGTGTTATTACAGGTTGTGTTGTAGTAACTTCTCCAACTTGTTCCTTGGTAGCATTCATTACTTCTGGAGCATATTCATTATTAGCGGCTTGCGCTATTTCTTGTACTGCAGCAGTTGGTAGTATGTCATCAGGAATAACATGAGCGATTTGACTATATTCAAATGGCATCATATCTGGTAATCCATGGCGGTTTTTAGCATCCCACGCAGGATTATGGGTGGCATACATCAACCGTTTACCATTGGTTGCTTTCTTTTTGTTTGTCTGAGTTGTGATGATTTCATTTTTATAATTGGCAAAGAGTACCATGTCCGCCCACTCTTTAATAAGTGGAGACGTTTGACTGCCTGTCTTTTTGCCAAGCTTCAATTCAAAGCGATCATATGCGCCTAATTCATCTGGTTGTTCAAATTTACGGATTTGAGCGTGAGCAGTAAGTACTACGTTCATACCTGCGTTGATAACTTCATCAAGTAGATTTAGGAAACGGCCCATTTCCTCACGGACAAATACATAACCGTTACCATAACCAAAGTCTTCAATGCCAGATTTATTATGTTTAGCACAGATATACTCGACACATAACTGCTCCGCCCAGTCAATCGTGTCAATGACTAAAGTCCGATAGAACCCCGGCATTGTTGCAAATTCCTTAACAAAAGAAATTAGCATTTGCCATGATGTAGGTTTATCTGTACGAGCTACATCTAAATGGTCTGTGCTGTCCTCTGTATCAATAAATACAGGCGAGGGAAAATGACTGGCGAAGGTTGTTTTACCAATCCCCTCGGTGCCATATATGACGACCTTTTGCGCTCGTTTTCGTTTACCTGTCGTAATATTCATTAAAAATCACCCCATTCATTTTCAGGTTTAGTTTCATTAACTGGTGCTGCCACATTACTGTACTCTTCACCTTTAATATGTCCATCTTCAATAATGATGGAGCATTCATCTTGGTTATTAGTAACACGAGTTGCAATGACTTGTAGGCCTTCCGATTCAAGCCATGCGCCAAATTCTTTCATAGTGTCTACATCCATTTGTTCGAGTTTATCCATAAGTACGAATCCACATTTAGGATTTAAGGCTCTAACAATGGCCGTAGCTACTTTGAGCTGCTCAGCACCGCTCATGCAGTCCCATTGACGATCATTGTAAATAAGAACGCCATCTTGGATGGATAATCCCGGCAAAGGCATTTGTACAGATTCAAGCAGCTTATTTTTATCTTGTCTGATAGTTTCAAGTTCACCAGTCAAGTTGTCATAGTCTGCTTTGTAATCAGCAGCTTCCTGCAATGCTCTTGCACGTTCTTGATTAGCACGTACCTTTTGATTGATGGCATCAACATTTTTGATTTGCTCCTCGAGTTCAGCCGTAGATTCATCTTCTAAATCTTTCGCTGCAGTAGTTGCGATATCGTAATCTTCTGCTAATTGTGCCTGTTTGGCTTGCAGTTCTTCCAGTTTCTTTTGTGTTTCATCAACTAAGTTGTTGATGGTGACCATTTGAGCTTGAATGGCCGACACATTGTTCCGCTTTTTTTGGTTTTCCGCATTCTTTAATAAGATGGCTTGTTGTTGTTGGATAAGTTCTGATGCGCTAATTGGTTCAAGTGGTACATCATCATAGCCAACTAACTCTTTAGCGTACTTATCTTTTTGATTTGCAATTTGACCAATAGAATGACGTTTTGCGTACACCTCTTGGTGTTTACCTTCGAGTTTATTTAATTCGTCTTCTACGCCCAATAATTTCAAAAGTTCATTTGCCTTTTCCTTATCACTCATTTCCATGAACTTAGGAAGGTCTAAGGCTAGTTGCCCAATGAAACCATCTAAAATACGTTGACCAGATTTTTTACCTTCTGGATCTACGACTTTTAATGTGCTGCTATTACCACTACGTGTAACCACTAGCCCATTAGATAGCTTTACTTCTAATTTAGGTGGATTGTAACTTCCATCACGTACTGCACTAGATGGTTCAAATTTCGCACCGCCTAGTGTCCAAGCAATGGCATCAAGGATAGATGTTTTCCCTTGTCCATTCTTCCCGCCAATAATGGTTAACCCATTAGGTGACGGTTCATAAGACACAGCTTTAACACGCTTTACATTTTCTAATTCAAATGAATTAATTTTGATTGATTCTCCCATGTATTTGCTCCTTATTCTTGAGTACCAGCCAATAACAAGTAATTGGCTAATTCAGATTTAATTGAATCAGTTTCAGCTTTGATAGCATCTTTAACATAACGATTCATGATTGGACAAGATAACTTGAACGATAATTTATCCCCTTCATCTTTAGGCTTAATGATGTCTAATTGCACTTCAATTTTTTGAGTGAATTGGCTTTCATTAAGGATGACCATGTTTACGAAGATAAAGCGAGGCATCTTTAAAGTACCTTCCGCTTCTTTTACTTTGATGCTCATAACATAGTTATCATCATCAGTTCGAGTAAAATCGCCTTCCGTTTGTGTTACGTATTTGAAGTTTCTAACCGCAATTAAAAGCTTTTCGTAATCTTCGATTTCATGTTCATGAATTCGGAGTAAATCAAGCATTTCCTTTTGCGTTAAACTTAGACCAAAGATGGAATCCCATTCTTTAAACTGTTCGCTTTTTTGAAATGCGTATACAATTTTGTCTTGCGTACGATCTGTTACGGTACAGTCTGTTACGGCTACAACCTTTCTATCTGAATATGTAATAACAGATTTTTTAGGGTCGCCTTTAGCTTTTACGCCTTTAACGAATGATTCAGCACTACTAAGTTCATATCTGAATCCGTGATATTGAAATACGTCATTGGCTTCACCATGACGAATAATTACTTCACCATTTTCTGCTGCTTGTACATTCAAGTTAAATTTTTCTTCCATTGTGTTAACCTCTCTTTTCTGTTGTTGAATTAAATGTTAGAACTTCCAATTCCGGCTTTTCGTTGACATCGACTTTTACTGTGAAGTCATCCGCATAAGACCCAATAGCACGACGTGAAATAGCTGGTAATGTTGATTTGATATTGTAACCAAGTTCTACGATAGTATCAGTATCTGGAACTCGTAACATTTCAATATTGATGGTGATTTTAGCTTTCTGGCCTTTTGAGATTTTTCGTAATGCATCTTTGTACATTTCCTCAAATTCAGCTTCTAGCTTTCCATCACAAATATTGGTTAGATTTAAGACTTGTTGTTTTTCATTCATTTGTTTTCTCCTTTTCAAATATATTAAGTAACTCATTTAAAAGAGCCATTCCTTTTCGTTTTTCACACATATCTTTTTCGGCTTCTAAAAATGCTACAAATTGCGTAGTATTAAGATTTTTATGTCCAAAGTTATGAGCAGCTGCAGCCAAAAGGGTGGTAACTTCTAGTACTCCGTCATTAAATTCATCTTTATTTAAGATAAATTCCATATCATGACCGCCATTTTCTTTAGGTGTTAATATGATTTCGATTTTTTTTTGCATTTTTCTCCTCCGTGGTATAATTACCTTAGGTTTTTACCTAGCCCGCTAGTCTTTCCAATTGCTATTAGCGGGCGTTTTCTTTTTCGTATACATTGGCGGATACCCAAACGAGTCCGCCTGTAATGATTTGTAATAGAAACTGGAAAAACCCAATTCTATCAATTTCTAGGCTCCCCATGGATCCGACAATCCATATGAAAGCCGCCCATTTTAAAGCAGTAATCACAACTTCAACTCCCCTCCTACCATAACCAGTAAATCACTGGTTATTTTTCTTAAAGCATTTTTGAGCTTTTTGTTTTCTTCAAATAAGCAATCACGTTCCTTTTCTAACTTCCTGTATTGCAGCGGACTGTATTCATCTACAATCCCTACAAGGGCCTCGACTTCTTTTTTGTTAAAGCGGACACCCGGAAGCCCTTTTATCTCACGGAGGATGCCACGCTCCCTAAGATTGTTGACGCTGCTTTCGCTGCATTGCAGTAATTCTGCAACATCCTTTATTGTGTAAACAATAGGTTCCATTATTTTTCATCTTCATAAATAACTTTTGTATGACTACTTACTAAAGGATGCCGTGCATTACGTTTGCTAAGGAATGCTTCATTATCACGAATAATTACTTCACAATAATTTCCATCCCTAGTTGCTTTATTTTTTAAAAGTGCAGTAATCACTTTAATAGGTCCTCGTAGTTGGTCTTCAAAAGTCTGTTCAAAACTTGCGGATTCTGTTGATTGTTTAGAATCCGGATATTTTTCATCTAGTACTTCATACTGTCTGATTAACTCTGGAAGTACCTGCGGTGGTGTAGCTCCTGTTTCCATAATGTACAAGATATAATTTTTTAAACATTTTTTAATTTCTTGCATAATGCGCCTCCATTTTTGCCATTCTATCTGCTTCACGACATTCTCTGATTTTGCCGTGGATAGATTTCTTATAAATTTTGCTTGTATGCCGCTTTGCGAAATAATCTTTAATGATCTTTCGCCAATATTGTGCATACTCAGCATTACGACCAGCCCACCCAAATACTTGAGGTTGGTGTCCATAGACATTGTTAGCTACTAACAGGTCTTTTTGATTTTGTACTAACATTTAAACCACCGCCTATTAAGAAATCGGATTAAAGCAACGACCATATACGTTTTGATGAGAACCCGGCTTTCCGTAGTGTCTACGAAGCACGTCAGATTCGTTTTCACGAGCCTTATTTATGGCTTCATCCTGAAAACATTCCCAACCATAGTTAGTAATATTTTCTATCCCCCATATTTCCCGTTTGTAATCAAGTTCATCATTCATTACAGTTGAAAAGCTGTTGTTTAGGGCATCATTAAATTTTCTGTTGATAAACTGTTTCATGATTTTTCTCCTTTTCTACTTAAAGTAGACTAATAAGGCAAAAGAATATCATCCATGGTGACGGAATATAATCGACATAATTCATTCAAATTTCCATAATCGATCTCTGTCTTCCCATTTTCCCAATTATTGATTGTAACCTTGGATTTCTTCATTTTCCTTGCTACTTCTTCTTGCGAGAGATTTGCGTTGACTCTCGCCGCTTTTAAAGAAATTTTCAATCGCTTCAATGTATCCCTCCTTCCTTTGATTATTAGTATAGTTTACTAAAAGTAGAATGTCAATACTAAAAGTAAACTTTTTTATAAAATAGTATTGTATTTTACTACTTTAAGTATTAATATATAGGTACGCAGGAGAGGAGAATAGGAGCTTATTATGGATTCTAATTACAAGAGAGTGTTTGCTCAAAACCTTAGCAATTTATTAGCAGCAAACAAAAAGACACAAGCGGATTTAGTAGCTGATTTGAAATTAAATAAATCAACTGTTTCAACATGGGTTAATGGGACTAAAATGCCTAGAATGAACAAAATTGAACAGTTAGCTAATTACTTTGGTGTTGAAAAATCAGATTTAATTGAAGATAAGTCAGATATAAATGATTCGTATTACATAGATCCCGAAGTAGCTGAATATGCAAATAAATTGAAAGACAATCCTGATATGCGATTGTTGTTTGATGCAGCTGAGGATATGTCTACGGATGATATAAACTTTGTAGTAAATTTGATTGAGGGGTTAAAGAAACGCGAGGGAAAATGAGATGGAATTATTATTGTCTTTTATAGCCATTGTTCTTTATATATTAGATTTTAAATTACTATCAGGTATATTAGGATGTGTTTCTATAGTATTTTTTATTCTTTTATACTCTAGGCTTGATGACAAGTTAAAAATATTTTTGCCATGGATCATCATTAGTGTTTTAGTAAATATTTTTTATGTCCATTATCAACCTAATTTTATTTTAAGCATTGGGACTACTGGGGCATTTTCAATATGGATAACATCATTAATTGTATGGATTTTACACAAATTTATTAATTATTAATTCTATTAAGGGGAGGGGTAAAGTTATGTCTATCAATTTGATTTATACGCAATTAAAGAAAACACAAACAGCAGTAGTACGCCTTAATGAAGATGGTAGTCATTCGATACTTGTTAATTTAAATAAGCCTTTTGATGCTCAACGAGTTAGTGTACTACACGAATTAGGACATATTAAACACGATGACTTTCATTCTAAAGAACATATCAATCTAATAGAACGGATTGCTCATGATAGAGAATTAGATGAAGATATAGATGAGGAATTCTTTTATCACGTGGTTAATAGCAAGGACGTGTAACTATGCAATGCAATATGACGGTTCGCAAAAAAGATGGCAATTACCAAATAATTGTCAGCTATAAAGACGGTATAAAATGGAAGCAAAAATCCAAACAGGGTTTTGCTACTCAAAGAGAAGCAAAACTTTATGGGCAAAAAATTATTGAGGAATTAAAAAAGACTGTCACCAATCCGCTTGATGACAGTCTTAAAAATATTACATTTATTGAATTGTGTGAATTGTATATGCGGGAAAAGATTGGTATATCAGAAAATACAAAATTAGTATATCAATATATCATTAAAAATCTATCTGTATTGCATCAAAAACGTGTTAGGGATATATCACATCAAATAATATTCAAAACGCTCTCTGACATTGAATTTGCCAATCGTACAAAGAATATGCACATCACTTTCCTAAAGTCTATTTTTAATTTCGCTATTAAACCATATCGAATTATACGATCTAACCCTGTAGCAGATATTAAACGTTTTACAACTAAAACATATAAATCATTAACAACTTTTACCATGGATGAAATGGATTTATTGTTAAAAACATATATAGATAATAAAAAGCTATATACCTTACTATGCATTGCTCGATATACAGGGGCTAGATATGGAGAAATTTTAGCCCTAACATGGCTTGATATAGACTTGGCTTATAATACCATTCGAATTAACAAACAATGGTCTAGGACGTCAAATAACACATTCGGAGTAAAGGAACCGAAAACAAGAAATAGTATTCGAACTCTTCCTATTCCACCTATTCTATCAAATATATTATTAGAGTATAAATCAATCTCTAATACCGAGCGATTATTTAATATTAATACTAGCAGTACTGGTAATGTTAATTATGCTATTAGAACGATAGTTCCCAATAAAACTATCCATACATTTCGTCACACCTATGCAACAACACTTCTTGCGAATGGTGTTGATATTAAAACAGTAGCAAGTTTACTTGGTGACAATATCAATACTGTAATGAATGTCTACGTCCACTATTCAGATGAGATGCGCAAGAACGCCGCACAGGATGTATCAAAAATTTTTGGATGAATTTTTGACGAATTTGTGACGAAATAAAAATAAACCTTATAATATCAAGGCTTATTAGCTTAAATCTCATATCTAACTTATTATAACGAAAAAGCCTTGAATAGTCAAAGAATTCAAGGCATTTCAAGATTATTTATAATATTATTTTGGCAAAAAAGGTGGATGACTATTTTAAGTCATCCACCTTAATATAATAATCGGCTGATTTAAAGTAGAAAGGAGTTAGGATTAAGTTCAGCCGACATTATATATTATTGAAGTTCTGGCTCGATCAAACCATAGAAACCATCATGTCTACGATATACAACGTTCATCGATTCAGTTTCAGCATTGAAGAACATAAAGAAATCATGACCAATAAGATTCATTTGTAAAATCGCTTCCTCAACATCCATAGGACGCACAACAAAATGTTTGCGTTTTACAACTTCAATAGTTTCTTCTTCCACAGGAGTTGCCAAAGTTTCAGGATGGAAAGCTTCTTGTTTTTTGAAACGTTTAGCCAAACGAGTTTTATATTTATGGATTTGGCGAACAATTTTATCCACTACTAAATCAATAGCTGCATACATATCATCGTTGGTTTCCACACCACGAAGAACGATTTTATCAACAAAGCATGTAAGTTCAATTGTAGATTTATCTTTTACAACGGATAAAACCGCTTGTGCATTTAACTCATCATCGAAGTAACGAGTCAATTTACTCAATCTTTTTTCGATATATGCTCTTAAGGCATCTGTTACTTCAATGTTTTTTCCTCTAATTGCTACTTTCATAAGTCAACACCCTTTCTAAAAATCATCCACGAGATGCGAGTGTGTGGTATTATATAACCTTATCTCTCGTGTTATATTTAGTATTTCTACATCCAACTGTAAAACTCCTTCTTTTTTATCTAAAAATCTTATATTTTTTGTAGAATTATGTATAAAATGTATATAGAAAATCAAAAACCCTGATAGTATATACTATCAGGGTCCAATTATATATTGTTTTTATAATTTTTTTGGTATGTAGTTACGCTTTAACAACGTTAGCGGCTTGAGGTCCACGGTTTCCATCAACAATCTCAAATTCTACATTTTGACCTTCAGTCAAAGATTTGAAACCTTCGTCTTGGATTGCAGAGTAGTGTACAAATACATCGCTACCGTCTTCACGTTCAATAAAACCATAACCTTTTTCTGCGCTGAACCATTTTACTTTACCTAACATGGTAACATCCTCCTAAAAATATATATATTGTCTTGCTGTCTTGCTCTATATGTGTATCATAACACAGCATGTATAAAATATCAAACAACAATATTTACATTTTTAATGAATATACAAACACTAGAAACAAGAATATCATTTGCTGTAAATCTCAACAATCCCTATATCTATACATGTTATAAATAATTATATACGCCCTATAAATTAATTGTATATTTTTATAATCATAAAAATATGTGAATTAAAAATTATTGTTTTTAAAAATGACTGTATAAATTATTGTTATATCACAAATATTTATAGCAATAATCGTGTTTTTCAGATTAATCTACCCTGTAAATCTTTATACAAACTCTTTATAATTAATAAATTCAGTCTAAAAGTTATCAAATATATTAATAGATATTAAGCTATACATATATAATAAAAATTAATATAAATAGATAGGTTAAATTTAATGTAAAAAAACAGGAAGCAATTTCTAATTCTAGAATTTGCTTCCTATAATTATATTATTTAATCTAACAAAATTTTATCTAAGAATGATTTTGTTCTTTCATTGGTAGGTGCATCAAATACGCGTTCAGGTGTATTATCTTCTAAAATCAAGCCACCATCAACAAATAACACTCTATCCGCTACCTTTTTCGCAAAGCCCATTTCATGAGTAACGATGACCATCGTCATACCTTCCTCAGCTAAAGACTTCATAACATCTAGCACTTCACTAACCATTTCAGGATCAAGAGCTGAAGTAGGTTCATCAAAAAGCATTACTTTTGGTTTCATAGCTAAAGCACGAGCAATAGCAACACGCTGCTTTTGACCGCCTGACAAAGAATCAGGGTATGCATTGGCTTTATCCGCCAAGCCTACTCGATCAAGTAAAGCTTGACCTATCTTCTTAGCCTCTTCCATAGATGTTTTACGAACCTTAGTTTGTGCTAAGGTAAGGTTTTCCATAACTGTCATATGTGGGAACAAATTAAAGTTTTGGAATACCATTCCTACTTCAGCACGAACGTCATTTAACTTTTTCTTATCAGAAAGATCCATGCCATCTACGATAACCTTACCAGATGTAGGTTCCTCTAAATAGTTCATAGTGCGCAGTACCGTACTTTTACCAGAACCAGAAGGGCCGATGATTACAACTACTTGACCTTGTTTAATATGTAAATTAATACCTTTTAGTACTTCATTTTTACCAAAAGATTTATGTACATTTTCTAATTTAATCATTTAATGCTATATTTCCTTTCAAGATATCCAACTAATTGTGAGATAGTCACTGTCATAATAAGGTAAATCACAGCAACCGTACCCCAGATTTCAAAGGATGCATAGGTTTTAGCAATGATTAATTGACCACGACGTGTCAACTCCTCGAAACCGATAACAGAAACTAAAGAGGAATCTTTCAACATGGCAATAAATTCGTTCCCTAACGGAGGAATAATTGCTTTAAAAGCTTGAGGCATAATGATGTAACGCATGGTTTGTCCCCAAGTTAAACCAAGAGAACGACCAGCCTCCATTTGACCTTTATCAATAGATTGAATACCAGCACGGAAAATTTCAGATACATAAGCACCAGAGTTAATACTACATGCGGTAACAGCCGCAATATATGGATCAATCCGTTGACCTGTAATCATAGGCAAGGCAAAATAGATTAGGAAAATTTGCACCAGTAATGGTGTACCACGAATGATATCTACATAACATTTTGCAAGCAATCTAACTAATCTAAATTTAGATAAATTTGCTAAAGATACTAAAAGACCGATAAAAAAGCCACAACCTACAGACATGGCTGTAATTTCTACAGTCACTAGAGCACCTTGTAGCAAGAGCGGTAAATTATCCGCAATTAACCCCCAATTAAAACTCATAATCTCTCCTATTATTTAAA
>ERZ1108167.297-NODE-297-length-41093-cov-108.444003_pt1 | contig 41093 bp, 16 predicted proteins | sample MGYA00403703_ERZ1108167 | MGnify/ENA primary metagenome ERZ1108167 (study PRJEB35170, sample SAMEA104062411) | human gut metagenome | biome: human gut; feature: human-associated habitat; material: faeces | place: Denmark | collected 2012-05-11 ...
TAACCTGACCGCGCAGCGGACAGTATCCCCGGGGTAAGAACCATTTTTGCGTATAATATACGCAAAAATCGGTTCGCCTCGCAAGCCGCATATTTACCATGATTTCATTAAAGCAGTACTTGACTTGCGTAGTTTCAAACTATTTGAACTAGCAGCACATACAAAATAACGGTGCGGCGCGCTTTTGCGCGTAAAAAGGAAACCGCCCCGGGAGACCGGGGCGGCTGTATGCCGATAAAGGCGGCATACATGGGTTTGAGGGGCTTTATGTCGTTTCCTTCGGCTCGGTATCGGCGGGAGCCGAAGCGGCTTTGGCTTTTTTGAGCGCTTTTCTTATCGCGAATACGCCCCACACGGCAAGCGCCGCGGCTATCGCGATATCCACCCAGATGACTATCACGACCCAGGTCGGCAGGCCTATGCCCCACACGACGCCTTCGCCGTGACCGTTCATCGCGTTGGAACGCGCCACGGTGTACATGATGTTCTTCACGGCTTTACGCATCATCGCGATCTGAGTCGCGCTCGGCGCAGTCGTCGTGGGCTGCTTATCCTGAGTAAGGTTGAGGTCGCCGCCCGCACGGATCATCTGGTCGGCGAGCATGTAATCGCTGAGGTTATAGTCGGTAATGACGGAGCCTTCGAATCCCCACTCGTTCCGCAGTACCTCGGTGAGCAGTGCGTAGCTGCCGCCCGCCCAGGTAGTGCCTATACGGTTGAACGAACTCATGATCGCGATCGTGCCGCCTTCTTTGACCGCAAGCTCGAAAGGCTTTAAGTATATCTCTCTTATCGCCTGCTCGCTCGCCCAGGTGAGCACGCCGTTGGCGTCGCGGCAAGTCTCCTGTTCGTTGAGCGCGAAATGCTTGACGAAGCACGCCACGCCTTTGCTCTGCGCGCCCGAGATGACGTTAGCCGCCATTATGCCCGAATGGAAAGGATCTTCGGAGTAGTATTCCCAATTCCTGCCGCCGAACTGACTGCGGTGGATATTGATCGCGGGAGCGTACCAACCGCTGTAAGGCCGTCCGTCGCCCGCTACGTTACCGAATATGCTCTCTACACCGATCATGATCCCCATGTCGCGGGCGAGAGCTTTATTGTACGTCGCGCCGATAAGGCATTCGGAAGCGTAGAAGCAGGTGCCGTAAACGCTGGGATCGCCCATGAACGCGGTGAATCCCGCGGGACCGTCGGGCATCGTTGTGCGGGGAAGGTCTATGCTCTCCACAGCATTGGTCTTATAGTTGCCCTGTCCTATGAGCGCAGCCATTTCGCTTACCGAAAGCGCGCTTACGAGATCGTTCCACCGATCGTCTCCGTAGTCGACGCTCACGACGCCGTTTTCGTACGAGATAAGGTCGTACAGCTTGAGCTCCGTGGCTTTACCCTGCTCGAAAGTCTCTTCGGTATAATAAGGCTGTTCCGCGTCGTTCTGCTGCCACGTAAGGGAATTGATGAACTCCGTCGTGACCTCGCGATCCTCTGCCGTCGGCATCGTGGGGAAAGTGAATTCCCAGTCGTTGCGCGACATATAAGTTTCTATATGTCCGCTGACGTCGTCGAAGCGGTTAGCCACTTCGCCGCCTACGTCCGTCGGATACTCGTGCGCGGAGCAGGAATACGTGAGAGTGAAATCCTCCGCATTCTCGCCCGCCCATGCGTCGTGGCTGTTCCTGCCGATAAATACCGAGTAGGCGTTGCTCGCGCTGCTCGCGTCCAGCTCCCAGCCGCGGAAATCGTTGACGTTGGCGTCGCCGTAGTCGTAAGACGCCATATCGCGAACGTCCATCGAAAGCGTCACCTGCCTCGTCTCGCCCGCGGGTATGAGCTCCGTCTTTGCGAAGTCGCCGAGGACGACGTGTGACTTTTCTATCTCGCCGGTCCAATAAGGCGCGGAATAGTACATCTGCACGACGTCCATACCGGGCACGTCGCCCGTGTTTTTGACGTTGACCGTGACCGTGACTTTGCCGTCGGGATCGAGCGCCGACCAGTCGGCGGGCTGAGCGTCTGCTATCTCCCACTCGAAGGTCGTATATGACAGTCCGTATCCGTAAGGATAGACCACGTTTTCGGCATACCAATCCTCGCCCTCGTCATATGCGCGGGTCTCGTAATAGCGATAACCGTAGTAGATGCCCTCTTCGTACTCGACATAGTAGTAACCCTGACCGGCTCCGCCCACAAGGTACTCGTTATTGCCCTGAACGAGGTTGTTACCGAAATTCTGCCACGTCGGATCCGCTTTGAAGTCGCGCGCATAGATGTCCACCGTCCTGCCCGAAGGGTTCACGTCGCCGCACAGCACTTTGCCGAGAGCGTTGAGACCGCTGCCGCCCGGGTTGCCTATCCACAGCACCGCGCCTATGCGCTCGTTGTCTTCCAGGCTGCCCAGCTCCATGGGCGCGGAACAGTTGACGACGACCACCACTTTTTCGAAATTGTTGCAGACGTCCGTTATCATGGCGCGTTCGTTCTTGTCGAGCTGCAGGTAATGATCGGTCGCGTTTGCGCCGGTGACCGGCGCTTCGCCGCCGAACTCCCTCGCCATCGTACGCGGAAGGTCGTAACCCTCGCCGCCTATGCGGGATATAACGACGACCGCGGCGTCCGAATAATCCTTATAACTTTCCCTGACCGCGTCCGTATACAGGTTCTGAGGCGTTTCGCCCGTAGCGAAGCCCGCTACCTGATCGCCCATCTCGGGGCTGTCGCCGCGACCTTTGCCCGACTCGCCGCTCTCATAGAAGCTTTTAAGCGTGGGGTTGACGTCGAAGCCTGCATTCGTAAGACCCGCATACAGATCCGCGACATCGCTGCCCGACCTGTCGGACGAACCCGAACCGCCGTAAACGATATCCACGCTGTTCTTGCCGAACACGCTTATCCTGGCGTTCTTCGCGAGAGGCAGGGCCTTATCCTCGTTTTTGAGCAGCGTTATGCCCTCTTCGGCTATTTTTTCGTTGAGCTTGTTAGCGTCGGTAAGAGCGTCTTCCTTGGTTTTAAGTTCGGTGGTCGGCTCGAAATAACCGAAGTCTTCGACGTCCGCTTCGTAATACATGTACTCCGAAGGATCGCCCGAGATCACTTTGCTCTTCTCGCCGCCCAGCACCGAATTGATCGTACTGTAAATGAAGGCGTTCTGCGTCGCCACCAGCGTCACCGCGAGCACGAGCACGACTACGGCGACTGTCGTTATCAGCCATGCGCGGGCGCCTTTCCATATCGCTTTAATTATATTCATGTCTTTTCCCTCCCGCTTATGCCTGAGTGAATTTCGGCAGGTTGTACAGTGCGGGACGCCAGGAGAGCGTCGCTCCGCCGAGGTTGCCGAGTTCCATGGCGTCTACCGCGGGTGCGTATACGCCGCTCGCATTGACTATCTCGATGACGTTCGCGCCGCCGACGAGATCGACGTTGCATATATCGTACTTCTCGAAGCCCACGAGCGCGCCGCTGCTGTTGGGGATAGTCACGTTACTTACCGCAACGGTCTCGCCGTTGACGATTATCGTGTAGTCGCCTACTTCCGTCTGCACCTCGGAATCGAGGAACAGCGACAGGTTCGCGCCGCTGACAGCCGCGCTCGACTCGAATTCGAACGTCAGCGTTATCGCGCCGTAAGTGAAAGGTATATAATAACCGCCGTTCACGATCTCGCTCGTCTTACCGTCCTTACTGCGGCTCGCGGGCACCGAAGGCGTTGTGTTGATCATCGCCTCCTCGATAGCCGAACCGGAATATCCCGAACCCGTCTTGCCGCGCAGATCGGTGTACTCTGCCTCGAAACGAGTCACGCCGCTGACGAGCGCGTCCTCGATGTGTATGCTCACTATCGCCGTCTTGGATGTGAAGCCTTCCGCCGAAGCGCGCACGTTTATCTGCGCCATCTTCACCGAGCGCACGGGCGTGCCCGTTATCTTGCCGTCAGGCGAGAGCGTCAGACCTTCGGGAAGCTCGCTGAGCGCCTCGTAAGTTATCTCGCCGCCGCTGCTGCCCGCGGGGAACTCCGCCGCCGCGATGTCGAGAGAGCATTCCTCGCCCACATACAGGTCGTTGGCGTCGTCCTCATACAAAGTCATGTTATCGTAGATGAGCGTGAGAGTAACGTTGAGAGTGAACTCGCGCGATACCGCCTCGCAGCCCGGAGCGGACGCGGTGACCGTGAACGTGTGCTCGCCCGCATCCGTCGTCCTGCCCGCGAGAGTGCCGTCGGGGTACAGCGTCAGCCCTTCGGGAAGGCTGCCTCCCGTGACCTCGTAAGTCACCGTCTGGCGGTTGGACGCGCTCGCAAGCACCGCGCCGTAAACGAAAGCGTTGGTGCCCGACTCTATCGGGTCGATGCTCTCGGTGCGCATAGTGATCTTACCGTCCGTCACTTCGCTGCCGAGCATGGGATTTATCCGCAGCTCGAATTCGTGCAGCGCCATCGCAAAGCCCGAAGCCGTCGCGCGGACGGTGAACGTCGAAGTGCCCGCCTCTTCGGGAACGCCGTATATGACGCCCGTGGAGGTCATTTCCAGCCCCGCGGGAAGGGGCGCGGAATCGTCGTCCAAACGGTAGGAAACGATAGGCGTTGCCGACGAACCCGTACCGTTATATGCTCCCGCCACGTTGCCGGTATAGTATACTCCCACCGTGGCGCGGCGAAGAGCGATGTCCTCGTAATCCAGCCAGGAGTTTACGACGTTAAGAGTTATCTCCGCTTCCGCGCCGACGCAATCGTTAGCGGACGCCGTTACGAAGAACTTATAAGTGCCGTTGCTCGCGGGCGTACCGGCGAGGGTGCCCGAAGGATCGAGCGTTATGCCGTCGGGGAGAACGCTCCCTTCTTTGAGCGCATACGTAACGCCCGAGATATACGAGCCCGCGGACGTCACCGCGGCAGCTATGCTGCGTTCGAACGCCACGTTCCTCGCGACCTTTACGGTCTGCGCGGAGTACGACAGCGCTCCTTCGTTTATCTTCATCGTAAATTTCGCCTCGGCGGTGCTGCCGTCCGCGGACGCGACCACCGTGAACTCGAAGTCGCCCATCTCGGTGGGTATGCCCTCGATAAAGCCGTCGGCGTCCATCGTCAGCCCCGCGGGGAGCGAACTGCCCTCGGCGACCGCATAGGATATCATATCCGAACCGGAAGCCGTTCCCACATAGGCGCTGTAATCCTCACCCACCGTGCCTTCGTTCACCGCTTTGCCCGAATAACTCAGCGCGGTGCCGCAGCCCGTGGCAAAAAACGGTAACACGAGCGTAAGACAGAGCGCGAGCGCAAGCAGCGGCGTCATCATCGTTTTCATTTTCTTCTTCATATCTCTTTCCTTCGCGGGAGACGGGAATAGGCGAACGGATGAACATCTATTCGCCTATTCCTTCCCGCTTCACCCTCAGCGGGTGGTTTTAAGTTTACTTAGTCCTTACGGCTCTTCTTGACGAGCACGCCGGTAACGACTATCGCCGCAAGAGCGATCGCGACTATCACAGCGGTACCCGCGACGCTGCCGCCGCAGCCGCCTGCCGCGCCGTCTTTGCCGTCCTCGCCTTTCTCACCCTGAGCGCCGGTCTCACCCTTCTCGCCCTGGGGACCTGCGGGTCCGGTAGCCGCCACGCCGGTATCCACGCCGTTGATGAACCAGTTGCCGTTGGCGCCTATCTCGATAACGGGAGTCTGCCCGTCCTGTCCGTCCTCGCCGGCAGGGCCCTGAGGACCTGCGGGTCCGGCAGCTCCGCCGAGAGCGTCAAGTGCTTCTTCAAGGGCATCGAGCCTGTCTTTTATCGCCTCTACGGACATGTCGCCGGAAGCCGCGGATACAGCCGCGATAGCCGCCTTGAGCGTTGCGATATCCGTGGTAACATCTTCACCTGCTTCTACCTTTGTCACGATATCAAGTATCATATCGGCAAGATCGAATGCGGAAGGTTCCACGACTTTGATCGTGAAAGAAGTGATCGCGTTGTTCGCGTTCTTGAAGATCACCCACTTGTCGTCGTCCGTCGCGCCCTCCGCGGTCGCGCAGATCTTGACGGTGTATTCGCCGCTCTTGACGCTCGCGTCTACCGCGCCGGAGATGATACCGGTCTCGGGATCGAGCGTAAGACCTTCGGGCATCTCGCCGAGCTGCATACGGTACTGCACATCGGTAAGATCGCTGTCGGATACGTTGAGAGTCATCGGTATACCCTTCATTGCAGTGACCGTAGTACCCGCCACATCGTACTCGCTGAGGTTGTAGCCTCTGTTCTGCGTAGCCTCGTCTTCGCTGTATATGAAGTCGAACGCGTAGCCGTTCATCGTGGCATTGCTGTTGAGCAGGCAGTAAGCCTGACGCTTCACGCAGTCGAAGATCGCCTGCAGGTGCGAAGGCGTGCACTGATCCTCTTTAAGGAAAGGAGTGCCGTTCTTGGGCTGACCGAATATCGTAGCGAAGTCGAGAGGATCCTGTACGCGGAGATCGAGACCGATGTCGCCGCCCGCGCGGATCATCATGTTGGCGTTCATGCCGCCGTTCTTGGACTGGAACGCGTCGGTCTGGAACTGGCACACGATGCCCCACTCGTCACGGACGAGTCCGGTCATAAGGTCGTAGCAGGCGCCCGCCCATTCGAAGCCGAAACGGTTGAAGGAGGTCATGAATCCTGCCGGAGTTACCGTGGTAGCCGTCGTCTTGACGCTGTTTGCCGCGTGAGCCGCGCGTTCGAAGGGACGGAGATAGATCTGGCGGGTAGCCTGCTCGTCCGCCCATACGGACATATCGTTGTTCTCACGCGCCGTTTCCATGTCGTTGAGCGCGAAGTGCTTCATGTAGCAGATAAGACCTTTCTCCGCGGCGCCCTTGACGACGTTAGCCGCCATGTAGCCGGAGAGCGTGGTGTCTTCGCTGTAATACTCGAAGTTACGTCCGCCGAACTGACTGCGGTGCATGTTCACGCCGGGAGCGTACCAGCCGCTGGAATGGTTCCACAGCGCGGTCTCGCCGGTGAGGCGGCCCTGGTTATAAGCTATCTCTTTGTTCCACGTACCTGCAACGACCGTTTCGGGAGCGAAATTGCCCTTTATCTCGGAGCCGTTGCTGAGCTCCGCTTTCCTCGGAGCGACCCAGCAGTTGCTGATGCCCTGAGGTCCGTCGTGGTGCACGCTGGAAACGATACCGAACGCAAGCGCGTTAGCCGTCGACACACCGAACTGCGTGAACACGCCGTTGATGGAGGACGCCGCCTGCTCTATCGTCATCTGCGAAACGAATTTATCCCACTCTTCGCTATCCATAGGCTCGCCTACGAGGTCCTTGAGCTGGATGGGAGCGGAACCCGGTTCGGTGTAAGGGGTGGAAGAATCTCGGAAGCTGTAAGTAGCCTTCTTCGCGCCTTCCTCGGTACCCGTTGCGGTGTAGTACCACTTATCCGCGCCGTCCACGCTGTCGTAAGTTTCTCTGAAACCGGGAGCGTTGAGCGTATCGACTTCGCCGTTCTCATCATACTCGAAAGGCATGAGAAGGTTGGAGAGCCATTCCTGAGTCTTTACCGTCTCGGCTTTTGCCGCCTTGAGATGCTTGGGCGTGTTCGACCAATCGGCGGGAACTTCGTTCACCGGGTTCAGGGTCTTACCGTCCGCCCAATCGGCTGCATCGTAATTCTTGCCGTAGATGAAGCGGTACTGCGCCGCCCAAAACGGGTCGAGCATATCCGCCGTCGTGTCGAACCAGAACGGCATCTGCGGGAAGGTGCCCGCGAAATCCGCACGGCTCATCACGCCGTCCTTCATCTCGGCGTTCATGTCCTCGAAGCGCACTTCGATGTCTTTGCCCGAGTTGGGATCCTTCGTGAAATCGACAGCCGCCGCAAGATCATACGTCTTGGTGTTTGCTGCGGTCGCGGTCTCCCAGCCGTGGGAATCCGTCGTCAGGTAGAAGTTATAGTCGCCTTCGTCCAGCTCCCAGGTGTTCTTGCCGTCGCCATCGAGGTCGTATACGTCGAAGGACGCCATATCGAACGCCGTGAGCGTAAGCGTTACGGTATCCGTGCCGTCCGGCTCAATGATATCCGTCTTGGCGAAGTCGCCGAGCACGACGTGGGACTTCTCCGTCTCACCCTCGGTATAAGGAGCGGAGTAGTAAAGCTCCACGACGTCCTTGCCCGCCACGTCGCCCGTGTTCGTTACGGTAACGTCCACGGAAATCGTGAAATTACCGTAATCATCGGCTTCGCCTACTTCGAGTTCGCCTACCGTCCACTCGAACGTGGTGTAGGACAGACCGTAACCGAAAGGATAAACGACTTCCTTATCGTAATCGAAGCCCTCGTAGTTGCCGTCCGCCGCTTCCTTGGCAGCCGTCTCGTAATACTGATAGCCGACATAGATGCCTTCCTCATACTCGACGCCGAAGTAACCGTGACCCGTGCTGTAGCCGTAGGTGCCGCCCGTCTCTTCGTCGGAAAGGAATCCGGCGAAAGGAACGAGGTTGCCGTTGGCGTCTTCCATGTAATACTGGTTGCCGAGGTCGGACGTTTCGGTAAGACCGTTGCCCATGCGCGAACCGGACTGGTTGGCGAACGAAGGGGTCTTAGTGAAATCGCGCACGAGCGTATCCACCGTCTTACCGGAAGGATTGATCTCGCCCGTGATGATCTTGGCGAGCGACCGGAAGCCGTTCTGACCCGCGCCGGGAGCCCAGATGATCGAGGATATCTTCTCGTCATCCGCAAGAGGGCCCATTTCGAAGGCGCTGAGACTGTTGACCACCACTATGATGTTGGTGAACTTACCCGAGTCCTCTATCGCCTTTATCATATCCTTCTCGTTGTCGTCAAGCTCGAGGTAGTGCGCGAACGGATCCCTTTCGCGGCCGCTGCCGCCCACGGGAGCCCAATCGCCTTCGCCTGCGACTTCCTTCTCGATGACCTCGCGGCCCGGGTTTGCCGCCGCGTCTGCGCCCGTCTGTCCCTCGGTCGTGGCGAAAGAGGACATCGGCAGGTCTGCGCCCTCGCCGCCTATACGCGAGATGACGACGACCGCCGCATTGTTGTAATCGTCGTAAGAGTCTTTTACGCTCTGAGTGTAACTCGACTGCGGAGTCTCGCCCGCGTTCCAATAGGACGCCTGTGCGTTGCTCATCGAAGCGCTCGATCTTCCGGGGCCGGAGAGAGAGTCGTCGCTATAGAAGTCTATGAGTTCGGGATTGACGTCGAAGCCCTCCGCCTTGAGACTGTCTATGAGCGTAACGTCCACGCCGCTGCCGCCGGACGAGCCCGAACCCGAATAAGCGGGATCGACGGAGCTCTTACCGAAGACGCTTATCTTGTTTCTCGAAGAAGCAAGGGGCAGGCTCTTGACCGTCTCCGTAGTAGGTCGCCAGCCGCTTGTGGTGTAAGTTACATCTTCGTTTTTAAGAAGCACATACCCCTCTGCCGCTATATCGAGATTGTGTTCGTGTACCGCGTCGAGAGCGTCCTGCTCGCTTTCGAACTCGGTGGTGTAGGTCGCGCCTTCCCAACCGGTCTTAGCGGCAGAAGCCTTGAGCGATACGGTGCTTATCGCAAAGCCCATAATAAGTGCCGCGATAAGACATACAGCTATCATGATCGCTTTCAAGCGATTTCCGACTACTGCTTTTTTCATCTTTACCTCCTTTTATAATAAAATATCGTCGCTACCTTTCGGTAACGACGACATGATATAACGTTATGAAAGCATTTTCAACACTTTTGCCGAAATCCGCACGATTAACGGAGAAATCCGTCGCGCGCCGTGCAATGCCTTGACGGGACGACCTACGTCCTTCAGCTCGTCGGGAAGAAGATATTGAGCATGAACAGATCGCCTTTGACGGTGACCGTAAGGCGGCCGCCGTACTTTTCGGCTATCATGCGCATGCTGCGGGTGCCGAAGCCGTGCCCTTCGCCGCGCTCGCTCACGGGCAGACCGTCCTCGAAGCGCAGTTTGCTGTCGAAAAAGTTGGTGATACATATATTCGTCAGCTTGCCGAGGGTGTTTTCGGTTATGGATATGATACGCTTTTCCTTATCCAGCCCCTCCACGGCGCGGACGGCGTTCTCTATCGCGTTGCCGAACAGCGCGTACAGCTCGTGATCGGGAATGAAATTAAGGCGCGAGCCGTCTATAAGGCACGTCAGGTGTATGTCGTGGCGCAGGCAGTAAAGCCCCTGCGTGGAGAGCACGACGTCGACTGCCTCGTTGCCCGTTTTTATCTGCGCGTTATAGACGTCCACGGCGTCGCTGAGCTCGCCCAGCGCTTCGGGATCCATCTTGCCTTTCATCGCGCGCAGCTGGTGGCGTATGTCGTGGCATTTGAGATTTATCATGTCCACGTTCGCTTTCTCGTGCTCGTACTTTTTGCGCTCGTCCGCGAGCAGGCGCTGCAATTCCTTGAAGTCGTCGGATATGCGCCGCCGTGAGAGGATATTGACTTCCAGCATGATGATTATGACCGAGATTATCGTGGACATTACATACTCGAAAAGCATATATACTCTGCCGGCATGCGCCCACGGCGCGAAGAACTGTATTTCTATGAATATGGTGGCGGCGAGCATGATAGCCGTTGTGATGAGCTGGATGGGACTGTCTATCCGTATATCGCGGTAAGCGGAGCGTTTGTTCCTGACCGCAAGCAGATACACCGCCGCGAGCACTACGGCGAAAAGGGCAAGCTCGCACGCTACCGAAGCCATATACGGCAGACTTATTTTCGCCGATATGGTGATGACGGAATACATCCTGAGCGCGATATGCTGACAGCAATAGCCTATCGTCGAACAGAATGACGAAGCCATGATATTACACTCATAGCACCATAACACGGCGCACATCATGAGAAAATATTGCAATACGAACTTGCCGCCGCCTATGAGTATGAACAATTTGCCGTCCAGCACCTGTTCTATCTCGTAAGTCAATATATAAACGGCGAGCAGCAACACGGCGGATATTATGACGCGTAACGGAAAATATCTCCGCTTAGGCAGACGGCAGCATACGAGATACACCCCCGCCGCGAACATGACGACGAAGCTGCATCTTCCCCAAATTGCTCTGAATACGTCCATTTATCTACACCCCCCCCCCGCACGCGTCGGCGGTTCCGACGAGCACATCGGCAAGACGCGTGACGAACTCTTTTTTCATGCCACGGCTTATTTTCAGGCGTTCGCCGTCCACGACGACCTCGTCGCCCGTCACCTCGCGGCACCAGCGGAGATTGACGAGATAGCTCGAGCTGCAACGGCAGAAGCCGTGCCCGGAAAGTTCGCTCTCCAGCTTTTTCAGCCCCTGCCCGCGCGCCGAGTACTCGCCTTTCGTCGTATGGTAAGTCAGCTGCTTGTCCATGATCTCGATGTATTTGAGCTCTTCCGAAGTCACGACGAGATCGCCCTCGCCCGGGATATGTATGATTATGGGCGGACGGCGTGAGCCCGCGGCGAGCCTCATCTTATCCATGCGCAGCTTGAGGTCGTAATAGGACACGGGTTTAAGGAAGTAATCGAGCGCCCCGACCTTATATCCGCGCAGCGCGTATTGCGCCATGTCCGTAACGAAAATCAGCGGAACTTTATCGTCCAGCCGCCTGAGCTGTTCCGCCGCGTCCATGCCGTTCATATACGGCAGCATGATATCCAGGAATACGACATCGTACACCGGTTTGTAACTGCCGAGAAAAGTCTCGGCGCGGTCGTAGGCGTCCACAGCCAATGCAAAATCGCTCTCTTTCGCATAGCGATCGAGATGGCCCTGCAAAGCCCGCCTGTCCGTCTCACTGTCCTCGACAATAGCCGCTCTGAACATGATCCCCCTCCGTACCATGACGCCGCTCCGTCCCCGTGCCTCCCTCGGGCATAAGTTGACAGATCGGATATACTTTTGTATTATACACCCGTTTTCACATCTCTATCAAGCGAAATGCCGAAACTTGTCGATTTTTCGCCGAAATATGCGCCGCACCCGCATGTCGGCTTTACTTGTCACATCGGTACCGGACACGAAAAAAAGGATCGAAACAAAAACCCGCCGCAGGATCTCTCCTGCGGCGGTGGTGATGGATCCGTATCTTGTTTGTGTCGTAAGGGGAAGATACGGTCGGGGACATATTGATACGTCGGGCTTACGCGGAAACTTTACGCTTTTTAAGAGATCTTCTTATCGAGAAGAATCCCCAAACGGCAAGTCCGGCAACGATGACAACGTCTATGATTATCATCACGATGACCCACATCGGCATTGCGTAAGACCATACGTTGCCTTCGCCCATACCATTCATTGCGTTAGACTGAGCAACGGTATACAGTATGTTCTTCGCCGCGCGGCGGAAAAGGTACACCTGAGTTGCGTTGCCTGCGTCTACGGTGGGAAGACCGCCCTGCACGAGGTTCAGATCTCCGCCCGCTCTGAGCATCTGATCGGGAGACATGTAACCGTCGGACTGCAGATTATAGTCGGTTATGACTATACCTTCGAATCCCCACTCGTTACGAAGTACTTCCGTCAGAAGTTCGTAATTGCCGCCTGCCCATACGGTGCCGATACGGTTGAACGAACTCATCATCGCATTCGTCTTGCCTTCTTTGACGATTATCTCAAAAGGCTTGAGGTATATCTCGCGCATTGCCTGCTCGCTGAGCCAGGTGATAAGACCGTTGGAGTCTCTGTTCGTTTCCTGGTCGTTCACTGCAAAATGCTTGATGTAGGTATAAACGCCCTTGCTCTTCGCACCGAGCACCACATTCGCACCCTGCTTGCCGCTGAGAACGGGATCTTCCGAATAGTATTCCCAGTTACGGCCGGAGAACGGGCTGCGATGGATGTTCACTGCGGGAGCGTACCAGCCGCTGTACGGACGTCCGTCGCCTTTTACGTTACCGATAAGACCTTCTATACCTACCATCACGCCCATGTCGTGTGCGAGGTCTTTGTTGTACGTCGCTCCGACTACGCACTCGGAAGCATAGAAACCGGTATCGTAAACTGTGGGATCACCCATGAAGTTCGTGAATCCGGCAGGACCGTCGGGATCGGTGGTCATAGGCTTATCGATGCTTTCGATGTAATTCGTGCGGAAGTTGCCCGTACCTATAAGGTTTGCCATCTCGTCGACGGTAAGCTGGTCGAGAAGATTTTTCCATATGGTTTCGTCGTCGCTTATACCCGCAAAACTTCCGTCTTCGTTCGTTTTGATAACGTCGTAAAGCTTATGCGCCGTTTCGCCCTCGCCCGCGACCCATCCGGTGACAGGCATCTCCGTAGTCACATAAGTGCCGGTGCCGTACTTTTCGTCGTACGCCGCCTGATCGTAGGCAAGCGAATTGATGAACTCGGTGCCGACCGCACGATCTTCCGCCGTAGGCGTGGTCGTCATGGTGCCGGAGAAATTACGGCGCGACAGATACGTCTCTATATGCGAGCTCACATCGTCGAAACGATTGACGACCGCGTAACCCGTATCCGGATCGGTATCGTAATTTATCGTTTTTGCAACGGTGTAATTTATCGCGGGGACGGGAGCGTCGTTCCAGCTGTTATGAGCATCCGTGCCGAGACGAAGGTTATATGTGCCTGCGCTGAGCTCGTAACCGGAATTAGTGTTCCTGTTCGCGTCGTTGTAATCGTAAGACGCCATATCGTAAGCGTCTACGGAAAGGGTGACCGTTTCCGTTTCGCCCGGCTGTATCATGGGCGTCTTGGCATAATCCGCAAGCACGACATACGCTTTTTCGATATCGTTCGTGGAACGCCAGGGCGCGGTATAGTACAGTTGCACGGCGTCTTTACCTGCCATATCGCCGGTATTCGTTACGTCTACCTCTATGGTTATCGTACTGTCCGCATCGAGCGCGCTGCCGGCAGACGGCGTCACGTTAGCGACGGACCATTCGAACGTCGTATAGCTGAGTCCGTAACCGAAAGGATACACCACGTTTTCGGCATACCATTCGTCGGCGTCCCCTATCAGGTCGTAGTCGATCATATAAGCCTGCGTTTCCCAATAGCGGTAACCGACATATATGCTTTCCTCGTAGTCGACGAAATAATTGGACGTAGCGGAACCGTTCACGCCTATCGTGTATCTGTTCCCTCCCGCCACGTTATTGTTGCCGAAATTGTTCCACGTCGGATCCTTCGTGAAATCGCGCGCATAGGTGTCTACGGTGTGCCCGGACGGATTGACCGTACCGTTCATGATGCTGCCGAGAGCGTTGATACCGCTGCCGCCGGGGCTTGCGATCCATATAGCCGCGTCTATTCCGTACGTACCGTCTTTGATGAATCCGAGCTCCATGCTCGTCGCGCAGTTCACGATGAGTATGATATCGTCAAAGTTCTCATTGACGGACTGCAGAAGCGCCTCTTCGTTCTTATCCAGCTCGAGGTAATGATCGCCCTCTTCGGATTCGGACAGAGTAGCGCCGTTAGCATCCTTCATGCTGCGGGGAAGGTCGAATCCTTCTCCTCCGATACGGGATATGACCACGACCGCCGCGTCGCCGTACTCGGCATAGCTGCCCTTCACCTCGGACGTATAACTCGACTGAGGAGTTTCACCGGTCTGCAGGTTGATGTTCTCCTGTCCGATCGCAGGGTTGTCCGTTCTTCCGCTGCCGGAAGCACCGGAGTCTTCATAGAAGTTCTTGAGCGTGGGATTGCAGTCGTAGCCTGCCGCGGCAAGCGCGTCGTAAAGCCCGACGGAATTTTCCGTATTACCGCCGCCCGAGCCCGAGCCGCCGTACACGAGACTTACCGAATTCTTACCGAATATGCTTATCTTGGGATTCGCGCTGACGGCAGGACCCGCCGATTCGGGCGACGCGGGAGTCCGCAGAGGAAGAACTCCGTTGTTCTCGAGAAGAACAAAGCCTTCCTCCGCGATCTCTTCGTTGAGCGCGTTTGCCGCAGCAAGCGCGTCGTCCTTATTCTCTATCTCGCCTTCGGGAGAATACTGGATGAAGTCGTCGGTATCCTTCGTGAAATACTGATACTTATCCGGATCGCCTTCCACGAGCACTCGTCTTTCACCGCCGAACAGCGTATTGAACGTTCCGTAAAGGAATATGTTCTGCGTCAGTACGAGAGAAACGGTGATCACGAGCACGATGAGTATGACCGACGTTATCAGCCACGCCTTATTGTGCGAAAGCACATAAAGAAATGTGTTGTTATTATCTTTACCCATTTTCCCTCCTCACATCATCTGCCGATGATATTGTACAGGTGCGGCGACCAGGTAAGGGTCGCGTCGGTATCCACTTCCACGTAGTCGATGCCGGGGCCGCCGGTCGTCTGATTACGAAGGAACGTATTGGGAAGAACGGAAAGCGTTATGGTGTTCTCGCCTTCTACGAGCGAAGCGTTCGTAGTTATCGTGTAAGCCTTAAAGTCTCCCCACGATCCTGCCGTAGCGCCGGTCATTGCCATGGGCTGGAACGCGATCTCTTCGCCGTTGAGCCTCACGGAGAATTCCGCGGTGGTAAACGTCACGTCGCCGAGCTCGCTGCCGAGACCCACGATAATGGTGACGCCGTCATCCGCAGCCGATGCGGTGAACTTGAAATCGAAGCTGATCACGGTATGAGTATAGCCGATGAATCTGTCGTTGCTCACACCCTGTATACCTGTGGTGGACGCTTTCTGTATCATCTGCGCTTCTTGCGCGCCGCCGGAATAACCCGAACCTATTTTTCCGGAAAGGTCGATATACTCGGCCTCCATACGGCCGTTTTCGATCTCCGTAACGCCGTCTCTGATCACCATGACGACTTCGCACTGAGCGTCGGAATACCCTTCCGCGCTCGCGATGACGATGAAGCTGGACTGTTTTGCCGAAGCCGTAGGCGTACCGGACAGGACGCCGTCAGCGGAAAGAGTAAGCCCTGCGGGAAGAGGAATGCCTCTCATCGCGGCATAAGTTACTTCCTCGTCGCCTGCCGTCGCCGTGCCGAGATCGTACTCCATCGCTTCGCCCACTATGAACGTTCCGGGGATGTTGATGACCGATTCGTAAGAGACCATGGGCTCCGCTACTTCCATCGTGAATTCGACGGCGACGTCGTCGCAGCCTTCCGCACTCGCCGTTACCGTAAATTCGTAATCGCCGCGGGCTGCGGGAGTACCGTAAAGAGTGCCGTCCTCGTAAAGCGTAAGCCCCTCGGGAAGAGTTCCTGCGGTCACCTCATAGGTCACCGTGGCATAATTGCTTGCGGAAGCAAGCGCCACTACGGCATCCGCGTCGCTGGCAAGCGAAACGAAAGCCGCGCCTTCCATAGCTCCTTCTATATCCGTCTCGTCGGGCGCATACGTTATAGTGCCCGTATCCGAAGTAGTGCCTTCGAAATCGCGGAAAAGGATGGTGACCGTCGCAGTCGCGGACGTATAGCCGTCTGCGCTCGCCGTCACATCGAACTCATATCTGCCGCGCTCGGAAACCTTACCGCTCACAAAACCGTCGGAAGCGAGCGTGAGCCCTTCGGGAACAGCCGAGCCTTCCGCAACGGCATAAGTGATCCCGCTCGCACCCGTCGCGGTATTTATCATCGTCGTATAGAATACCCCTACGGTACCCGCGTTTGTCGTTTCAAAAGATTCATACGTCAGCGCGGGGAGAGCGACGACGACCGTCCATGTCGCGTCGACCGGATCGAATCCTTCTGCGGAAGCGGTCACGACGATCTCGACGCCTTCGCTGAGCGCCGTAGCCGTACCCGTTATCCTGCCGTTATCGAACGTAAGCCCTGCGGGAAGCGTCCCGGACTTGAGCGTATAAGTTATGCCCGACGGTCCTGTCGCGGTCGCGACGGAAAGGTCCGCAGCTTCGTTGATCGTCGCCGTGACCGTGCCGCCTTCATACGTCATGGCAGTCTGCTCTATCGTTATCGTGAATTCCGCCTCGACGCTGTTACCGTCGGCGGTAGCCACGACGGTGAATTTCGCCGCGTTCGCAACCTCCGTAGGCGTACCGCTTATCGCGCCGCTCTCCGAAAGAGCGAGCCCGGCGGGAAGCGAAGAACCGTCTTTGAGCGCGTAGGTTATCCCCTCCGCCCCGGTGGCAGTCGCCACGCTGGCGGTATAAGCGACTCCCACCGAACCGTTTGCAAGAGTGCTTCCGGTATAAGCCAGCTTTGTGCCGCACGCTGCAAACGCGAGAGGAAGCGCAAGCGCAAGGACGATCAGTATCGCCACTAACTTGTTTTTGATCTTCATGTTTTGTATCTCCTTAGATAGATTTACATATATCCGATATTTTACGAAACGCTTAGACCCTTTCCGGCTTTAGTCGGAAAGGGTCCGAGCGTGGCGCCGGGATATCATTCCCGTTTTGTCCTTATCAGTTCTTTCTCTTGATGATGAGCAGAACTATGCAAGCGCCCAAACCGAGGATCACGACCACAAGGCAGGCAACGCTTATGCCTATCGCCGCGCCTATGCTGTCGTTTGCCGCAGCTATATCCTCTTTGAGCTGAGCGTTTTCACCGGAAAGCGCTGCGTTGCTGTCGGAAAGAGCCTTATTGACGGCTGCGATCGCGTCGATCGCTTCCTGTATGGCAGCGTCGCTGCTACCCTGCGCCGTGCTTATCGCGGTTATCGCTTCATTCGCCGAATCGAGGGCTGCCTGCAGAGCCGTGAGCGACGTCTGCAATGCGGCTATCTCTTTGCCGTTGTCGGATACGGAAGCGCTCAGATCGCCGATAGCGGACTCGGTAGCTTCGATCGCCGACTCGAGAGAATCGATCTTATCTTCGAGCTGACCGATCAGCGTCTCGGTACGGGAAACATCGCTGTAATTTACGAGCACGGTCGCGCTCTGACCGATGTATCCGCCGTTGTGCTTGAGGGATACGGTAAGCTGCCACTGCTCCGAAGCGGTGCCCGCGGGGATAGTGACGGTCGCAACGCCGTTCTCCAGCGAGACATATTCGTCGGGGATATCGGGATCGAGATCCACGGGGTTGGTGGCATGATCGCTCTTGGTGTCGCTGAGCGTCTTCACATACTCTACGCCCTCGAACGCGCCTTCGAAAGTAGCGCTCGTGAAGTCGATCTGGACGGTATTTGCGTCGCTGTAAAGGTTATAGACATTACCGTCGGCTGCAAGCACATCGTCGTAATTCACGAGTTTGGACATGTTGCAGGTCCTGAGAGTCACATAGCAGATGTTCTTTGCCGCGTTTCTGAGAGCCGTCACCATGGTCGGCGTCATGACGTTTTCGATACCGTGCTCTTTCGCAACGGACGTCAGGTTCTTGGTCGTGCCGAGAGACAGGTCGTTACCCGCGCGGACCATCTGCTCCTGATTCATATAACCGCCGTTATACCAGTCGGTGACCACAATGCCCTTGAAGCCCCATTCCTTTCTGAGGATGTTGGTAAGAAGCTCGTAGCTTGCGCCGCACCAGGTGGTGCCCACGCGGTTGAACGCGCTCATTATACCCATAGCGTCGTTCTCTTCCACAGGCATCTGGAACGCTCTGAGGTAGATCTCGCGGGCAGCCTGCTCGGTAGCCCAGGTCGTCGTACCGTTACGATCGGTTTCCTGATCGTTGAGAGCGAAATGCTTGAGGAACGGGAACACGCCCTTGGACTGCATGCCCTTGGTGAGCACGGACGCCATACGGCCGGTAAGGAACGCGTCCTCGCTGTAGTACTCGAAGTTACGACCGGAGAACGGAGTACGATGTATGTTCACGCCGGGAGCGTAAATACCGTTGTAACCCATCCACGCGCCTTCTTCGCCAAGTATCTCGCCCTGCTTTTCGACGAGTTCTTCATTGAAAGTAGCCGCTACGACGCAAGGAGATACGTAATAGCATCTCGCGGAACCGTAGCCGTTGATCTGACCGACGAAGCCGAAGGGACCGTCGGGATGGATACCCTCGGGCACGCCGACCGCGTCGACTTTCTCGGACTTGAACTTACCGTTCTCGACGAAGTCCATCAGCTGCTGATAGGTGAACTGGTTGAGGAACGCGGTCCAGCGCTCGTCGTCGTAATCGACGCTGTTGCTATCCGCATCCCAAAGGTCTATAAGTTTGATTATGCCGGACTCGTTGCCGGTAAGAGCGGTCGCCCTCTGAGATACGCCCTGAGGAAGCGACGCAACATACCAAGGCATGTCTTTATCGTATTCCGAACCGTCGGGATCGGCGGCGCTGTAAACGCCGTAAGCGAGCGCGGCATTCATGATCGTACCGTTGACCGTACGCTCTTCCTCGGTGGGAGCCTCGGGGAACGTTCCCTCGAAGTCGGCACGGCTCATTTCGTCTATGCCCTCGCCCTGAAGTCCCTCGGACATAAAGTCGAGCTGGTTATCGTTTCCGTCGCCCTTACCGTCGATATCCATTTCGAGCTTAAGGCCGGTAGCGAGATTCTTCGTCGTCATGACTGCGGTAGTGGTATCCGCAGTGACGGTCGCCTTAGCGTCGAACCAGCCGTGAGAATCGGAAGCTACGATGAAATCGTAATCGCCGGCTTCTATCTCATAGCCCTTGAACTCGTTCCCGTTAGCGTCGTCCCAGTCGTAGGACGCAAGGTACTGTACGGGCACCGAAAGGGTGACATGAGCCGTTTCGCCGGGCTGGATGAGCGCCGTCTTTGCGATATCCGCAAGCTCGACGTGCGACTTCTCGATGCCGCCCTCCGTATAAGGCGCGGACGAATACAGCTGCACGACTTCTTTGCCTGCCACTTCGCCGGTGTTCTTTACCGTAACGGTGGCGGTTATCATCGCGTCCTTAGCCGTCTCCATGGTCAGACCGGGAGCAAGCGCGTCGGTATCGAAATCAACTTCCGTGTAAGCGAAAGTCGTATACGACAGACCGTAACCGAAGGGATAACGCACGTTATCGTTATACCACTTGTCTGCCGTCGCGCCGTCTGCCTGGTCTTCCTCGAAGGCGCGGGTCTCGTAGTACTTGTAACCCACGTAAATACCCTCTTCGTAAGTGACCTCGCTCGCTACCTGACTTCTGTCCGATTCGGCGAGGACCGCATTACCCTGAGGAGTGACGAGCGTACCGCCCGACGTAGAGCCGGGTTCACGACCTTCATATACGGCGGGCTGTCCGTTGATAGAGAAGTTCTGATAAGAAGGCATCGCGGTGAAATCTTTTGCCCAGGTATCGACGGTGTGGCCCGAAGGGCTGACGGGAGTATCGTCGTCGAGCTTACCTCTGAGCAGATAGCCGAGAGCGTTGAAGCCGGTGGAGCCGGGAAGACCTACCCACATCACGGCGTCTACCTTCGCGAGATCTTCGTCGTCGAGTTCGAGAGGCTGAGCCGCGTTTATGACGAGTATCACCTTACCGTTGCTCGTTTTGACGCTGTCCACCGCCATATCGATAAGATCTTTCTCGTTATCGTCGAGTCTGAGATAATGCTCGCCCTCGATGATATCCGTTTCGGGATCGGGGTCGGTACGGCCCTCGGTACCCGACGTGAGCACCATGGACGTATCGCATCCCTCGCCGCCCGTACGGGAGAGCATGACGATAGCCGCGTCGTCATAATCGGAAAGCGACTCTTTGAGCGCCGAGTCGTAGCTCGACTGCGGAGTCTCCGCCGTGATCATGGTCGTCGTGGTCGTGTAAGAGTAATTGGGTCTCGTCTGACCGGAACGCGAAGTGTCGTCGTAGAACGCCTTGAGTTCGGGATTGAACTTGAATCCTGCATTCTCCATCGCCTTGTACGCGTTTATTCCCGAACCGGACGAAGTACTGAACGACGAAGAACCGCCGCCGCCGAACGCGGGATTGCTCCAGTTCTTACCGAACAGGTTGACGTTTACGACGTCATCGCCGAGAGGCAGCGCGCTCTCTTTGTTCTCGAGAAGCGTGAAGCCTTCCATTGCGAGTTCTTTCCAGTTGAACTCGTTCGCTCTCTTCATCGAATCTTCGCGGGATTCGGCTTCGAGAGTAAAGTTTGTGAGACCGGTATAAGCCGGTGCGTCTTCAATGTCTTTCGCGCGTGCGCCGATCGACGAAAAACCGACGGCAAGGCACATTGCTACGACGAGAAGAGCGCAGATCGCCATCACGATCAGCTTATTCTTTCCCTCGGAAAAAATACCTTTTCTCATTTTCTTCCTCCATTATAGAATTTTGCGACGGGCATACCTGCCCTGTCTTTCACAGTTTAACCCACGTCGGCGGTCAAGTCAATAGGGGTGTCACTTTACGCATTAAAAACGGCACCATTTACCGCCGGTCGCAAAGACGCGGCGGCATACGATGCCGTTTAGTCGCAAACAATAAAGTTTTCCGCATGTTTCCCGTTTATATCGGTATTTCCGCAAGTTCTTCTACGAGTATCGAGGTATATATCTTCGCTCCTTCGCTCGAAAGGTGATACGTCGTATCGTAAAACATATCTTCGTCCATTACGGCGTCGGACGCGTCCATGAATATTCTTGCGTCCGCGCAGCCCGAAACGACCTCTCGCACATAAGTTTCGAGCGCACGCAGTCGCTCCATATCCGTTCCCTTCCCGTCCATGGGCGCCCATCCGAACAGAACGTCTATCCCTTCAGCCGCAAACGAATCATAACACTCCGTCATGCGCTGTCCTGCGCCGCTGCTCACCATGAGTTCGTTCGACACGCTCTTGTAGGGTGTGTCTTCATTGACGAATCCCCCTTCCCTGTATCGCACCAGATCTCCGCGGACGTCGATCAGTCCGGGATCGTGATCGTAATCGTACACGATATGATCGTCCGACGACAAAAGCAATCTCTTTGACGTCAGATATTCCGAAAAAGCCTGCCATACGTTATCGTAATCCGCGAGATCGAGCAGAGCAAGCAGATCGTAATTCGCTTCCAGATTCGAATATACTCTGGAATCGAAACGAAGATTTGCAAACAGCTGGTATTCCGACGCGGCTTCGGGCGTATGTACGAGCACGTCTCCCCTCCGCATGAAACTGCGTATCACATCCAGCTGAAACGTAGAACACGTGCCTCCTATGACGCCCATGTTGATCACGTCGTACTTTTCGCCCAGAGCTTCGTACAACATGCACGCGTCCGTCCCGTACAATACGGCGCATCCCCCGTATACCACCATACGCGGCAGAATGCTCGGGCGAGCCAGCATTTCGATCTTATTTGCGAGCAACGCGGTCTCCTCCGCGGTATACGCGGGCGGCAGCGCTGCATTGATATGCAGCTTGCCGGGAGAGCTTCCGACGAATACGTTGCCGTCGAAATGTTCTATATTGTCGTACAAATACACCTCTTCGAGCGAGCCGCAATACGAGACCGCCCCCGAAGCGACGCTTATCAGACTGTCCGGTAACGCGAGCGAACGCAGATAGCGCATGCTGACGAACGCATTCTCTCCTATGCCCGCGACCGGATATCCGCCGAGTTCTTCAGGCACACCGAGCACTTCGCCCGAGAAATCGCAACCTTCTATGACCGCCGCAGATCTGTCGCTCCCTCCGCTGTTTTCGGTAAGCTCCGCGAGCGGCACGACGGAATAGTCGAATGCGCTTTCCGGCGCCGCCGGTATCCAGTCCGCATAGAGCGGCAATATATCGCCGTACGGCGTATCGACGCGGCTGCCTATGCCTATATGTCTTCCCCCGTCGGCGGACGTGTTCCACCCGATCAGCACATGCCCCTCCCATTCCGGCAGGCGATCCGTGACCGTATTTGCTCTCCGTGAGAACGAATACGGGAATACCGATGTGAACGTATCGTATTTCCCGAAGCTGCCGCCGTTGGCGGAATATTCCACTGCCGTGCACCCGGAAGGTACTTCCGCCGCGGTCTCTTCCGCCCTCGCGTTTACGGTGACATATGCGAAATCGCCGACGTCATCGAGTTTAAGATATACCCGGTTGCGCCCGTTTTCCTTGTACTCGGCATATTCGTATCCCTCGGTATGATCTGCCGTGCCGAATGTGAAGCCCTCTTCAAAAAACAGCGAAAACTCCGCGCTGCCGTTTTCCGAATATACGATGTTTTCTTCGCACTCGAAGCGCTCGCCGTCCGCAATGACCGCCACATGAAAACCGCCTTCGGTAACGTAAGGCTCGATATATTCCGAATATTCGATATCGTGCAAAGTAAGCAACAGCTTATACGAGCCGTCCGATGATACGACAGGCTCTCCTACGGACGCGTTCGGATAATCGACACCGTCGAACGATACTCCGGGCGCCATAGTCAGCTCAAAAGACACGTCGCTCCCACGCACGATATCGCGCACCGGATCGGCGCATTCGTACCCGTCGCCATCGGCGATCACCACGCGGCAGATCTTTTCCGCCGGCGAAACTACCTCGCCGCACGCGGAGCAGGCAAAGCACGCGAGCACGATACAGAACGCCGCCGAAATATATTTCGCGATACGTTTCATTCGTAAGCCTCCAGCAGATGCGCATAAGCCGACCAAAAATAATCGACGGCAAAATCCGTAATCTTATCTCGTCCGACATATATGACGATATCGTCGGGAGCTCCATCCAAAAGCCCGAACCCGGGGCGGCAATCGGCAGGATCCGCGTCACGAGGCAAACACAATGCGGTAAGCGACGCGCACCCGGAAAATGCTCCGTCGGGCAACGAGCGTATGTTGGACTGAAGGACTATCTCCGTAAGCGAACCGTCCGCGAAAGCCCCCGCGGCGATCGACGTGACGGGAATGCCGTCCGGCGTATGCGTCGGGACGGTGACCGAAAGCCGCGACGCTCCTTCGTCTGTCATACCGACCAATGTGGCTTTCCCGTCCGAGACCTCGTACTCGAACATTCCCGCGTCAACGTCATCGCCGGATTGCGGCGTATCGGTCTCGGGCATCGGAGGCATATCGGGAACGACGATCTCCGTCGGAGACGTATCCCCCATCCACGCTTTGATATCACGCACGAGCCTGTCGGTATACAATACCGCGCCCGCAGAATTACAGTGAACGTTATTGTCGTAGAACCACTCTTTTTCAAAGATGTAATCCTTCGGATCGCCGAGGATATCGCATTCGAGCGCCGATCCTATGCCGTCGTAAAACGCGTCGGGATCGTTTTCTCCCTCATCGTCGGATACACCCGCCTCATTTACCGGAGTAAACGCGAACAACACGGTCGCTCCGCGTTTTTCGGCTTTTGCGGTATATTCGTTCACATACGAGGCGAAATCGCCCGACATTACGTCGTCGCCATAAGAAATAGCCGTCGAAAGATCAACGCCGTCAGGCATCACGTTATGCGGACGATCGTATACGAGCATGCAGTCGTCGTTAAAAGACGAGTGCGCGTATACACCGTCGGGCGAAGGAGCCGAACCGCTCGAATAATACCCGAGTTTATCGGCTACATACGCCGCGAACGTTCCCGTCATTTTCCCGACATCTTCGCCGGACACTCCTCCGAGAACGGAAAAATCGCAGTCCGCCGCTCGCCATACATATTCGGCACCGAAGTATAAAGACATCGACTGCCGCGATTGTTCGGGAGCGATGAGCACTATATCCCCATCTTTTATCAGGTCTTCGGACAGGTCCATCATGAATTTAGTCCCGATGGATCCGTAAAGCCCGAACGGGCATACCGTATAATCCTCGAACTCGCTTTCGATAAGATCTCCGCGCAAACCGAACGCCACGGCGCTCCCGCCTATGACGACTATCCGCTTCCCCTCGGTATCCCTTAAACGAGCATACATATCGGGCAGCTCCGCATAATAAGTGTCGCCGTATTGGGCGGGCAAAGCGAATCCCGTTATCACCACCGAAAGCGGTATGGACAGCAATAACACGGAAAATATAACGATCGTTATTATAATGCGTTTCATCTGCTAAAACTGGAAATAAACAAAAGCGCTCACGTCGTTCCCGCTCACGAGAACGATCCAAGCAAGCGCGACGGCAAGGGTGCCGTAAAAGCACGCCGCGACCCGCGAAGCATAACCGCAACGCAACGCCGAAATGTCCGTAAGTCCGCCGGGCGATGATATCCGCTCGGGAACATAGTCGGATATACGATAAAGCATTACAAGACTTACAAGGCACAACGCTATCCTGACAAGATCGAGATCGACCATGGATAGCGACGCCATAGCTTCTTCGAAATACGCGTTGCCGAATCCCATATCCGAAAACAGGCGCAGGAATATATCGCCTGCCTCCCCAACCGTCTGCGCACGGAACAGCAACGACGCCGGGAGAAATGCAACGAATACAATAACGCGCCTTATAAGAACTATCCACGCTTTTCCGTTGTCTATGCCGCGCTTCGAGCAAAAGGCACGATACGGTTTGCGGATCAGATCTTCCAGGATGATGAACAGCCCGACATATAATCCCCACAATACGAAAGTCCAGTTCGCGCCGTGCCACAAACCGCACAAAAAATACACCAATATTATATTGAATATTTTCCGCGCTTTTCCCTTCCTGCTGCCGCCGAGCGGGATATACAAGTAGTCTCTGAACCATGTATTCAAAGAGATATGCCATCTTCGCATGAAATCGCGCATGCTCGTCGCCGAAAACGGCTTATCGAAATTCTTCATCAGTCTGATGCCCATCAAACGCGCGGCGCCCACGGCGATATCCGAATATCCCGCGAAATCGTTATATAGTTGCAACATGAACAGTGCACAAGCCGTGATTATCGCCAGCGAATTCGCGTTCGATATATCCGAAAACGCACTGTTTACGAACGTACCGAGATAATCCGCGATCACACATTTCCGTATGAACCCTACGAGCAGCATACGGAATCCCGCCGCAAGATCTTCGCTGTTCGGGCTGTGCTTTTCTTTTAATTGCGGGATCAGATTTTCAGGACGTTCTATCGGTCCTGCGACAAGCTGCGGGAAATACGATACGAACAAAGCATAATACCCGAAATGACGTTCGGGCGGGATAGTGCCGCGATACACGTCGATAACGTACGATAACGTCTGGAACGTATAGAACGATATCCCCGCCGGCAGAATGATATCGAGCGCCACGCTGTCTATATCGAGCGTGAACAAATTCAGAAAGTTTATCACGGAAGACAGCAGAAAGTTGAAGTACTTGAAGAATACGAGCGTCCCGAGGCATACGACGAGCGTGATGACGAGAAGCACACGTTTCCGCGCTTTGCTGCTTGTTCTGCCCATCAACATCGCAGCCGCGTAACTTACCGCGGTAGTCCCGAGTATGGGGAATATGAGCCAGGCATTCCAGCTCATGTACGCATAATACGAAGCAGCGAGCGCCCAGACCCAACGGATCTTATGCGGAAGCAAAAAATATACCGCTACGACAACGGGAAGGAAGATCAGAAACTGTACGGAATTGAAAGTCATTTATCTTTCCTCCCCGGAAACGCCAGGCAGCCCACGACAAAAAACAACAGGGCTACTATAAGCAATTCCTGCAACGTTGCTCCCGAAAGAAGCGAGTATACCGCAGCCCCCGAAAAAACGACCGCCGATAATATCGGGAAAAAATACCCGCCCGACTTTTTATTGAGCGCGAACGCTCCGAGGATAAACGATAGCGAAAAAAGCACTATAAGTACGGGCGAACCGAGTATCACGCTCTCCGACATGACAATATTTCCTTTACGGCATTCTTATCCGTTTTACCTGCCGTTGTGAGCGGCAGACTGTCCGCGATCGCGATGAACGCCGGTATTTCGTGTTTTCTGAGCCTGCTCTTCAGCTGCTCGTACATATCTTCTTCCGTAAGCGCAGCGCCCGCGTCGAGCACGACCATGGCGGCAGGCACTTCGCCGTATATCTCATCCGGCACGCCTACCACGCACGCGCGATATACTCCCGGAACGGCGAGCAACGCGTATTCTATAACGATACCCGCGATATTTTCGCCGCCGCGTATGATGATATCCTTCTTTCTCCCGTCGAGGAACAATATCCCCCGCTCGTCAAAATGTCCGAGATCTCCCGTATGCAGCCAGCCGTCGTCGTCTATGACTTCGCGCGTTGCCCTCCCGTCCCCGTAATACCCGAGCATGAGAGAGCCGCCTCGCATGTATATCTCGCCGATGGCGCCGCAGGGCATCCGACCGCCGTCCTCTCCCGTAATGCGTATTTCCGCCATCGGAGACACTCTTCCCACTCCGCACGCTCGCTCTTCGATAGGATCGGAAAACGACATTGCGGTTGCGCCCATGCATTCGCTCATGCCGTAACTCGGCACCAGACATATCCCGAGTTCGCGTTCGATCCGCATCATCTGTTCTTCGGTACAGGGCCCGCCCGCGACCATCCCCAGCCGCAGCGAACTTATATCGCGGGTTTTATACATACCGTTCTGAAGCAACGAAAGAAAAAACGTCGGTACGGCATATATTAGGCTGATACGATATCGCTCTATACATTCGAGGATGTGAGATCCTTTAACGGATGACGGGAAGAACAATCCGTGTCCGCAATATAACGCGTTCATTACGGTCGCAAGCCCGAGGACATGATTGAGCGGCATAACGGCTGCCGCAATATCGTTGCCGTCCTCGTCGAACAATACCGCCGCGTCCGCAGGCTGCGCCATTACCGCCCTGCGGCTCAGCACCACGGCTTTGCGGTGACCCGTCGACCCCGCCGTCAAAACGGAAATGAACGGAGCGTTCTCGTCATGCTCGTCAAAAGTGCACATTTCCGCACGATCTGCCGTTACTTTGCCGAGCAGTCCGCCCGATCCGTTTTCAAGGATCAGATGACCCGATTCGTCCGTGAGTATATAGGCGACGCCTCGTATGCCGTTTGCCGACAGAAGGTCGGCTGCGCGCGAATGGATCTCCGTCATCATTATCTGCGCGCCCAACGCATCGAGAGCGATCATGCGTATTACGGTATCCGGACAAAGCGACGATCTGAGCGCCACCACGTCCCCCTCTCCGACGCCGTAAGCGCGTAATGCGGCAGCAAGCCTGTCCGCCTCGGAAAGGACATCTGCCCGTGTCATTACTTTATTTTCATCGATAAGCAATACTTTGTTCGGATCGCTCTCGAATGATTTTATCAATGATGAACGCGGCCCACACGTGTGCATGATATATAACTCCGGTATGTGTGCTGCCGGGTGCCGACCTCGAACGATGCTCTTAAGGTCTGCCCCGGGCAATATATTCTTCGGAAAAATAGGCGGCTACCGATTTAATATCATATCGGCAGCCGCTTCCCGGCCGATCCGTGAGGGGGCAGGATCGACCAAAATCGATTACTGCTTCGTATTGTCCGCAGCTACTTTATTATAATATATAAATCTTCTTTGTCAAGACTCGCGGCACAACGCAACATGTTTTCGGCATATTATTCATACCCTCCCCCCGCAAAGGTTGGCAGACGGTATCATTACAAGCGTGACGAACAGCCCGTTTTCGGCAGAAAAACAAACTTTTCCTCCGTACAGCTCCGCAATGTTCCTTATGCTCTTCACTCCGTAGCCATGGTTTTCGCGGTCCGCCTTCGTCGTCTGAGGAAGGCCGTCGCGTATCACGCATTTGCCGTTGAAACTGTTTTCCGCGTGTATTATACACATATCGTTTCTCTTCCCCGTCATAAGTCGTATCTCGCGTTTTTCGTCCGGAACGTCGGCAAGTCCCTCGATGGCATTTTCCAGACAGTTTCCCAAAAGCGAATATATATGATATGGTTTCATCTCGCCCAATGCCGTGCCGTCGGCTGTGCATATAAAGCGGATATTCTGTTCACGACATTTTGCCGCGACTTCTCCGAGAACTATGTCGAGAGCTCTGTTCCCCGTGAAATACTCGGTATAACCGCCGACCTCTTTGAATTCGTCCTTATCTATGCTCCCGAGATTCGCCTTTTGTTTGAGATCGTGATATTTGATATTGATACGCTCCGCACTGAGACGCGCTTGCTCGTATTGTTCCTTGTCTTTCTGAAGCAGCAGCTGCAAAATATCTTTTTCCGCCTTAAGCGAATTATTACTGCCGTTCATTACGTTGACTATGAACATCGCGCAACCGAACATGGCGGTAAACAGTTTGAAGAACGCCTGCGCCGCCCATGCGTTGACGGGCAATGACTGCGGCGCATAATGACTGATAAATATCGCAACTGCCAGATACAGCGCCGCGACGCACAGTATCGCAGGGCTGTTTATCTTTATTTCGAGCGGATTGACTATCTCGCGCCTCAGCCAGAGCACGGCAACGAGTCCGCAGGCAACGAGCATATATACCGCGGACACTATGTAATATACGAAAAACTCGGCCCCCTGCCCGAAGATCATATAGGCGGTAGCATAAGAAAATCCGCTTACCATATGTTGCGCACAATATATATTGAGCGCATAATACAAACTTTCGCCCGGTCCGAGCTCAAAGCAGAATATGATCCCGGCGAACATGATCGCAAAAACGATAAGGTAATACCAAGGCAACGGGATATCGGGCCCGATCGCCATGAAAAAGTATACCGCCGCCGATGCCGCGCCTCTGATCGCAAAATGCGACCGTCTGCGCCTCCAAGGGAAAAACAATAAGGCGAACAAGAAGAACTGTATCGTAAATTCATTCCCCATGAAAAAACCGGGGACCGATCCGTATATGCGCATATCATCGCCTCTCGTAAATGTTCGGCACTCCGTGCGCAATGAGGTATCGCATAAAAGCGTCCGTGAATTTCTTCTTGTAAGTCCTGCTGATAGGCAGTTCGATGCCGGGCAGCCTCACCGTATTGTTCTCTATCGAAAGTACCTGACGGAGATTTACCAGGTAACATACGCTGCATCTTACGAACGACGAACTTTCCAGGTCTTTACTTATATCCTGTATCGCGCCACGTGTACGCACCGCACTCAATTTCCCGTTTTTATCCGACACGTAAAAATACAAATTATGCCTTTGCACTTCAACGTATATAAGATCTTTGACCTGTACGAGTTCTTGTCCGTGAACGGTCTTTATATACAGCCTTTCGCATTGCATCCGATCCATCAACATACATGCCCTGTCCATGATATCGAAGATAGATTGCTCCGTCACGGGCTTGAGCAAATAACCGAACGCATCTACCGAATAGCCGTCTATGGCGTATTGCGCCAGATTGGTACAAAATATGATGATTATATTACGACCCGATCCGCGCAATTCTTTAGCTACCGACATACCGTCGTCCCCCGGCATATCGATATCAAGAAAAACCACATCGAAGAGCTCGGCTTTATCGGCAGTTAAAAATTTATCCCCTCCGGAAAACGAAACGATCTCAAACTCCCTCGCGTTTCGTTCGGCATACATGCGTAACGATTTTTCCATCGCATCGGAAAAAACACGTTCGTCGTCTACCACAGCGATCCTGCGCATCTGTCCCCTCCTTTAAGTTCCATCACACTTACATATCATTTTACCATGTATTTCATATATCCGCAATATGCGCGGCACATCACGACCTAATTTCGGCACACATTACAGCATGTCATGATGTACTGCGACATATCCCGACTTCATGGACGGCTATGTAAGACCGTTATCGGGTACCGGATCCGACGTCCGGCAAGACGAAACGCTGCGACAAATAAATCGATACCGCACACCGAATATGTGTGATATCGATCATTCTCACCTCGCGGCTGTTTCGGCGCTCTCCTGCTCGTGAACTTATCAAACGGGCGAGCGGGGCGCGCGTAACGCGCGGGGACATATTGAAATACCAAAAGGGACCCCGGTTCGGGGTCCCCTTTGAAAATCTTTCGGTCATTTTGAAACCTTTCGGTCATTCGGACCGTTTTGTTGCCGGGCGCCATAGCGCCGGGTCGTTATTTCTTGCCGCCGTCATCGGGGGCTTCGGACGCCTCGGACGTCTCGCCTGCCTCGCCTGCTTCGGCTTCGCGCTGAGCGCGGCGGGCTCTGCGGGCTGCGCGGCGGCGTTCCTTGGCTGCCTCGATGTCCTTGAGTATCTGGTCGACCGCAAGATCCACCATGCTGTAAGCCGCTTTGAGGTCTTCCTCGTCGCGGATAACCAGCTCGGTCGCGGGCACCTTGAGTTTGAGCGCGCCCGTGGCGTTGCGGCGGAAGTCCTTGACCATCTCGTTCTCGATGACGAACATCGCGAGCGGATAGCTGCGGCGGACGGTCAGTCTCACTACCTTCTTGCTGCCGTACTTGATGCAGATGCAATTGGAGAGCTTGACTTCCGTCGTGCCGTTCTTGGAGAGCGCATACGCCTTGACCTTATCGAAGAGGTCGCGGAGCTCGGGGTCGAGCGCCTCATACGCTTCCTCGAAGGTGCGGGTCGAAGCGGTGATGACCACGCGCTCGGTGTCCTCGTCCGTCGCGGTCGCCGCGCTTTCGTCCTCGGGCTGAGCCGCGGGAGCTTCTTCGGTCGCCGCGGGAGCGGGAGCCGTTTCGGCTGCGGGCGCGGGAGCGGGAGCCGCCTCGGGTGCGGGCTGAGCCGTTGCGGGAGCGGGTTCGCCGCCCTTACGCTTGAGCACTACCGCGAGCACCACCGCGACTATCGCCACCACGAGGATGATAGCCAGGAGCACGTACACGCCCGCAAGGCTCGTCGTGTTGCCTGCCGCCGCCTCGACGGAAGCTACCTGCGCCTTGAAGGTGGATACGGCGTTCGTCGCTTCGGAAGCGGAGGTCGCGTTCTCTATCGCCGCCATCGCGTCGTCGTAGTACTTCTCGATAAGAGCCGCATTGTCCTCGCCGAAGGCGTCGACAAGCTTGCTGCGGAGATCGTCCGCCATCGCCGCTTTCGCCGTGAGTATGTCGCGCACCGACGTAGCCGAGGACTCGACTATGCTGTCGATGTAATCTTCCAGCCATGCGTCGATCTCAGCCGCCGCCTCGGTCTTGACTTCCTCGACCGCCGTCGCTTCGTCCACCGCCACGGAGATACCGTCTACCGTAGACTTGATGGCTGCGAGCTGCTCGATGATGTCGGAGATATCTTCCGCGATACCGTTCACGTCGTCGCTGTCCGCGAGACCCGCGAGCGTCGTTTCGAGCTTATCGATATCCGCCGTTACGGTCGCGATATCCGTCTTGACCGCGTCTATCTTCTCGCCGAGAGTGTTGCTCACGCTCGTAAGGTTACCCGTGAGGGTATCCAGCTTAGCGGACAGGTCGTCAAGCGTATCGCTGTAATTGGGTATCTTGATGTTGCTTATCGCCTCACGATATGCGACGATATCGTCGATCTCGCCGATCGCGTATTCCTTGTACATATCCACTTCGGCTTCGGTCTTGGCGCTGTTGATAGCCATGATCGTCGCCGTCGGGACGGCTACATCTTTTTCCGCGCCGTAGCTGTTGATCTCATCGATGGCAGCCGCCTTGTAATCGGCAAGAGCCGTATCGAGAGCCTTATCGAGAGCGTCTATCGCGTCCATGACGGAGAGTCTGGCGATCGCAAGTTTGCTCTCGCTCGTTGCGCCGTCCATAGCCGCATAAGCGTCGATCACCGCCTGTGCCGCAGCACCGAGCGTTTCGTCCGCTGCGAGAGCCTTGACGTCGGCGATCGTCATGCCGCAAGCATTGAGGAGATAAGAGCGGACGTCCGCCTGAGCCTCGGTCTTCGCGGTAAGGAGCGCCGCGGGATCGTCCGTCGTCGCTTCGACTACCTGGTAGTAACCGTTGTACAGCACACCCTCGTAGCCTTCCGCGAACGCGTCTTCCTTGGGCTCCTCTTTATACAGACCGTCGTTGATGAAGTTCTTGATGTTCTTCGCCTCGACTGCCGCCTCGTAGGTGCCGCCGTTGAGGTCTACGGTCACATCAGCCGAAGGATCCGCGCCGGTTACGGTATCCGTTTCGTAGAACGCCTTGCCGTTCTCGCCCGTAGCGTTGAACGTACCGCCGTTCAGCTGAACGTTTATCTTCATTTCCGTCGTGTGCTGCGACACTGCCACAGCTACGCCGGAAGCGGTATTGCCGTTGCCGTTAGGCTCGACCTCGAAGGCGCCCGTCGCGGTTATCGTGCCGCTCGTAACGGTGAGGTTACCGCTGCGCATTTCGATACCCGAAGCACCGGTTATCACGGAATCCGTTATCGTCATGTTACCGTACTGCGGATGATAGATCGCCGTTGCAACGTCGCTCGTTATCGTGCTGCCCGTTATCTCGATGATCGTACCGTTGCGGTTGCTGCCGTTGCCGCTTACCGCATACGCGCCCACGATCTTGTCCGTATCGGTCACGGTAACCGTGCTGTTCTCGATCACGAGTTTGTCGAACGCTGCGGTGTTATCCGCCTGCGCGTCCGTCGCGCTCATGTCGCCGTAGAAGATCACGCCGTAATCCGTAGTGGTTATGACGGAATCCTTTATCGTGAGGTCGGAAGTCTCCGCGCGAACCACCTGTCCCTGAGTGCGATTTTCTTTGGTCGCACGGAACTCGAGATCGATCGTCGAATCGCTGATCGTCGCGGTCGAATCGTTCTTCACCCACACGCTCACAACGTTAAGTCCGCTGTTATTTGCGGTCACGTTGACGGTGACGTTATCTATCGTCGCATTCTCGGAACCGTCTATCACGACCGCGCCCATTTTAAGGCTGTCGGCTTCCTCTTCGCCGGTCACGGTGTAGTTCACCGTCACATTCGAGAGAGTGAAGTCATCCGCATTCGTCACGGTCACGATGCCGTTGATCGCGCTATCCGAAGTTTCGGGAGCGGTGATCGTCACATCGGCTGCGGTCACGTTGATGTTGCCCGTGATATCATACCCGTTAAGATCGAGCGTTACGCTTCTCTCTATCACAAGCGCGCTCGTCAGCTCCACATCCGCGCCGAGAGTTACCTTTGCGAATTTGCTGTCGGCGATCGCGGAAGCAAGATTCGTCGCGTCCGTTACGACCGCAACATACTGCGCCGTATCTTCGGGGATCGTGCAACCGTTGAAGGTCACTGCGTCGGACTTACCGTCTTTTACCTCGGCTGCCGCGGAGATGTTTTCGAACGTGATGTTATTCACCGTCGCGCTGCTATTACCGTCGACAGAGATACCCGCTTCGAAGCCGCTTACAGCCACGGTAACGTTAGACAGATTATCGGAGTAAGTGAGTTTTGCACCGTCCGTAACGGTCAATGCCGCGCCCGTGCCGTCGCCCGCGAAGGAGACATCTTCGATAGTCACTTCGATCTCGCCTTTGACGATGAAGCTGCCGACGATCTCGTGATCGCCCTTGTTGCCGCCGTATATCTTGACGTCCTTCGTTATCTCGACGGGAGCGGAGAGTTCCATGCTCTGTACTTCGATCTCGCTTACGCCGAGTTCGAGAGCTTTAAGAAGCTGTTCCTCGTTCGCCACATGAACGACCGTCGTAACGCCATATCCCTTGAACGCTTCGAGTGCGGCGGGATCTTTTGCCGTCACCTTAACGCCGGAAGCAAAGCTCGTCTTGTACTCAACGGTGTCGCTTATCACGACTTTACCGAGCATCTCGACGGAGATTTCTTTTTCTATAATGCTGTCAGTGATAGTCAGCGTGCCGGCAGTATAGTTTTCCGGAGCACTGCCGCTGCCGACGGTTATCCTGCCTCTCGTTGTCGAGCGGACGAGCGTTACCGCACCGTCGTTGCTTATGCTTATCGGGTTGCCTATGACCGTATCGGTCAGCGTAACTGACGCGCCTTCGCCGTTAGCCATGACCGCGCCGTCTATCCAAGAACCGGAGACCGTGCCGTTTTTCACATTCACGGTCGCGCCCGTGCTCTTGATAAAGCCGTTAAGCGTATTGCCCGCAAGGTCGATCGTGACTGTGCCGGAAGCTACGGTGATGTTTTCCTTTACGTCGACGTAGAGCGTTACCGCACCGTCGTCGGTTGCGGCAGCCACTGCGTCTGCGAGTTTGTCGTAAGCCTTATCGCCTACCATGGCGATGACTTTGGTATCGCCTTCCGCAGGCGTATCGCCTTCGTCATAGACCGCATAGCCGTTCGCCGTCACATACAGGTCTGCCGTGTCGCTCACATACTCGGGAGCAAGCACTTCGGTGAAGTTACCGCCTTCGACAAAGCCGGTCTTGTTCTCGGACTCGACGGGCGCCTTGAAGTTACCGCCGTCTATCGTGATCGTAACGTCTTCGGAGGGTTCGGTCTCGCCCGTTACGGTATCCGTCTCGTAGAACGCTTTACCGTCCGTGCCCGTTGCGCTGAACTCACCGCCGTTGACGGTGACTTCGATCGGGCGCTCCGTCGTGTGCTGGGAGACCGCTATCGCTACGCCGACCACGGTAGAACCGTTGCCGTTAGGCTCGACCGCATAGTCGCCATCGGCTTTAACGATCGTGCCTTCGTTGATAGTCAATTTGCCTGCGCGGATCTCGATACCCGTTGCACCCTCGATCGTTCCGCCGGTTATATCCGTCGTGCCGGCACCCGCAAGGTAAATGCCCGCGCCGGTCGGCACATCGCCATTCATAAGGATGTCGGTATTTTCGAGCGTTATCGCGTTATTTGCGAAGCTGCCGTTGGTCGAGATACCGAAGGACTTGGTGTAGTATATCTTGCTGTTCTTCGCCGTCATGCTCGACGGAGCTTCCGCGTTATTAGAACCGAACAGACCTACGCCTGCTGCGCCGCCATAGACGGTGGAGTCGGTAAGCTCGAGCATGCCGCCGTCGCCGCCGTTGCCGTCGCCCAGCCTTATCGCGACGTTACCGTCGGGGAAGGACACGGTCATCTTGTTCAATACGAGTTTCGCGCCGGTCTCGGCAACAAGTCCGGTTATCGTCTCATCGCTTCCGGTGTACGTTATCGTACCGTCGGAAAGAGTGACTACCGCGCCGTTCGTTGCCGTAATGGCTTTAACGCTCGTTGCTATCGTCTTGCCCGCAAAGTCGATGGTGACATTCTCGGTCGTCACGATCGTTTCGCTAAGCGTCACATCGTCGTAAAGCGTTACGGGCGCGCCGTCAGCCGCGTTGATAGCTTCCTGGATGCTGCCGTAAGCCTTGTCGCCGGCGAATGCAACGACTTTGGTAGCGTTTTCGGGAGCGTTCTGTTCGGTAGCCGCCGCAAAGCCCGTCTCCGTCTGATACAGGTTTACGTTATCCGCGAGGTAATCGGAATCGAATGCTTTGGTGAACGTACCTCCGGAGATAGCTACGCCGCCGTCTTCGTCGTCGATCGGGCATGTCGCGCTTTCGGCTATCGCTCCGTTGAACGTTCCGCCTTTGATCTCAATATTCATATCGCCGCCGGGATACGTAGCACCGACATCGTAACCGTCGCTCATATATACCGCCGTAGGCGCGTTGAACGTACCATTGTTTATAGTGGTCGTATTAGTCTGACCGTTATAAACTTCGATAGAGATCGCCTGTGCCGTTGCGGTAAAGGTACCGCCGTTTATGGTCGCCGTCGCCCAAGTCTGCACGGCTGCGTGAGTATTTATCTTTGTCTCGAATACACCGCCGTCTATCGTCAATATTCCGTATTCGTCATTCTTAACGGCGTTGCTTGCCGCACTCGTAAACGAACCGCTCTTTATAGTCAGTTGAGCCGCCCCGTCGGACTTGCAATCGGTGTTGTTCGCAACAAGGCTGGACGGGTCACTCGTCAGATTTTCGACGTTGACATCGGAGATCGTCATGACTCCTTCATTTCTGATAACGTAATACGTCGTCGCTCCGCGAGTTATCGTACCCTTCTCATCGCTCGTGTCAACGATAGAAAGCGTACCGTTATTCAATATAGTTGCAACGTTATCCGTATCACTCGTAAGCGTCTTGCCGTTAAGGTCGAGCGTGATAACATCGTCTGCCGCAACGGTCACGGACTCGGTGACGTCGGCGTAAAGTACGATAGTAGCGTTTTCACCTGCCGCCGTAACAGCTTCGGCGAGGCTCGTGTAAGCCGTATCGTCTATCGTGGCGACTACCTTCTCGTATCCATCGGGAGCGCTTTCGGTCGCTACCGCGAAGCCGCTCTCCTCGTTCATATAGAGGTCGGCGCCTGCCGCGATGTAATCGCTTTCGGGCATGCCGTCGAACTCACCGCCGGAGATGAAGTTGTTTACCTGCTCATACTTCGTGGAAGTGTTGTAAGTATGTGTGAGGCTGGAGACCGCGCTGCCGTTTTCGCTCTCGAACTTGCCGCCCGTGATAGAGCTGTCCTTCATCATCTCCTCAGCAGGATAACCCGCGTTGTAGATGAGTACCGCGTCGCCCGTATTGAGCGCGCCGTCGGTGCCTCCGTCGGGACGAGTTGCGAAGAGCTCTTCGGGGGTCTTCTTTTCGCCGGTGGCTTTTACAACGGCATCGCCGCTTATGTTAAGTTCGCCGCCGCGGAGAACGATACCCGTTGCGCCCGTGATCGTGCCGCCCGTGATATTCAATTCACCCTTCTGCGGGTGGAAGATAGCAACGCCGTCGGAAGTAAGATTTCCTCCCGTTATATTGATTATCGTATAACCGGAGTAATAATTATCGGCACTGCCATTGCTCTCAATAACGCCGCCGCCCGTAACGGATATATTCGCCGCCGAATTAAGCGTCGCATATCTGCGTATGAAAATAGCAAGATTACCGTTCTGTTCGATAGTAAGATCGCTGCCGAGATTAAGCGTAGCACGCGTATCCTCACTAATGCCTCCGGCTACTTCTATAAGTGCTATGGCGCTGTCGGATGTTATATTACGAACTATCTTACCGTTTTGTATCGTAAAGTTTGCTCCGTCCGAAATATAGATAAAGGAATTTGTGCCGACATTAAATTCGGAAGTAGCTTCAAGCGTATTTTCGTTAAGATCGAGAACCACTTCTTTCCCGGAGACGGATATAGTCATGTGATCATCGTCGCCAAGAGTAATGTCGCTAAGCAACTTTACCGTAGCTTTGTCTTCATACGGAGCAGCCGCAATAGCGGAAGCGATAGTATCGAATTTATATTCCGTAGTGTCGTCACCTATCGTCATTGAAGCCGTAGCCGTACCCGCAACTACCTCGACAGTAAGTGCGCCGTCATATCTCTGCGCTTCGAGCACATAGCCTTCCGCTATGCAATCGGCTGCAATAACGTTCGTATAGCTACCACCGGAAACAGCAAGTGTACCGCCCGTCTTGCCGACAGTACCGGTCACATTACCGTTGCCAATGACATTGAGTGTGCCCGCGCTCACGGCGATATTACCGTCAAGCGTGTTTCCGTTAAGATCAAGGGTGATCACACCGGAAGCTATTTCAACATCACCCGCAACATTTTTAAGCAACGTTACCGTGTCTCCGTCTTTAACGTCGCTCAACGCTTCGGTAAGAGTATCGTAGCCGGTGTCGCCGATCATGACCGAATCGTTCTTGGAAAGAGTCGCATTGCCGTCATCGGCTTTAACTACGTATTTGCCGTCTTCTTTATATATGGCGTAATCGTCTGCCAGCAAATCAAGGTTAGGAACAGTCGCGAACGTACCGCCGGTAATAACAAACTTGCTGCCTTCTTTATAAATCAGATCGCCGAACGTGCCGCCGGAGATATTTACGGTAGCGCCACTGTAAATATCAAGCTTACCCGATTGTATATCGCACGATTCGATGTTTACTACCGAAGTCTCGTCGCCTTTGATTTCCATAGCATAGACATTAAATCCTGCTTTAGAAGAAGCTTTGATGGAACTGTCGCCCTTTATCGTAAGAGTCTTTAATTCGGAAGTATATATTCCATAGCCGTTTCCCGCGCTGGCGTTTGCTTCAAGCTTAACGCTGTCAACCGTTAAACCTGCGCTAACAATATTTAATGCGTACGACTTAGAATTATTTTTAGAATTATTAACGGTTATCGTGGAATCGGAGATCATAGCAGACTCATTGCCACCGATACGCACACCGGTTCCGACAGCATTTACTGTCACTCCGGTTATAGTAACCGTTGTAGACGTATTGGTGTATATGCCAGTCCCGGATCCCGTGCCGGTATCTGCTTTATAAGTACCGCCGTTGATCGTAACGCTTTCATTAGTAGTCCCGGAATATACGGCATAAGTTTTTCCGGTGTACTCACCGCCGTAAATCGCAAGTATGCCAGAGTTATTATAAACAGCAGAAGATGTAGTACTCGCGGAATTTGATGTCACAATAATGTTTCTAAGATTTACGCTACTGCCTTTACTGTAAATACCATAAGCGCCAACGCTCACACTGCTGGTGGGCTTGTCGGGATCCTCAACAGCCGTACCGCTTCCCGTGGAATAAGAAGTAATCGTAACATTGTTTGCGGTAAGCTTGCCATAGTTATAAATACCGTAAGGGATATAATCGTCGTCGTTTTTATAACTCATCTTCGCCGCCGACGTAGCCGCTATGATGCCGTTATAAACGTACAACTCGCCGTTGTTCGTTATAGCCGCATACTTGCCCGCTTCTTTGACGTTTTTAAGCGTGTAACCGTTAAGGTCGAGATTGATCTTCTGACCTTCGGGGATAACTATACTCTCGGTAACGCTCTTTTCTTCCGCATTTACGCTCTTAATTTTATCGCTTACCTGAATGTACTCGTTATACCCTGTCGCGTTTATCGCGTCCTGAAGAGTGCCGTAAGTCACGTCCGTACCGACAAACTCACCCGTTTCCGTATCCTTAGTGAATACCGCTACGGGGTCGGACACATTGGTGTTGAAAGTAACGCCGGAAAGTTCAACGCTGCCGTTGGAAAGTATGACGTGATCTTCCGAGCTGCCGCCGGGGGTCGTACTACCCTCGTCGCCCGCCTCGCCCTCTTCCGTGGAAGTGAACTCAACGTCAACGTTAGTCAGCGATATAGACGTGCCCGTCTGTCCCCACGCAAAATCGCCGGCAGACTGTCCTACGACTTTGCCGGTACCCGCTGCGGACAAATCCTTGATCGTGAGGGACGCGTTCGGTGTGACTTCGACGCAGCAATTCTCGCTGCCCGTAATGATCGTCAGCGTGAATCCCGCAAGATCGATAGTCTTATTGCCGACTATGTCCATGTGACCGTTCTTTTTCATTGTACCGCTGCCGGTGATCCCGCTCGGAACGGTCAGATCGAACACTACGTCTTGCGTTAATGTGACTTCGTTGTTTGTTGCGAGCGCAGTCATCAACTCGACAGCCGCAGTGTCGTCATAAGTCCCGTCCGCCGCTTTAGCCTCGGCAGGCGAAAAAAGCCGACCGAAACATACAGCAAGCAGACTTAAGGCGATCACGGCGAATAACGCCACGATGACCTTGACCTTTGTCTTTGCCATAAAATACCTCCGTTTTTTTCATGCAGCCTCGGGCAAGTATAGCTTAAACCTTATGCGCAAACGCCCCGATCGCATCATGCTTTCTTAACCTCACCTGCTCGCTTCGCGAGCTTCCTCTCCTAACCATCAGGAGAGGCACATAAGGTCGGCGTTGCGCAAGGGCAATTTCCCCCTTGCTCTCGGACTAATTTGTCTTTTTGCTTACCTTTTTATGTATTCCCGCGCTTTATGCGCGTAGATACCGAAATTGATCGACCTTCCTCTTTATAGCCCTCTCTGATTGTTAGAGAGGGTGGCTCGCACGAAGCGTAAGCGGCTGCGAGCCGGGTGAGTCAAAAGTTTGTGCCTGACGGGCAGGCTTTATATGTTTTGTTTCTTCCTTGACTCATCCGGTACGCCGTTCGCGCCTTCGGCACTTCTGCGGCGCACCACCTTCCCTGACCAATCAGGGAAGGCTTTCAAGATGTCCGCGCTCCCTCTCGGCAATTTAATGATTCACGAGCGAATGCGAGTCCCCGAGCCTCCGCTGATACCTTCAGTGGCGTTCGCACCCTGCGGGTGCTCGGCCGAGCAGGAGAGGCACATAAGGTCGGCGTTGCGCAAGGGCAATTTCCCCCTTGCTCTCGGACTAATTTGTCTGTTTGCTTACCTTTTTATGTATTCCCGCGTATTCGCGGTACACAAGTGACAAGGACGGGTGCGCAAAATACGCGCACTTACACTGTCACTACATATATAATACCCCCACCCCAGCACTTTTGTCAAGGGGTTTGGCACTATTCTAATGTAAATTTAATGTAAAATGGTCGCGCGGCGCACAAATGCAAAAACGTGTGTCAAAATCTGACACACGTCATTCGTTTGCGCACCGCTATCGCTCGCCTGACGCAACAACGCGCGAGGATACTTTTAAGTTCACGAGCGAATGCGAGTCCGAAACGCTGCCCCCTGCGGCAGGGGGA
>ERZ1108167.325-NODE-325-length-35633-cov-104.667154_pt1 | contig 35633 bp, 22 predicted proteins | sample MGYA00403703_ERZ1108167 | MGnify/ENA primary metagenome ERZ1108167 (study PRJEB35170, sample SAMEA104062411) | human gut metagenome | biome: human gut; feature: human-associated habitat; material: faeces | place: Denmark | collected 2012-05-11 ...
AGCGAGGCAAAATTTACGTTTATAGCCCGAAAAGATGCCGAGCTTTGCGCCAACAGCGAAGCGCACGCGAAGCGAGCGGTAGCGGTGCGCAAGGATATAGACCCGAGAACGTAGTTATAGACCCAAAAGACGGCGATATTTTCGTTTGGCATGACGAAAAATATTTCAAACAAATTTTAAGATAAAATTAGTTTGAAATATTTTTCGGAATATGCGTTGAAATTGCTTGACTTTATGCTTTTCGGTATGCTATCATTACCGTTACGAGAATAAAATGATACATTTGCCCTTTTCGGTTTTATGTTAGCATGAAGGGAGCAAACCGGACATTCTGTTTATTATTGTCAAGGATAGGAAATTGTTCGAAAGACCGGAAAGCAAATGAATGTTTGAGTGACCCGAAGCCGAGGCGAGAGAGCCGCGGCTGTGGGGATTTTTTATTGTCTCGGAAAAATAAGTTCAAGGAGAAGATATGACCGAAGTTAAGACCCGTAAAGTGAAGTACGGCAACACCGAGCGGCGCAGTTTCGCCAAGGTGGACGAAGTCATCGACATGCCCAATCTCATCGAGGTGCAGAAAAAGTCTTACAGCGACTTCCTCGAGCACGGGATAGGAGAGGTATTCAGGGATTTCTCTCCCATCACCGATTTTTCGGGCAGGATCGAGCTGCACTTTCTCGATTACCGCATAGAGGACGCCTCTAAATATACGGAGAAAGAGTGTAAGGACAGAGACGCCACTTATGCCACTCCGCTTAAAGTAAAGGTGCGCCTTGTTTATAAGGAGACCGGTCAGATGACGGAGCAGGAAGTGTTCATGGGCGACATGCCCAAGATGACTCCCAACGGCTCGTTCATCATCAACGGAGCGGAGCGCGTCATCGTCTCCCAGCTCGTCCGCAGCCCGGGCGTGTATTTTTCCGACGAGACGAAAGACCAGAAGACGGGCAAGGTGTATTTCACCGCGCAGAGCATCCCTTCGCGCGGCGCATGGCTGGAGTACGAGATGGAGCCCGCGGGCACGCTTGCGGTACATGTGGATCGTCAGCGCAAAGTTCCCGTCACCACGCTCATCCGCGCTCTCAGCGCGGTCACTACCAAGGATTTCGGCAGCGACGAGAGCATCTGCAAGATCTTCCACGACGAAGAGATAATAAAAAACACCTGTGAAAAGGACGCGGCGAAGGACGACGAGTCCGGTCTCGAAGAGCTCAACAAACGCCTGCGCCCCGGCGAGATATTCAACCCCGATTCCGTCGCGGGTTATATCCATTCGCTATTCTTCGATCGCCGCAAGTACGACCTTTCCCGCGTGGGCAGGTACAAGCTCAACAAAAAGCTTTGTCTCGCTTCTCGTATCACGGGGCTGGTAGCGGCGGACGACGTCGTGGATAAAGACGGTATCGTTTATGTCGTGGCGGGCAACGTCATCGACGAGGAGACCGCGTTCAGGATCCGAAACGCAGGCATAAACGAAGTCGCCGTAAGAGTGGAAGGCAGGGAAAAGCCTTTCTGGGTGATGGGCAACGGTCACGTCGACCTCGACGGTTACATCGACGTCGATCCCCGCTCGATAGGCATAACCGAAAGCGTGTCCTTCTCCGTGCTCACCGAGCTCATGAACAAGGCTTCCGACCGCGCGGAGCTCGCCGAGCTCTGCCGCGACAACGCCGACAGGCTTGCCGAAAAGCACATCACGGTGGATGACATACTCTCCACGGTCAACTATATAATAGGTCTGCACTACGGTATCGGTTACACGGATAACATCGACCACCTCGGCAACCGCCGCGTGCGCAGCGTGGGCGAGCTGCTGCAGAACCAGTTCCGTATCGGTATCGCGCGTCTCGAGCGCGTGGTGCGCGAGCGCATGCAGATACAGTCGGACGCGGAACTTACGCCGCAGACGCTCATCAACATCCGTCCCGTGACGGCGGCGCTCAAGGAGTTCTTCGGCTCCTCGCAGCTGTCGCAGTTCATGGACGAGACCAACCCGATAAGCGAGCTCACGCACAAGCGTAAGCTGTCCGCTCTCGGCCCCGGCGGTCTCAACCGCGACCGTGCGACCTTCGACGTCCGCGACGTGCACTACTCGCATTACGGCAGGATGTGCCCGATAGAGACTCCCGAAGGACAGAACATCGGTCTTATATCCTCGCTCACTTCTTACGCGAAGATAAACGAATACGGCTTCATCGAAGCGCCCTACCGTAAGGTAGCCAAGTTCTACGACGAGAGCGGCAACGTCGTCGGCGGCAAAGTCACCGACGAAGTGGAGTACCTCTCCGCCGACCGCGAGGACAGATACATCATCGCGCAGGCGAAAGAGCCTCTCGGCGAGGACGGCTGGTTCGAGAAGAAGCGTGTGCTCGCGCGTTACCGCGAGGACATCAAGGAGTTCGACAGGGAAGAGATAGACTACGTCGACGTTTCTCCCCGTCAGCTCGTTTCCGTCGCTACCTCGCTCATACCTTTCCTCGAGAACGACGATACAAACCGCGCGCTCATGGGCTCCAACATGCAGCGTCAGGCAGTTCCTCTGCTCCGCCCCGAAGCGCCCATGATAGGTACGGGCATCGAGCACAAAATAGCTTACGACTCGGGCGTCATGGTGATCGCGAGAGCGGACGGCGAAGTGTGCTATGTTGACGCCGAGACCGTCAAGGTGCGCGAAGAAGACGGCACCGTCGCGACGTATCTGCTTAAAAAGTTCCAGGGCTCCAACCAGGGCACCTGCATAAACCAGAAGCCCATCGTGGCGAAGGGTCAGAAGATCAAGGCGGGCGACGTGCTCGCGGACGGTCATTCCACTCAGAATGGCGAGCTCGCTCTCGGACGCAACATCCTCGTCGGCTTCATGAGCTGGGAAGGTTATAACTACGAGGACGCTATCCTCATCAGCGAACGCATAGTAAAGGACGACGTGTTCACCTCCATCCATATCGCGGAGTACGAGATGGAAGCCCGCGACACCAAGCTGGGCGAAGAGGAGATCACGCGCGACATACCCAACGTCGGCGAAGACGCGCTCAAGAACCTGGACGAGAACGGTATCGTCTACGTGGGCGCGGAAGTCACGAGCGGCGACATACTCGTCGGTAAGGTCACGCCCAAGGGCGAAGCCGACCTCACTCCCGAGGAGCGCCTTATGCGCGCGATATTCGGCGAGAAGTCCCACGAAGTGCGCGACACCTCCCTCAAAGTGCCTCACGGCGAGGGCGGCATAGTGGTGGACGTCAAGGTGTTCACCCGCGCCAACAAGGACGAAATGAGCCCGGGCGTCAACAAGGTCGTCAGAGTGTACATCGCTCAGAAGCGCAAGATAGGCGTGGGCGACAAGATGGCGGGCCGCCACGGTAACAAGGGCGTCATCTCCCGCGTGCTCCCCGAAGAGGATATGCCTTTCATGGCGGACGGCACGAGACTTCAGATCGTGCTCAACCCCCTCGGCGTTCCTTCGCGAATGAACATAGGACAGGTCCTCGAAGTGCACCTCGGTCTCGTTGCCAAAGCTCTCGGCTGGAAGGTGGCGACGCCGGTATTCGACTCGGCTTCCGAGAAGGACATCGAGAAGCTGCTCAAAGACAACGGCTTCGTCAATCCCGACGGGGAAGTGGACGGCAAGATACAGATGTACGACGGCAGGACGGGCGAACCGTTCGAGAACCGCACGACGGTGGGCTACATGTACATGCTCAAGCTCATCCACCTCGTCGACGACAAGATGCACGCGCGTTCCATCGGACCTTACAGCCTGGTCACGCAGCAGCCTCTCGGCGGCAAGGCGCAGTTCGGCGGACAGCGTTTCGGCGAGATGGAAGTGTGGGCGCTGTACGCTTACGGCGCGGCGAATATCCTGCAGGAGATCATGACCGTCAAGTCGGACGACGTCGTGGGCCGCGTAAAGACTTACGAGTCCATAGTCAAGGGCGTGAACGTCTCCGAACCCGGCGTGCCCGAGTCCTTCAAGGTCCTCATCAAAGAGCTGCAGGCGCTCGGTCTCGATATCAAGGTGCTCAACGACGAGAACAAGGAGATCTCCATCAAGGATATCACCGAGGACGAAGCGGACACTTACGAAGCTCCTACCAAAAAGACCAAGCATTTCGAGAACGGCAAACTCGTTCTCGAAGAGGAGATAGACCTCGACGCGTTCGACGATATCAAGCTGGACGACGACGAGGACAAGGAAGAAGCGCAGGAAGACAGCCTTGCGAGGTTGTTCGGCGACGACGATGACGTTCCCGAAATAGACGACATCGCAGGCGACGACGAAGACTTCGACGACCTCGACGACGTCGACGACATGGGCGTTGATCTCAGCTCGGACAGACTTCTGGACGACGAAGATCTCGATGAAAAGGAGGACTGATCGAATATGTTCGAACTTAACAGCTGCGATTCGATGCAAATAGCGATAGCGGGTCCCAACAAGATCCGCGAGTGGTCTCACGGCGAGGTCACCAAGCCCGAGACGATAAACTACCGCACGCAGAAACCCGAACGCGACGGACTGTTCTGCGAGCGTATATTCGGACCGTACCGCGATTACGAGTGCCATTGCGGAAAGTACAAGCGTATCCGCTATAAGGGCATAATCTGCGACAAGTGCGGCGTCGAGGTCACGAAGAGCAAAGTGCGCCGCGAGAGGATGGGGCATATCGAGCTCGCCGCTCCCGTCACGCATATATGGTACTTCAAGGGCGTTCCCGGACGTATCGGGCTGATGCTGGACATGACTCCCAAGCAGCTCGACCAGATCGTGTACTTCGTCAACTTCGTGGTCACCGATCCGGGCGACACCCCCCTCGAATACAAACAGATCCTTACCGACGCGGAGCTCGCGGAGGCTCAGAAGCTGTACGGCGAAAAGTCCTTCAAAGTGGGCATGGGCGCCGAAGCGGTGAAGAAGCTCCTCGGCGACATCAACGTCGAAGAGGAATATAAGAAGGTCAAAGAGATCGTGGAAAGCTCCAGCGGGCAGAAGAAGCTCAAAGCCATCAAGCGCCTGGATATCCTCGATTCCTTCCGCCGCAGCGGCAACGACCCGACGTGGATGGTGCTGGACGTGCTTCCCGTCATACCCCCCGATCTGCGCCCCATGGTGCAGCTGGACGGCGGCAGGTTCGCGGTCAGCGACCTCAACGACCTCTACCGCAGGGTCATCAACCGCAACAACAGACTCAAGAAACTCATGGAGCTTTCCGCTCCCGATATCATCGTCCGCAACGAGAAGCGTATGCTCCAGGAAGCGGTGGACGCGCTCATAGACAACGGCCGCCGCGGCAAAGCGGTATCCGGCGCGGGCAACCGCGAGCTCAAGAGCCTTTCCGGGCTCCTCCGCGGTAAGCAGGGACGTTTCCGTCAGAACCTGCTCGGCAAGCGCGTGGACTATTCCGGACGTTCGGTCATCGTCGTCGGTCCCGAGCTGAAGATGTACCAGTGCGGTCTGCCCAAGGAAATGGCGCTCGAGCTGTTCCGTCCGTTCGTGATGCAGGAGCTCGTCCGTCAGGGCAAGGCGCATAACATCAAGAGCGCGAAGCGCGTCGTCGACCGTGCGGACAAGAGCGTATGGGGCGTGCTCGAAAAGGTCATCAAGGAGCACCCGGTGCTGCTCAACCGCGCGCCCACGCTCCACCGCCTCGGCATACAGGCGTTCGAGCCCGTGCTCGTCGAGGGCAGAGCGATAAAGCTCCACCCGCTCGCATGCGGCGCGTTCAACGCGGACTTCGACGGCGACCAGATGGCCGTGCACGTGCCTCTTTCGATAGAAGCTCAGGCGGAAGCCCGCTTCCTCATGCTCGCGTCCAACAACATCCTCAAACTGTCCGACGGCAGACCCGTCTGTACTCCTTCGCAGGATATGGTCATGGGCGTGTATTACCTCACGATAGAGCGCCCGGGCGCCAAAGGCGAGGGCAAGGTGTTCTGCGATACCGACGAAGCGAAGATGGCTTACCAGAACGGCGACATCTCGCTGCAGTCCAGGATAAAGGTGCGCCTGTTCCGCGAGATAAACGGCGAGATCAAGCACAAGCTCGTGGATACCACGGTAGGCAAGATAATATTCAACGAGGCTATCCCGCAGGATCTCGGCTTCACCCCGCGCGAGACGGAGGACGACATATTCAAGCTCGAGATCGACCGCGTAGTGGACAAAGGCGTGCTCGGCGATATCGTGGACGTGACCTTCAAAAAGAAGGGCGCGACGGAGACCGCGCGCGTGCTGGATAACGTCAAAGCGCTCGGCTACAAGTACTCCACGATAGGCGCGATCACGACTTCCGTGTTCGATATGAAGATACCTCCCAAGAAGAAGGAACTCATCGAAGAGGGCGACAAGCGCGTCATCGCGGTGGAAGATCTTTATAAGGACGGCTTCCTTACCGAGGAAGAGAAATACAACAAGGTCATCGCGATCTGGAAGGATATCAACGGCAAGATGAGCGAAGAGCTCAAGAAGGGCTTCGAGACGTTCAACCCCATCTCCATGATGGCGACGTCCGGCGCCCGCGGCTCGATAACGCAGATGATACAGCTCGCCGGCTGGCGCGGACCCATGGTCAACCCGCAGGGTAAGACGCTGGAAGTGCCCGTCAAGAGCAACTTCCGCGAAGGACTTTCCGCACTCGAGTATTTCATAGCGTCCCACGGCGGCCGCAAAGGTCTCGCCGATACCGCGCTCAAGACCGCGGACTCCGGATACCTCACGCGCCGTCTCGTCGACGTGGCGCAGGACGTCATCGTCATGGAAGAGGACTGCTGTGAAGGGTTGCCTCAGCCTAAGGGCATAAAGACGTTCGCGATCGTCGAGGGCAACCCGCTCAAGATAGAGACGGGCGGAGCGGTCACCGACGAAGAGAAAGCCAAGGTGTTTGCCGCCATCTACGACAAGAAGGCGCCCAAGTACACGGTGGAAGAGATCGTCGATCCCGCTACTGGCAGGACCATCGTTCAGGCGAACGGCAAGATATCCGAAAACAAAGCGCGCGAGATAATAGAGAAGAACGTGCCTTCGGTCAGGGTCATCAGTTCGCTCATCGAGAGCCTCGAAGACAGACTGAACGGGCGTTACTCCGCCGAGGACGTGTGCGACCCCGAAACGGGCGAGCTCATCGTCGCGGCGAACACCATGATAGGCGAGGACGACGCCAAGCGCATAACCGACGCGGGCATCGCGTCCGTATCCATCCGCACGGCGCTGACCTGCCGCAGCAAGCACGGCATCTGCGCGAAGTGCTACGGCAAGGATATGTCCAACGGTTCGCCGATACGCATAGGCGAGGCGGTAGGCATAATCGCGGCTCAGTCCATAGGCGAGCCGGGCACGCAGCTTACGATGCGTACCTTCCACAGCGGCGGCGTCGCGGCGGCAGACGACATCACGCAGGGTCTTCCCCGCGTCGAGGAGCTGTTCGAAGCGCGTAAGCCCAAGGGCGTGGCGACGATCACCACTATCGACGGCACCGTCACCATCAAGGAAGAGAACGGCAGGCGCGACGTCATCGTGCGCGGCGACGACGGCAAGGAGATGTCTTACTCCATACCGTACGCGGCTAAGCTCAAGCGCAATATCGTGAACGGCGCGCGCATAACCGCGGGCGATCCGCTCACCGAAGGTCCCATCAATCCTCACGACATCCTTGCGACGAAGAACAAGAACGCCGTGCAGGAATACCTGCTCAAAGAGGTGCAGTCGGTCTACCGCTCTCAGGGCGTCAAGATAAACGACAAGCACGTCGAGGTCATCGTGCGCCAGATGCTCAAGAAGGTGCGCGTGGAGACGAGCGGCACGACGGACTTCCTGCCGGGCAGCATGGTGGATATAAGCGATTATATGGACGCGAACGGCAAGGTCATCGAAAACGGCGGCGTGCCCGCGCAGGCGAAACCCACTCTGCTGGGTATCACGAAGGCGGCTCTCGCGACGGATTCCTTCCTGTCCGCGGCGTCCTTCCAGGAGACCGCGCGCGTGCTCACCGAAGCGGCTATCAAGAACAAGCGCGATATGCTGCGCGGACTTAAAGAGAACGTCATCATCGGCAAGCTCATCCCCGCAGGCACGGGTATGCGGATCTACCGCAATATCACCCCCGCGGAGAAGAAGATCGTTCCTCCCGCGGAGGAGCCCGCTCCCGAGGACGAAGTCGCCGTCGAAGGCGAGACCGTCGCTCCCGACGAGAGCGCCGCGGCAGCGGAATGATAACATACCGAGACAAACGCAAAAACGCCCGAGATCGGTTCCTCGGGCGTTTTTCCTTGCATTGCGGCTCCTTTCGTGCTATCATATATCCATGGAACAGAAGAAGATAACGGGTATCCTCGGCGCGATGGACGGGGAGATAGAAGGTATCGTATCGGCGATGGAAGGCGCGTCCCGCCGCGTATACTGCGGCAGCGAGGTGTTTTGCGGGCGGATCCGCGGCAGGGAAGTGGTGCTCGCTCGGTCGGGCATAGGCAAGGTGAACGCGGCGTTCATGGCGCAGGCGCTCATCCGCGAGTTCGGCGCGGACGAGCTGTACATGACGGGCGTGGCGGGCTCGCTCGGCGGGCTGCGCACTCTGGACGCACTTGTGCCCGACGGCTTTGTGCAGTACGACGTGGTCAAGCCCGGCGATCCCGACGGGCTCATAGACATCCTCGGCGAGGTGGTCCTCCGCCCCGACGAAGGCATGTCCTCCGCTCTTGCCGCCGCCGCGGGCGCACGCCGCGGTATCCTCGCCACGGGCGAGAAGTTCGTCGGTAGCACAGCCGACCGCGAGGATATACTCCGCCGCTTTCCCTCGGCACTCGCCGCGGATATGGAGAGCGGCGCCGTCGCTCAGGTGTGCTCGCGCCTCGGCGTGCCTTTCGCCTGCGTGCGTATCATTTCCGATTCGGGCGACGCCGACGAGTATTACGATTTCGTATCCCGCGCCGCCGCCGCTGCCGTTTCCGCCGTTCTTGCCGCTTTCTTGCGCGGCGTTTGACCGTAAAACAAAATTTACCTTGCGCACCGCTACCGCTCGCTTCGCGTGCGCTTCGGTCAGACGAAATTTTACCTTGCGCGGCATTTTACCGCCGAACAAAATTTCCTGAATTTTGTTCAGCTGACGCCGCGCTTCGGACAGACGAAAACGCTGCCGTCTTTTTGGGCTAGGACCGCGTTCTCGGGTGGGCATAGGGTCACCTTATGCCCACCGCTTCCGCTACGCTCGCTCCTTTTTCCTTGCGCACCGCTATCGCTCGGCTCCCGCCGTGCGCTTCGGTATAGACGAAAACGCTGCCGTCTTTTTGGTCTATAACTGCGTTTTCGGGTGGGCATAGGGTCACCTTATGCCCACCGCTTCTGCTTCGCTCGCTCCGAGAGCCGCAGTTCTATCCTCAAAAATACGGCGCATTTTCTGCGAATTCCGTAAATGTCGCTCCGTCAATTTCAGGCAAAAAGAAGACACGCACGTCGATGACATGCGTGTATATTTTTTAAGTTCACGAGCGAAGCGAGTCCGAAAAGCTGCCCCCTGCGGCAGGGGGAAGTGCCCCGTATGGGGCGATAGGGGTTGAGGCAGGATAAATGTACGAGCTTTACCGTTATATCCTGCTTGCCCATAAAACAAACTTCAACCCCTTCCGGCTCGCAGCCGCTTACGCTTCGTGCTCGCCACCTTCCCCTGCCTCAGGGGACGGCTCTTATGATGACCGCGCGGAAGCGCGGCACTTCATTTTAAGCAACTAAGCGCATATGTCCCGTTTAACAGAATTCGCAGCAGACGATAAGCCTCTAAGCGCATATGCCCCGAATAGCAGAATTCGAAGCGAAACCGCGAGATTTTCGGATGGAAAGGCACGTTCTCGGAAGCGGGCGTAGCGTTAGCGGTCGCCGCAGGGTGACCCCGCGGCGACTCCGAAACGTGGTCCTCGCGGACGGCAACCGACCGACTTCCGATGGGAAACGCTTGCTTCGTACCGCAACAGCTCGGTCAGCCGCGGTGCTAACCGCCCGAAAAGCCGCGCTTTTCGCGTGTGAAACGATGAAAAATATTTTAAGGGAATTTCAAATTGAAATTCCCTTAAAAATTTTTCGGAATAAAGATTTTTCGTGTGCGACGAAGCGCTTGCCGGGCGCAAGGAATAGGTTTAAGTTTCTCGGAAAGGTGGGGGTGCAGGGGGCGGAAAACCTCTCTTTGTCCAAAGAGGGTTTTCCGCCCCCTGCAAAACACTACTTCACGATAAGTTCTGGATGGACGTGGGAGGCGAAGGCGATGCCGCCGGCGAGGTTATGGCAATCGAAGCCATATGCGGAGAGCATGCGGCAGGCGATATAGCTGCGCGTGCCGCTGCGGCAGTTGATGTAGAGGGGCACCCCGCGGGGCAGGTAGTCGAGGCGGGCACGCAGCTCGTCCACGGGGACGTTTATCGCGCGGGAGAAGTGACCCGAAGCGAACTCGCCGCGCGAGCGCACGTCCAGCATGACTATATCGCTCGCGTCGCACAGCTCGGGCAGCTCTTCGGCGTGGAACTGCTTTACCAGCCCGGCGAGCACGTTCTCGGCGACGTAGCCCGCGACGTTCACGGGGTCTTTGGCGGAGGAGAACGGCGGCGCGTAAGCCAGCTCAAGCGTCGTGAGATCGCGTACCGACATGCCTGCGCGCAAAGCGACCGCAAGCACGTCTATGCGCTTGTCCGCGCCTTCCCGCCCCACTATCTGCGCGCCGAGCAGCTTGCCCGCGTCGGGCGTGAACAGCAGCTTGACGAACATCTCCTCCGCGCCCGGGTAGTACGTCGCGTGGGAAGGGGAGAGCGTGACCGTTTTGAGGTATCTTATGCCGCGCTTCTGCGCGGTCTTTTCGTTCATGCCCGTAGCGGCGGCGGTGAGCCCGAACAGCTTGACGATCGACGTGCCCTGCGTGCCGCGGTAAGAGTCTGCCACCCCGCAGATATTATCCGCCGCCACGCGCGCCTGGCGGTTGGCGGGGCCTGCGAGCGGCACATTGACGGGTTCGCGCGTGAGGTAGTCCTCCGTCTGCACCGCGTCGCCCACCGCGAAGATATCGGGGTCGGACGTTCCCATGCCGTCGTCTGTGACTATCGCGCCTTTAACGCCCGTTTTCAGCCCGCAGCCGAGCGCGAGATCGCTCTCCGGCATAACGCCCGTCGCCGCGAGCACGAGTTCGCAGTCATAGCGTCCGCCGTCGGTGACCACGGTAACTCCGTCGCGGCGTTCCTCTATCGACCTGACATGCGCGCCGAAACGCACGTCCACGCCACCGCGCACAAGCTCCTCGGCGAGCATGCTCGCCATATCCGCGTCCAGCGGCGGCAACACCTGACGGCTGCGCTGCAACAGGGTGACGGAAATGCCGCGGCGGACGAGGTTCTCTGCCGTTTCCAATCCGATGAATCCTCCGCCGATGACGACCGCGCGTTTTACGCCCTGCTGCTCCGCGCGCTCGCCGAGGCGGAACGTGTCCTCCACCGTGCGCAGCGTGTATACCCGCTTGCCGCGGTCTCCGGGAACGCCGGGAAGGGCGGGAGCGGCTCCGGGAGCGAGCAGCAGACGGTCGTAATCCTCGGTGTATTCACGCCCCGAGGAAAGCTCGCGCGCGACGACGGTGTGCGCCTCGGGGTCGACGGATATCACTTCCGTGCTCACACGCACCTCGACGTTGTATCGGGCGGCGAATCCGGCGGGGGATTGCAGCGTGAGATCGCGCTTGTCCGTTATCACATTGCCTATGTAATAGGGAAGACCGCAGTTGGCGTACGACACATAGCCCGTGCGCTCGAATATTATTATCTCCGCGAACTCGTTCAGCCTGCGCAGGCGTGCAGCCGCGGTCGCTCCGCCCGCAACGCCGCCGACGATGAGTATTTTGGGCGCGTCGACCGTTCGTCCGTCGGGCAAGGTCTTTTTGCGCACGGCGCGGCTCTCCTTGGAAAAAAGTCCGGGTATTTTCATGTGTTCCTCCTGTAAGTATAAATACGAGCGCCGCGGTCGCAGCCGCGGCGCTTGATGTCGCACTCCGATGTAGTTATTTTTCCTCGAAAAATATGTCGATGATGTTTTTAAGATCGCCTATCATCTTGCCGACGAACTTCTGGTCGATGGCGGCGCCGTTTGAGATAAGGAACTCCGTGTACTTGGTGACGAGGAAGAGGTCGGAATTGAAGCAGCGCTTGATCACGAATTCCAGCACTTTGCGCTTGTTCCACTTGAGTATCTTGGCGTTCATGTGCGAAGCGTCGCATGCGACCTGGTATTCCTTGTATTTATCGCCCAGCCCCGCGAGATCCTCGAGGTAGCGGAAATTGAGGTTCCACTTGGTCAGCTGCAGGTCGGGCACCGCGCCCATCCAGCCGTAGTTTTCGAAGTGATCGACCTCGTTGGCGTTTTTGAGGTTGATGCCGAACTTCTTCGTCTTTTCGTCGTAGTCGGCGCGGGTCTTTTCGTCCATGCGGTCGGGATCGCTGAAACGGTCGAACGTCTCGAACTCCTCGACTACGTCCTTGCCGTACTTGCAGAGCACGGATATCACGCACTCCAGCTCGTGCAGGCTGCGCCATACGACGATGGCTTCCTTCTCCAACCCCTTGGCGGCGAGCATCATTATGCCCTTGAGCTTGAGGAACGCCGTTTCGAACAGCTTGTATACCGCTTTGGACGTGCGCTCCGTGCAGGCGGAACTGCCTTTGAGCCCCACCGCGAGCAGGTAATCGAGCAGGATATTGAAGCGGCAGTACACGGGGTTGTACTCGTTTATGATGCGCTTGGCGCTCGTTTTTATGTTTTCGAGTATGAATATGGACTCCGCTACGTCCGTCACCAGACGGGAGCGGTAAGCCTCGTCGCGCGTGAGCGCGATACGTCCCGCGTCGTCCGTGTTGCAGGTGTAGGCGTAATGATAACCGCATATGTATTTGACTATGTCGGGCGCGGGCACGCCGTAGAGCGCGGGGTTTATGCCGCCTGCCGTGAGCCTCGCTCGGTAACGTTCGAGCACTTTGACGAACATATCGGACACGAACGAGCGCGGAAAAGTATAGCCGCCGTATTCCGCGCGCAGCTTGGGCAGGGTATAATCGAGTATCTCGTTTACGAATCGTTCGTCCATATCACTATATTATCACATTTTTTCCGTATAGTCAATACCGTTTTCAAAACCCGTTCATTAGAAAACGATTAGATTTGCGCGAAACCGCGCGAAAAAGCGCGTGGCAAGCGCGGGTCGTTCGCCGCGCCCGGGACGAAAGTAAAAAAAACGAAGAACAGCGCAACCTAAAAAACTTCCTGCAACTGTCCTTCGTTTTCCACCATCGTTTATGCGATTTGAGGTCGGAAGCCTTTTCCCTTAGCTTCCGTAGCTTATTATACACTTACCAAAGCGGATAGTCAAGCGCGAACGGGCATTCCGCGCTTATTTTAATGTGAAGATTTTCACACAAACCGCACGTTTGCCGTCACTTTTGCCGCCAAAGACCGCCGTAAAAATTTTTTTGAAAAATTTTTCAAAAAAACTTCTTCGCTATCCGTTTCTGATACACCCTTGTGGTATGATATGGCAAATACGATATCCGATCAAGGAGATCATGCTTATGACAAAAACGAAAAGAGATCCTTCGGCTTATGCCGTGGCGTCGTTGCTGCTCATACTGCCGTCGCTGCTCAGAGGGATCGCGGAAGCGTATATCGCTTTCGCCGGATTGAGCGCCGAATATTCCGATCGCGACATGTTCGTATATCCGTTCGGCGGGACGGAAGAGGGCGTCACCACGCTGCTCAACATCCTGCCCGCGATGTGCCTTGTGGCGGGCGCGGCGCTGGCGGCAGCCGCGGTCATACGCGGCAGGGCGGGCGGACGGCTGTCGTCGCTCGTGCTGTCGCTGCTCACCGTGTGCTGCGCGACCGCGACATGGGTGGCGTCGCTCATCGTGATGTATAACGACGACCTGATCATGGTGATCCCCGCGCTCGTCGCGTGCGGCTTTTATGCGGCGTGCTGCATACTTACGTTCGTCGGCAAGGGCTGGGCTCCGGGCGGGGCATTCACCGCAGTGCTCGGCGTTGCCGCCGCATGCGCGTTCGTACTCCCCACGCAGTTCGGCATACCGCTCGCCTGGGCGTGCATGTGGTACGGCGTGGCGGGAGCTCTCCGCGCGTTCTTCGGAAAGCGCGTAGGGGATATCGCAGAATACGCGTCCGCCGCGCTCATGCTCGCAGGTCCGATGACCGTCGGCATAATGTGCTTCGTGCAGGCATGGGGCGTCCCGATAGCGTATCTGGCAGCAGTTATTTGCTGCGCTCTCACGGGCGTAGTGTATTATCTCGTACGCCTGACGCCGTTTGGGAGAAAATTATGCGGACACATTCCCGATGCCGTCGTCGGCGCGGACGATATATCCGCTCATGCGTATGAGAGCGATGTCAAGATTTGTTCCGAATGTCCGGTTGTCCCGTCGTTTGCCGCATACGCTCCTGCCGGGGAGCAGACGGCTCCCGTGTTCGCGGAAAGAGCGCACGAAGCAGCGCCGCGTAAAACGCATACAGCGGGGAAAACGTCCATAGCCCGCGACGATAAATATTTCATGACGGTGGCTACCGTAGCGCTCGTGTTGCTCTTTCTTCCGCTGTGCGGGTTTGCGATGTCGTTAAATATATTTACGACTAATTACTTCGAGTTGTTGGTAGTATCGTTGTCGCTTGCGGGACTGTCGGTTATCGTGTACGCTCTTATGTGGATATCTCGTGCGCGGTTGTCGGGTAAACGTCTCCTTTATACGATAGGCACGGAATCCGTCGTTCTTTCAGCCGTAGCGTCCAATATTCTCGGTATAATGGGATCTTACAGCGTCCCCGCGACGGCTCCCGCGCTCGGAGCGTTGGCGGTGTTGCTCGTGGCTGCGCTGTTGCCGTCGTTCGCATACATGCAGGACAGATTCGGGAAAGACGAGCCGCTCGGCATGCACTCCGCGTTCGCGGCTTTCATGGGGTGTCTTGCTTTCGGAAGCATGATATCCGAATCGGTAGCGATATTCGTTTCGGCGGCGTACATGCTCTTTGCGACGGATATCGTAGTCACATATGTGCTCGGCAGACGGGCGGCGATATATGAACATATCGTTGTTGCGCTTGCCGCCGCGGGAGCATTCGTACCGGCTATTTTCAGCGCGATGGACGGCGCGGATTACGGTAATATCCTGTATACATATGAGGATGCATATGATATCGTACCGTATGCGGACGAGATCGTCACGGTACTTTCCGCGGTGTACCTGTGTATCGTGTCCGTGCTCGCGATAGCGTATTACATGGAGCGTTTCGGCGGGGTATTCTCGGGGAGCCGTACCGGTTCGTTCTTTGCCGGGCTGAGAGACCGCGCGTTCGGTATAAGCCCTTACAGCTCGCGTTATCTTCGCGGCAGGGGATATACGGGAGCGGCTACCCGGGATGAAAGAGACCGCGTGTTAAATCCGCTGGTTCATACGACCTCGGAAACAAACGAAGACGCGTTTTTTCCGAGGCAAATACAAACGACAGAGAGGAGATGTGAAAATGTTCGGAGTAAATGACAAATCTTTGAAGATAATGTACGGAGTGGGCGTCGCGGTCTGCATAATATTCGGTTTGTGCGGTATTGCAGGCGGTATCGTCGTATTCATAGTGACCGAAACGGTATTCGGTGTGTTTCCGCTGGTATTCGGTCCGCTGATGGCTGCGCTTTTGTGGCTGGTCATAACGCTTCGCCTTGCCGAGATGCGGGATATAAAGTTCATACGCAACAAACTGTACGGGCTGGATAACGACGGGTTTGAACGTTTCGTGTCGGACGGATGCGTAAAGTATGATGAATTTTCCGCACCTCGTTTCGCGTCGGATATAGCGGCGTACGCGGAGCGCGCGCTCGAACGTCTGGATGACAGGTTGCGCGACGGAGAAGTATCCGCGGATACTTATTTACATGAGCGGAGACGTCTGCTCGCTAATTATTTTGTAACCGAGCGTGCGGTAGACGGCATCACGGGCGACATCGGAAAACTCGACGCCGATCTCAATGCGGGTGTGATGGATGAAGCGTCTTATCGCAGCGAACGCGAAAGGCTCTTGCTCGATTGGGCGGCGGGATCATGAGTACTAAGGGGAAAAGAAGCGCAAGCAAGACTTACATTGTTTTGCGCATGTACGACGAATTCCGTACGGGCGGTCGGACGAGCGTAGCTAAATACCGCTCCGCCTACGGCTTGTCGGCACCCACCGTGCACCGCTATCTTGCTCTACTGCGCGCATACTTTATGGAGAATTACGGCAAGGATATCGTCTACAACGCGGCAAAAGGGACATATCGGCTCTTGGATCCGAAAAATTTTTAAGGGGGTTTCAAAACCCCCTTAAAATAACTTTATTCCGAAAAATTTTCGAGCAAATTTCATTTTGAAATTTGCTCGAAAATTTTTCGGAACAACGACAATAATTGCGCTCTGTCGCCGAAGAGGCGTGGGATATTTTGTTCTACGGCTGAACGTAAAAGCGCCTTGAAGACGCTTTTAAGGGCTTTATACGCGAAAAGCCCGAAAATTTTCCCGTCTGCCGACGTCAAAAACATTGCTTTTTTTTCCGCGTAGTGGTATAATGGACGCATAAGGAGACTAAGGGAAGTGGAAGAAAAAGTTCAAGGCAGTTATAATGCCGATAAGATCCAGGTGCTCGAGGGGCTGGACCCCGTAAGAAAGCGTCCCGGTATGTACATCGGCTCGACGGACGAACGCGGACTTCATCACCTTATATGGGAGGTCGTGGATAACGCCGTCGACGAAGCGCTCGCGGGCTACTGCGATACCTGCACGGTGGAGATCTGCCGCGACGGGTCGGTGTCCGTGACGGATAACGGGCGAGGCATCCCCGTCGACAAAAAGAAGATCGTCAAGAACGGCAAGGAAGTCATGGTCTCCGCGGTGGAGATAGTCATGACTCATCTTCATGCGGGCGGTAAGTTCGGCGGAGGCGGATACAACGTCTCGGGCGGACTTCACGGCGTGGGCGTGACCGTCGTCAACGCGCTCTCCGAGTGGCTGGACGTGGAAGTCATCCGCGACGGCAAGATGTACCGCCAGACGTTCAACCGCGGCGTGCCGCAGCGCGATCTCGCCGTGGTGGGGAACGTGGACAAGAGCCGCCATGGCACCAAGGTCACCTTCATGCCGGACGCGGATATCTTCGAAACGGTGGATTTCAATTACGACGTCATCCGTACCCGCCTGCGCGAAGTGGCGTATCTCAACAAGGGCTTCACCGTCAAGCTTTCGGACAAGCGCGACGGTCGCGAGCACGAGGATACGTTCAGGTACGACAACGGCATACTCGATTTCGTCGATTACCTCAACCGCACGAAAGAGACGATGTTCCCCGAATCGCTGTATATCGAGAAGCAGCTTCCCGACAGCGAGGTGGAGATAGCCATGCAGTACAACGACGGCTACTCCGAGAACATCTACGCTTACGCGAACAACATCAGCACCGAAGAGGGCGGCACGCATCTCGACGGTTTCAAGAACGCGCTTACGAAAATAATCAACGACTACGCGCATGCGAACAACCTGCTCAAGAGCGACGACAAGCTGAGCGGCGAGGACGTGCGCGAAGGTCTTACCGCGATAATCTCCGTCAAGCTCAAGAATCCTCAGTTCGAGGGACAGACGAAGACCAAGCTGGGCAACAGCGAGATGCGCGGCATCGTCGCCAAGGCGCTGACCGACGGGCTGGGAACTTACCTCGAAGAGAACCCGGGTCCCGCGAAGGAGCTCGTGCTCAAAACGATAACCGCCGCACGCGCACGCGACGCTGCGCGCAACGCCCGCGAGCTCACGCGGCGCAAAGGCGTGCTCGAAAGCAACACGCTGCCCGGCAAGCTTGCGGACTGCACCGACCGCGACCCCAAGAATACCGAGATATACATCGTCGAGGGCGACAGCGCGGGCGGCACCGCAAAACAGGGGCGCGATCGCCGCTTCCAGGCGATACTCCCGCTGCGCGGCAAGATACTCAACGTGCAGAAGGCGCGCCTCGGCAGAGTGCTCGAGAACGCCGAGATAAAAGCCATGATAACCGCGTTCGGCTGCGGCATAGGCGACGATTTCGACGAGAGCAAGCTGCGTTATGACAAGATCATCTGTATGACGGATGCGGACGTAGACGGTTCGCATATCCGCATACTGCTGCTGACGTTCTTCTTCAACTTCATGCGTCCGCTGATAGAGAAAGGGCATGTGTACAGCGCGATGCCGCCGCTTTACAAGATAAGCAAGGGCAAGCGCATAGAGTACGCGTATTCGGATACAGAGCTCGCTTCCAAGCTGGACGCGATGGGCAGGAAGGGCTGCGAGGTGCAGCGCTACAAGGGTCTCGGCGAGATGAGCAAAGACCAGCTGTGGGAAACGACGATGAGCCCCGAGCACCGCACTCTCGTGCAGATAACGATGGACGACGCGTTCGAGGCGGACGAGATATTCTCCACGCTCATGGGAGACCAACCCGAGCTGCGCCGCAAGTTCATAGAGGACAACGCGAAGCTGATCGAGACCAAGGATCTCGACGTATAACGGGGGAACGGACATGGCTGAAAAAGAGAAAATGCGGGACAGAGTGCCCGACAATACCAAATACCTCAAAGTAAACGTCAACGACGAGATGAAGCAGTCGTTCATCGCCTATGCGATGGCGGTCAACGTCTCGCGAGCGATACCCGACGTGCGCGACGGTTTCAAACCGGTGCACCGCCGCATACTGTATTCAATGAACGAACTCGGTCTTACGGCGGATAAGCCTTACCGCAAGTGCGCGCGTATAGTCGGCGACGTTCTCGGTAAATATCATCCGCACGGCGACATTTCGGTGTACGACGCGCTCGTCCGTCTCGCGCAGGATTTCTCGATAAGAGAGCCGCTCGTGGACGGGCAGGGCAACTTCGGCAGCGTGGACGGCGATCCTCCCGCGGCAATGCGATACACCGAGGCGCGTCTTTCCAAGATAAGCGCGGAGATGCTGCGCGACATCGATAAGGAGACCGTGGACTGGCAGGGCAACTTCGACGAGACTCTCGAAGAACCCAGCGTGCTGCCCGCGCGTTTCCCCAATCTGCTCGTCAACGGCTCGGACGGTATCGCCGTCGGTATGGCGACGAACATCCCGCCGCACAACCTCGGCGAGGTCATCGACGGCGTGTGCGCGCTCATCGATAATCCTGACATCACTCCCGACGAACTCATGAAGTACATCCCGGCCCCCGACTTTCCCACGGGCGGGCTCATCATGGGCAGAGCGAACGTGCGCTGCGCGTACCGCACGGGACGGGGCGGCGTGCTCATGCGCGCAAAGACGGAGATCGAAGAGCACCAGACGGCGGGCGGCGTCCGCCAGCGCATAATAGTCACCGAGCTTCCTTACCAGGTGAACAAGGCGCTGCTCATCAAGTCGATAGCCGACCTCGTAAAGGACAAGAAGATAGAAGGCATAAGCGACGTCAAGGAGGAATCCGACCGTCACGGTATGCGCATAGTCATAGACGTCAAGCGCGACGCTCAGGCGCAGGTGGTGCTCAACATGCTGTTCAAGCACACCAACATGCAGGTGAGCGCGGGCATAATCTTCCTCGCTCTCGTGAACGGCGAACCGCGCGTGCTCAATCTGCGCGAGATGCTGTATTACTATCTCGAGCACCAGAAGGACGTCATCACCCGCCGCACGAAGTACGACCTCGAAAAGGCGGAGGAGCGCGAGCATATCCTCGAAGGTCTCGTCAAAGCGCTTGCGAACATCGACCGCGTCATAGAGATCATCAAGAGCAGCCGCGACCGCTACGAGGCGAGCGAAAAGCTCATGGCGGAGTTCTATCTCTCGGATAAGCAGACGAACGCCATACTCGATATGCGCCTCGCGCGTCTCACTTCTCTCGAAGTCGAGCAGCTCAAAAACGAGCTTGCCGAGCTCGAAGAGAGGATCGCGGACCTCAAAAACATCCTCGCCACGCCTTCGCGCGTGCTGGATATCATCCGCACCGAGCTGCTCGAGATAAAGGATAAGTACAATACGCCCCGCCGCACCGAGCTGTGCGTGGACTACGACGAGATAGACATCGGCGATCTTATAGACCGCGAGGACGTCGTCGTTTCCATGACGCACTTCGGCTACGTCAAGCGGCTGCCCGTCACCGAATACAAGGCGCAGCACCGCGGCGGCAAGGGCGTGACCGCGCATAAACCCAAGGAAGAGGATTTCGTGGAGACCATGCTCACCACATGCACGCACGACGATCTTCTGTTCTTCACGAACAAGGGCAAGGTGTATTGCATAAAGGCTTACGAAGTCCCCGAAGCCGCAAAGAGCGCCCGCGGCAGAGCGATAGTCAATCTGCTCAGCCTCGGCGAGGGCGAGACGGTGTCCGCCGTCATCCCCGTCAAAGAGGACGACCGCGGCAAGGGCAACCTCATGATGGCTACGCGCGGCGGTCTCATCAAAAAGACGCCGATGACGCAGTTCGAGAACATCCGCAAGGGCGGCAAGATCGCGATCGCGCTCAACGAAGGCGACGAGCTCATAAGCGTGCAGCTCACGGGCGGTCGCGACGAGATACTCATCGCTTCCAGCGGCGGCAAGTGCATACGCTTCTCCGAGGACGACGTTCGTCCCATGGGCCGCGACACGATGGGCGTGCGCTCCATGAAGCTGGACGAAGGCGAAGTGATCGTGGATATGACCGTCGTATACCCGGGCTGCGAAGTGCTCACCGTTTCTCAGTACGGCTACGGCAAGCGTACGGATATAGACGAATACCGCTTGCAGACCCGCGCGGGCAAGGGCGTGAAAGCGGGCGTGTTCAACGAACAGACGGGCAAGCTCGTCAACCTCAAGCTCGTCGATCCCGACGAGGACGTGATGATCATTGCGGACAACGGCACGATCATCCGTATGCGTGCCCGCGAGATAAGCAAGATATCCCGCGACACGCGCGGCGTTCGCCTGATGAAAGTCAAGGGCGTCGGGCAGGTGGTATGCGTCGCTAAAGCGGCGCCTTACGAAGAGGAAGGCGAAGAGGGCGGCGAGACCGCGGAATAATAACGATAAACACGGCAAGCGCTCCCTTTCGTCGGGAGCGCTTGCGCCATTCGGAAAGGTGATATATGATACTTTGTACGGGAGAACTCATCGCGGATATAAGCGTGGAGACATTGCTGGACATCGGCGAGGTCATGCGCCGCCGTGCGGGCGGCGCGCCTTTCAACGTCGCCTGCGACATAAAAGCGCTCGGCGGCGAAGCAGGCTTTTACGGCTGCATAGGCAGCGACATGATGGGGGACATGCTTGCGGCGGAAGCGGAGAAAACGGGCATAGCCCCGCTGCTGCTCAGGCGCGACGCACGTCGGCATACGGCTATCGCGTTCGTGGAGATCGGACCCGACGGCGACCGCTCATTCGAGTTCCGCGCCTCGCGCGCCGCCGATTGCGCTCCCGACGCGGCGGAGCTGGAAACATTGCTGCCGACGGCTAAGATACTCCATCTCGGCTCGCTCATGCTGCGCGAAAAGTGCGGCAGGCAGTACGCCGCGGCGGCGGTCGGGCTTGCCCGCGACCGAGGCATAAAGGTATCGTTCGACGTCAATCTGCGCGCGGGGCTGTACCCGTCGCTCGCCGCAGCCGTGCGCGCGACCCGTCCCGTGATCGCGGCGGCGGATATCCTCAAACTGTCCGAGGACGAAGCCATGCTCTTCACGTCCGCGCCCGACGCGCAAAGCGCGGCTGTTTCTCTCGCGTGCGGCGGCAAAACTGTGTTCGTTACCATGGGCGCGCGCGGAGCCTGCTGCGCCCGCGGAGACGAGTGCATATCTCTGCCGTCGCCGACCGTCCGCGTCGTCAACGCCACGGGCTGCGGAGACGCTTTCTTCGCCGCCGCGCTCCTTTCGCTCGAGCGCGATCCCGAAGACATATCCGCCGCTCTCGCAGAAGGCGTCCGCGCCGGAGCCGCCTGCGCACAGTCATCCGCGTCGCATCTTTAGTTCGTTCCTTGCGCACGGCGAAGCGTGCGCTTCGTCCACACGCGAAAAGCGCGGCTTTTCGGCGTAAAGTCACGTTTCGGAGTCGCCGCGGGGTCACCCTGCGGCGACCGCTAACGCTACGCCCGCTTCCGAGAACGTGCCTTTCCATCCGAAAATCTCGCGGTTTCGCTACCAATTCTGTTGTTCGTTGCGTATGCGCTTAGAGGCTTGTCGTCTGCTGCGAATACTGTTATTCGTTGCGTGTGTGCGCAGGGACTTCTTTTTGCATGACAGCGTAGAAACCACATTTACGGAATTCGCAGAAAATGCGTCGTATTTTTGAGGATAGAACCGCGGCTCTCGGAGCGAGCGGAGCGGAAGTGGTGGGCATAAGGTGACCCTATGCCCACCCGAGAACGCGGTTATAGACCAAAAAGACGGCAGCGTTTTCGCCTGACCGAAACGCGGCGTCAGCCAAACAAAATTTTGTTTGGCTGACGCCGCGTAAGGATAAGGATTAAAGTTCCATTAAAATCGCATGATTTTTTGCAAACCCTATTGACTAACGCGCGGGCAGGTAGTATAATAAAAGCACATCACAAGGAGGTCGAAAATGAGACAAGATAATCCCATAGTGAAATTCGTAAATGTAATAGGACAGCTCGTGGCGTTCTGCACGGTCATCCTGTGGCTGCTCTGCCTGCTCAACACTGGTCTTTCCGGATATATAGGGCATCATTTCCTGGGCGACGCGACCGGCATCATCGAGTATATCAAGTATTGGGCAACGCTTATAGCGCTTGCATGTTCGGGCTTCGAGTTCGCGTCCAGACGTATATGGCTGCTTATCCTTTACATCGCGGTAGTTGCCGTCTGCGTCGTGATGCTCTGCTTCCCGGGCACGCTCGAATCGCTCATCAACATGGCAACGGGAGAATAATTTTCCTTGCGCACCGCTATCGCTCGGCTTCCGCCGTGCGCTTCGGCTTGGCGCAAAGCTCGGCATCTTTTCGGGCTATAAACGTAAATTTTGCCTCGCTACCATAAGGTAAGCTTCGGCGACGTGCGGAGCGGTATGGAAGATATCCATACCGCTCCGTACAAAATTTACGCCTCTATCCTCGAAAATCTGCCGGCTTTGCTGTGAATTCTGTCGGATGAAGCGTGTGAGCGAAGGAGCTTAAAGTGAGGTGCCGCGCTGAAAGCGCGGACGCCTTATATGAAAGCCTTCCCTGATTGGTCAGGGAAGGTGGTGCGCCGCAGAAGCGCCGTAGGCGCAAACGGCGCACCGGATGAGTCAAGGAAGCGGCAAAACATGTAAAGCCTGCCCGTCGTATACAAACTTTTGACTCACCCGGCTCGCAGCCGCACTGATGTGCTTCGTGCTCGCCACCCTCTCTAACAATGATCTGAACCCCAAAAGTTGGACAAAGGAAGGAGCAGAAAATGGAAGGGAAAAAAGTAGTTAGAAAATACTCGCCGGAATTCAAATTATCTGTTATAATGGATATGCGCGAGAACAAGTTATCCAGATATGAGGTTGTACGGAAGTATTGGGGCGTTCGGACGAAAAAGGAATGTTTGAACTACACTGCACAAGTACGACGATGGGAGCGTAAATTTCTGTTTGAAGGAGAAATAGTATTTATGACGGAACGGCGAGGTAAGAGCCGCAAAAACGAACGAAATGACGAGACTCCCGAAAACGATCTGGCGGCAGAGAACAAACGGCTGCGGAAGCAGAACGAGTACTTGGAAGCAGAGCTTGAATACATAAAAAAACTGAGCGCCTTGGTTTATGCGGAAGAGCAAAAGCACGGGAAGCGTCGAAAATAATTGCCGAACTGAGGCGTAAGTTTCCGCTTGAGATATTGTTGGAAGTATCGGGTATAGCACGCAGCACTTACTATTACCATATAAAGAGAGAAAGATCAACGGATAAATATATAACGGTAAAGCACGAGATAACGAAAATATATGAAAAGAACTTACAGAGATACGGATACTGGCGTATAACATACAAGTTGCGCGAAAAAGGGATAAAGATCAATCATAAGACGGTATTAAGATTGATGAGAGAGCTTGGATTGTGTGGAAAGGCACAAAATAACGGAAGATACAACTCGTACAAAGGAGAAGCAGGAAAAACGGCAGAAAATCTGTACAACAGAGATTTCAAAGCAGACAACGCATATGAGAAGCTCAGTACGGACGTAACGCAATTCAAGGTATGCGGGAGCAGAGTATATTTATCTCCGGTAATGGATCTTTACAACGATGAGATACAAGCTTACTCGGTATCATTACGGGCAGATCTAAAACAAATAGAAGAAATGCTTGAAAGGTTAAGAAAGAAGCTGCCGAAAGGAGCAAGACCGATACTGCATTCCGATCAAGGTTGGCAATACCGGCATGCTGAGTACCAAAAATACTTACAGGATCACAACATACGGCAGAGCATGTCGCGCAAAGGGAATTGTTTAGATAACGGAGCCATGGAGAGTTTCTTTGCACGTATGAAGGTAGAGATGTATTACGGGGAGAAATTTGATAGCGTAGAAGAATTCATAGAAAAGCTACATGAATACATAAGCTATTGGAATAACGAAAGGATATCTTTAAGGTTAAAAGGAATGAGCCCGGTAGAATACCGAACTCGCTACTTAAATACTTGACTCTTTGTCCAACTTTTGGGGTGCACATCACAATTAGAGAGGGCTGTTTTAGACTCGCTTACGCTCGTAAAATTTTATCCCGCGCTGAAAGCGCGGACACTTTATGAAAGCCGTCCCCTGAGGCAGGGGAAGGTGGCGAGCACGAAGCGTAAGCGGCTGCGAGCCGGAAGGGGTTGAAGTTTGTTTTATGAAAGTGCAGGATATAACGGTAAAGCCCGTGCATTCTTCTACTTCAACCACTATCGATATCATCATGCTATCCGCACGGTCTTTCATACGCTCGTACATTCACCTGCCTCAACCCCTGTCGCCCCATACGGGGCACTTCCCCCTGACGCAGGGGGCAGCTTTTCGGACTCGCTTGCGCTCGTAAATTATTTAGTTTTGATTGAGGCTCGGGGACTCGCTTACGCTCGTGAATTTATCCCGCGCGTACCCGGTACCAACCCCAATAGAACACATTTATCGGACAATATCACGGGTGATGCACGCGAAACGTCGCTCATCGTACCACAGAGGGTACGATGTTGTTCCGTTTCGCGCGCCTGACCTCGCGATCTTGCGCCGATAAATGCTCGCTGCAAGGAGATGCGATTTTCGAGCCGTTTCCCGGCATGGCTTGCGCGCAGCCGTAGTGACTCCTACGGCAAGCGTGAGATGAGGGGAAACAGCCGAAAAGCGCGCTCATTTGCAGTGTTCTATTGGGGTTGGCGCCGGGTATGCGCGGACATTATTACAGCCCTCTACGGTTGCCCCGGAGAGGGTGGCGAGCACGGTGAGCCGCAAGGCGGCGATCCGCGAGCCGGGTGTGGCGAGTGAAACGGTCCGCGACAAGTCGGCAATGCAAACTTGCAACAAGTAAAGCATATTACATGACGACGAAAAGTTCCCGAACGAATTTCAAACAGAGATCCGTTCGGGAATTTTTTTGAATAAAGGAGCGGTCATGCGGGCAGGGTCACGGTAAAGCACGAGCCTTCGTTCGGTTTGCTTTCCACCTGTATGCTGCCGCCCGCGAGCTGGACGATACGGCGGGCGATGCTCAGTCCCAGACCGTTGCCCGCGACGGAGCGGGAGGTGTCGCCCTGCCAGAACTTGTCGAAGATATGCTTCTGCGTTTCTTCGTCCATGCCCTTGCCGCTGTCGCGCACGCCGACGACGGTGGAACCGTCGTTCGCGGAAAGGGTTATTTCTATCCTGCCGCCTTCGGGCGTGAACTTGACGGCGTTGCTTATGAGGTTTATCCAAAGCTGCTGCATGAGGTCGGCATTGCCGTAGTAGGAGACGTTCTCGTCGCCCGAGAGGGAAAGGTCTATGTTCTTCTTTTCTACCTCGCCCTGGAACATGAGCGCACATTTGCGCAATTGCTCGTCGAGCAGATATTCCTTTTTCTCGTACACCGTTTCCTGATTGTCTAATCGGGTGAGGGTGAGCGTGTTCTGCGCGAGCTGGGTCAGGCGGTTGGATTCGGATATAATTATGTCGATATATTCGTTGCGTTCTTCTTCGGTCAGCCCGCCCTTTTTGAGCAGCTTTGCGAAGCCGTATATGGAAGATATCGGCGTTTTGAATTCGTGCGAAAAGTCGGATATGAACGACTCTTTGAGCGTTTCGGTGGAGCGCAGCGAGCTGACCATCGCGTTGAATCCCGCGTTCAGGTCGTGCATGTAGCTCTCATCCGAGTCGGGGAGGGTCACGTCGAAATCGCCGCCCGCCACGCGCTTCATCGCCGATTGGAAGTTGTTCAGCTCGCGGAAGGACAGCGAGTACAGCGCCACCGAAAGCAGGCAGCCTATGAGCGCGCTGACGATGACGAGTATGATGACGAGCAGCACGGGACTGACTATCCTGTTCTCGTCCGAAGTTATGCCCATGAAAATGCTCATGAGGGTGAGCGCCACCGTGAGCGTGACGAGCATGAGCACGAACATATACGAAACTATACGGAACGTGAGCGTGTAAAACTTGCTCCGCAGTCCGAGCGGGCGGGAAAAGCGCCGCGTTTTTTCTTTTTTATTCTTTTTCATGCGTTTTCCTGACGGCTTTGAAGCCTATGCCGCGCACGGTGACGATCTCGAAATCGCCGTTGTTTTCGAAGCGGTTGCGCAGCCTGTTTATGTGTACGTTGAGAGTGTTGTCCGATTCGTTCTCGAATCCCCATATCTCGTCGAGCAGCTGGTATTTGGTGAATATCTGCCCGGGGTAGGAGAGCAGTTTATACAGCAGGTAGAATTCCTTTTTGGGCAGGGTGAAGGAGCCTTCGGGCGTGTCCACGGCAAGGCTGTCGTAGTGCAGTACCGTGGAACCTACTTCCAGCTTGCGCTCGGAAACTATTTTGCTGCGGCGGAGCAGCGCTTTTATGCGCAGCAGCATTTCTTCCTCGTCTATGGGCTTGGTCATGTAGTCGTCGATACCGACGAGGAATCCCGCGCGCTTGTCCTCCCGAGCATTCTTCGCGGTTATCATGAGTATGGGCAGTTCGCTGCCGCCCTGGCGGAGCACGTCCGTCAGTTCGTAACCGTCCATCACGGGCATCATCGCGTCGAGTATCATGAGGTCCACATGCTCCTTTTCGAGCACGGCAAGAGCCTCTTCGCCGTTGTGCGCGGAAAGAGCGGTATACCCGTTGCTTTTGAGTATCGCCGAGTACAGCTTTTGCAGATTCTCGTTATCTTCCACTATGAGTATCTTGAACATAAGACCATTATAACACATATTTTTAACTTTGTGTTGAATTTCTTATAAATTTTTCGTAAATTTTTTGCGGGATACGCGCATTGACACACCGGGAAAACAATGGCATAATTATTAAAATACAGAGCAGGGAGAAACAGACTTGTCCAAAAATTTAGGCAGGAGATTGGAAAAATTACGTGCGGATGTAGGGATGTCGCAGGAGCAGTTTGCTGACGCCGTCGGTGTTTCGCGGCAAACGGCATATCGCTGGGAAAGCGGCGGAGCCGATCCGAAGCCCGAAAATATTTCGGCTATATGTAAAGTTCTCGGCGTGACGCGCGATGAGCTTTATTCGGATACGTTCGGCGGTGATATCGTTCCGCTTGCGGAAACGTCCGCAAACGTGCCGGAAGTCGTGACCGTATCTTTGAAGCGGATCCCGACACATTGACGATAGACGAAGAAGCATACGCGGAAGACATTGCCGAATACGGGCTTTACACTTACGAAGAATTCTCCGAAACGTTCCCTGTGAGCGAAGAAGTGTTCGAGGCGTTCAACGGCAAGTATCTCAAAGTCGCGATAGGCAAGGGGCTTATAACCGAAACGCGTATCGCGGAGCTTATAGCGAGATATGCGGAGTTCTTTTGAAAGAACGGAAACGTTTTCATGATAACTCTTCCTTAAAATATATAAAGCGGCTGCAAATAAGTGGCTGTAACGCCCGAGGGCTTCGCTTTTGCGAAGCCCCTCGGGCTTATGCGTACATTTTTACATGCGCGCCGCCGTCGCCTGTAAATTTATCCCGCGCGGGGGATAAATGATTTCACGAGCGCAAGCGAGTCTTTGAATCTCCCGCAAGAACCAAATAATTCACGAGCGTAAGCGAGTCTAAAAAGCTGCCCCCTGCGGCAGGGGGAAGTGCCCCGTATGGGGCGATAGGGGTTGAGGTCCGGCAAGTGTACGAGCTTGACCGTTATATCATGCTTATCCGCCGTACAAACTTCGACCCCTTCCGGCTCGCAGCCGCTTACGCTTTGTACTCGCCGCCTTCCCCTGCCTCAGGGGACGGCGGAAATAAAGTCCGCGCGAAAGCGCGGCACTTTATTTTAGCAACTATGCGCACACGCAACGTTTAACAGAATTGGTAGCGAAACCGCGAGATTTTCGGATGATAATGCTCATTTATCGTATCAGGCGGCGGCGATGGCGCCGTGCAAGGCAATAGCTTGACACTTCCGGCTTTTTGTGGTATCCTTGAAACGTATCCGCAGGGAGGTGTCGCTCGTGAAGAGATTTTCCGCGAGGAAAAATATAGTGCTCTGTTCGGTGAGCGCGGCGATAGTCGTATGCCTCGTCGTGGCGACGGTGATCACGACGCTTTTTTCCAAGCGCATTTCCGAGTATTTCAACCAGGAGACGTCCGTTATCGTCAATACGGGCGAGCCCATATATACCAGCTCGTTCTCTTCACCCGCCAAAGTGCGCGTGCACGACGAGGCGGTCAGCCGCGATATAGAGAGCGAGGGCATAGTGCTGCTCGAAAACAAGACCGTTCTTCGCGGCGGGGAGGAAACGCCTTCGCTCCCGCTCGAACGCAGGGCGAGCATAACGGTATTCGGCACGACGTCCGCCGATCTGCTCTATGCGGACACCGAAGCGGCGAGCTCCGCAGTGGAAGACGCCGAGCCGATAACGCTTTACCGCGCGCTCGAAGAGTCGGGATTTTACGTCAACCCCGACGTGCGCGAGTTCTACGAGAGCGGCGCGGGTAGTTCTTACCGTCGCAGGATGCCGAACAGCGGAGCGACGTCCGTGAGAGCGGACGATCTCGCCGCGGGCGAAGCGCCGACGAGCGCGTTCCCGAGCGAGCTCGTGAGCAGCTTTTCGGGCTACGACGACGCGGCGGTGATAGTCCTCGGCAGGAGCGGCGGGAACGGTTACGACATCCCGCGCGAGCGCGGCAGCGACGGTAAATATTACCGCGAACCGAGCGCGGAAGAACTCGGGCTGATAGCGTTCGTGCGCGAGCGTTTCGATAACGTCGTGCTCGTGATAAACTCCTCGTCGCCCATGATGCTCGGCTGCATAGAGGACGAAGAGTACGCGGTAGATTCCGTGCTCTGGGTGGGCAATCCCGGGTCTACGGGCGCGCGCGCGATAGGCTATGTGCTCAGCGGCTACGTCGTCCCCTCGGGCAGACTGACCGAGACATGGACTTACGACCATACGTCGGCGCCGTCGTCGGCGAACTTCGGCGCGTCAGAGTACTTGTGGCAGGGCGGCAGCCCCGCGGCGTATTCGGACTACTATACGGTGCTCGCCGAGGGCATATATATAGGTTACCGTTATTACGAGACGCGCTGCGAGGACTACGTTTGCGGCAGGGAAAACGTCGGCGAGTTCGAGTACGATTCCGTCGTGCAGTACCCGTTCGGCTACGGTTTGTCGTACACGTCGTTCGCGGTCACGCCGCCTTCGGTGACGTACAACGAAGAAACGCAAAGTTACGACGTGAGCGTGGCGGTCGCAAATACGGGGACCGTTCCCGGGAAAGAGGTCGTGCAGGTATATATGCAGGCGCCTTACGGCGACGACGATATCGCGGCGGGCACGGAGCGCCCCTCCGTCGAGCTCGTCGGTTACGAAAAGACCGCGCTCATCCCAGCGGCGGGCGGGGAAGAGGATAATTTTACGACGGTGACGGTGTCCGTACCGAAAACGCTGCTCGAAACTTACGACCCTACGGCGGCGGGCGGCGCGGGCGGCTATGTCACGCGCGGCGGGACGTATTACTTCGCCGTGGCGACGGACGCGCACGACGCGCTTTGCGATATAATGAAGTATAAGGCGGACGCGGGCGTCGTTTCTCCCGATCCCGACCGCCTTCCCGAGGCATACGGCAGCGCGGACGCTTCTTCCGTATACGCCTTCGAGGTCGAAGAGGTCATGCCCGAGCCCGCGCCCGACGCGGGTACGGAAGGCTCGCAGGACGGCGCAGCCGTTCCCGACGCCGATAACGGAGTTTCGGTTCCCGCCGCGACCGATCTCTCAACGGAAGGCGATCTCTCGGGCGTGCCGACGAACAAATTCGCCGCGGCGGATATACGCACGCACGACGAAGAGTTCCGCTATCTGACGCGCAGCGATTGGGAGGGGACTTTCCCCGAAACGTATGCCGACGGGCATTGGGTCGCGCCCGACGAGGTGCGCGGCGGGATGATACCCGACGTTTCGTATATGACGGAAGGCACGGCGGGCGCGGACAGCCCGAACGCCGCCGGCGGGCTTACCGCGTTCGACCTCATAGGGGCGGAGTACGGCGACGTGCGTTTCCGCTACCTTGCCGATATGCTCTCGCGCAGCGAGAAAGCCGAGTACGTGCGCATGGGAGGCAATACGATAAGTTCGCTCGGCGCTCCCGTCGTGCCCGAAACGCGCTGCCGCGACGGTCAGGCGGGAGTCAATCCCTCGGTCATATACTATTCTCCCTTGATAAATTATCCTTCGGCAGCCGTGGTCGCCGCCACATGGAACGACGAGCTTGCCGCGGCGCTCGGCGAATGTCTGTCCGAAGACGCGCTCGGCGAGGAGATATCCGGTGTGTTCGCACCCTGCCTCAATATCCGCCGCGATCCTTTCGGCGGCGGCAACGGCAGGTCGTTCGGCGAGGATCCGCTGCTCATCGGGCGCATGGGCGCGGCGGAAGTGCGCGGACTGCGCACCAAGATGTGCTTCGCGTTCATAGGCGATTTCGCATTTGCTTCGCAGGAAGCCCGTGCTCTCGGACTGAGCGTATGGGGCGACGAGCAGACTTTGCGCACGATATATTTAAGACCTTTCGAGATCGCGGTCAGAGAAGGGGGCGCGTGCGCCGTATTGCAGTCCGCGTCCCGCATAGGTACGACGTGGGTGGGCGCGCATAAAGGGCTGATGACGGACATACTTCGTTCGGAGTGGGGCTTCGAAGGCATGACGCTCACCGCAAGGGACGGCGACGACGCGTTCATGGACTTCGCTTCGGGGATCGTCGCGGGGACGGACATGTGGTTCAACAACGACCCCATGGCGTTCCATCCGTCCGACGCGCAGCTGGGCAGCGCCGCCGTATCCGAGGCGCTCACGCGTGCCGCAGCGAATATCATATATACGGTGACCGCGTCCAATGCCATGAACGGTATCACGGCGGATACGCGCGTCGAACGCATAATCCCGCCCTGGCAGGTGATATATATCGTTCTTGCCTGCGTAGTCCTTGCCGCGGCGCTCTCCATGCCGATAATAGTGCTCGTGAACCGCATCCTGACGCGGAAGAAAACGGACAGCTCTGCGTATTTTACTACGATAACATGGGATAAATAAAAAAAGCGGCTTGCCGCTTTTTTGTTTTTTATCGCATTGTTCCCGGTTCAGATCTTTGCGGGAACAAACCCCGCGAGCAGGACGTCGTATATCGGGCGCGTTCTCAGCAGGACGGATATAAGATATGCCGTGGTCACGGCGGCGGCGACGGGGAGGAGCGGCGCGAAGTTATAGCTGCCCGTGAGCTCGAACACCATTACCGTTCCGGTGACGGGAGCTTTGACCACCGCGGTGAAGAATGCGGCGACGAATATCATTACTACGATGTCCGACCATTCGGCGGGCATTCCGGCGTAAGCGAATGCGAGGGCGAGCAGCGCTCCTCCGCTTGCGCCTATCGCCAGCATGGGCACGAACGCGCCGCAGGGCACTCCGGCTCCCATATTGCATACCGTTGCGAGGAATTTGAGCAATAATATCACGGCGACCGCCGTCATGAGCGGCGAGGCTACGCGCAGCGAGACAGCCATCTCCGTTTGTCCGCCCTGCGTGCCGAGGGCTTCCATGAGCCCGTGGCCGCCCGTCATCGCGAAGGGCGTGATCATGCCCAGCGCGCCCGCGAGCAGAAAGGGGACCGCCATACGTCCCGCGCCGTGAATGATATCTATCCTGCCGAAGAGTGTTCTCGCGCCGAGCACGGCATGGTAAAACGCCGCGCCGAGCAATGCCGCGATCGCCGCCGTGAGCAACCCTATGCCGAGGACAGCCATGATATCCGAAAAATCGCCGAGCGCCGTGAGATCGTAAGAGGAAAAAGCCGGAGCGAACGGGATCACGCCCGGGTCGGCGAGGGATATGAGCGCCCGCAGACCGCCGCGGACGGCAAGCGCGGATATCACCGAGCACAGCGCGGAAACGAGCAGCGCGGGGGTGGCTTTTCTGTTCGCTTCCTCGACGGAGAAGAGCAGTCCCGTGAGCGGCGCGTTGAACGCGACGGCAAGTCCCGCGCTCGCGCCCGAAGCGACGAGCACGCGTTCGTCCTCGCGCGTCCGTTTGCAGAGCCGTCCCGTGCTTTCGCCGAGCGCCCCGCCCATTAGCACGCTCGGCCCCTCCGCGCCCGCGCTCATGCCGAGGAACACCGCCGCGAGCGAGCAGGCGAACATCGTGCACATCGTGCGCAGCCCGCCCAGCCTCATCAGCCCGCGCGCCGCGCCTTCCGTCTGCGGGATACCGCTGCCGCGCGCCATGGGCACGAACCGCACGGCGGTGCCTACGACTATGGATGCGAGCAGCAGCCCGACGAGCAGCAGGGGAATGAAATACGGCCGAAGGAATATCTCCCCGTAAAGCGCGACGGAATATTCGTCCCCGTAGCTCACGAGCACGTTATACAGCGTGACGACTACGCCGACCGCCGCTCCCGTTATGAGCGAGAACAGCACGAGCGACAGTCCGTTTTCCGCGCGTCTGCGTTTTTCGGGCGAAAGTATCATACACCGTTATTGTATCTCTTTTGCTTGCGTTTGTAAAGGATATAAGGTATAATCGATATAACAAAACGAAAGAGAGGAGACTACATGAGTAAGTACGATTATCTTATAGTCGGCGCGGGACTGTTCGGCTGCGTGTTCGCGCGCGAGGCGGCGGATAAGGGCAAACGCGTGCTCGTTATCGACAAGCGCGGTCACATCGCCGGCAATATCTATACCGAAGAAGTCGAAGGCATAAACGTGCATAAGTACGGCGCGCACATATTCCACACGTCGGATAAGGCGGTATGGGAGTATGTGAATCGCTTTGCCGAGTTCAACAATTACATAAACTGCCCTGTGGCGCGGTATAAGGACGAGCTGTACAACATGCCCTTCAATATGAACACGTTCTCCAAAATGTGGGGAATACGTACTCCCGCGGAGGCGAAGGAGATCATCGAACGTCAGCGTGCGGAGGCGGGCATAACGCAGCCGAAGAATCTCGAAGAGCAGGCGCTCTCCCTCGTAGGACGCGACATCTACGAAAAGCTCGTCAAAGGGTATACCGAAAAGCAGTGGGGTCGCCGCGCGACCGAGCTTCCCGCGTTTATAATCAAACGCCTGCCCGTTCGCTTTATTTACGATAACAATTATTTCAACGACAGGTACCAGGGGATACCCATGGGCGGCTATACGCGCATGTGCGAAAAAATGCTGAGCGGTATCGAAGTGCGCCTCGGCGTCGACTATTTCGCGGATAAGGCGGAGCTGGACGCCCTCGCGGATAAAGTGCTCTTTACGGGCATGATAGACGAGTATTTCGGCTACCGTTACGGCGAGCTGGAATACCGCAGCCTGCGTTTCGAGTCCGAGACCCTCGACTGCGATAACTACCAGGGCAACGCCGTCGTCAATTACACCGAGTACGAAGTGCCGTACACCCGCGTCATCGAGCACAAGCATTTCGAATTCGGCGCTCAGCCCAAGACCGTCGTCACGCGCGAATATCCCGCCGTGTGGCACAAAGGCGACGAACCTTATTATCCCGTCAACGACGACCGCAACAACGTGCTCTATGCAAAATACAAAGCGCTTGCGGACGCCGAGCCGCACGTCATTTTCGGCGGCAGGCTGGGGATGTACAGGTATTACGATATGGACGATACCGTTTCCGCGGCGTTTGGGCTGCTTAAAGCCGAAGGCATGTGATGCGGACGGCATATAATGCCGCTGATACGGGCGTTCGGAATCGGTCACATACTCCGACTTCGCGCGTACCGCGCTTCGTCGACAAGTAGTATGCTCCCTCTCCGAGCCACCCGTCTGAGCGGCATTCTATGCCGTCCTCGGTTCGGTAAGACGATATAATACCGCCGATACGGGCGTTCGGAATCGGTCTTTTGCTCCGACTTCGCGCGTACCGAGCTTCGTCGACAGTAGTATGCTCCCTCTCCGAGCCACCCGCCTGAGCGGCATTCTATGCCGTCCTCGGTTCGGGACGGCAGGGCAGGCGTTTCGCCTTTCGGCGCGGATCGCTCGGCGGAAAATTTTCGATGGGGAGGGGCGTGCGCTTGATTTTTTGTGCGTGCGGGAGTATAATGGTCTCGAACAAAAAAGGGAGGCATATATAATGCTGGACAAAAAAGTGGCGGAGCTCATAAACGAGCAGATAAACAAGGAATTGTATTCGGCGTATCTCTATTGGGATTTCGCGAATTTTTATGCGGACGAGGGTCTTGACGGCTTCCGTAATTGGTATGAGGTGCAGGCGAAGGAAGAACGCGACCATGCGATCATGATGCGCGCCTACCTTATCGACAGCGGCGTGAGAGTGACTTTTGGCAAGATAGACAAGCCGGACGTAAAACTCAAGGAGTTCATGGATCCCCTTAAAGCGGGGTTGGAGCACGAACGCTATGTGACGTCTCTCATCACCGCGATATACGAGGCGGCTTCCGAAGCCAAGGACTACAAGACCATGCAGTTCCTCGACTGGTTCGTAAAAGAGCAGGGCGAGGAGGAGAAGAACGCCGAGGATCTCGTCAAGAAGATGAAGCTGTTCGGCGGCGACGCCAAAGGGCTTTACATGCTCGATCAGGAGCTCGCTGCGCGCACTTATGTGCCCTCGACGAACCTTCCTGCGAATGCCTGAACTTTCTTGCGCACCGCTATCGCTCGCTTCGCGTGCGCTTCGGTGTTGGCGCAAAGCTCGGCATCTTTTCGGGCTATAAACGTAAATTTTGCCTCGCTACCATAAGGTAAGCTTCGGCGACGTGCGGAGCGGTATGGAAGATATCCATACCGCTCCGTACAAAATTTACGCCTCTATCCTCGAAAATCTGCCGGCTTTGCTGCGGATTCTGCGATCGTTGCTCCGTCGGTTTCCCGCAAAAAGAGGGCGCGCATGTCGGTGACGTGGCGCGATATTTCTTGCTTTTTTACGCATAAGCTTCAAGTAGCAGAATTCGCAGCAGACGCATCGGATTTTTTAGGTAGAAACCGCGTTTTC
>ERZ1108167.330-NODE-330-length-35031-cov-3.046175_pt1 | contig 35031 bp, 25 predicted proteins | sample MGYA00403703_ERZ1108167 | MGnify/ENA primary metagenome ERZ1108167 (study PRJEB35170, sample SAMEA104062411) | human gut metagenome | biome: human gut; feature: human-associated habitat; material: faeces | place: Denmark | collected 2012-05-11 ...
AAGACTTTTGCCAAAGAAACGGGAAAAAGGAAGGACAAAAGTGTCGGTATTTTCGGAGCGACTCCTTTGGACTGCGTATTTCCTCAAGATAGGGAGCGCATTAAAGAGCAACTTTTGCATAAAGGCTGGGATGAGGTTCATATTTATGGAGAAGACGGCTTGGAACCTTTGCAAAGAGCCTGTGAAAACACTCTAAATCTGGTTTTATCACCGTCAGGGCTCGAAGCGGCGGTTTATGCTTGTAAAAAGTTCGGTACCCCGTATGAATGTATATACCCTTTGCAGGGCCATGAGACTAAGGTGCTTGACGATTGGAAGGGTAAACGTGTTCTAGTCGTACATCAACAGGTGGCGGCCAGACAATTAGCAGACGAATTGGCTGAAAGAGGTGCGGACGTAATGACGGCTACCTGGTTTTCGGCACCGCATGAACTGATGAAGGAAAAGGATGTGCATTTGGCGGAAGAAGACGATTTTTTACGTCTAATAGAAGAAAATTCCTTCCAGGTCATCTTTGCCGATATCTTTTTAAAGCGGGCAACCGGAAAGTTTAAAGGCCTCTTTGTTGATTTTCCGCACTTTGCCGTATCGGGGAGGACTTCGTTGTGAAGGCTTTGAGAATTCGTATTTTCGGCATTGTACAGGGCGTGGGATTCAGACCTTTTGTCAGTCGGCTCGGAGAGCGGTACGGCTTAAACGGAACGGTAAGTAACCGCGGATCTTTGGTGGAAATTCTGATTTCCTTGCCGGTAAAGAATACAGAAGGCTTTCTGCGGGCTTTGAAAGAAGAAGCACCGCCGCGTTCCCGAATCATGGATATGGAAACGGAAACGGTAGAACTTTCGGAAGCTTTGAAAGGCTTCTCCATTATAGAGAGTACACCTGAAAAAGGGCCTATTTTCGTTTCTCCGGACATCGGCATTTGCGATGCGTGTAAGGAAGAACTTTTCAATCCGAAAAACCGTCGTTATTTGCATCCTTTTATTAACTGTACGGATTGCGGGCCGAGATTGACGGTTATGAAGGGCATGCCTTATGACCGCGAACGGACGTGTATGCATGATTTTCCCATGTGCTCCGCCTGCGAAAGCGAATATACAAACCCGAGTTCACGACGCTACGATGCCCAACCCGTGTGTTGTAATGATTGCGGGCCGCAGGTATATATTGTCGGTACGGATATAAAGGGCGGCGAGGCGATTGCGGCGGCACGGGAGGCACTTTGTGAGGGCAAAATCATTGCCGTCAAGGGAATCGGCGGATTTCACCTTTGCTGTGATGCGACGAATGAGGCTGTTGTCGACAAATTGCGTCGTCTGAAACCGCGACCGGCCAAGCCCCTTGCCGTTATGGCAAAGAATCTTGAGACGGCTAAGCGGGAATGTGTCGTTACAAAAGCGGAGGAACGCTTATTGGTAGGCTGGGAAAAGCCTGTCGTCTTGATGAAAAAGCGTTGCGGCGGCAAAGCGGCTCCGTCCGTAGCTCCCGATAATCCCTTTCTGGGGGTCATGCTCCCTTATGCTCCCTTGCAACTTCTTTTATTTTCTTACCCTGACGGCCGGCTCGTGTCGGATTTATTGGTTATGACCAGTGCCAACAAGTCGGGCATGCCCATTTGTCGAAGTGATGAAGACGTGTGTCGTGACTTGCCGGGCCTTTGCGATCTTGTCCTTTCGCACGACAGGGAGATATTGTTGCGCGTCGACGATTCGGTGGTAACGGTTTTTAATGAAGAACCGTATATGATACGGCGCTCACGTGGTTATGCGCCCTTGCCGATTCACGTAAAAGGCGATTTTCACGGTTCCGTACTGGGAGCCGGCGGAGAATTGAAGAATACGGTATGTTTGGCCAAGGATAACCTATTTTATTTGTCACCTCACATCGGCGATGTGGGCGACATAAAGACCTTTGAAGCACAGCGTGAATGTGCCGAACGCTTACTGGATTTGTTGGAAATAAAGCCGCAGCTGGGCGGTGCGGACTTACATCCTTCGTATGAGGCATCGAATCTTGTTCGGGAAGTGGGGATTGTTACCGTTCCCGTGCAGCACCATTATGCTCATATTTTGTCGTGTATGGCCGAAAACAATTGTACGTCTCCCGTAATCGGCATGGTGTTGGACGGCACGGGCTACGGCACGGACGGTACGATATGGGGCGGCGAATTATTGGCGGCTTCTTATGACGGGTTTAAACGCTTCGGCTCAATTGCACCGTTTATTCATGCCGGCGGTGATACGGCCGTACGAGACGGTTGGCGCTCGGCCATATCCTTTATATACGCTTTATACGGGAAAGAAGCGGCCTTGCAGAAGGCGATGGAGCTTTCTTTATGTACGCGGAAAGAAGCGTCGGCACAGCTGTTTATGCTCAGCGTCGGCATAAATGCCTGCACGTCCACGTCGGCCGGACGCCTCTTCGACGGTATGAGCGCTTTGTTGGGACTATGCCGTACGTCAACCTTTGAAGGCGAAGGCGCCATGAAACTGCAATTTGCGGCGCAGCGGTATGAAGAAGACGGAGGGGAAAGAACCTTGCCGTTTGCCGTTCGGACCTATGAAGACGGGTGTCTTATCCTGGATACCCTTGATTTGGTAAAACAAGTTACGGAACGGTTTGTCACCGGTGCCGACAAGGATTATTGTGCGTACTTATTTCATGAGGGGCTGGCCCGTCTTTTATGCAGCGGTGCCGAAGCCCTGCGGCAGCAGACGGGCCTTACCGATGTTTGCCTGAGCGGCGGCGTTTTTCAAAATATATTGTTGCTGAAATTAACAAAGCGTTATTTGGAAGCCGTCGGTTTTAACGTATATATCCATCGACTGGTTCCGCCCAATGACGGCGGTATCGCGTTGGGACAAGCCCTTGCGGCGATGATTGAATTGCAAAAAGGAGAAAAAACATGTGTGTAGGATTGGCGGCACGAGTTGTCAAAGTAAAAGGAAATATGGCATTAGTCGATGCGTCCGGTGCACGTCGGCAAGTGTCGGCGGAGCTTATTGAAAACCTGGATCCCGGGGATTATGTGATGGTACATGCCGGCACGGCCATTGCCAAAATCGGCTCCGATGATCTGGAAGAGACGGCGGCATTGTTGGAGGACTTATAATGGCGGACTTGGCACAAGCAAGACAATCCGTTACGTCGTATGCCGGTCGGAAAATTCGTATTATGGAAGTTTGCGGAACGCATACGCATGAAATTTTTCGCCTCGGCATCCGTAAGCTCTTGCCGCCGCAAATCGAGTTGGTATCCGGGCCCGGCTGTCCCGTTTGCGTAACGCCCGTGTCCTTTATTGACGAAGCCCTGTGGCTGGCAGCAAAAAAAGGGGTAACGGTCTGTACCTTCGGCGACTTGTTGCGTGTTCCCGGCTCGTCCGGTACGTTGAGCGATGCACGGGCCGGCGGTGCGGATGTGCGTGTCGTCTACTCGCCTTACGACGCCTATGAATACGCGGCGGCTCATAAGGATAAAGAAGTCGTGTTTTTGTCCGTCGGCTTTGAAACGACAACACCGAGTACCTGTATTGCCGTAGAAGCGGCGGCTGCCGACGGGCTGACCGGCTTTTCCGTCTTAACGGCCAATAAGACTATGCCGCAAGCTTATGAAGCCATGCGCGGCAGCTGTGACGCCTTCCTTTATCCGGGCCATGTTCATGCTGTCAGCGGTACGGCCCTTTGCGAAGAGCTGGCTCGCCGCGGTACGTCCGGTGTCGTTGCCGGATTTACGGCTGCCGAACTGATTACGGCTCTGGCCTTTATTGTTAAGAAATCGCAAGAAGGAAAGCCGTACTTTGTCAACTGTTATCCCCGCATTGTAAGGCCCGAAGGCAGTCCGAAAGGGCGAGTCGTCGTCGAACGTGTTATGGAACCTTGTGATTCACGTTGGCGCGGATTGGGTGTTATTAAGCAGTCGGGGATGAAGTTAAAGGCCGAGTTTTCGGACTTCGACAGTCGCGTAAAATTCGATATACCGCCTCTTGAAGGTCGGGAAAATCCGGCTTGCCGCTGCGGTGATGTCTTACAAGGTAAGTGTAAGCCGACGGACTGCTCCGTCTTCGGTAAAGGTTGTACGCCCGAGCATCCTGTAGGAGCTTGCATGGTATCGGGAGAAGGAACGTGTGCCGCATTTTATCGGTACGGAGGTATTTAATGAGCGAAACGATTACAATGGCTCACGGTTCGGGCGGTGCCAAAACGGCGAAACTGATTGAGCGTATTTTTAAAAAATATTTATCCAATCCCTTGTTTACGGCAGACGATGCGGCCGTTTTGCCGCCTAATTCGAAGCGCCTGGCTTTTTCTACGGACGGATTTATTGTATCGCCGCCCGAATTTCCCGGCGGCAATATCGGTAAGTTGAGTATTTGCGGAACGGTAAATGACTTGGCGTGTATGGGAGCCGTGCCGAAATATTTGACCTGTGCCTTCGTTATTGAAGAAGGCTTGCCGCTCGACGAGTTGGAACACTATGTGGCGGCTATGGCGAAAACGGCACAAGAAGCGGATGTTCATATTGTAGCCGGCGACACGAAGGTAGCCGGACGCGGACAAGTAGACAAACTCTTTATTACGACAACGGGAATCGGAGAAATTCGCGACGGCCTGAATCTATCCGGTACGGCCGCCCGCCCGGGCGATAAAATTATTGTCAGCGGCGATATAGGTCGTCACGGTTGTACGATTTTGTTGGCTCGCGACACCTTCGGTATCGAAGCGGACGTGACCAGTGATTGCGCACCTTTAAACAAAATGGTAGCCGCTGTCCTTGACACAACGGAGAATATTCATGTTATCCGTGATGCGACGCGCGGCGGCGTCGGCACGGTATTGCATGAAATTGCGGCACAAAGCCGTACGGGTATTCGTCTGGATGCACGGAAAATTCCCGTACAGCCGGCCGTAAAAGGCGTTTGCGGTATGCTCGGATTGGAACCGCTGTATTTGGCTTGCGAAGGCCGTTTGGTCATTACGGCCCCGGCCGTAGCGGCCGATGAAATCGTGGCGACTTTGAAGAAAATGCCTTATTCACAAGAGGCGGCCCTTATCGGTGAAGTCACGGCCGAACATATCGGCATGGTGACTATGACGACGGAAATCGGCACGGAAACCATATTGCCGCCGCCGAGCGGAGAATTGCTACCGCGTATTTGCTAAAGGAGCGACGGTTTTATGATTTATGAAAATGAAATAAGACCGAAGGTACGTGTGATGACGGTTACGACCGAAGGAGCGGAAGTTGACATCCGCAATGCCTCCTTTCCCAAGCCCTTTCATATAGGCTTACAATATGCATCTCCGGCACGAGGGCATTGGACGATAGCCCACTCACCCTATTTGATTCCTCAATGTCATCAGGTTTATGTGTGTTGTGCCTGCTGCCTTCACGGTGTCGTTTTATCAGCCGACGAGGTGGAAGGCGGAGCCGAGCGGTTTTCGACCGTTACGGTTACGAATGAAAATATCATAAAGGGCAATTTGGAAGAAATGATGATAGACGGTATAGCCCATATTATTGAAAGCCTGCCCGAAGAGCCCCGGTGTGTCGAAGGGTTTACAAGTTGCATTCAGCACTTTTTGCATATCGATATTCGTCTTGTATATGATGAATTGAGAAAGAAATTCCCTCGTATCGATTTCATTGACGGCTATATGATTCCCACCTTGCAACGGCGCTATTCACCCGATGTGCTTGGCCGTCGCCAATTGATGCGTGCCGTTACGAACCGACCGAAACGGAAAAAGGTGAATTTTATCGTCAATTACTACCCGGTCGATCAAGAATCGGAACTGGTACAAATGCTTATACAAGCCGGCTGGGAAATCGGTGACTTTGCGGCGTGTAAGACTTATGACGAATATAGGGACTTAGGGGCGGCACGAGCCGAACTTTTCTTTTTGGAAAACGCCCGCCCGGCAGCGGAAGATGCGGCTAAACGTTTGGAGCAAGAAGCCGTATACTTACCTTATTCGTATAGTCTGTCGGAAATACGTCGGAATTTGGAAACGGCGGCTAAGCGGTTTGATGCCGTCATGCCGGACTGCGAAGCGTATGAACGGGCCATTGAAGAAAAAGCGGCATTGTTGAAAGAACGGCTGGACGGAATGCGCGTAGCCATAGACTACTCGGCTACGCCGCGGCCCTTATCGTTGGCTCGTTTCTTATTGACGCACGGTATCAATGTATTTGCCGTTTATTTAGATACGATTGCGGCCATAGAGGAAGCGGATTTTAACTTTCTCCAAGCCCGTTTCCCCGCCTTATCCCTACGTTCGACGATGCACTATAAAAGACGGCTTTTGCCGAGAGATGAGGCGCTGAAGAACGGGCCCGTCTTGGCAATAGGGCAAAAGGCGGCTTATTTTACGGGCACGAAGCGCTTCGTCAATCTTATTGAAAACAGCGGCCTATACGGATATACGGGAATGTTGAAGCTCATGGATATGATGACGGATGCGGCAAAGACCGACAAGGACGTAGCGTCGATTATTCAGGTAAAAGCATGGGGGTGTCGGGCATGAAACAAGCGCAACAGGTTTTATCCACCTATGCCGTCGACATGTTCGGCATAGCTTCCGCCTTGTATGAACTGGGAGGCCTCATCGTTATGCATGACGCTTCGGGCTGTAATTCGACATACAGCACGCACGACGAACCGCGTTGGTACGATACGCCGTCAATGGTGTATATTTCCGGTCTATGTGAAATCGACACGATTCAAGGCAACGACTTGCGCTTGGTTGAGGAAGTGACGGCCGTGGCAAATGAAACGAAGCCCGCTTTTATTGCCGTCGGCGGCAGCCCGATGCCGAACGCTATCGGCACGGATTTTCGGGCCATTGAGCGCATGCTGAAGGGACGTACGGGCTTTCCCGTCATGGCTTTTCGCACCGACGGTATTCACAGCTACCTGCCCGGTGCCGGCGAAGCGTATCTGCGTTTGGCCGAAGCGTTTTTGAAGGAGCCGCAATCCAAGCCGCAATGTCCGGCCGTAAAAGTCAACCTTCTCGGATTAACTCCTTTGGACTTTTCCGTAGTCGGCAACACGACGGAGTTGAAAAATTTGATTGCAAGAGCCGGGCTTACGGTACATACGTCTTGGTCTATGGGTGATTCGCTGGACAATTTGGTTACGGCGGCCGAGGCGGACGTAAATGCCGTCGTCTCGTCTACGGGCTTTTACTTGGCCCAATATATGAAGGAAAAATACGGCATTCCCTATGTAGTCGGCATTCCGATAGGCGAACAATCCGTAGAGCCGTGGATTGAGGCATTAAAAAACGGCGACTCGTCTTATTTGACGGGACTTACGGGAAATGAAGCGGTGCGCAAGGTGCAGTTTGCCATGGCGGACCTTAATGCGTGGAAGGATGAAAGTGTCAGCGACGAAGCACCCTGCGATGTCCTTATTATCGGCGAACCGGTGAGAAATCTTTCGTTACGTCGGTATTTAATGAATGAAAAGGGAATTCGCCATATTCGACTTGTTTGCCCCTTAGCCGATGCACCGGAGTTACTGTTGAAAGATACGGATATAATCAGCGTGGAATCGTCCTTGAGACGGGCTTGTAAGGCGGCGAAAAAGATTATTGCTGATCCGATTTACGCCCGACTTTTGCCGCAAGAGCCGAATAAATTTATTTCGTTTCCCCACGAAGCTTACTCGGGGCGGCATTACCGAGACAATATGCCGCTTTTTATCGGCGGATTTATTGAAGAATGGGCAAAGACTATTGATTTTGGAGTGTAACTATGAAAAAACTGGCTATATACGGTAAGGGCGGTATCGGAAAATCGACGACAACGTCCAACTTGGCGGCGGCATTTGCCGAAGCGGGTAAGCGGGTTATTCAAATCGGTTGCGACCCTAAAGCCGATTCGACGATGAATCTTTTGGGAGGAAAGCCGCTTATGCCGGTTATGGACTATTATCGCGAACACACGCAGGCTCCCGATTTCGAGCATATAGGGGCATACGGCTACGGCCGAGTCTTTTGCATGGAAACGGGCGGCCCGACGCCCGGGCTGGGGTGTGCCGGGCGCGGCATTATTGCCACCTTCGATTTAATTGACGAGCTGGAAGTGTTCGAGAAAATTAATCCCGACGTGGTTCTGTACGACGTTTTGGGCGATGTGGTATGCGGCGGCTTTTCCGCCCCTATTCGTGACGGATATGCCGAAGAAGTTTGTATCGTTACATCGGGAGAAAAAATGTCCCTTTATGCCGCTCATAATATTTATAAGGCTGTACAGAACTTCCAAAACCGCGGCTATGCGAGCGTAAAAGGACTTATTTTGAATCGTCGTAATGTAGAAGACGAGTATGAGCGGGTTAAAGCCTTTGCGGACGAAAGAGATCTGCCTATTTTGGCGGATATTCCCAGAAGCAAAGAAATTCAAGTTTGGGAAGACCGAGGCATGACGGTTATAGAAGGCGAACCGGATTCCGATATAAGTATCGTATATAGACAATTGGCGCAACGCCTGCTCGGAAATGAATAGGAGAAACGGCTATGGGACTGAATGAAACGCCGAGAGGAGAGCGAATCCACATCGGTTTTTTCGGTAATCGAAATGCGGGAAAATCCAGCTTGGTCAATGCCGTTACGGGGCAGTATACGGCCATTGTGTCGGATGTGAAGGGAACGACGACGGATCCTGTGTATAAGGCTATGGAACTTTTGCCCTTAGGTCCTGTCGTATTAATAGATACCCCGGGATTGGACGATGCGGGTAAGGTGGGCCTCTTACGCATAGAAAAAACTAAAGAGGTATTACGTAAGACGGACATAGCCGTTATCGTAACGGACGGTACCCTGCCACTTACGCCATCGGATAAGGAGCTGATTGCCCTTGTAAAAGAGAGAAAAATCCCGTATTGTATTGTGAGAAACAAGGCGGATTTGTTGCATTGCGACAAGGAAGAGACAGGCCGTGAAATCTTTGTCAGCACCGTCGCAAAGACCGGTATTGATAAGCTTAAGGAACGACTGATCAGTCTGGTTGGGGTAAGGGATATTGAGACACCTATTATTTCAGATCTGCTTCATGAAGGCGATGCGGTTGTTCTTGTCGTGCCTATTGATAAGGCGGCGCCGAAGGGGCGCCTTATTTTGCCGCAACAACAAACGATTCGCGAAATTTTAGAGGCTCGAGCCGTAGCCGTAGTTACGGATGAAAAACGATTGGGTGAAACGCTTTCTCTTTTGAACAAAGAACCGGTTTTTATCATTACGGACAGTCAGGTTTTTAAAGAGGTGGCCGCCATTGCCCCGAAGCATTTGAAATTGACATCTTTTTCTGTGTTAATGGCTCGTCACAAGGGGATCTTGCCTGCTCTTACAACCGGCATTAATGCCGTAAAACGATTGGCCGACGGGGATACGGTGCTTATTGCCGAAGGATGTACACACCACCGACAATGTGAAGATATCGGCACGGTGAAAATTCCGCGTTGGCTTAAAACCTTTACGAGAAAAGACATTCATATTGAAACATCAAGCGGCATGACTTTCCCGCAAGATTTGAGTCCCTATTCTTTGGTCATTCATTGCGGCGGGTGTATGCTGAACGAAAAAGAAATGAAATATAGAGCGAAAGAAGCTAAGCGTCAACTTAGGCCGATTGTTAACTACGGCATTTTAATTGCCTACATGAACGGTATTCTGGAACGGTCGGCAGAGGCTGTTCCGGAATTGGCTTTTTTGAAGGAGAAGTTATGAAAAAATTAGGGTTAATCGGCGGTATCGGCCCCGAATCTACGCTGTTATACTATAAAAAGATAACCGAGAGAGTTTATAAGCGGGAAAATCTGTTTCCGCCACTTCTTATAGAGAGCCTAGATGTTCATCGAGTGTTGTCTTATTGTGGCCAAAAGGATTATGCAGGTCTTACGGCGTATTTGGACAAGGGCATTACCAATCTGGTGGCAGGCGGTGCACAAGTCGTCGCTATGACGGGCAATACGCCGCATATCGTCTTTGACAAGTTGTCTGAAAAATCACATGTTCCCTTGGTCAGCAGTGTAGCCGTGACAGCTCATTATGTGGCAGAACAAGGGCTTAAGAGGCCTTTGTTGTTAGGTACCTTGTTTACCATGAGAGAAGACTTTTTCAAAAAGGCTTTTAGAGATAAGGGCATTGAAGCGATTGTTCCTGAAGAAGCCGATCAGTTGAAGGTTCATAAATTTATAGAAAAAGAATTGGAAGCGGGAAGCATAACGGAGACGGCACAAAAATATTTCTCGAACCTTGTTGAAGAAATGATTGGCAGTCATCATATAGATACGCTTATATTAGGATGTACGGAATTGCCGATTCTTTTCAAGACGATGAATATATCTGTGCCTGTTGTAGATGTAACGGACGTGCATGTAGAAGCTTTGATCAAGGCCGTGACGGAATAATCGGGGTATAGAAAATGTCACGTATTTTACGCTTTATTTATATAATTTTCGTAGTAGTACGGGGATATGAAAGACTTCTTGTTTGGGTGGCTCGTTTCGGGTTTCTTATTTATCCTTTGTACGGAATTGTTTCGTGGTTTGTGGCATCTCGTAAGGAACGGATACGAAAACGGGAGGCCCTCGTGGAGGCAATTTTTTCCGTTCTTGCGGCCTCGTCAGTGTCATTTCTCATTCGGCGTATCTGGCGCAGACCGAGGCCGTTTACTCGGGGTAAAACAGCACGTATTGCTCACGGAGATAATGCTTCCTTTCCGAGTAATCACACGCTAAATGCCGTAGCCGCAGCCTTTTCGCTTATCCTTAGCCGGCAAAGCGGAGGTAACCGTCTTTTGGGGTGGGCCTTGTTACAAGGCCTGTCCAGAGTCTTCGCGGGTGTACACTACATGAGTGATATTATCGGCAGTGCCGTACTGGCTGCCTGTTGCGCCGCATGGGTACATTCATCGCAAAGACTACGAAAATTATCCCGACAGTTGGCTTATATTTGCACGGAAGCGGAAGATATACTGAGACAGAAATAAAGGTTCCGGCTAAAGAGAAGGAGTGATGAGATAATGAATTGGAAGAAACTCGGTATGATAGCACTTTTAAGCACCTTGGCAGTCCCGGCGTATGCCAAAGTCGTGACGGGCAGCCAAACGGATATGAATATGGATTTGAAGTATCCACTCGTTTATACGGAAAATGCGATAACTCAGACCGCTATCAATACGGATATTGCCGCTTATGTAGGTGAAGCCAAGGACGCCTACTATAATCGTCACGTTTACCAAGTATCGCAAAGCTATAAAGTGACGTATGAAGATAAGGACGTAGTTTCTCTCTTGTTAACAACGTACTATTATCGTGCCGGGGCGGCACACGGATCCTATAGAACTCGAGGCATGGTGTATGATAAGAGAACAGGCCAACGGGTTCCTTTATATAACTACGTCAAAATTGCAAGTGCCAAACAATTGGATACTGCTGTGCGGGACGGGGTCCTCTCCTTTTATACGAGCACTCGGAAAAGGACATACTTACCACAGGGATGGCATGTAGACTATGCATCGGACAATTACTTCTTAAGCGGCAAGGGATATATCAATCTCGTATACCAGCCGTATGAACTGGGTCCCTTCTCATACGGCAATACGTTTATTGAATTCAGTCCGGAGGCCATTGAATATTTCAATCGTATGAACAGTTGATTTATACAAGAGGATGATAAAAACTGTCAGACAAATAAAAAGACGTATGGCTTAAGCCATACGTCTTTACTTTTATATTAGTGTTTTTGTTGGAATGCGTTGAAACCCGGATATACGGCACTGTCGCCCAACTCTTCTTCGATGCGAAGCAAGCGGTTGTATTTAGCTACGCGTTCACTTCGGTTAGGAGCGCCGGTCTTAATCTGGTCAGCATTCAAAGCGACTGCCAAGTCGGCAATGGTGGTATCTTCCGTTTCGCCCGAACGGTGGGAAACGATAGCCGTGAAGCCGGCGTGATGAGCCATCTTAATGGCATCAAGCGTTTCCGTAAGAGATCCGATCTGGTTGAGTTTAATAAGGATGGAGTTGGCGCTGCCTTGAGCAATGCCCTTGGAAAGACGTTGAGTATTCGTAACGAAGAGGTCGTCGCCTACGAGTTGAACCTTATCCCCGAGTACCTCCGTCATGTGTTTCCAACCGTCCCAGTCTTCTTCATCCAAGCCGTCTTCAATGGAATAAATAGGATATTTTTCGACTAGGGATTTCCAGTGGTTAACCAATTCTTCGGATGTATATTTCTTACCGCATTTAGGCAAGACGTATTCGCCTGTTTTACCGCTCTTCCATTCGCTGGATGCGGCGTCAATAGCCAGAACGAAATCTTTACCCGGTTTATAGCCCGCTTTTTCAACAGCGGCAAGAATGTATTGAATGGCTTCTTCATCGCTTGCCAGGTCGGGAGCAAAGCCGCCTTCATCGCCGACGGACGTAGCCAGGCCCTTTTCTTTCAGCAGGGCTGCCAGGGCATGGAATACTTCCGTGCACCACCGCAAGCCTTCGCGGAAGGAAGGGGCGCCGGCAGGCATAATCATAAATTCTTGTACATCTACCGTATTGGCTGCATGGGCACCGCCGTTCAGAATATTCATCATCGGAACGGGCAGTCGATTCCCGCTAATGCCGCCGATATAGCGATATAAAGGGATTCCGAGGGCCGTTGCGGCTGCCTTGGCAGTAGCGATAGATACGGCTAAGATAGCATTGGCACCGAGTTTGGATTTATCAGTCGTGCCGTCAGCGGCGATCATAGCACGGTCAATGGCGTAGGCGTCACAAGGGTTCATACCTACAAGCGTTTCGCGAATAATCGTGTTAATATTTGTCACGGCCTTGTCAACACCCTTGCCGCCGAAACGGGATTTGTCGCCGTCACGCAACTCCAAGGCTTCAAACTGACCTGTAGATGCACCGCTGGGAGCTTCGCCGGTACCGACGGTCCCGTCGGAAAGAATTACGTCCGCTTCGACAGTAGGATTGCCGCGAGAGTCGATGATTTCGCGACCAATGACCGTTTCAATTTTCAGTGTTTTCATTAGTAAATACACCCTTTCTCAGCTAATATGTTCATGCTTGTTAATATGGTTTCTTAAGGTAGGAATCTGACTTTTATCCGGATCTTTCCCTGCGTAAAGGAGTGTTACATTACCGTCACGAAGGTGATCTTTGATTTCTTTAGCGAAGGTCGGTAAGTTTGCATTATCGGATAATTCCTTGTCGTAAGCGGCGGCAAAATCTTCGTAGGAAATCTCCCCGTGATGGTACTTTTTGCGCAAGTCCGTTGACGGAGCAATGTCTTTGGCCCAGTCGGAGAGTTCGGCCGCTTCCTTTTTCATGCCTCTCGGCCAAAGTCTATCAATAAGAATACGGTATCCGTCGCTTTCTTCCGGTGCGTCGTAAACTCGCTTCCACTGTAATTTACCCACGAAATCATCCTCCGTTAATTACGTATAATAACTATATTCTTGCAACATTTAAATTATACTTCTACAGTGGATTTTTAGCAATTAAGAATCATGAGCCTTTCGAATGGTACTGTTGGGGATACCCAGTTGCAATCGCAGTTTAGTTACCGTTCTACGGGCGATAGGGATATTTTGGGCGACGAGAAGTTTCGTTAAAGCATTATCTGAATAGGGTTTGGAACGGTCTTCCGTATCAATCAGGGCAAGCAGTTTTCGTTTTACCTCGTCATCTGAAATACTGGAACCTACCTCTTTTTCGTAAGCACGAGAAAGAAAATGCTGGATCTTGTATGTACGGTTTCGAAAAAGTATGTATCGATTTTTACAGACTCGGCTTACCGTTGTTTCACTCAGTCCCGTCCGTAAGGCAATATCGCGCTGTGTTAACGGTTGTAACGGAACACCTGCCAGCAAGGCTTCCTGCTGCTCGGTGGCAATAACTTCCAAAACTCGTCGAATGGAATCGGAACGATAAGCCAAGGCGGAACGTAAGGTTGCATATGAACGCTTGGCATGACTCAAAAAGAGTTGTGTCGGCTTATCCCCCGTATTGTGATAACTCGCATACAAGTCGGAACGGAAGCGTACGGACGGACAGGCCTGAAACAATACGGGGCGAACGGATGCAGTGTCCGTGTCGATGACCAGTTCCCCTTCAGGTCGAATCCACAATGCCGTCGGAGGCGTTTGCTCCAAGGGAACCAGCGACAGAGTACGTAAAAAAGCGATAACCTTTGATAATTCATCGTTAGTTATGCCTGATTCCTTGCGAAGAACTTGCCAGCGACCGTTCAGAAAATTGTCATAGTGATTTTTTAAAAGCTGTAATGTATGGGGCGGACAGTTTTTTTTGCGGCGTGCTTGGATAATGAGTGAGTCGCAAAGCGAACGCGCCCCGACGCCCGGCGGATCGAGGGAGCGAACGGCTATGGCTGCGCGCCCGATATCCCAACGGCTAAAGGGGAGCCTGGCGGCCGTCCGCAAGTCTTCGTCTTTAAAGAACCCCTTTTCATCCAAGGAATCAATGATGAATTCGGCAATTTTTCGAATCGTTACGGGTAATGAAAGTAAAGAAAGCTGATTTTTCAGCTTTTCTTGCGGCGTTTCCGACAGTTTGGCTATAGGCAGGTCCGCATCGGGACGGCGAGAAGGGTAAGCCACTTCAATCAGCGGGTTTTCATCACTTTGCTGTCGTATATATTCATCCAGGTCTTGACCTTGAAGGGTTAGCAATGTTGTGGCAAGCTTCTGGAACTGGGTTGTTTTTTGTTTTTGTTGTAAAGACAATGCCAGACCTTGCATTGAAATCACCTCAATATATGAATCTACATGTGTATTTTATCATATGGCGGAAGGTGAGAACAGAGAGAAGCCGTATAGCCTTTCGGCCATACGGCTTTAATTCGTTTCTATTATTTGTCAGACGGCGTAAATTTTGTCGACAAGATGTGATAGATGAAATAAATGATGGAAAGAACGAATACGCCCAATCCGAGGAAGTCGGCCGTATTAGCGAAATCCTTGCCTACGAGAGCCAGCGGGTCTTCACTGCCGCCGGTTGTAATGGAGAAGACGATAATCATAGCGATAATAACGCCCATGAGAGATTCGCCGACAATAAGTCCCGAGGCGAAGAGTACGCCTCTCTGATGGCAAGCGTCTACATCTTCCTCTACGTGTTCGGGGTTACGTTGTTGAGCGCGATTACGCAAGTGCTTGTGAATGAAATAGCCGATAACGGCACCGATGACCAGGGGAACTTCCAAGGTAGGAGGCAAGTAAATGCCCATGCCGATAGCCAGGGGCGGGAGAGCGAGAGATTTGGTGCTCTTACGCAAAAGCATGTCGACAATAATTGCAACGACGCCTACGCCGATACCGAAGAGGATGAAGTTCCAGTCTAAATCGGAACTGAAAATGCCTTGTGCGATGGTCGTCATGAGGACTGCCTGCGGAGCGGCGAGTGCCTGTGACGGATCCATGGTTTCACGAGGCAGAGCTCCCGTAAAGCCGTAAGCCTGATAGAGCAGATTCAGAACCGGCGCAATAGCGATGGCGCCGACTACGGAACCGAGAATTAAGGCTACCTGTTGTTTCCAGGGCGTAGCGCCGACGATATAGCCCGTCTTTAAGTCTTGAAGATTATCGTTTGAGATAGAGGCGATGCTGACAATGACACTGGTAATAAAAATGGCCAGGGCCGTTGCGAATTTTGCGCCTTCCGCCGTAGCGAATATATTGAAAGCATTGCCTAAGGCAAGGACGGCCAGAGAAGAAACGATGATGCCGAGAATGCCGATGCCCGAAATGGGGCTTGCAGAGGTACCGATGAGGCCCGCCATGTAACCGCAGGCGGCGGCAACGAAGAAGCCCATGAGAATGGCGATTAAAATACCGACGACAATATACGTAATGCTTACGCTTGCCGGCAGAGCCGCATCAGCGACAAAGGTGTAGAAGGTGAAGAAGAGGCCGGCCAGGATGGCCAGGAAAACCAGACCTACCGCTTTGGGACTCATATCGATATCCGTATGGTGTAAAGCCTGTTTTTCAGCCGTATCGTTGGCGCGAATCGCGTTAATGGACATTTTAATGCCGTCGATAACGGGCCCCAGCAGTTTTATCAGTGTCCAGATGGCGGCAATACCGATAGTGCCGGCGCCGATAAAGCGGACCTTTTGGGCCCATACGGCCTTAGCAAAAGCGGCAGCCGTCTGGCCTTCAGCCGGCGATAATGTGGAAGTTAAATAGGGAACGAAGACACCCCAAGCCAGGAGAGTGCCGACCAAGATGGCGATACCGCTGGCAATGCCGATTAAGTAACCGGCACCGAGAAGGGCCATGGAGAAGCCCAAGGGAATCTGTGTCGTCACCTTGCCGAAGGACATCCAGTAGCTGAATTCGGAAGACAGAACATGGAAGCCGTTGGCGCATAGGCTGATTAAGCCTGCTAATGACGTGCCCTTAACGATATCTTTCATGCCCGTGTCTTTGGATGCTTTTTTGTCTTCGTCATGAGAAGCGGAGCCTATTTTCAGGATTTCCGCAGCAGCCAGGCCTTCAGGATAGGGAAGGTCACTGTTTACAACCATGGCACGACGTAAAGGGATGGTAAATAAGACCCCTAACGAGCCGCCGCAAGCACAAAGAACCATGGTTTGCCAGAAGGGGAAGCCCTGCCAGTATCCCAGCATTAAAAGGCCGGGAAGAATGAAGATGATGGCTGACAGCGTACCGGCAGCGGAAGCTTGGGTCTGGACCATGTTGTTTTCCAAAATATTGGAATCTTTAAACATGCGCAGAATAGCCATAGAAATGACGGCGGCCGGAATGGATGATGAGAACGTCAAGCCTACTTTTAAGCCCAAGTAAACATTGGACGCCGTGAAGATAACCGTAATGAGCATACCCAGGAACATACCTCGGAAGGTAAGTTCCGGTAGGGTCGGGTATACGGTTACATCTTTTTGAGAGTTCATATACTCTACCTCCTTAATTAAAATATGATAAAAATCCAATTCGGTTCTAAATAGTATACTATAGAAGAATACTTATTGTCACGAAACAGTGACGGAATAATGCCGAAAAAGTCAGTAATAAGGCCCGTAGTTGCGTTTAAGTACAAGACGGGAAGGTATGGGTATGTTATAATATTGACGATTACAGTATAGGTTTATACAAGTTTTGCCCCATAGCGAAGGAGGTTACTGTTATGACAGAACAAGAAATTATTTCGGGCGTGTTGAAGGAGTTTGAAGGACTTGCCAAACATCCCCGCCCGTCTCATCATGAAAAAGAAGTAAGTGACTATATTGTTGCCCGTCTTGCCGAATTGGGTGTAAAGGCTCGACAAGACGAAATATATAATATTATTGCCGATGTTCCGGCAACGCCGGGTTATGAAAACGTTCCTTTGACTATTTTACAAGGCCATATGGATATGGTTTGCGTAGCTAAGCCGGGAGTAGCCTTTGATCCGCAAAAAGATCCGATTAAGTTGGTTCGTGAAGGAAATATTTTGCGTGCCGACGGGACGAGTCTCGGCGCAGACGACGGGATTGCCGTAGCAATTTCGCTTTATCTTATACAACAGAAAATTCAACACGGCCCGTTGCGTCTTATCTTTACAGTCGACGAAGAAACGAACATGACCGGTGCTTTATCTCTTTCGGCAGACCACGTAAAAGACGCTAAATATGTTATTAACTGTGACTCCGAATCGATTCATGTTATTTGTGTCGCATCGGCCGGAAGTTGTCACATGGAGTTTATGCGTGACTTGCACCGTTGTGCTTTGACGGGCGATACGGCTTTGACTGTTCGCGCCCACGCTTTGGCCGGCGGTCATTCGGGCGAAGTTATTAACGAGGGTCGCGGCAATGCCATTAAGGCTGTAGCCGATATTTTGTATCGCTTGTCTGAAGGCGGTGTGAAATATGCTTTGGCCGATTATAAGGGCGGCGTTGCGGCTAATGCCATTCCGTCCGATGCTTTGGCAGTCATAGTAGTAGCGGCAAAGGACGTTGACCGTGTGAAGGCGACGGTGGCCGCAGCGGAAAAAGATTTTCATCTTGTTTACGGAGAAACGGATCCGAATGCCGTATTCGAAGTTACGCCGGCAGACCTTCCGAAATCGGTTCTTTCTGCAGAAGATACGACATCGATTGTCGATGTTATCAACTTGCTCCATTGCGGCGTCTTTGCAATGGATCGCCGCCTGCCGCGTTTGCCGGCTCTTTCAGCCAGCCTCGGTACTATTGAGACTCGAGAAGATGTATTGGCCTTCCAGTACTTCCCCCGTTCGTCGTCTGACGCTCGTTTGCAGGCTTTGGTTCGCGTCATGCCTATTATGGCAAAATCTACGGGAACGAAAGTGCATATAGAAAAGCCCTTCCCCGCTTGGACAGAAAGTAAAAATAGTAAGTTGCAGGCCCTCATGGCAGATGCATATAAGGAAGTAATGGGTAAAGAACCGCGAATGGAAGCTATGCACGGCGGTTTGGAAACGGGTTTCCTCTATGCTATGAATCCTGACTTGGACATCGTTTCGGTCGGTCCCGAAACTCACGATATTCATAGTGCGGACGAACGAGTGGAACTCGACACGGTAGCCCAACTTGTCCAAGTTATAGCCGGTACATTGGAAAGACTGACAAAATAAAGCGGGAACCGACAACTTAAGATTATGTGGTACTTTTTTTAGTACCAGTGAATAAAAAGAGAGAAAATGCCTTTGTTATCGCATTTTCTCTCTTTTTGAGTTTTTATTCAAAAACCGGCCGCTCCGGAAGGTGGCGGCTTTTTGTTGAGAAGATAAACGTTTTAGACTACAATAATATCAAGATAAAGCATAGTAGCTATGCTTTAAAAGAAAGATAGACGGAAAATTAAAAAAGGAGTGAAAGAAATGAGTCGGGAAAAAGTATTTAAGACAATGGACGGCAATGAGGCGGCCGCTCACATTGCCTATGCCTTCACGGAAGTAGCACCTATATTTCCGATTACGCCGTCTTCGCCTATGGCTGAACACGTTGACGAATGGGCGGCCCATGGTCGTAAGAACCTCTTCGGAGTACCGGTTCTCGTACAGGAAATGCAGTCTGAAAAAGGTGCGGCCGGTACCTTGCACGGTGCCTTAAATGCCGGTGCTTTAACGACGACTTTTACGTCGTCTCAGGGCATGATGATCATGCTTTCCAACATGTTCAAGGTGGCGGGGGAATTACTGCCTGCCGTATTCCACGTAGCATCCAGAACTATTGCTTCTAACGGCTATACCATTTTCGCCGGTCATGACGATGTTATGGCTATGCGCGGTACGGGTATCTGTATGATGGCCGAATCGAGCGTACAGGAAGTTATGGACTTGTCAGCTGTCGTACATGCAACGGCCATCTCCTGTCGTGTACCTATTATCAATTTCTTCGACGGTTTCCGTACATCCCATGAATTACAGAAAATCGAAGTTATTGATTATGAAGACTTGCGCCCCATGCTCGATATGGAAGCAGTTGAAGCTTTTCGCAAGCATGCGATGAATCCGGATAATCCCGAAGCGGTAGCTTTCTGTGAACCGGCGGAAGTTTATATGCAACATAAAGAATCGTTGAACCGTTTCTATGACAAGGTTCCCGAAACAGCTGAAAAATATATGCAGATGATTCACGAAATAACCGGTCGTGAATACCATCTCTTTAATTATACGGGAGCACCCGATGCGGAATACGTTATTATCGCTATCGGTTCCGGTGCTCAGACCATTGAAGAAACGGTTCGCTATTTGAATGAAAAGGGCGAAAAAGTGGGCTGTATCAATGTTCATATGTTCCGTCCCTGGTCGGAAAAACATTTCTTGGCAGCCTTGCCGAAGACTGTTAAGAAAATCGCCGTTCTTGAACGTACAAAAGAAACGGGTGCCAACGGCGAACCTATGTATCACAGCGTAGCCGCATCCTTTGCACGTGCAGATATTCGTCCGAAGATTTACAATGGTCGTTACGGTATTGCTTCCAAAGAATTCTTGCCGGCAGACGTTATTGCCGTATTCGATAATCTGAAAGAAGCTGAGCCGAAGACCGACTTTACGCTCAGCATTGTCGACGACGTAACCTTTAAATCCTTACCGCGTAAAGAAGAAGTCAATTTGGCGGCTAAAGGGTTGAAAGCTTGTAAGTTCTGGGGCTTCGGTTCTGACGGAACGGTCGGTGCAAATAAGAGTGCTATCAAGATCATCGGCGATAACACGGATATGTATGCACAGGCATACTTTGCGTATGATTCGAAGAAATCCGGCGGTGTAACCGTATCTCACTTACGCTTCGGCTCCAGCCCCATCAATATGCCTTATTTGGTAAACAGTGCCGACTTCATCGCTTGTCACAGACAGTCGTATGTATATAACTATGACTTGCTCAGAGGCATTAAAAAGGGCGGCACCTTCCTTCTCAATACAGTTTGGAAACCGGAAGAACTGGAAGAAAAATTGCCGGCAGCTATGAAACGCTCTATCGCCAAAAACGAGGTTCAGTTCTATATCCTTGACGGCGTAGGTATTGCTCAGTCTATCGGGTTAGGCGGGCGCATTAACATGATTATGCAGTCGGCGTTCTTCAAGCTGTCCGAAGTTATTCCCGTAGATTTAGCTATCGAAAAATTGAAAGAAGCGGTCGTAAAATCGTACGGTAAAAAAGGCCAGGAAGTCGTTAACAAGAACTATGCGGCTATTGATGAAGGCCTTAAGAATATTGTTAAGATCGATGTTCCCGCATCTTGGGCCGACGCTGTTGATGAAGAAATCGATATGTCCGGCCATTCCGAATTCTATAAGAAATTTGCGTTGCCGACAAATCGTCTTGAAGGTGACGACCTGCCTGTAAGTATTTTCGACGGATTTGAAGACGGACACTGGCCGACAGGCACATGTGCCGAAGAAAAACGCGGCGTTGCTATGTTCGTTCCCAGTTGGGATAATGAAAAATGTATCGGTTGTAACCAGTGCTCCTTTGTATGTCCGCATGCGGCTATTCGTCCCTTCTTGTTAACTGACGAAGAAGCGGCTAAGGCTCCGGAAGGATACACGAACAAGGTTATTAAGACGGCCGGCGACTATAAATACAGCATTGTAGTTTCCGTCATGGACTGCCTCGGTTGCGGCAGCTGTACGCATGTTTGCCCGAAACAGGCCCTGACCATGAAACCCTTCGATGAAGAACAACCCAAGTCCGTTATTTGGGATTATGTTATTAAGTTGCCGAATAAGCCCAATCCGGCTAATAAAGGAACGGTTATCGGCAGCCAGTTTGAACAGCCTTTACTTGAGTTTACGGGTGCTTGTGCAGGTTGTGCCGAAACTCCGTATTGTAAAGTTATTACGCAGTTATACGGCGATCGCATGATGATTGCCAATGCACACGGTTGTTCGTCCGTATGGGGCGGCAGTGCACCGACATGCGGTTATACGAAGAACGAAAAGGGCCACGGTCCGGCTTGGGCAACATCCCTTTTCGAAGACAATGCCGAATACGGTTTCGGTATGTTGGTTGCTGAAAAAGCGGAACGCAAACTCCTCGCTTCTTATGTAGAAGAAGCTCTGAAATCCGCAGCCGCAAGTACGGCCTTGAAAGACGCTCTCCTTGAATGGAAAGAAAAGATGTCTGTCAGCGAAGGCACTCGCGAACGGGCTGAAAAGGTTACGGCACTGTTGGAAGCTGAAAAAGACGGCCACATTGAATTGGAACGCGTTTATAAGATGAAGCAGTTCCTTGTAAAACGCAGTCAGTGGCTCTTCGGCGGTGACGGTTGGGCTTACGATATCGGTTACGGCGGTCTTGACCATGTCTTGGCTATGAACGAAGACATTAACGTCCTCGTCTTCGATACGGAAGTGTATTCCAATACGGGCGGTCAGGCTTCTAAGGCAACACCGACGGCAGCTGTAGCACAGTTCGCAGCATCGGGCAAGAAGACGAAGAAAAAAGATCTCGGTCTCATGGAAGCGACATACGGTTATGTATATGTAGCTCAGGTCGCTATGGGTGCCGATAAGAATCAGTTTATGAAGGCCTTGCAGGAAGCAGAAGCTTACCCCGGCCCGTCCCTCATTATCGGTTATGCACCGTGCATCAACCACGGTCTGAAAATCGGTCAGGGGCAGAGCCAGTTGGAACAAAAACGCGCTGTAGAAGCCGGATACTGGCACTTATGGCGTTACAACCCGCTTCTTAAGAAGGAAGGCAAGAATCCGTTCATTCTCGACTCGAAGCCGCCTAAGGAAAGCTTCCGCGACTTCCTCATGGGTGAAACTCGATTCGCATCCCTCTTGCGGACCTTCCCCGATTCGGCAGAAGCTCTGTTTGAAAAGACGGAACAAGATGCAAAAGAAAGATATGAATCCTATTTGGCCATGGAAAGAGGATTTATGCCTCCCCAATAAGGCTGAATATAAAACGCCGACGACATATGTCGTCGGCGTTTTGCCTGTCTTTGAGCATTCATTAATGAGCGGCGAAGGCCTCGCAAGCCTTGGTATATACGGTGAGCATGTATTCCAAGGCCGCCGGCAACCCCGTTTCATCATCAATACGGAATTTCGGATTGTGATGCGGTGTAGGTGCGTGCTTTCCCGTTGCATCGGCCATGCCGAACCAGGCGATGGCGGCCGGCTTTTTCATACCGTAATAAGCAAAGTCTTCGCCGCCCAACCGCGGGTCGATGTGAGCGACTTCCAGACCGATTTCACGAGCCGATTCCTGCATGACGGCAACGCAAGCCGGCGCATTTACAACTGCCGGATAACCGTTGACTATCGTTACCTCCGAACTGCACGCGTAGGCTGCGGGAATCGTTTCTCCCAAGCGTTTTATCTCCGCTGTTACAAAGCTACGCAACTGCGTGTCCAATACGCGTACGGCACCGCCTAAGACAGCTGTTTCAGGAATGACGTTGGCAACGCCGTGAGTGCCGCTGTGTAAGTAGGTAACACTGACTGTCGCATTATCTAAGGGGCCACATTTCATTGCGGGGATCATGCTGATAGCATCTACCAGATCGGAAGCCGGTAAGAGGGGATTGTTGGCTGTATGGGGAGTGCTGCCGTGGCCGCCTTTGCCCGTGACGGTAATTTCAAAAGTGGCGATGGCGGCAGAGCGAGTTCCTTCCAGGACATCAACAGATCCGAAGGGTCTTTCGGCATCGACGTGAATAGCGAAAAACGCATCCACCTTGTCGGCAATGCCTTCTTCAACAAGGGTGCAGGCGCCGCCGGGCAGGAATTCTTCACCTTGCTGGAAAATAAAGTATACAGTGCCTTTTATAAGATCTTTATGGGCGGCGAGGATTTCGGCAACACCCATGAGCACCGCTGTATGAGCATCATGACCGCAGGCATGCATAACGCCCGGTTTTGTGCTTTTAAAGGGGAAATCGCTTTCTTCCGTAAGGCCCAAGGCATCGATGTCGGCGCGCAGGCCGATGGACGGCCCCGGTTGAGACCCGATAAGATACCCGACCGTACTGTTGCCGGAAATCCCGTCTAATACAGGAATGCCTGCGGCGGCTAAGCGTTCACGAATCCAGTGAGCCGTATCGGTTTCCTGAAAGGACAGTTCCGGATGTGCGTGCAAATAGCGTCTGTTATCTATCACCTTATTACCGTAAGCGGTGACGAGGTCTTTAATCGTATGGCTCATTATAATCTCTCCTTTATGTATAGATATTCTCATAATACCATTGAAGTCGGTTATAAGCTACTGAGAATTGCATGATATACGAAAATGTAAATAACGCCTCCCTGTAGGAGGCGTTATATTAAAACAGATATTTTGTATCGTAGCTTATATCCATATATTGGGCAATAATATCATCGTCGAACCCGAATTCTTCCGATTTTCCTTTGAATATATTGCCGAACTTCGATTGTAACCTTTTCTTGGCGTTTACAGGAGGCTCATATTCCGTACGTAAGCGGGCGGCAGCTGAGGAGCGATCCTCTACGCGGGTGAACACGCCGTTGTCAAAGGTTAACTCGTATACGGTTTCGAAGGCATGGGGGAGTTGGTAGCCGAAGGGGGTAAAAAATTCGTGAATAAACTTGTAGGCAATCAAGAAGGACCCTGTATAGTTCACGGGTCTTTCCAAGTCGTAGCGTACGTTTCCGGCAGGAGAATGGAAAGAAACGGGTTCTACTCCGAAGAGAGTGGGGGCCTCATCGTTGCCGTTATTGGTAAATAACTGTGACAGAATAAGCCGTTTTTCATCGTCCAGTCGATAAACCGCCGAGTAGCCGCGTAAACAGGATTCGTCAAAAACCGTAGGCCGCAAGGGGAGACTTTTTATATTGAAAAGCTCTTCCGGCTTTTCAATAGCCACAAGGCTATATTTCTTATCATTGAAATTGAAGCCGTCAAAGAATTGTGAGCGCATAAATTACCTCCTGTCCGTATGGCGGTACGGGTCCGTAGCAGCCGCGTCGGCAACTTTTTCAAAGCGCCAGTGTTGTTCGGCTTGAGGGTACTTGACCTTGTCCGTCTCGCTCATAAACATATCCAGAGGGCGAATATAATCTGCATAATCGTCGTATAAGGCCTTGTAGACGACATAGGGCTCTCGGGTTTCCGAATGAGTGGCAATAGACACGATCAAATATAATTTATTTTTAAAATGCCGCCACACCTCATTGGCTTTAGGTAATTCACGTTTCAATAGTAACAGCTCCTCTCATTGGTACACATCTTACACATAGAGGCGTATTTTGTCCATAGGTAATGGCCTTTTGCCTTGCCAGTAACAGACGTATAGCCGTATAATAATCTATACGAGTAAATTATTTATCGACTTGAGGAGGTCACTCGATGCAATCCATTCGTCGTTTATACGTTGCTAAAAAAGATGCATTCGCACATGAAGCAAGACGCATGTATGCGGACTTGAAAGAAAACCTGCTGATTGACGGACTTAAGGACGTTCGTTTGTACAATCGCTACGATTTGAGCGGTCTTGACGATGCGGCCTTTGCGGCAGCCAAGGATATGATTTTTTCCGAACCCCCTGTGGATGCGGTGTATGATACCCTGCCCGTATCCGACGGGGCTTTTGTGTTGCCTATTGAATATCTGCCCGGTCAGTATGACCAACGGGCCGATTCGGCTATGCAATGCTTGCAAATGTTGACCATGAAAAACGATGCTGTTGTACGGACAGCTCGAGTTTTCGTGTTTACCGGCAATTTGACGGATGAAGATAAGAAAATAATTAAACAATATTGCATCAACCCCGTTGAAGCGAGAGAGGCCTCTTTAGCAGAAGTGAAAACCTTGGAAACGGCTTGGGAAGAACCGGCGGACGTACCTGTTATAGACGGTTTTATCACGATGTCCGATGAAGAGCTTAAGGAACTCAGAAACAGCCTGTCCCTGGCTATGAGCTATGAAGACTTATTGTTTTGCCGCGATTATTTCCGTGATGAAGAAAAACGGAATCCGACAATGACGGAAATTCGTGTTATCGATACCTATTGGTCCGATCATTGCCGTCATACGACCTTTATGACGGAACTCACGGATATTGCCTTTGAAAACGGAACGTTTACGGCGCCTGTTCGCCGTGCTTACGAAACATATAAAACGACACGAGAAGCTTTAAAACGCAAAAAACCGCAGACTTTAATGGATATGGCGACCATTGCCGTTAAGGAACTGAAAGCGGCGGGAAAGTTGCAAGATTTGGATGAATCGGACGAAATTAACGCCTGCACTATTATCGTCCCTGTCGATGTAGACGGTAAGCGGGAAGAGTGGCTCCTCCTCTTTAAGAACGAAACGCATAATCACCCGACTGAAATTGAACCTTTCGGTGGCGCGGCTACGTGCTTGGGAGGGTGCATTCGCGATCCTTTAAGCGGACGTGCGTATGTATACCAGGCTATGCGTGTGACCGGTGCCGGGGATCCCCGGCAAGCCGTAAAGGATACGATTCCCGGCAAGTTGCCGCAGAGAACGATTACGACGGGTGCAGCCAAAGGCTACAGTTCATACGGTAATCAAATCGGGTTGGCGACGGGAGAGGTTAAGGAATACTATCATCCCGGCTTTGTAGCCAAACGCATGGAAATCGGCGCAGTCTTAGGGGCGGCTCCGCGTGCCAATGTAGTGCGTGAAGAACCGCAACCCGGCGATGTAGTCATTCTTTTGGGCGGTAAGACCGGTCGTGACGGCATGGGCGGGGCTACGGGCTCTTCTAAGAAGCATACGCTTACGTCCTTGGAAACGAGCGGGGCGGAAGTGCAAAAGGGCAACGCTCTTACAGAACGAAAGATTCAACGCTTATTCAGACGCGGGGAAGTAACGACTCTTATTAAAAGGTGCAATGATTTCGGTGCCGGCGGTGTTTCCGTGGCTATCGGCGAGTTGACGGACGGTCTCGATATTTGTCTTGATGCGGTACCTAAGAAGTATGAAGGGCTCGACGGAACGGAATTGGCTATTTCCGAATCACAGGAACGCATGGCCGTTGTCGTTGCGGCTAAAGATGTAGAAAAATTTATGGCTTATGCGACGGAAGAGAATTTGGAAGCAACCGTAGTTGCTACCGTCACGGATACGAATCGCCTGGTCATGAAATGGCGAAACAAGGATGTCGTAGACTTATCTCGCCGGTTCCTGAATACAAACGGTGTCATGCAGCACCGTCAGGCTGTCGTGCAAAATCCGAAGGAAGAAGATTTCTTTGCGGCGCCTGTCGTAACAGATGTTAAGGATACATGGCTAAACACCATGGGTTCATTGAATGTAGCCTCCGAACAGGGCCTTGCGGAATGTTTTGACAGCACTATCGGTGCCCGTACAGTTCTCATGCCCTTCGGCGGAAAATACCAAAAGACCCCGGTTGAAGGTATGGTTGCACGTATTCCCGTAGGGGTGGGACAAAAGACGGAAACGGCCAGTGTTTTCACCCACGGATATGATCCCGAGTTGGCATCCTGGAGCCCCTTCCATGGTGCTTTATACGCTGTCGTTCAGTCTGTAGCGAAGTTAGTGGCCTTAGGCGGTGACCGTACAAAAGCGTATTTAACGCTACAGGAATTTTTCAGAAGCCTCGGTACGGATGCTCGGGCTTGGGGTGAGCCCGTGGCAGCTCTGCTGGGGGCATATACGGCTCAGAAGGAACTGCAAATTGCGGCTATCGGCGGTAAAGACAGCATGAGCGGTACCTTTGAACAGCTGACGGTTCCGCCGACACTGGTGTCCTTTGCCGTAACGACGGAAAATGCAAAGCACATTGTTTCACCGGAATTTAAAAAGGCCGGCCATGTAGTGGTTCTCTTTGATGTTTGCCGAGGAGAAGATGCTGTTTTGGATTGGGACGTATTCCGTCAGCATTGCGATTTTATTCATGAACATATGGCGGCAGGAGATATTTACAGTGCACGTGCCGTCGGTAAAGGCGGTCTGGCGGCTACCCTTACGGAAATGGCCTTCGGTAACGGTATCGGCTTTACGGTCTCGTCGGACGTAAGCTCCGAAGACTTGTTCGCACTTCGGTATGGAGCGATTGTAGTAGAAACAGATGCGGAAAAAGGGGCTCAATGGGCTCAGCAGCTCAGTGACGTTGCCGTCGTGGCTCGGACGATTGAAGAGCCCGCGGCCGTTGCGGGAGACGTACGTATTTCCTTGTCGGAATTGCAGACTGCGTGGGAAAAACCTTTGTCGCGTATTTTCCCCTTACAGAGCCAATCTGCAGATGGGAGTGCCGAATTACCTCTTTATACGACGTACGGCCCGAAACGGAGCGAATCATTCGGCAAGCCTCGCGTCTTTATTCCCGTTTGCCCGGGAACAAACTGCGAATACGATTCGGCAGATGCCTTTGAAGCGGCCGGAGCCGTGACGGATACCTTTATTATTCGTAATGAAACGCCGCAGGCTTTAGAAGATTCCATTGAAGAAATGAAAAAGCGCATCGGGCAAGCGCAGATTATTATGTTCCCCGGCGGCTTCAGTGCCGGTGACGAACCGGAAGGGTCGGGAAAGTTTATTGCCACCTTATTCCGTAACCCGGCCTTAGCGGAAGCCTTGGAATCCTTGCTGTATAAGCGGGACGGCTTGGTTCTCGGAGTTTGCAACGGCTTCCAGGCATTAATCAAGCTTGGGCTGTTACCGTACGGACACATTCAGCCTCTAAAGGCCGACAGTCCGACGCTTACATATAATACCATTGGTCGCCACTTGTCGCGCATGGTCGATACGAAGGTAGTCTCCGTCATGTCGCCGTGGTTTGCCAATGTAAAAGCCGGTGATATACATACGGTGGCGATCTCTCACGGCGAAGGTCGTTTTGTCGCATCGCCCGAACAGATTCGGCAACTGGCGGCTAAGGGCCAGATTGCTACTCAGTATGTAGATTTGAACGGTAAGGCTACTTATGACAGCACGTTTAATCCGAATCAATCGGTATTTGCCGTTGAAGGTATTACAAGTCCCGATGGCCGTGTTCTCGGGAAGATGGCGCATACGGAACGATATACGGGTGAAACGATGTTCAGAAACATTGACGGTAATAAGGTACAACCCATCTTTGCAGCAGGTACGGAATATTTCAAATAATATAAAACCGGAGGGACGTAAAAGATGTATGATACTCGGAAAGTCGTTATTGTAGGAGCAGGACACGTAGGTTCACATGTAGCATTGGCATTAATTCAGTCGGGCGAAGCGGATGATATCGTCCTTATCGATATAGATAAAGACAAGGCTGTCGGTCAGGCCTTCGATCTGGACGATGCCGTAACCGGAGCGGCTTGCGGTCGTGATACGGTTATTCGTGCCGGCAGATATGAAGAGTTGAACGATGCGGATATATTGGTTACGGCCTTCGGCCGTAGCCGCAAACCCGGAGAAACTCGATTGGATATGTTTGACGATTCCATTCGTATGGCTGATGAAGTGGTAAGCCGGTTAAAGACAGTGGATTTCAAAGGTATTATGATTAATATTTCCAACCCGGCAGATATTATTTGCGAATATATTCGTCGGGCTATGAAGTGGAAAGCAAGTCGTTGTTTCTGCACGGGAACGAGCTTGGAAACATACAGACTCATTCGCGTTATCGGCAATCTTACCGGGTATGCCCGTCGCTCCATACAGGGATTTTGTCTTGGAGAACACGGGAATTCGGGATTTATCGCCTGGTCGACGGTACGTATTAACGGTCGTCCCTTTAAAGATGTAATTAAGAGTAAGCCGGAATTGGCCGATACGGATTTGGATGAGCTGCAGACTCGCGTTAAACGGGCCGGCGATATAGAGGTGGACTTTAAGGGGTGTACGGAGTTCGGTATCGCCAATGCGGCGCTCATGTTGATTCGTGCGGTTTTTCATGATCAAAAGTTGATCTGGCCGTGTTCGACCGTTCTTACGGGTCAGTACGGGGAGAAAAACGTCGTAGCCGGCGTACCTTGTGTCTTAGGAAAAAACGGCATTGAAGAAATCATCGAGGTTCCTTTATTACCCGAAGAAGCGGAAAAATTCCACGCTTCTTGCGAAATTATACGGTCCTTCCTTGACAGAGCCGAGTCTTTGTAAACGCCAGCTACGTAAACCTGTTCAAAATCGACCGTATTTGCTATAATAAAACGGATATGCTCATAACGGCGGTTATGAGCTGCTGTTTTTAAGAAAACGTTTTGGTTAGTTGAGGTGACATTGTGGACGAACAGCAATTTGATAAAGTGTTACCCGTGTGCTTGGAACACGAAATGCAAAATTCGTATATCGACTACGCCATGAGTGTTATTATTACGCGTGCGTTGCCCGATGTACGAGACGGGTTAAAACCCGTTCATCGCCGCATTTTGTATGCTATGCACGAAGCCGGTATGACACCTAATAAACCGTATAAGAAGTCGGCACGTATTGTCGGTGAAGTATTAGGTAAGTATCATCCGCACGGGGACAGTTCTGTGTATGATGCGACCGTTCGCTTGGCACAGGATTTCTCGACGCGGTATCCCTTAGTAGACGGTCATGGGAACTTCGGTTCCGTAGACGGCGACTCGGCGGCTGCCATGCGTTACACTGAAGTACGTATGGCAAAGATTACGGGCGAAATGCTGGCGGATATTGACAAAGAGACTGTAGATTTCATGCCGAACTATGACGGCTCCTTACAGGAACCGACCGTACTTCCCGCTAAAATTCCGAATCTTCTGGTAAACGGCTCGGCAGGGATTGCCGTCGGTATGGCGACAAATATACCTCCCCATAATTTAGGGGAAGTAATTGACGGGCTTGTCATGATGATTGATGATCCGGATGTAACGTTGGATCAGTTGATGACAAAGATTCAGGGTCCTGATTTTCCGACGGGCGCTAAGATTCTCGGTCGTGAAGGCATACTTAAAGCGTATTCGACCGGTCGCGGTAGTGTGAAGATGCGCTCTTGCGCCGAAATTGAACCGATGTCCAAAGGGAAGAATCGCATTGTCATTACGGAGATTCCCTATCAGGTCAATAAGGCCCGAGTTATCGAAAGTATTGCCGACTTGTCGCGCAATAAGGATATTGACGGCATTACGGCATTACGTGACGAATCGGACCGTAAAGGTATGCGGATCGTCATTGAATTGCGTGCCGACGTAAATCCCGATATTATTCTCAATAAATTATATAAACATACACAGCTGCAAGAAACGTTCGGCGTTATCATGTTGGCTCTTGTGGACGGCCATCCGCGGGTACTGACGTTGCGCGAAGTGTTGTCTTATTATTTGGAACATCGCAAGGTCGTCGTTACCAGACGTTGTCGTTTTGAACTGGATAAGGCCTTAGCGCGGGCGCACATTTTGGAAGGGTTGCTCATTGCCCTCGATCACATAGATGAAGTCATTAAGACGATTCGTGAATCGGCTACGGATGAAATTGCCAAGAATGCCTTAATGAGTAAATTCGATTTGAGCGAAAAGCAGTCCATTGCCATTTTGGATATGCGGTTACGTCGCTTAACCGGTTTGGAACGAGACAAGATTCAGGAAGAATATGCCGAATTGGAAAAGACAATCGATTACTTGCGGAGTGTCTTGGCTGATGAACACAAACTCATGGGTATTATCAGAGATGAACTTCTGGAAACGAAGAAGAAGTATGCCGATAAACGCCGCACACAGATTGAAGCGGATACGTCGGAATTAAATGTAGAGGACCTCATTCCGAATGAACGTATGGTGCTGACCTTGACCAGACGCGGCTATATTAAACGTATTAACGCCAATGTATACCATACACAAAATAAAGGCGGTCGCGGCATAAAGGGAATGGCGACGAAGGATGAAGATGCGGTTAACCATCTTTTATATACGTCGGCTCATAATACGGTGCTTTTCTTTACCAACTTCGGTCGCGTCTATCGCCTGAAGTCTTATGAAATTCCCGAAGCAAACAGCCGAAACTCCAAGGGTATTGCGGCTATTAACCTTTTGCCTCTGTCACAAGGGGAAAAAGTAAACGCGTTGATTGATGTCGACCAGGTCGATCCGCAGGCAAACTTGTTCATGGCGACGGAACGGGGCCTTGTAAAGAAGACGTCCTTACAGGAATTCAGTAATGTACGTCGTAACGGTCTCATTGCTATATCGCTCATGGAAGGTGACCACCTGGCTAAGGTTCGCATGACCAAAGGTGATCAGAATATCATCCTGGCTACGAAGCAGGGCATGGCCATTTGCTTCAAAGAAACGGATGTACGACCCATGGGCAGAAATACGCGCGGCGTTCGCGGCATCACCCTTGCTGAAGACGATATGGTCATCGGTGCCGATATCCTGGCCGATGATTCACAAGTGCTTACGGTCAGTGAAGAAGGCTTCGGCAAGCGCAACAACGTAGACGCCTATAAGGTTCAGCGTCGTGGCGGTAAGGGCGTGAAAAACTTTAAGATTACGCCGAAGACCGGGGTCATTGTAGGCGTTGAAGTTGTTCGGAATACGCAAGAGCTTATACTCATTACTTCAAACGGCATTGTCATTCGCACGGATATTGAAAGTATCGGCGTTAAGAAGGGGCGCAATACGTCGGGAGTCAAGATTCAGCGGCTTGAAGAAAACGACAAAGTGGCCGCTCTTGATACGATTTCCGTTGAAGGAAGCGATGAACCGGTACAAGATACGCTGATGTAGAAAAGTAAAAAAGGCATTTTTGCTTTGCGGCAAAAATGCCTTTTTTGTATACAAAGATAAACGTTTAAGCGCATTTTGCATAAATAGCAATGACGAGTTATCACTATGCGAATGATTCCTATTTATCCTGGGACTCCCCTTTGATATAATTATTATGTACTTATAAATATATATTAGGAGGGGATGCTATGGGTGATTGGAAAAAGTGTATTGCCTTCATGGCTAAATATGTGCCCTTATGGGTTATCATATCGGCCGGTATTGCTTACATGTGGCCACACATGTTTCGCGATTATAAGGTGGTGATTTCTCCCTGTCTGAGTTTAATTATGCTTGGCATGGGACTTTCGATGACCCCGCAGGACTTTAAGCTGATTATATTACGACCCAAGGATGTTATTATCGGTATTCTTACTGTATATATATGTATGCCCTTGGTCGGGATCGGCTTAGGTAAGCTGTTAGGCTTGTCTCCCATGCTTGCGGTGGGTCTTATCCTGTTGGGCTGTTCACCGACGGGAACGACGTCGAATGTTATGACCTTCCTGGCGAAGGGGGATAAGGCTTTATCCGTTACTATTTCCAGTATCAGTACTATGCTGGCACCTGTCGTCATGCCGACCTTGCTGATGTTTTATGCGGGGACCTATATGAATGTTGACGGAATGGCGCTATTTATGAGCATTATTAAAATCGTTATTGTACCGGTGGTACTCGGTCTGGTCATTCGTAAGGCGGCAGCTAAGTATATGGATACTATCTTGGCGCTCGTACCGGCGACCACTATTTTTGCCATTGTTACGGTAACACTGGTTGTTGTAGCCCTAAATGTCAAGTTGTTACAGGCTGTGGCACTGGAAGCGGCTGTGGCACTGGTATTGTACACCTTCTGCGGTTTGGCGCTCGGTTTTGCCATATCCAAGCTTTTGCGGATGCCGGCTGAAAAGGGTAAGGCCATGACCTTTGTTGTCGGCGTTCAGAATACGGCTTTAGCCGTAGCCCTGGCCGTACAGTACTTTGATCCCGTGGCAGCCTTGCCGGGGGCCATCGGTGTCGTATGGACTACTATTTGTTGTTCGTTTATAGCTTCTGTGTGGGCCGGTCGCGATGCTAAGAAAGCGGCGGCCTCGGACAGTGAGATTAAAACGGTCTAATGTAAACGGGGGAATGAAATCATGTCTAAATTCAATAAGGTTACACCGGAATTTGTTGAAAAACTGCGTAGTATTTTAGGAGAAAAGGGAGTTACGACGGACCCGGAAAAACTTCTGACCTTCCAAACCGATGAAGAAGGGAATTCCTACTGGTTCCGCACACCGGAAGTGGTCGTTTTCCCGGAAACGACGGAACAAGTAGCGGCCGTTGTGAAACTCGCCAATGAACACCTCGTTCCGATTACGCCGCGTGCTGCCGGATCGGGTGTTGCTTGCGGAGCCATTCCCATTCACCACGGGTTGGTTATGGAACTCGACAGAATGAATAAAATTCTGGAATTGGATGAAGATAATTTGTACGCCGTTGTTCAGACGGGCGTTCGAACCAGTGAAATACAGGAACAGTGTCGCCAGCGGGGCCTCTTGTATGCCGGAGATCCGTGTAGTGCCGACAGCTGTCAAATCGGCGGTAATGTGGCAACCAATGCGGGCGGCAATAAGGCTGTTAAATACGGTACGACGAGAAATCAAATTTACGGCATGAAGGTGGTTACCCCGACAGGGGATATTGTAGATATCGGCGGCCGCTTACAAAAATGTTCGACCGGCTACTGTCTGGAACAGCTTTTCTGCGGCTCTGAAGGCACCCTGGGGATTATTACGGAAGTAACGTTGAAACTTCGGCCTTTACCGCCTTATAAGTTTGACTTGGTATCTATTTTTAAGACTGACGACGAAGCCTTTACTCTGCCGAACAAGTTGCTTAAAGCGGGGATTGAACCGACCAGCATTGAATACATGGATAATGAAGCATTGAAAATTTCGTCAAACTATTGCGATATTACATTGCCCCATGTAGATGAAGGGGCCTGCTATGTTATCGTAACGGTAGAAACTTTTGATGAAGATGAGTTGGACAGAAAGATGGAAAAAGCCGGAGATGTTTGTGAAGCATGCGGTGCCGTTGATGTTATTGCGGCGGATGAACGCATTTGGGGTTGCCGCCGCCAATTTGCCGAAGCGGCGAGAGACATCGATATTATGTTTGTTGCCGAAGACTTTGTTGTACCCTTGGACAAGATTGCCGAAATTACATCCAAGCTTCCGGCCTTAAAAGAAAAACACGGTCTTTACACCGTTACGGTTGCCCATATCGGCGACGGCAATATTCACGTGTTGCCTTTGAATAAGGACGGCTTGTCGCCTGAAGGATGGATGGAAAAGATGGAAGCCTTCCATGCCGATCTCTTTAAGGAAGTTTATGCTTTGGGCGGTAAGATGTCGGGCGAACACGGCGTAGGGTATAAGAAATTGAAAGAATTCAAACGTCATACGCCGGAAGGGGAACGCAATATTATTAAAGCTATTAAAAAAGCCCTCGACCCGAACAATATTATGAATCCGTCGAAGATTGTAGACATCGACGAATAGGGGAATATAGGGGACGGGACATACAAAATCTTGTGTGTCCCGTACTTTTTATGTATAAAGCAGAAAAAACAGAAAAAGAGGTTGACAAGAGAAGGCAAATGCGGTAAGATAAACGAGTCGCCAAACGGCGAGTGACCTTTGAAAACTGAACAATACAAACCAAATGAACGCCAGAGTGCGAGGTCTTATGTATATAAGATTTCATTGAGTAAGTATGAACAAACAATAAGTAAGGACGAGCCAAAAAGAGCTCTTTCCATAGTATCATGGAGAGTTTGATCCTGGCTCAGGACGAACGCTGGCGGCGTGCTTAACACATGCA